>Ga0164292_10000469_pt1 | contig 31496 bp, 25 predicted proteins | sample GEODES117metaG_FD_111486 | JGI IMG/M metagenome (GOLD analysis project Ga0164292, IMG submission 111486) | Eutrophic lake water microbial communities from Lake Mendota, Wisconsin, USA - GEODES117 metaG | ecosystem: Environmental > Aquatic > Freshwater > Lake | place: USA: Lake Mendota...
CAATTGCCGAGTCACACTGGCGTAAATGCTGGGAAACGGATTGACTTCTTCCACCGGCGCATCAGTTCCATTGGTAACAACGGCGCCACTGTCCAGTAACGACCGCCAGACGTACGCACCTTGCTCGGCCCGCAATTGCCCCAGCCGTTGCGGGACAAACACGGCATCGGAAGTGCAATGCACTCCCTGCATGGCTGCAATCACACCCAACTTGCCGAATCGCGGAATATCGTCCGGGTGAAGATGCTGTGCGTGTTCCACTCGCCAGCGTCGGGGGATTCGCGTCGGATATTTCTGGAAGGCGGTTTCAAAAGCATCCAGTGTCTCTCGATTTGCCCGATCGCCAATCGCATGGACACACAGCTGAAAGCCTCGCGTTGCACAAAAATCAGCGGCCGAACGCACGGTCTCCAGCGGTATCGTGTTCAGCCCCACGGACGCAGGCAGGTCAGCATAAGGCGCCAACAACCAAGCGCCGTGCGGCCCCAAAGCCCCATCAATTGAAAGTTTCACGGCCGCTACAGTCAGGAACTGTTCACCGTAACCCACCATTTTCAAGTTCGCCGCTTGCTGTCGGATCAACTCCAAATCATCGCGGACCATCACCCAAAGTCTGACAGGCAACTTTCCCGCCGCTGCGTAACGCCGCAATTCACGAATCGATTCCACCGAAGTTCCCGCATCTTGAAAACTCGTGATTCCGTGCTTGAGACATTCCTTTCCAGCCAGCTCAATCGCCCGAGCCAAATCAGCCGCGCGCTGTTCGCCGGACTGCCGAGCGACATCTCGATTCAAGGCCCTTGTGACCAATTCCTGCGCCCGCTCGCGAAGCACCCCAGTCAGCCGGCCATCCTCTTGTTTCAAAAGCTCGCCACCCTCGGGAGGGACAGTCTCCGGAGTAACGTCTCCCAACCTCAGGGCGTAGTCATTAGCAATGCTCATGTGACCACTGGCGTGTGTCAGGAGTACCGGATGATTCGGGGCCACGCGCGACAAGGCCTCAGCGGTTGGATATCCCTCAACCGCCGACTCGGGAGGGGAATCCCATTTAGACTGGTGCCAACCGCGACCGACGATCCACTGCCCGGGCGGCGTCACCCGAGCCGCAACTTCAACTTCGGTGACGATTTCCTCCCAGGTCTTGGCCTTCGCCAAGTTCAGCATCATCAGGGATTGTCCCAATCCCAGATAATGACCATGGCCTTCAATCAAACCCGGGATCACCGTCTGCCCGGGGCTGAGCTCAATGACCTTGGTCTCGGAACCAATCAAGCCTGCCAAGGCTGGAGCACTTCCGACTGCCAGAATGCGATTCCCGCGAATTGCGATCGCTTCCGCCTCGGGCTGGGCCTCATCCAAGGTGATCACTTTACCGCCGCGAATCACCAAGTCCGCCAATTGAGCGCGCAAAGGCTCCCCTGCGAGGCCCACCAACAGCAAAGCCCAAGCCAACAGGTGCCAGCCCGAGAATCCTCCAACTCTTGCCAACATGAATTTCTCACCCAAAATTCTGCTCATTTTGTCTTCACCCTTGACGGCTTGTTCGACCTTACAGCGACTCAGCTTTGGCCATCGCGGAGCTGCAAACGCAAATAATTCTGCACCTGCTTCACGCTGCGATTCAGTCTGAGCGACGGATGGCCTGCATGTATGAACTCCTGCTGGGCAACATGACTCGGTCCCACCATCGTCACGACATACTGTGCCCGAATTTCCCTGGTCTGCTCATCGATTGGCTGAAGTGGTCCAATTACGAGTCCATAGTCAGCGGCAAATTGTTGGCGAACTTCTTCTGCCTGCGCGATCCACAGACCTGCATCGGCCGTCGGCTCGGCCTGTGCAGGGCCGGGCAAGGCCAAACTGCCGCGCAGCACGGCATCGCCGCAGGGGGCCTGCGCTAATCCGGCCGCGACCAATCCGTGCAGGCCTAAATCACAAATTGCCAAGGTTTCGCCGCGACGCTGCAACTGTCGAACAACCACCTCGGCCATGGTCTCCTCTCCCCGTCCATAAACGAGGTCACCGAGGCAGTTTTCAATGATTTCAATAGTCGGGGCCATGCGCTGACGAGCCTCCTCGAGACTGCGGCCCCTGGCTTGGATTCTCAATGAAATCGTCGCTTGGCTTGCCGTGATGCCCACTCGAGGAATCCGCTCGCGATTGATCAGGTCCGGCAGCATCGACTCAATCTGACTTTCTCCGGCCCCGAAACAATTCAACACTTCCATGTACAACTGCTGGCCATCGCCAATCAGTTGATTGATTTCCGGCACGACCCAGCTGTTCCACATCTCGAACATTTCAGCCGGGACACCAGGCAAACAAAAAAAACGGACTCGCTTATCACCCCGTGCCAGCAGCAAATCGATGCCGGGGGCTGTTCCTTGAGAATTCGGGATCACGCGGCTCCCCTCCGGAAAATCCGCTTGCACCAAATTGGAAGGCGGCATCGGCCGTCGAGCCCGCTGAAACAACGATTCAATGTGGGCCACCGAGGACGAGTCGCGAACCAAGGGCACACCTGCCACGGCCGCCAAACAGCTGCGAGTCAAATCATCAGCCGTTGGTCCAAGCCCGCCGGTGGCCACAATCAGGTCGACACGGCGTGAGGCCTGCTCGAAGACCGCGATATTGTCCGCCGCATCATCACCCACCGTCGTGTGGAAAGCCACTTCGAGACCAAGTTCGCAGCAGCGTTGGCTCAGCCACTGCGAATTGGTGTCGAGACGCTGCCCCGTGGTCATCTCATCGCCAATCGAAATGATCTCGACTCTCAATGCCTTGCGCTCCCTTGTTTGGTCAGCTCTTGTCCGCTTGCCACTACCAAGCCTTGCCTTTGGCTCGAGTGCCGCAAATCGCGACTCGCATTCCCAACGCCCGGGCCATCGCGGCCTTGGCCTGCAGGGCCCGATCCGCGGCGGCGGCATCTTCGGCGTAAGCGACCTGAATATGGTTGCTCTTGTGCCGGGCCATCATCTGGTCACGCGTTACCCCATAGGTCACCGCGTGCATGATGGGCCATTCCCGAGTGGTCAGGTTCCAGCGTCTCTCGGTCTCCCCGGCAGGCAGCTCTACCACCTTCGCCCGGCCCAAGTCCATATTCAGCCGATCATCCGCTACAAAAATCCGCGACCAGACGATTTCACCCGGCTTCGAGATTCCCCGGAGCGTGCCGCCGCCAGACGGGAAATACATGGGAACCTGCCGCAAACTGGAGGCCCCTTTCCAACCACCGATGAAATGAGCCGGAGGAGCGGCCCCGCTAATCAAAAACACCCAGACATATTCGTCTGTCGTACCTGTGGGGTCGAAATCGCCCCACCTTAAGTCATGCAGAGTATTCTCAACCGGCTGCCCAAGCGCCTTGTGAATTCGATAGGTCATCAGGCAATCCAGCCCGGCGCATTCGTCTACCTCGTTGAAGTGCGGCACCGGCTCGCCTCGGTACAGAACGCGTTTGCCGTCCCGACTGGGGACCGGCGGCCGGTCGCTGTTATTCAGAATCCCTTCTACCAAGTCACTTGCCGGCATCAAGTCTTTGAGACCTTGCTGATACTGAATCCCAATCGTGTCACAGCCAAAGTCATCCGCAATCCGCACCGCTGCAATGTACATTTTGCATTGCATCAGCATTTGGGCTTCGGTGAGTTCGGTCGCGTGGTTTTTGCCCAACTCGAATTTCAGTCCCTTCTTGCGAAGCCAATCAAGCGTCTGCCGAGCCAACTGGTCGTCGACCGTGGTTGCCTCGTAATACAACGCGCTTTGACTGAGGCGTTCCTTGAAAACTCCTGTGGGGTGCAGCAAATGATCAGGAATGATCGCATTGAACATCCCCATGCACCCCTCGTCGAAGACCCCCATGATGGCCTTTTCCTGCTGTAACTGGGCGGCGAGTGCCTCGCCCAATTTGACTGCAGTGGAATCGAGCTTCAAATCCTCCAGTGGTTGGACGTGGGAAGTGTCGTGATTCACCTTGCCTTTGGCGAGCCACTGCTTCAGCTTCTTGCGAAATTCGGGAGCTGCAAAATCTTCGCTCCAAAGCGTGCTGTATTTGACTCCCGCCTTGGTCAGTGAGCCATTGAGGTTCAGCATTCCAACCAAACCAGGCCATTGCCCCGACCAGTTGGCGACAGTCAGAATCGGTCCCCGGTGCGAAACCAGCCCATGCAACAAGTGGTGCGAATATTGCCAGACTGCCTCCGCCACAATCAACGGAGCATCGCGATCAATCTTCGCAAAAACGTCCATTCCCTGTCGCTGGGAGGCAATGAATCCGTGCCCCGCCTGTTTGTCAAAAGCGTGTCCCCGTCGAATTTTCCAGCCGCAATCCTCAACGGCTGCGGCCAACTGGCGCTCCATTTCCAACTGAGCCGGCCAGCAGCCGCGGTTTGCCGACAATCGCAAATCGCCACTGGCAACCAAAATGACTTCCTGAGGGGCGGCCTTGGGGGGAGGGGTCAAACGGGGAAGCTCAACGCGGGTAGCCATGATGAAATTTCCAAGTGCAGAACGAGAATTTCGGGGGGAAAGTTATTCGCCCCGACTGCTCCAACCAAGAGCAGGCGACTATTCTAAAGCCTGCTTCCGGCGGGGAACAGCAACCGGCGGCTACCGGTAAATTCGGAGTGACTCCTACCTTTTGACACCCCCAACTGAGATCCGTCCGGTCAGCGGATTTCGTGCGGCCACTTGGTCTGTATCGAATAGGCCTCCCGGTTCGATACCAGAACTGCAGGAGACCGAGTTGCCAGCCGGTCCCCTGCGCCTTTTTCTGATTCCCCCAGTGCCCATCGCCGGCACCTCGCCGCTTGCTTCCCTCCTATCAATGTTTTCTGGAGTTTCCACCGATGTGCGGGATTGTTGGTTATGTTGGTCCCCGGGTCGCCCAGGAATTCCTGCTTGAGGGTTTGCGTCGGCTGGAGTATCGCGGATACGACAGCGCGGGCACAGCGACTCTGGACCAAAACTATGAATTCCGGGTGCTCAAGTCTGTGGGGCGAATCTCGGGACTTGCGGCCCAGATTGCGACTCATCCTTGTCGCGCCGGGATCGGCATCGGCCATACCCGCTGGGCAACTCACGGCGCTGCCACCGTTTCCAACGCTCACCCCCACATCGGTGGCGATGACCAGTTGGTCGTCGTTCACAACGGAGTAATTGAAAACTATGCTGAGCTGAAAGCAAAGCTGCAGAAAAAAGGCTATCAATTCGTCTCGGAAACCGACACCGAGGTCGTCGCTCATTTGATTGCTGATTGCCTCAAGGCTCGGCAGCGGGCGAGCCGTCAAGGCGAAGCCCATGAACTCGACACCGCCGTCGATGCAATCAAGGAAGCACTCAGCCAACTCCGCGGCACTTACGGCCTCGCAATCGTTTTCCGCCAATGGCCCGACACAATTTTTGCCGCCCGCCTCGGCAGTCCGCTCGTGGTCGGGATCGGTGACAACGAACACTTTCTTGCCAGCGATGCCTCGCCCTTGGTCGGGTATACAGACCGCATCGTGTATCTCGCCGATCACCAGGTCGCGGTCATCCAGGCCAATTCACTGGAAATTTCTCATCGCGACCGCGGCATCATCGTGCACGATGTTCAGGAACTGGCAATCGATTCCCGAGAAGTCGAGCTCAACGGTTTCGACCACTACATGCTCAAGGAAATCTTCGAACAACCGGAGTCTTTGCAAAATACGCTTCGGGGAAGACTGAGCGAAGACGATGCGACTGCGGTCCTTGGCGGCTTGAACCTGACTCCCCATCAATTGCGGCGAATCAAGCGGATTGTGCTGACCGCCTGCGGGACCAGTTGGCATTCTGCCCTGGTGGGTGAGTACCTACTGGAAGAGATCGCGCAAATTCCCGTCGAAGTCGAGTACGCGAGCGAACTGCGTTATCGCAATCCCCCAATGGACGAGAATACGCTGGTCTTTGCGATCACCCAAAGTGGCGAAACGGCTGATACTTTGGCCGCTTTACGCGAAATGAAGCGGAAGGGCCACCTGACACTAGCCATCTGCAATGTGGTGGGAAGTTCGATTGCCCAGGAATCGGGCGGCGGCGTCTACCTGCATGCTGGTCCGGAAATTGGCGTCGCTTCGACCAAAGCCTACACTTCGCAATGCCTCGCGCTGGCGATGCTTGCCCTGCACTTTGGCCGCCTCCGCCACCTCAGCTACAACGCTGGGCGGAAAATGATTGAACAGATGCGCCAATTGCCGGAAATCGTTCGCCAAGCCCTCAAGACAAACGAAGTGGTTGCCCAGATTGCCCGCAAGTACCATGACTGCAACAACTTCCTCTACCTCGGCCGGCACTTCAACTTCCCCACGGCACTGGAAGGCGCGTTAAAGCTCAAGGAAATCAGCTATATCCATGCCGAAGGATATCCCGCAGCCGAAATGAAACATGGCCCAATTGCCTTGGTCGATCACAACACCCCCAGCGTCTTCGTGATGCCCAAGGGATTTATCTACGACAAAGTGATGTCCAATCTGGAAGAGATCAAGGCCCGCGGCGGGCCGGTGATTGCCATCGCCGCAGAAGGCGACGAACGAATTGCGGAAGTCGCCGATGACGTGGTGTATATTCCGCAAATCCACGAGTTCCTTCAGCCGATTGTCTCGATCATCCCGCTCCAATTGCTGGCCTATCACATCGCTGTGCTCCGCGGCTGCGATGTCGACAAACCCCGCAACCTCGCGAAAAGCGTCACGGTAGAATAAGGGCGTAGAGGAAAGCGGCGACCAGCCCCCCGAACTGACTTCGTCTCCATCGCGGGGCGAGGAATTTCCTGGCTCCCGCATTCACCTCTCAGGCCCCGAACAAACCGCCGTCTGCTGTGAGCGTCATGCAACTACTGGGAATTGGAACCGACATTATTGAGTGCGCCCGGATTGCCCAAATGATCGATCGGCACGGAGAGCACTTTCTGCAAAAGGTCTTCTCACCCTCGGAGATCGAGTATTGTGGCAGGCATAAATACCCTGCCCCACACTATGCTGGACGCTGGGCCGCAAAAGAAGCTTTGCTCAAGGCTCTGGGGACCGGTTGGGCCAAGGGAATCCAGTGGACCGATCTCGAGATTCTAAACGAACCGGGCGGTGAGCCCCGAGTTTACCTGCGCAATGCCGCGGCTAACTGGGCGTCCAATCGAGGTATCAGCGAATTCCTGATCTCGATCTCCCACACTGAGCATTACGCAGTCGCTTTTGCAACAGCCGTTGGCAAGCCGAAGACCTGAGCCCCACGCCAACCTGCGAGGCTCTGTCGGCGAGGATCAGTCCGCGATACGCCCAGAAGGTCGAATTCAGAGCAGTGCGACCCTCTGGCTCACCCAACTTACCTGAGCCATTGGTCAGTCGTCCCACCACCACCGCTCTGACGTGCTGGGAGTGGTCACCAAGCTCTTGATTGAGTCCGGCAAATCAGCCGACCGCGAGCGACTCCCTGCCGCATCGTCCAGCCACTTGCCGAAATCGCAATGCACCCCACCGCTGACTCCAATCAGGGTGTGAACTGAAGTCTTATTTCCGGAACGGACGCGTATGATTCGATGATTCATCACCGAATCGACTTGCCGAGCCACCGGTGCGGTCGCACTTAAGTATTTCAATTCTCCAGGCTTGCTCGGTGATGCAAAAAACTGTGGCTCCCAGCCGCTGCGCTGGAACAAATGCTCGCGCTCCAGTATGGCCGCGACCAAGGCAAGATCAAACGCTCCTCGGAGCTGGTGGTAGATTGGATATTTCCTTGCCAGCTTGTCGAAGTGCTCAGTAAAGTCCTCGGCGAATGACTTGGTCGGCCCCACTGCCTTGCCGGTATGAATTCGCTCTCCGCGCTGGTTTACCAGTTCGGTCTCGGCGAGCACCTTGACCCCGGTGCCTGTGAAGGCAAATGCCAAGCGTTGTTCGTCGGTATTCAGTTGATCGTAGTTGAGGGTAAACCACCATCGCGCAACATCCAGCGGCGGGGCACTTCCATCGGCCAGGAGTTGAACCCGTTCCAAATAGCTCGGGACTTCCGGAATGGATGGTTCAATGCCCATTCCTATCAACTTCATCCGATAGTCGGCTTCGACGAGGATACTGGCCAAATGCGAATTTGCCGCGATACCGAAAACTTCTACGTCTTGAACTCCGAGCTTCTCGCGCAACTGTTCCCGAAAGCCGGCGCCAGTCAATTGTGTTGTTGCCAAAAACTCCTTGGCGGCAGCGAGATTTTCCTGGCGAGGCGTGATTGAACAGCCAAAGATGCCATCCCAGTCGCGGGCGTTACGAAGGCAAGTCACCAAGTCGTCCAATTGCAGCACCGGCAATCCGCTGTCGACTCCAATCGCCCGCCCTTCGGCATCGAGTTTCCAAGGACCTGCCGGCCCTACCAGCAGAACATCCTGTCGCTCCGGTTGCGCGACGACATATTTGATTCCCACCAAGCCACCCAGATTCCTGGCCCAAGGTGAAAGTGGTTCGCCCCGCGCAGCAGCCAGTTCTGCCGCACGCTCCAACTGCCGGAGTGAAATCGCCCGCAAGTCAGCGTTAATTGTCGATTCGATTCCGCTTACCGGGCGGGCTTGGAGAACGGCCCTGACCCCAGTCAGCTCACCCGAACGATCATTGCCAATACGCTGCAACGTTCCCGCTGGGTCCACATAAACGCCGGCTGCCCAAGGCTGAATGGTGCCATCGCCCTGCCCTGTCTCGGACCATTCATCAGGAGCAATTGTCGATTGAATCAAATCGATCAATGGTTGAAAGTCCGCTTCCGTCACACCGCCAGCGCCGCTGTGCTCGCCGCTGCCTGGACCAAATAATCCACCGAGCGTTTCATTCCGCAGTTGCCCATTTTGGATCTGCCCGGCAGTCTGCCAGGCTCCTTGGGAAGCACCTCCCAAAAACTGCGCCAGCGCTATTTCCCGCAATCCACGATCCGCATCAAGTGAGGACAAGTTCTGGTTTTGCTCGAGTGCTAACGAGAACTCACCATGTGCCAGCAACTGAGCTCGTTCTTGTCCGGAGACCGGTGTAACCGGAGAAAAGAACTGTAAGTGCAGCAAAAAGCCTATGAGAACACTAGCGAACGGGGCGCGACGGGAAGCTTGCCGCTCTCGGGTTGGCCCGGACTGAATGCTTAGCTTCGGAGGGTCAGATAGCCTTGAATGGCTGGATGATGGTTGGCCTGATTCTGGCCGGGTTTCCCGAGTTGCCATTAGATGTTCCCTCTTCCCGAGCGAATAGACGACTCCCCTCTGCGGGATTGACGATTCGCGAATAGCCCAGCCTTGCCACTCGCAATTCTAGCCATTGGTTGGGGAACGGACAGCTTTTCAAGCCCCAAAAAACAAAAAAGCCCGGCAAGAGCCGGGCTGGTGTGCATGCAATCTTCCAAGTGAGGCCGAGAAAACAGGCAGTTTGAAGAGTCCTGTTTCGAGCCTGGATCTCAACTCCCCGAGTTGGCGGAATCCGGTTCCAAGCCGAGGGCTTGAGGCAATTGACCGTTGTCAGCGGGAAGTGAACTTGCGCCCGAATGATAACGATGGAAATTGGTTGGGACCGATGAAGCATGCGGGGGAATTAAAGCTCCCGAGCCTTCATCGCAGCCGCCGGCACAGGATACGGGCTGGAAGTAACGTCCAGCCCGGCCCACATGTCGCAGGTGCTCACAGCCGGCGCGATTGGCCCCGGAACCGCACTTCTCGCAGTTACAACCTTGTCCGCAATCACCCCACCCCCATTGGGAACAGCCTGAAAGCGAACGGCCGCCCGCTTTTCCACCCATTTCGCAAGGTGCACCACAGTCCGCACCATGTCCGTGGCGGGAGAACAAATTTCCGCCATGGCTGCCGTGATGCCCGAATCGACTCCCGCCGGCTGGACCACAACTGCCGGGGGCATGCGAAAAGCCGGCAAAAGGACCGCCTGCGCCAGTGCCGCAATTGCCGCAGGCACCGCCACAGCCACGCCCACAGAGTGAACAATTTTCAGTGCAATAACCGGCCCAAAGAGCTTCGGCTTGACTGTGGTTATATTCCCGCCCGCAGTTGGCTCCGCCATAAGGCCCCGGCCAAAAGTGGCGATGTCCCCCCTCAGCCGCCGAGCCACAACCACAATCTTGACCACTGGCCATTCCTGCAGCGACCAGCAGCAGAACCAGCCCAACTCCTCCGCACAGCCGCAATTTCATCAGACTGTCCCTCACCCCACGATTTCATTTGGCAGCAGCCATTCCCAACGCAACCGGCAGAGCGAGACAAGCAGTTGCAGCAGGCACAGGCACGTCAATGGGAATCGTCTGAAAGGCCGAAACGACTGCTCCAATTCCTGTTAAAAGGACCTTCGACTCCGCCTTCCAGTGAAGGTTCTTTCTGTCAGCGAAAGCGGTTCTGCCAGGTAAAGAACGCGGATTGAAAGGGTTGATTCCGAACTAGCGAATCGACACTCGGCACAACCTGCAACTCTGGCAAAGTTTTCCAGCTTCCCCTATCCTGACAGTCGCTTCATTTACTCAGGGGAAACTTGCAACATGCCACAATTAGGACGATCTTCCATGCCGACCGGCAGCTCACCTGTCCAATGCCATTCGGTGCCTCCTGCGACTCGCAGGCTACTTCGCACCGTACACGCCACCTTACTGGGATTGGGGATTTTGACCTGCATTGTGCTTCCAGGTTGCGGGACTGCCCCGGCGACTCCCCCGGCAAATGAAACACCTGCGGCCAAACAGGAGCGGCTCGTTAATGAAGCGCTTGCGATTCAGGATCAGGCCACCAAACTGCTGCTGGGGATCAGCGACCAGCAATCGGCTGAAGCCGCCTATAACGGCTTGGACCAGCTCAAGTCGCAAGTTGTCAAACTGGTTGCCGACCTCAAACAAACTGGAGAATTGACTCCCGAGATGAAGGCCAAAATTGTCGCCGAGGTCTCACGGCGAAAAACCGAACTGCAGCAACAAGTCGGCGAGTTTACCAAGCGACTCATCACGAATCCGCAATTGCTCCAGTCGCTCCAACCGGTCTTGAACAAGGTGAATGAGTTCCGGCAGGTGCTTGACGGTTTTCTGAAGTAGGCAGGATTTGATGATTTTGCCGACTGGCGGTAGAATCGCTTCCCCTTTCCCAGCCGTTGCAATCCCGCGGCGTTTGCCGACATTCGTGCGGCTGCGAAGCAGGAGGGGCAACTGACCTCACTGCCGGCCTGTATGAAACAACACACGGTGTCGCACCGCTTCCTTTTTCCCTGTTCCCCGCCGCAGCCAATTGAATGACCGACCGCCAAGCCATCTTCCAGCATCGATTTGACAACGGGCTGACGTTGGTCGCCCAGTCGATGCCTTGGCTGGAATCGGCCGCCTTTTCCTTTGCGATGCCCGCCGGCTGCAGCCGCGAGTCAGCCCAGCAACGAGGCTTGGCCAATTTCTGTTGTGAAATGGTTTTTCGCGGCGGTGGCGACTATGACAATCGCGGCCTGGTCGAAAAACTGGAAAGCCTCGGTTGTGACTACTTCTCCAGCACTTCGGTCTACCACAGCTTTTTCGGCGGCGCGATGCCGGCGACAGGCCTGCTCGAAGCTTTGGGGGTTTACGCTGACGTCCTCCGTCGCCCGCAATTGCCGGAGGACCAGTTTGAAGATGGCCGGATGACCTGTCTCCAGGAAATCCACAGCCTCGAAGACGACCTCTCCAGCCGCGTGATGCTCGAACTGCGGCGGCGATTTTATGGCGATCCTCTCGGTCGGCACGCCGAAGGTTTGATTGAACACGTCAACCGGATTACTCTCGACGACATTCGCGGATTCTACGACGCCTGCTACCAACCCCAAGATGCGGTGATTGCCGTTGCCGGCAAACTCGAGTGGCCCCGCTTGCTGGAGCGGATCGCCGGACTGTTTGCCGATTGGAAAGGGCACTCGTCACCAAACTCCCCGGCGACTCCCCCTGAACACGGCGTCTGTCACATTCCGTTCAGCAGTCACCAAACCCACATTGGCATTGCCTGGCCCAGTGTTCCTTACAACCACCCTGAGTATTATCTAGCCCGCGGCGCGGTGGGCGTGCTGAGCGACGGCATGAGTTCTCGATTGTTCCGTGAAGTCCGCGACCGCCGAGGTCTTTGCTATACCGTTGCGGCCAATCTCCATTCGCTGAGAACCGAAGGAAGCGTTGTCTGCTACTGCGGCACCACTTCGGAAAATGCCCAACAGTCGCTAGATGTCTTGGTGGAACAGTTCCAGCTCCTCTCGCAGGGAATCACCGAGGAGGAACTGCAACGCTTGAAAGTTCAAATCCGCAGCGGCCTGATCATGCAGCAAGAGTCCTGTCGCGCCCGGGTTGGCAACCTCGCTGGCGATATCCTGCACCTCGGCCATGTCCGAACCCTCGACGAAGTCAGCGACCGAATTAACGGTCTGACGACAACAGGAATCAACGATTGGCTGCGAGCCCATCCTCCTGGTCCTTTTGATGTGGTCACCCTGGGCGAACAACCTCTGGAGTTGCACGATGGAATTCCGACAACATCAGCTCGCTAACGGCCTGACCATCCTCGCGGAGTGTAACCCGGATGCCTATTTCGGGGCCTATGGGATCTTCGTCCGCGCCGGCTCGCGCGACGAACAGGCCGAGATCAGCGGGGTCAGCCACTTCCTTGAACACATGGTTTTCAAGGGAACGCCAACCCGTTCGGCAGAACAAGTCAATCTGGAACTCGATGAGTTGGGCAGCAGCAGCAACGCGCGAACGGGAGAAGAAAGCACCATTTACCATGCGGCTGTCTTGCCCGAATTTCAAACCGCTCTGATCGAACTGCTCGCCGACCTGATGCGGCCGGCCCTGCGGCTGGAAGACTTTGAGACCGAGAAGAAAGTAATCATCGAAGAAATCATGATGTATCAAGACCAGCCACCCTATGGCGGTCATGAGCAACTGATGCTTGAGTACTTCGGCGGTCATCCGCTGGGCCAGAGTGTACTCGGTACGGTTGAGTCGGTAGGCAATCTCAATCCCGAACAGATGCGAGCTTATTTCGCTCAGCGTTACAGTCCCGGCAATATGGCCCTCATCGCTGCCGGCAAAGTCGACTTCAAACGACTGGTTGACGATGCAGAGAGACTCTGCGGCGACTGGAAATCGTGCCCGGTTCAGCGGCCGGTATCATTGGCTAATCCCCAGCCAGGATTTGCCACTTTGCATAAGCCAAATTCGACCCTGCAGTATGTTTTGCAGTTGTCGCCCGGACCGGCAACTGAAGACGAGGACCGCTTTGCGATGCGTCTTTTGGCGACCATCCTCGGCGACGATGGTGGCAGCCGCATTTACTGGAAAATGCTCGACTCCGGTTTGGCTGAGTCAGCCGGGATTGGGAGCTACGAGTACCTGGGCGCAGGTTTGGTGATGAGCTACTTCTGCTGTGAACCCAAATTGGCTCAGGAAAACCTCGCCTTACTCAACGCGATTTTGCTGGAGGCGTTGCAGGGAGTAACCGCCAAGGAACTCGAATTAGCCAAGCAGAAAATCGTCGCCCAAATCCTGCTGGCCAGTGAGCGGACAGAGGCCCGCATGTTTTCGGTCGGCGGCCAATGGCTGAACAACCAGGGTTTCAAGACGCCCGCCGAGATCGCCAATCAATACCGCGGCGTGACCCTTGAAGAGGTCAACGCGGTCGCTCGCAAGTACCCGCTGGGCAATTGTCGCACTCTGTCCATCGGCCCCCGAACAGACTTGGTCCTCGGATAGCCAATTCAGGATGGGGGAAGAATTTCGGCCCAACGCCAGCGTTCCAGCAGGGCTCTGCCCTTTCATGACGCTCCTACCGTGAGTTGACTTAGAGTAGAGCTATAATCCAATATCCTGACGCGGCTGGAGTCCGGGTTAAACTCGAGGCTCCAACGCTTTTGCAAGACATCTCCCACCCTGTAGACACGGCATTCCACCATGGGAATTAGGGCCAATTTTGATCGCAGTTACCTCTGGCGCTATTGGGTCATCATCCTGATGGGACTCGGATCGGCCGCTTGGTTTTTTTACGATGCGACAGTCGGTTACCCCAAGAAGGTCAAAATTGCCCAAGCGTGGGAAAGCCTTTCCGCACTGGAAAGCGGCCCTCGCGCAGAACGCTGGCGGGCTTTGGCCGCGGAAAAAGGCTGGCCACAAGACGTGCCCGTCAAACCATCCAAGGAAATTGAAGAGTCCATCCGGTTCCAGTACATCTACGGGGGCCTGGCCACTTTGATTGGCAGCGGCATGCTCGTCTATCTCTTGATTGCCCGTAACTCGTGGGTCGAGGAAACGGCCAATGGCTTGAACACCAGTTGGGGTCAAACCGTTGACTTTTCCACGGTTACCAAACTGAACAAACGACGCTGGAAAGACAAAGGCATCGCCCGAGTTGACTATCTCGACAATGGCCAGAAACGCCAGTTTGTGTTCGATGACTTCAAGTATGATCGAAGCGCAATCGGGCAACTGCTGCAGCAACTGGAAGACCGGTTACCGCCAGACCGAATTGTGCAGCCAGAAAGCGATTCGGCTTCCAAGCCAGAAGAAACATAAACGGACTGAATCGGGTCTGATTCGACCTCGAGTCTGCTTTCCCCGCGATGGGGCCATCCCTGAAACTCTGAATGCCTCGCGCCTCTGCTGCTGGGCAGGCGAACGAACACTCCCAGAAAAAAATTGGCCCGCATCCGGCTTTAACAGCCAGACACGGGCCAATTACAAGGAGAGTGTTTCTATTTTGCTGCTGGCCAGCCTTTTGTTCAGGAATCGGATTCTCTGGGCCGGGGCCTGACATCCCATCTGAATTAAGACGTCAACCAGCTGCAAAAAGTTCAGCGATTATTGCTGCCAGCGATTGACTTCATTCCCGGACCGTGTGGACAGGGCTCGATAGACGTCAATGTCAATCGTATCGGTGAGCAGCGTCGTCGAACCATCGGCAAAAGCGAAATTCGCACCTTGGGGATGAAAACTGCGGAAATCCTCGAAGTGCCCTTCCCTCGAATTGGGAGCATGATCGGCCGAACCAACGACTCGGGCAAAGGGCTCGTCAGCTTCTTCCAATGCCCCCATCCAGGAAAGCGAACCAAAATCGTTCCGCCGTTCACCAATCATCAGCGTATTGCTGGAACCGTCAACCACATCCCGCTGCCGAATTCGGCTATTGCCGAAGAACATGCCATTTCCACCAAAGGGAGCATCTTCAATTTCCAGTGAGCCAAACACGCCTGAATAATTACTGCGCCCGGCGAGGAGTTCTTCATCGTGATGGTGCGGATCATCGTCGATTGCGACGAGATGGTCACCGCCATCCCCATGATCATGCTCAATGTGATCATAGAGGTTAACCAAGTCCGGAGCCGGGTCCGAGGCACATTGGAAAACCGGGATCAAAGTACGAAAAAAAGTGTTCCCGGTGTGGTACTCATCCTCGATCGGCAGGCTGGGGTTGATTTGGTCAAAAATGTTGTTGGCTTCCACGTAAGAAAGGACGTGGTAGCCCCAACCCCAGCCGGGCGTGGCCGGCGCGGTCCCCGGGTTGGTTGCCGTCCAGCCTGGCGGGTAGTACTTAAAGGCACTTTCGTGGTTGTGCATCGCCATGCCAATCTGGCGAATATTGTTTGAACATTGTGTACGACGAGCTGCTTCCCGTATCGACTGGACGGCTGGCAGCAGCAAGCCCACCAAGATCCCGATGATGGCGATCACGACGAGCAGTTCAACTAGCGTAAAACCTTTGTGTTTCAACATGACTCAACTCTCTGGCAATGAATCTATGAATCAAGACGGGATAAATGCACCCAGCATCCTGGGCTGATTGAAACCGCTGGCAATTCCAAATAATTGATCAGGAACTCCAGACGATTGACCAGTGGGACACCATTGACCGAAAAAATCGATTTCGGACGGGTCGCACCTGAGGCTGAAAACTTTCCTGCCTTACTCGCAGGTCAGACCGCCTTCAAAGCTGTTGGCGTGAGCCACCTGCCCACGGCCAGTTGTTGCCCTCGCGCGGCAGCTAACCACACGGCAACCAACTTGTAACGTCGCTTCCGGAGCCCCAAACCCCGGACCATCCTGACCGACATGGACGCCTCTTCGCTGGTAAAAAGCTCCGGCTGACATTCAGCCCAAGGCCCTCCAGCGAAACAAACCGGCATCCATCGCCCTCCTTGTGGCAGATGGGCTAGACCAAAAGAGGCGGGCCGCGACAACTCGCGACGCGCGATTCCCGAGTGGGAACCATTACAGAAAGCTCGGAGAGCAACTCGACAACCGTTGCTGGTCCGGCAATTTCAACGTTTAATTGCAGGGCGAATACATTCCCTGCCAGGAAGTCGCACAGTTCACAATGCGGGGTAGCCGATTCCGGCACAGAACCCGGATGAGACTCCTCTTGTCCGCAGTCCTCTCGGGACAAAGCCAATTCAGAGTGAGCACAGCAGCTACCTTTGCTGCCTTCAGAAAGCAAATTCCCCTTAGAGAAATGCCCCGAAGAGAAATGCCCCGAAGAAAAATGCCAATGTGTTGCCCCGGTCCAGCCCGCAAACAGCAGGGCCGACAGGGCGAGCAAAGCGGCGATGGTTCGGGGACGGGGCATGGAAACTCCTGATTGATTCCATTATTCAAGCTGCCCCAAACAGAATCAATAACCGTTTTTCTCCAAACGAGAAAAGGTCCCGGTCCGGGCAACGACGGGGGATTCGGCAAAATCGTTCGGCTTGTCGCAAACCGCAGCCAAATCGCCGTTCTGCGAGTTTTCGGCCGGGAAGTTGCTTGCCCAGCCTCTATCAGCGGTCATGGTTGCTCGGCGCCTGCGCGATTCTGGGGGGGATCAATCCGGGTTTGTTCTCCCCAAAACCTCAACGAGTTTGCACCCGACACCGCTGTCTGCTCCAGGAGGGACTTATCAATGAACCAGTCATTTGGCCTCGATTACTTGCCACAGCCTGAAACGGTCCCGTTACCTCCTCCGCGTACTGCGCTGTTGGTGGACGATGACCAACTTCAACTGGAGGTTCTTGAGCACCGCCTGCACAAACTCGGCTTCCAAGTCACGACATTGAATTGTGGCAGCCAGGTTCTCCAGACTGCGAAAAGCCTCCAACCCCATTTGATTCTGCTGGATATCGAACTTCCTGATGCCGATGGGATTGAGCTTTGCCAAGGCCTGAGCGATGACACCCAGACCAGCGATATTCCGGTTGTCCTTCTCAGTGGCACGGAACGAACCGATGTTGTCCGCGCGGCCCGCTCGGCCGGCAGCCGCTTCTTTCTCCGAAAGCCCTATGACCCCAACACTTTGGCGTTAGTGATCGATCATGCGGCCCGGAATCAAACGGAAGGCTGGGACTGACCCAGGCATCAGGCAAGTCGTTCACGCCTGTGAAGCAATCCCGACTTGACTGGATTCCCGGCTGAATCCTCCCAGAGGCCAGCCGCAGGCATCCAAGCGAAAAAGGCAATTCCGGAAATGGCGGGACCAATTGGGTCGGCTGCCAAGGAAACGGGTCACGGCAGGAGCAGCCAGACAAGATAAGATGCTGGTGCTGCAAAAATCAACGAATCGATGATGTCGAGAACCCCACCGAGGCCAGCCAGCCAACCGCTGGAGTCTTTGCACTTGGCATCCCGTTTGACGAGCGATTCAGCCAAATCTCCCAGCATCCCCGCCGCAGCAACAACAATCCCATAGACAACTACCCACCAAAACGGCTTGAAGAAGCTGTCATCTGCGACGAACCAAGCGACGAGGTAGAACACCAGCGCTGCGCCGACGATTGCCCCAACAAAAGAACCGGCCGCTCCTTCAATCGTTTTATTGGGGCTGAGTAAGGGCGCCAGTTTCCTGCGCCCCCAAAGTTTACCGAACATGTAAGCAAACGTATCTGACAGTTTGACCGCAACCATCACCGCCAGAACAGCGCAAATTCCGCTGCCATTCCGGTCCTCTTCCGGACCTAGCCCGATCATCAACCGGTGTGGAACGACCATCCCCACTAACATCGCCAGGTAAGCAAAAGAAAAGACTTGCCGGGACAGCCGTTCGACTTCCGACCCCGGCTGGTCGAACCACCACATCTCGTGAGCGGCTGCTGCCACGATTGCAGCAAACAGTCCAAATAGTGTTCCTCCAAACACCCCGATCGGCCAAAGCTGCAACGACGCAGGCCAATAAATCGGCAGAAAAGCTCCCGCGCACAGCAACAAGCTACCGCCCAAAGAGACGACGTAACTGAGGCCCTGCACCCCAGCCGCCCGCCACATGCGGACCAATTCCCCGGCGGCCAGCACAGCGGTTAATGTCGTCACGCCGGCCAAGAGCAAACCGGGCTTGCCCAAAACCTCAGGTCGACCGAGATAGTGATCTGCCCAAAGCAGGACCACCATGATCGAAATGATGATTGCCGCCGATATCAGCCTGCGTTTCAACACGTTGTTGTCCCGGTTTGGTTTAGACCGCCAAAGCGGCGATCGCGCGAGGCATAATCAACCAATGCTTGATCGAAATCCGCTGTCTCAAATTCAGGCCAGGTGCGCGGCGTCACCCACAACTCGGCGTAACTGATCTGCCAAAGCAAGAAATTGCTGACCCGCATTTCGCCGGCAGTGCGGATTAACAGGTCCGGGTCAGCCATTCCCCGAGTCTGCAGATGAGCCGATACACAGGGCTCATCAATCGCATCCACGGACAATTCGCCCCGGGCAACTTCCGCGGCGATCTCGCGAACCGCTTCAACAATCTCTGACCTCCCGCCGTAGTTGATCGCCAGGCAGAGGCTCATTCCCGTATTTCCCGCCAATGACTCTTTGGCAGCCGCCAAATCTCGCTGCACTTGCTCCGGCAACCGATCAAGCTTGCCGATTGTCTCCAAACGCACGTTGTGCTCGCGCAAAAAATCGAGTTCCTTGCGCAGGTAGATGCTGAGCATCTCCATAAGGAACCCCAGCTCTTCGGCCGGCCGTTTCCAGTTCTCACTGGAGAGGCAGTAAAGCGTCAGGCGTTCCAGTCCCAATTCCCCACAGCGCGTGGCAATCCTGCGAACCGTCTCGGCACCGCGCCGATGCCCCTCAATTCGCTGCAAGCCTTGCCGCTGGGCCCACCGCCCATTCCCATCCATTATTACGGCAACGTGCCGCGGCAATTGCTCGCGCGGCACAGGATATCGAACCTCAGTCTTCTCTGTCACGATTGAATTCACACCAGTCTCCGCTTCACTCCAGACCAACCGGCGAAATAAATCTCGGCTTCGGGACTTCCAGACGCCGGCGTAGCACAGTCAGCTCGACAACGTCACACGGCCCCCACAGTCCACCGCTCACCAGGCTTAAGCAGCGCAATCTCTCCATGAACCGGACTTGGTCAAGACGGGCCGAGCCAACCGCTTCGGACCAAGTCGCTCGCGAAAATCACTGTTGCTTTAGCAGCTGCTCAAGACCATGCCCCCATCCAGACTTGGACTTTGCCCAAGACACTGACAACGGAGACCAAAGTGCTTAAATGGCGCCGGCCAAACTTGGCAGGTTGGCCGAACGGTTCATGATAATCGTCTGCCGACGGTCGGGACCAACCGAAACATATTCGATTCGCCCTCCGATCAACTGCTCGATCCGCCGGACATACTTTTGAGCGTTCTCAGGCAAATCGGCCCATTCCGTAACGCCTGTGATCTCAGTCTGCCAACCGGGCATTGTCTCGTAAACCGGCCGCACTTGCCTCAAGACATCTGCCTGGCTCGGGAAGCCTTGCAGTAACTTGCCTTGGAACTCGTAGCCGGTGCAAATCTGCAATTCTTCCAATTCGCTGAGGACATCGAGCATCATCAACGCAATGCTGTCCGCCCCGCTCAAACGACGAGTATAGCGAACTGCAAAGGCGTCAAACCAGCCGCAGCGGCGAGGACGGCCCGTGGTTGTCCCAAATTCCTTGCCCTTGATTCGAATTCGATTACCCAGCTCATTGTCCAACTCAGTGGGAAAAGGACCACCACCGACCCGGGTGCTGTAAGCCTTGGCCACGCCAATTACGTTTCCTACCCACTTGGCCGCCACGCCCGACCCAGCCGAGATGCCGACTCCCGAGCTGTTGCTGCTGGTGACGAATGGAAAGGTCCCGTGGTCAATATCGAGCAAACTTCCCTGGGCGCCTTCAAAGAGGACTTTGCGACCAGCCTCCACCGCATCAAGCAGCAAACTGGTCGTGTCGGTCACATAGGGCCGCAATCGTTCGGCATATTCCAACGACTCGCGAATGATTGTCGCGGCGTCTAATTGCACTGCGTTGCCACCCGGCATCGCCTGCAAAACAGATTGCTTGACCGCAGCGATGCGCTGTAATTGCTCCGGAAAATCCTCACGCAGCATGTCGCCCAAACGGACCGCATGACTTCTTCCAACCTTGTCCCGGTAGCAAGGCCCGATCCCGCGCAAGGTCGTGCCAATGTTGTCTTCTCCGGGGCTGGCGGAATGCCACAGTTGATCCTCCAGCAAATGCCACGGCATCACGACGTGTGCCCGGTCACTTAACAGCAAGCGTCCGGCCAGTTGGATGTTTCGCTCTATGAGTGAATCAATCTCGCGCAAAATGGTTTGCGGATGAATCACAACGCCAGGCGCGACAATGTTGATGACGCCGGCGTGAATGATCCCGCTCGGGATGTGGTGCAGTTTGTAAACCTGATCACCAACCACCACCGTATGTCCCGCATTGGCACCTCCCTGGTACCGTACAACGAAATCCTGTCCTTCGGTGAGCAAATCTACGAGTTTGCCTTTGGCTTCATCGCCCCATTGCAAACCGATTATGGATATTCCAGGCACTGACCAAGCTCCTCAAGAAATGCGTCCTTGGAGTCCTCCCGGGACCTTCAGGCAAACCCGAGATTTTAGACCAGTTTCCGTTACTGTTGTAGGCCCGAAATTCCCGCACTTCCGACGCTTTGTCAAAACTCTCGCGGGAAACCATAATGGCTGCTGCTAAATTCCCGCACACTGAGGTTTCCCTGTGTTTAACCGCCGCTCGCTTTTCCTGCTGGCCCTATCGGTCCTCAATCTTTGCCTGATTCAATCAATTGCCGGCGAAGATGGCGCTACGCTCAAGGGGCGACTGGTCGCTCCCTCCCGCTTTGCCGAACAGCTCAAACCAGACGAAATCGAAGTCCAACTGGTAGAGCAGGTGCAAACCGAAGATCCCCCGATCCCTGAAAACTGGAGCCAATTGACCCAGGAAGAGCAGGACAAGTGGCTGGCCGAGTTTGAGGTTTCGGATGCGGGCAAGAAGTACATTGCCGACCAGGAAGCAAAAATCGCCGCAGCCCGAAAATACACCCTCAAAGTAGAGGCCGATGGCAAGTTTGTACTCTACGATGTGCCTCCTGCCCTGTATGCCTTGTCCGGCCGAATCGAAAAGTCGATCGAGAATCGAAAATTCGTCTGCGAAGTCTATGGTCAACTCGAAGTTCTTGCTGAAGCCCAGGAGATTCTGCTTGGCGACCTCGAGATCGTCGTTTCACCGATTTTCCAGGCAGGGGATCCGCTGCCTCAACTTGAGGTTGAAACGTTGACGGGCGAAAAGCTGAAGCTCGCTTCGCTGCAAGGAAAATTTCTGCTCATCAACTTCTGGTCCGCCAGTAGTCCCCCGGCGAGCAACTTCCAAAAGAACCTGCAGAAAATCGTGAGCGAACTTCCGGCTGATCTGCCCGTGGTGCTGCTGGGGCTGGTCATCGACGCCGAAGCCAAACCGGTCCAAGACTTTTTGCAAGCGAATGGCCAGGTGGGGCCAGTCGCCCTACTGGGTGGCTGGAATCATCCTGCCGTCAGCGAATTCGGCCTTCACGGGGTCCCAGCGCTTTGGCTGGTCGATCGCGAGGGAAAATTCCTCGCCACGGACAGCGATTTGGGCACCGCACTTCGGGACAGCGGACTTACCCTCGCAGAAATCATCCAGGCCAAACTCCAAGGCAAGCCAATTCCGACTCGCACGGAAAACAAGCCCAAGGAAGACGACGCTCCGTAGCGTCGCCTCCCGAGTCGACGGATCTCCCGCTCCCCATTCCACCCCGAAACGAGCTTGTGTTCGGTGGCAGGCCTCCCATTTGGCCGCCCCGCTTTTTCGCCACGTTTCGATTTGAAGTGCTTCCTCATGGGGCAACGTGGCAAGCTGTAACGATTGTCTCGATTATCCCACTGCCGGCGCTCGCAAATCCGGCATGACCCTACCTGTCACTTAATGTGGAAGATCCGCGCCAGACGATACCACTGGTGAATCCGGCCGGGTTCGTCTCGCGTACTGCTAGCGGCCAACCTACCTCTCGAAGTGGCACTGTTCCAGTAATGAACCGCCTCTGGCAAATTGCACTTCCGCTTGCCTGCTGCCTGGTTGGAGCAGCGCTTTGGACTGCCCTGCTCCGCGACACAGGTCAACTACCCAACCTGCGAGAAGCGATTGAAACAGCGCGGTATCTGGATTCAATCCAAGACCGCCTGCAAACGCCCCGGCCAAAAGGTGAAGCCCCCAGCGATCGCTTCCACCTTGCTTCGTCACAGGAACCGGCTCAACATGCACCGGTCGATGTCGCCGAGCCACTCGCGTCGCGCACCGAGCAGTGGAGCCCGATTGCTGCGACCCCGACTCTCGCCGAGCCAGACGCGATTGCCACTTCCGGTACGGAGGATACTGAGGCCCGGGTGTCGATCATTCAATGGTCCGGCTCCGGAGAACCAAAGATCAGTTCCACTCCGGAACTCCCCTCGCCAGCCGTCTCCTCCGCGGAATCAGCCGTCCAACTGAGTCCGCAAGATCGACAAATCGCCGGCCTGCACCTGCATTACGGCAAGATCCTCGCTCGAAAAGGCGCAACTTCTTCGGCCCGAGGCGAATTCCTCAATGCCCTCAACGTCATTGCCCAAAGCCGCGATTTGCAACATGGGGACAAATCCCATTTGTCGGCGCTCCAACGAGCCATTCGCACTCTCGACGAAGCAGATGACTTTCACGCCAACCGCTCGGGGTCCGATCTGGACACGAACGTCGCCACGATTGTAGATGGACATTTATGCCAAGTACTCAATGCCGCCGAAGCAACCCGAGTACCCCAGTCAGAAGCGATCGCCACTTACCACGCCAGTGCGCGAGCTGATTTGGAGCGAGCCTGCGGTACGGATAATCCGCTGGCCTCCGAAGTTCTGTTTGCTCTCGGTCGGCTGCACGGCCTGCTGGGGCAATCCGATCCGACTCGGCAGCCGAGCGAATACAACAAGTCAATCACCTTTCATCAGGCCGCGCTGACGGCCAACCCCAATAACTTCGCCAGTGCCAACGAGCTCGGTGTCCTGCTCGCTCGCAAGGGCGAATGGGCCCAAGCCAAGGACCTGCTCGTGCGCAGCGTGACCCTCAGTCCGCGCCGAGAAACCTGGGCCAATCTGGCCGCCTTGCACCAACGCTTGGGAGAGGCAGAACTCGCTCAGCTGGCGAACCGCGAGGCTCAGTTGCTCGCTGCCGGAAACGCCTCTTCCAACCCTCCCATGATTCGGCTAGTTCCTCCAGCTGAATTTGAAGCGGTCCCAGATACCCAGGAAGCTGGACCTCCCAATCAGACAGCCCAGCAACCAGCCTCTCCCTCGGCGAACCAATGGCGCTAGTTCAGCGACGTTCAACCAGAGCAACCTCCATGCACACTCCCGCTCAATCCGCAACGCCGACCGCCTCCGTTCAACGAATGCGCAATCGACTGGGCGTTCAAGCGTCCCGCAGCGCGCTCGCAGGTTTCATCTGCACTGGAGCAGTGTTTGCCCTGCTCTTCTTCCTCAGCCGCGGGCTACCGCCCTCGAACCCCGCAGAGGAGCTACCCTCAACTCTTACTGCTTCGCCGGTCACCCTGCAGCTTGCGCAAGTAGTATCGAGCTCCACAGACCTCAGTCCACCCCTCCCGGGTGACCGCATCCCTGCTTGGCCAGAATTCATCGCGGTCACCGAACCGACTCGATTTGATTCAGCGGTCATTCCGTGCCAACAGCTGGACCCAGCGCCTCAAGAGGAGAATGGAGCCTTCGGCTGGAGCACTCCGCCTGCTCGGTCGGCGGACAATCCCGCTACTCCTAACGTGTCGCCTGATACTTGTGCCAGTTGTGGCACCTGTGGCAGCTGCGAGCATCAAGCCGAGCGCTGGATGCTGGGTGTCGACCAACAGTCAGCTCGCAAGCTGCACCGTGAACCGGGCTGGTCCGACCAAAAACCCGTGCCTTGGGAATCTTTCGGTTACGGTGAGTACATCGGTCCCTTTCGGACGCCGCACGTCGCTGAGTACCGCCTCCGCATTCGCGACCAAATTGACTTCACCTACACCCTGATGCGGGAACATCTCAGTCAGCCATACCAGATTTACGCTGGCGATACCCTTCAATTGTTCTCGGGCGCCGATGCGACGCTCAACCAGAAAGACATTGTCGTGCTTTCGGATGGGACCATCTCCCTTCCTTTGGTTGGTCGGGTTCGCGCTGCGGGCAAAACCGTAGAACAACTGGGCGTGGAATTGGACAAGCTTTATTCACGCTATGTCAAAATTCCGGCCATCATTGTTCAAGTGACCAAGGGTGACACCCCCGCCAATGACCTAATCAACGCCGTCGTTGCCCGGGTGGGACTTGGTGGCCAACAATTCCAGGTTGAACTCGCTCCGGATGGAACCGTTGCCTTGCCGCTGCTCGGTCAAGTTCCAGCCATTGGCTTGACGCTTCGCGAGCTGGAGCGGGAAGTCAACGCTCGATACGCGGTTTCGATTCGCGGCCTGAATGTGACTCCCGTATTGAGAAACCGGGCTCCTCGCAGTGTCTTTGTGCTGGGAGAAGTTGTTCGACCGGGAAGAATTCAGATCGAGGGCCCCACCACGGTAATGCAAGCAATCAGCATGGCCGAAGGCTGGAAGAGGGGCTCCAATTTAAGACAAATCGTCGTCTTCCGACGCGACCAGGACTGGCGGCTGATGGCGACCAGGATCGACCTACAGGGAGCAATGCTCGGCAAGAGCCCCTACCCTGCTGATGAGATCTGGCTGCGAGACTCCGACATTGTGCTCGTTCCGAAGACTCCCATCCTCCGCGCATCGGAAGCAGTCGACCTCTACATGACTCGCACAATTTACGCAATCTTCCCACAACAGGGTGTGGTCTTTAACTTCGACAGCTTCGCGACATTCTAGCCTTCACCGCCGACCATGCCTGCCAGCGAAGTGGGCAGGCTCATGGCCTTGGCTAAACGCCGTTCGGGCAGTCGCTATTGCTTGGGTGTCGGAATGATTATCAAGGCGTTCTCAGCCAAGCTGACCTCGCCCTCCTTGCCATTCAGACGATACTTGACTCGCAACTGCTTGGCGACGCCGGGAGCAGGATCACCGCCAAAGCTCTGATTGTAATTCGATGAGGGGAGGCTGACCCAAGGCAAGTCACCCGAGTGCTTTTGCATCACGGCAGTTACATCTTGCCAAGTGTCGCCAGCGCCGTAACGAGCTTCAAGGATTTCCAGCTTGACCGCTGTCTTGCTGAACAAACTCTTGAGCCGCTCGACGTCGATTCCCTGCCCGCCCAATTTCTGCACGATCGTCGCCACGACTTCCGTCGCCTCGCTTTTCAGCTCCGCTGCCTCCGCCAACTCCGCCGCGAGCACGAAAGCATCGGGGCTGGGATGAAGCTTGAGTACGTCCAAAACCAGCTTGCGGTCGCCAGGCTGCTTGGTCAACTCCAGCGCGGACCGACACATCTTCACCCGGTCCGGCTCTGGCATCGCAAAACGCCGCGCCAAAGCGAGGTAGCCCTTGAGCGCCCGAATTCGAAATTGGTTTGTCGGCCCGATTCGTGCGTAGTCCAACAGCGTCTCGGCATCAGCCAGTTCACTCCATTTTCCCAGCAACCGACTGCCAGCATCCTGCAGCGCGGCCGAGTCACTCTTGGCAACGTCGACAATCGTCGCCAGCGCCTTCTGCCCGCCGACATCACCCAGTGTCTCAACCAAAAAGACCTGCGCCGACTCCGGCGCGGAACTCAAGGCTTGGGTCAATGCTACAGCGCACGCTTCCCGATCAGGCATCCGGACGGAAGCTGCCTTCAGCGCCTTGCGAACCACTTCTAACTCGCCCGCAGCCGTTCGCTCATCACAAGCCCGCTCGACCAGCAACGGCAATTCCTGGAGCTCAACGGTTTCACCCAATGAATACAGGGCCGCTTGGCGGAGGGCCGAATCGCGGCTGTCGAGCACGCGCAGCAAATCCTTGGTCGCCGGGATGCGGCGGCGGCCCACCAGTTCTACGAGTAATTGCAACTTGGGTCCTGCGGCATTTCCCATAAGCGCAGCAATTCGCTGGTTCACTCCCTCACCGGGCAACGCCGCCAAAGCATCCCGAGCTGCGACGGCAATCTCGGCATCGGTTTCACCGGCTATGGTCATCAGCGGCTCGAGGCTGCTCGCGTCACCCAGTCGACTCAGAACTGCCAAAGCTGCCAGCCGAACTGGCTTCGCCCCAGATTGGGCAGCCGCATTCAGTGGCCCCAAGTCGACCAATCCGGGCTGGTCCGCCATCGCCAAGACGAGCAAAGCGCCGCGTTCAGGAGTCACTTTGGCCAGCGTTTCGGTCAATAAACGGGTGACTGCCGGTCCAGGCAGTTCGCGTGCTACGGTCAAGCCCAATTGAAACACAGGGCGTTCTGCGGCGAGCAAACATTCGGCCAGTATCTGGAATCCGTCTTCACCACTGGTCAGAATGACGCCCCGAGTTGCTTCCAATCGGCGTTGCAGCGGGACATCAGCCTGCCGAACCAATTCATACAAATCCCGCGCTGCCTTGGATTGCCCCGCTGCCAGCAATCGCTCCGCGCAAACAACTGCCGCCTCGGCATAATCGGCTCGCCAACGCGGCTCAACTTGAGCACCCAAGCCGAGTCGCAAACTCGCAGCTGCTTCAGGCGTGCCGATTTGCCCCAAAGCAGAAATTGCCGCAGCGCTGACTTCCGCATTTTCGCTGCCAACCTTTTGAGTCAGCAGTTCAACCGCTTCTTTGTCCCGCCGCACACCGAGCGAATTCAAAACGCCCACCAGCAACAAGCCATCCAGTTGTTTCGCTGCATCCCGCAAGGCCGCTTCAGGAACATCACCTGGGATCGCCTCCAGTGCAATCCGCGCCCAAGAGGATAACTGAGGGTCGGCCAACAACTTGGCCAATTCGGAGACGGATGATTCAGTTCCATACACGGCCAGTTTTTTGCAGGTGATCGCCTTCTCACTGGCCGGAGCCTCCGAACGCAATACAGCCAGTAAATCGGCCTCTGCCTGCTGGGCCGAGCCGGACTGAACCAGTCCGGCAAGCAACAGCAACATGCCACACAGAGTCAGGAATATTTTATTTGAGCAGCTCATCACAAATTACCTTGTTCCGAAAGCGGGATTGAAGAGGGCAGGGGAGGGCACTGAAAGTTGGCCAAACTTAAATTCGCCACGGTTCGCGCAACGCTTCTGAACGCAACCGATTTGCTTCCTCATCTCCGATGAACTCATTCTTGACTGGATCGAGCTTGATTGTCCGACCAAGGAAGAGAGCGATGTTCGCCGCATGGCAGGCAATGTGCGCCCGGGCCGCTGCGACGGCATTGCCCTTGGGCAAGCCACGACTTTTTACGCAATCCAGAAAGTCGCGGACGTGGAATGTCGCCGGATAGCCTCCGATCTCTTCAACCTTGCGACCAGCGAGCAATTCAGGCGAACTCAGCACGAGTTTGCCGCTGTCACCAGCCTCAACCCAACCGTCTTCGCCCTCAAACCGGACCGGGCAGGACCCCAATGGAATCCAATCCTTCTCCCGTAAAATCAGCTCCACACCATTTTCATATTTTGCGACCAAGTAACCGTCGACGGGGGCGTTGTACTCGATTGGGGGCGGACAATCGCCAACAGCCCATTGGCAAAGGTCAACGCAATGGCTGCCCCATTCCAAAACGCCGCCACCAACGAGCCCACCGCCCTTTTCAAAATTGAAGCCATCCAGCAGCTGCTGGTTGAAGGGTCGCCAAGCCGCCGGCCCCAGGTACAGATCCCAATCGACTACATTCGGGTCAGGTTCGGGTTGAGCCGGCAGCCAACCACTCATCATCGCCTGCATCCCGGCCGGGTGAGCGAAAACTTTCTTCATCTTGCCCAGCCGACCCGTGCGAGCCAACTCGCAGGCAAAAGCGAAATGCGGCAGGTTCCGCCGTTGGGTTCCGGCTTGAAAGACCCGCCCCGTCCGCTGCATCGTGTCGGCCAAAATCAGGCTTTGCGCAATATTTTTCGTGCAGGGCTTTTCACAATAGATGTCTTTGCCAGCCTTGGCTGCGTACATCGAAGCCGTAGCATGCCAGTTCGGTCCGGTCGCAATTAACACTGCATCGATGTCCTGTCGATCAAGCAGTTCCCGGAAGTCGCGAATCATCGCGCACTGGTCATTGCCATAGTGGCCGTCAACCATTTTCTTGATCGTCGTCCGCCGCGCTTCCTTGACATCGCAGACGGCGACAAACTGCACATCCTTCTGCTCAAGGAAACAGCCCAAGTCATATTGCCCCCGGCCTCCGATGCCGATCCCACCGACCACAATCCGTTCACTCGGAGCAACGTGGCCATCTCGCCCCAAAGCCGAACTCGGAATAATCGTCGGCCCGAGAGCCAGCCCCCCGACTGCACCCGCCGCTGTTTTCAGGAAACGCCTTCGACTCGTTGACTTCAACTTCCGCTGCATGGCTGCAAGCTCCCTAATCTTCGCTCCGAGCAATCGAACATCGTTCTTCGATATTAGAACACGCCGGCGGGCCAATTCCCAGCAACCCCCGAAAGTCGCCCCGGGGACGGAATCAACTAATCCTTGGGCGTGTAGAGAAACAAACGACTGACCAACCCGCCCGACATTTGCGCTGGCTGATAATCGGTGTGCACCCGAATCACGATCGCGTTCCTTTCGCCGCCGCGAATCGTGTTGGTCACATCGAGGTCCAGCGAATTGGGACGAAGATAGGCTTCCTGGTAGGGTCGATGCCCAACGAACTCTCCATTTACCCAAACCCAGGCTTCCGTTTCAACGGCCAATCCGTACAGCCTCACTTTCTGTCCCGCCTGTAAAGTGGGCACTTCAACTTCAAGGCGATACCACATTGCTCCCAAGTAGGGAAAGCCTTGATCGTCGAGATATCGACCTCGCTCGCCTTGAGCAAAAAACGGAACAGTGGTCTTCATTGTCTCCCAATCTTTCACCGACCAGTCGGCTCGAAACCAGCCATCAAAGCGACCATCATCGCGCGGGTCGGAGGCAAACTTTGCAGTCTCCGGGAGAATAGTGAGCAACTTTCCCTTCGAGCCGTCGGTCAAAACGGAAAGCTGTTGATAGGCATCGCGACGATGTCCCGTCCCCCAGTAATAAAAGCCGTATGCCTGCCCCTTTCGAGGCTTGTCTTCTTCCGCAACATCAAAGTAATGTCGACTGAGTTGTTCCGCCGGCCGGATCGCCTCAACCATCGCGTCCGCCGCCTGAATCGCTGCAATCCAATCCGCAGCGGCCTCTGCCGCCTCCATCTGCTTGTAGCCGACAAGATAGTCGTATGTGGCCCGATCCAATTTGACATGAGACGCCGCCCGCGGATCACTGGCCGCATCTCGCTCTGCAATCTTCAGCAGTTCACCCAACCGTTGCACAAGTTGTGGCGTATAGGCGAGCGAAAGGAGGTTGTCGCGATTCCCCCCCACAGCCCCCGTTTCCAATGCGTCTTCCATCGCATCCCAAAACGAATGGGCCGTCTCGGCGGCGGATCCGTACCAGAGCCGATAATACTCTGCTTCCGCTGCGGCAACATCCAAATCAGCGTCCCACATCAGCCGGGCCAAAATCCAGGTCGGAAAAATCCCGGCCTCGCCACGAACCGTTCGCCCCTCATTCCAGAAGCCAACAACACCCATTTTTTTCAGCAACGGCATGTTGCGGGCATGCCGCCGACTCAGCGGCACTGGGGGCGAACCACAACCGACGAGGTTGTAATAGAGATAATCATAAAGGTAGACATTCCGGTAACGACTGGTCCACGTCCAAAGCATGTTCTGATGGCGGCGATTCATCCAGTTTCGCGGATTGTCGAGCGACTGATACGAGTTACTCCAAATCGCCGCGAACATGATCCAAACCGAAGCATCCGCATCGCTGAACAGGGGCGGCGTATCCCGATTGGCATATCCATTAGTACTGAGAAAATGATTGGGAAACTCTTGGCGAACCTCGCGCGAAACGCGATGAATCCACTGCATCCATTCCTCAGTCGTACTATCGCCTCCCGGGTCGTTAAAACGACCAATCAGGGAAGGAAGATTCTGGTGCAGTTCAGCAGCGCCCGCGCTGAAGTCGCGCGGCAAGCCATCATCTGCACCAATTCCCCAAGAGGTCGCTTCGGGGTTCTGGCGAAAATGCTCCTTTATCCGCTTGGCCGCATAATCCACTGAACGCTGACTGGCGAGATTCGGCATGTGCGGAAAAGTCTTCCCGGCTGCATCCCGCGCGAACACATCTGCAAACTCGGGATTGTCCTGCTCCGACTCCGGCGGCAACACTGCGCGGACGCTACTGTCGCCGGGCACTGCGTGCATCGTATTAGGGTTCATCCCGTTGCGAATTTTCCAGCGGGTTTCTTCCGGCCGCAAATCATCAGCGAACCAGTGCGTCCACCAGTTCCGCAATTTGAAATCGGGGCGCTCGAGCTGCTCGAAGGCCTCAAGTTGAATTGTGGCCTGCTGAGGAACGACTTCGCCGAACTCTCCAGGCAGGTACCAACGGACCCCAAGCCGGTGAAGAAAAAAGCAGACTGCATACTCAGTCCCATGGTAAGCCCCTGCATCATTGCCAGCGAGCAACAACGTTTGCCCTTCCGCCAGGAGCAGGGCCCCTTCTTCTTCCCGCTGCGGCGTCAGCCCCTGGGGAATCTTGCCCTCGAATGGAGCAGTCAATGCACTTCGCCCGACCAGAATCCGAACCCCGGAATCGCCTGCAGCCGCATCTGCCACAATCGGCAATTTCACGCCCGCGATTTTTCCAAGATAGTCCCGCAACTCTTTGGCCGCCCACGCGACTTTGTCAATTCGCGACAGCGGCTCAGCCTGCTCCAGCCCAATGCTCTCCACTCGCTCAACCACGTCGGCAGCAACAACGATCACGGCCCGTGCCTGACCGCTCTCCACCAATATCAAACCTGTTGTTGGGGCACTCGCCACCTCCCACTTGTCCGTAAACAAACCAGGACCCAGCGCGACTGAGAGAAAGCTCAACAACAATGACAAATTGAACTTCCCAAACATGGCTGCTCCTTGATTCAGCAGTGGGTTCGCCAAATTCTAAACCATCAAATCAGGTGGTGGGCAGAACCTCCTGCTCTCCCCTCGTTCATGACTAACGGCGATTCCTCGGTTCTTTTGGCCCCACTTGCTCCAAGCCGCCGAACCGCGTGTTTTCCCCTGCCGA
>Ga0164292_10000471_pt1 | contig 31396 bp, 20 predicted proteins | sample GEODES117metaG_FD_111486 | JGI IMG/M metagenome (GOLD analysis project Ga0164292, IMG submission 111486) | Eutrophic lake water microbial communities from Lake Mendota, Wisconsin, USA - GEODES117 metaG | ecosystem: Environmental > Aquatic > Freshwater > Lake | place: USA: Lake Mendota...
CAGGCGCGGGTAACCGGGTAATAAACTTGTAACCTATAGACGTACCTGATGCAATGGTCTCCCATTTACGATTTCTGTATAATTGTACCGAAAACTCCCGTATCCTTTGACCTTTCTCAACTTCCTCTGCAATTACGATCTGATCAAACATCTTAGCCTTGGGTAAGGTTAGCACGATCTCTTTACCCTCACCTTTTGCTACTGCTACGGGGTTACTGAAACTGCTTTTTATAGCATCACCAAAAGCTTTCAATGTGTCAACATCCTGTTGAGGAATTAACCCGTCGGGATCTGGCGTTAATCCTAATATTAATGAAGCATTATGACCCACAGATTCGTAATACATATTCACCAATTTCCCAACCGGGAAAATATGGGACTCATCGCCGGGCTCCCAAAACCATTCATGACGCCCCTTATAGCCTCTTAATGGCGCATCTGCCATAGCAGGCATATAATACTTTCCATCCGGGTCGCCCACTTTCAATAACTGAAAATCGTTTTTGAAAACAACCTCCTGATTCGCTGAATGTGAAAAAGGAAAATTGAAGGTTCCCCAACTTGGATAGGGTACCGTACCACTTTCGCTGCCTCCCCAACGGATATCGGCACGTTGGGTGTTGTGGTAAAAAACGCAATTGCTTTGATATTTTCGAAAGACACTCAAAACATCAGGGCCCCCTTTCTCAGGCCCATGAGCGCCGCCATCGAACCAAACGATGGCCAGATCACCGTACCGCGACATTAACTCTTCCACCATGCCTTCGCAAACCTTGTTATAATGCTTTTGCCTGTTCTCAGCAAACTTTCCGCTGCCGTTGACCATAAAATCGAAAACACCATAGAAAGAATTCCATCGAATTCCAATATAAATGCCCGGTTGAACTCCGTACTTTCGGCAGGATTCAACAAAATCCTTAACAATATCCCCTTTCCCGTCCCGCCATTTCACGGCTTTCAGGCAATACGGATTTACATCGCTCTGGTAAAGGGCGAAACCTGTCTCATGGGTGGCGGTAAGTATGGCAATTTTAATTCCGGCATCTTTAGCCGCTTTTATCCATTGGTCAGTGTTCAGTTTTTGAGGATTAAAAATATTAAAGTCAGCAATGGGTGTAATCCGATTTTGCTGCTGATTGTAATTTTTCCCGTCGAATACATGCAGATCGTAACTAAAAAGCGCTACCAGCTCGGCATTCTGCCAATTCAATTGTGCCTGTGTCGGAATTGGCACTTCCGTTTGCCCCAAACTTTCTAATGCATGTACTAAAAAAAATACCACTATTAATGATTTCAATTGCATAGCTCTTCTTTAAATGGAAAACAATGGCTTGGGGAAAGATAATGAGCATGGCTCAACATCCATATTAACTCCCATATCCCTTCTGGTTTGGCTTTCGCCCCCAATTGGGCAGATCAATATTCAGATCATCATGGGTCTCATTCATCGATTTCCTCAACAAACCACGTAACTCATCTATTTTTCCGGAAAAGGATTGATCCTCCGATAAGTCGTGCATTTCCCAGGGGTCCTTGCGAAGATCAAATAATTGAGTAGTGGAAACTCCTTTGACGTTGTACAGGATCAGCTTGTACCCATCACTCGTTTTAATACTCCGGCTCCAGTGCCCATAGATATTATACATGGAATTACGTACGGATTGCTCCCTATGGTATAAAACCGGTAACAAACTTTTTGCCTCCACGGTAGGCGGCGGTTTAATGTTTAGATAATCATACAAAGTGGGCGAGATATCACTTAGATAAGCAAATGCTTCGGTTCGCACATTCTTCGGCAAGCCGGGACCAGAGATGATCATCGGCACACGAATGCTGTGTTCATACAAATTTTGCTTTCCCACCAATCCGTGTTGACCAACTGCTAATCCATTGTCGCCCGCAAAAACGATGATCGTGTTATCCCTTAAGCCTGCTTTATCCAGCGCTTGGAGTATCCGCCCTACCTGGGCATCCATTTCACTGATCATACCATAGTACAATGCGATCTCCCGCTTCACATCTGCTTCTGTCCGGGGATGGGCGATAAGCTTTTCGTCGCGCACGTTCAGGTCGCCATTATCGAAAAGGTGCTCAGGTGAAAAATTCGGCGGCAGTTTCATTTTCTCCGCTTCATACATATCCGCATATTTTTTGGGGGGCGTCCGCGGATCGTGCGGCGAGGTAAAAGCTACATAACAGTAAAAAGGTTTGGTCTTTGCCTCGGTACTTGACAGGAACCTGATGGCGGCATCTGCATACAATTCGGTACTGAACGTATCACTATTCCAGTTCTTCGATTTGTGATACTCCCCGGTAGAATCATAATGAAAAACGGATGGATGCTCCTGTCCCCCGGCACCGGGAAAATGCATGCCCCCAAAAAATATATTATCGCCGCTTTTGAATAACCGATTGTGCGACTTCTTATCACTATGCCATTTGCCAGTATGAAATGTGGTATAGCCCTTTTGCTGCAACACTTCAGGCAAACTGATAATGCTGTCCGGGATCACAGCACCGTCGCCGGGTAATCGGTTCAGATATCGACCCGTCAGCATCATAGCGCGACTCGGAACGCAAACCGCACCCTGGTGACCACCCATGACATGGGCCTGCATGAATGCAACGCCCTGTTTTGCCAAATTATCCAGGTTGGGCGTTCTGATCGCTTCATTACCCAAGATCCGAATGGTATGATAACTCTGGTCGTCGCTATATAAAATCAAAACGTTTTTGGGCTTTTGATTTTTATGCTGAGCGCGAGCAGAAAACACGAATAGGCAGGAAAGGAGAATGCTTAGTACTTTGAGAGTTACAAATTGTAATTTCATATTCAATAGCATACCAATTTAACGCTTACTTCTCAATCAACAATCCCTCCGCGCTATTGATCCCTTGTAAATACTTATCCACCCATGCCATCCAGTATTTACTGACTTCTCTCTGGCGAATGGGATCTGAGGCATTGTGCGCCGGTAAGGGCCATGCTATGAATCGCGTGGTTACTCCATTGTCCATAAGGGCATGATAAAGTTTGTACGATTGGGTAACGGTAACCCTTGGATCCTCTGTATTGGCCAGGATCAATGTGGGAGCTTTGGTTTTGTGCGCGTAAGTGATGGGCGACTGGTCTATGTATTTCTGCATGTTCCCTTTGTATGGTGAACCCAGGATCCTGCCCCGTGCCACATTGCCATCACTCAAATTGTACTGGTCATTCAGGTCCGTCACCGCGGCTCCTGCTACAACCGCTTTCCATACATCATAATTTCCTGCAAGCCAAGCTGCCATATATCCGCCGTACGACCACCCTGATACTGCCATCTTAGATGAATCGATCATACCTGTGCTGATCAGCTTTGCAACGCCGGCCATCACATCTCTTCCGGGACCTGCTCCGGCATCCTGCGAAATGGCAGTTTTATATTTAGATCCGAGATTATCACTACCCCTGTAATTAGGTTCAAAAACAAAATACCCTTTATTGGCAAACAACTGGGAGCGCGGAGCGAAGTTCTCGATAGATGCAGAATTGGGTCCGCCGTGAATAATGAGCACCAGCGGATACTTTTTGCCAGCTGAATACCCAGTTGGATAAGTCAGCGAACCGGAATGGTTAAACCCTTCAAGCTGCCATCTCACAGTTTCTGTTTTGCCTAAGGGCATGGATCTGATGGCCTCATTAACATTGGTCAGTCGCTTCGGAACTGCACTGGCATTGGCCATATAGTAAAGTTCCACTGGTTTATCCGGATCCGTTGCGGTAAACGCGATCGCGCCATCCTTACCTACATTCACATCCACCCAGAACGACCAGTTGGGACTAAGGGTACCGAGATTCAACTTCTTTGCAACCCCATCAATGGGTTGCAACCAGAGAGAAGTTCGATGATCATCATGGCCTCCTATCAACAACGTTTTACCGTCGGGCATCCAAATGGCCCGATAGATATCCCTGTCGAGTGCCATCGTTGCATTCTTTCCGTTACCACCAGTGGTAGGTGTCACCCAGATATCGTTACTATTCCCTGATTGCCCGTCACGCGTATACCAATAAGCCAGCCTGGATCCATCTTGCGAAAAAGTTGGATAGCCCTCCATCTGATCCCTGCCAGTTAATGCCTTCATTGAACCATCGGCTACATTCAGCACCTGCGTTGACCGATAAGCATTATCGCCCGAATACGAAGAGATCACTTTTACAAAGGCAATACGCTTGCTATCGGCTGACCACGACAATGGCGATGAAGGCGGTCCGGGCGGGATGGTTATGGGTAATGACCAAGACCCGGAAGTCATCCGCTTTCCCTCGCCGCCGGATGATGGAATAAGCCAAATATGTGCCGCTTGCCTTGCTGCTGAAAGGAACATATCGTTATTGCGAATCTCAAATGCGTCGTAGCCCTTCCGAACCATCTCTTTATTAGGTCCATCATCTGAAGTAACATAAGCAATACTTGCTCCGTCAGGGCTCCATGCATAGTGCTGCACGCCATTAGGTGCATTGGTAAGTTGTTTCCCCTCACCTCCCAGCATGTTGATCACAAACAATTGGTTACCGGCGGCAGTTGTTCTGGCGATAAAAGATAATTCTCCGCCTTTAGGGGACCAGCGTGGCTGGATGACACCTGATCGCTCAAATGTGAGAGGACGGCTGCTACCAGTTGCTACATCCACCAACACCAGTTCACTTTTGTACGTATTGGACATCGTATCTGCGCGGGAAAGGACAATCAAAATACTTTTCCCATCGGGAGATATCTGGGGATCAGAAATACCTACCAGTTTTACCAGATCGTTGACTTCAAACTTTTTCTGGGCAAACGGGGTAAACGCTGAAAAGGATAGAATGATGGAAAATACTAAGCTTTTAAAATGTTTTGGCATAGCAAAGGTTTTGGGCACTGTTTGAATAAATATAACAAAATGAAAATGAACAGCAAGAACAACCCGCGTTTCACCCGACAGTTATCAAATATCATTACCTTCAAAACCGTGGATCTCATTACAAAACAACATACAAGTAAAACATATTTCAACATGAGAAAGCTTTTTTCTGCCATGCTGATATTCCCGATCATTCTCTCGAGTATTCAAGCCCAGAAATGGCAGGACACCCTTTCGAGGATCGACGTTGTCATCGACAAGCATTACCAACCATCGGCACCAGGCGGCCAGTTATCCATTTCCCGAAACGGCCAAACCATTTATTCCCGTGCTTGGGGCCTTGCAGATCTGGAGAGGCAGGTCCCCCTGACCCATCATTCAAAGATCGAAGCCGGCTCTGTTTCAAAACAATTCACGGCAGCGGCGATCCTCTTACTCGAACAACAGGGAATACTTTCGTTGAATGATGACATTAGAAAATACGTTCCGGAACTGAAGTTTTATGGTGACACGATCAGGATCGCTCAAATGATGCGACATAGCAGCGGACTCAGGGACTGGGGAAGCCTCGCCGGGCTTACAGGCTGGCCCCGGTCATCAAAATTTTATCGTAATGAAGATGCTTTGGAAATCATTGCAAGACAAAAACGCCTGAACAACAAACCGGGCGATGAATTCATCTACAGCAATTCAGGTTATAATCTGATGGCCATCATCGTGCAACGCGTCAGCGGCATGTCTCTGGCGGAGTTCTGCCGCCGATTCATTTTTGAACCTGCGGGAATGACAAATACGGAATGGAGGGATGATCCAAGCCGGGTTGTGCCAAACCGGGCATTGGCTTACTCCCTGTTGGGCACAACCTTTAAAATCGATATGCCAAACGAATATGTTTACGGCAACGGTGGTTTACTGACCACCACGGATGACCTTTTGAAATGGAGTACATTTTACTCTTCGGGGAAACTCGGCAATCCATCGCTTTATGTAAAACAAACAACCGCTGCATTTTTTAACAATGGGGCAGCAAATAACTATGGAGCGGGACTCTTCCTGCAACCCATTCAAGGATGGCGTGCCATAAGCCACGGTGGTGCCACTGCAGGGTACCGTGCATACCTTGTTTACTATCCTGATTTGGATCTTACCGTTGCCATGTTATTTAATACACCAAAAGATTTCAGTGCAACTGTAAATGCAATACTAAGTGTATTTGCGCCTGAAAAGCCTTCCACTCCAACGGTCATCACCACCGATCTGCAGTCGTCCGTGGATCAATACACCGGGATCTACAGAAACGAGAATGACGGCTCCGCCATTGAACTGACCGCAAAAGATAAACAGCTAATGGCAGATAAAGTGAGTACAAGGCGTATTTCGGCAAACGAATTTTACCTCGACAATAAACGCATGGTGATGGATGGAAGCAAGGGCTTCTTCATCATTACAGAGAATAGTGATACGGTGAATTTTAGTCGGGTAGAGCTACCCTTGCCCACTACTTCCTTTGGCGAATACGCAGGCCAGTATTTTTCAGAAGAGACCAATTCAACCCTTACCGTAAAAGCCAGTGACGGCGCAATTGCAATAACCTTAAAACCCGGGGAAACATATCCGGCTTTTCCTGCTTATAAAGACGGCTTCAGGCTTCCTGAGTTCGGCGGGGCTATGTATTTCGCCCGATCAAAAAAGAAATCACAGGTAACTTCTTTATATATCAGTATTTCAAGAGCAAGGAATGTGGAATATATTAAACTGACATCCCAAACGAATTAACTTAGCAGTAAATAAAAACAACCTATGTCTATCTGGTTCAGAAAAGATCTTGTCCTAAAAGAAATGGCTCATATCACCAGGAATACCATGAGCGAACACCTCGGCATGGAGGTGATCGAGATCGGCGAAAACTTTTTGAAAGGCACAATGCCCGTTGACCATCGTACCCATCAGCCTGCAGGTCTGTTGCACGGCGGAGCATCAGTGGCACTGGCCGAAACGCTGGGTAGTTTTGGAGCGGCATTGACTATTGACCCTGAGAAATTTGTCTGTGTTGGGCTTGAGATCAATGCAAATCATATTCGCAGCACCCGCAAGGGCGTGGTGACCGGTATCGCCACACCCATCCATCTCGGCACTACAACGCAAGTATGGGATATTCGGATATACGATGAACACGAAAGGCTGCTGTGTATCAGCAGGCTTACTGTGGCTATCCTTCAGAAGAAAGAGCATCATTAAAGGGACGCAACGACCGTCCAAAATCAGATTCAATTTTGTTGGAAATGCTCGACAATAAAAAAAGGTGGCCCAAACGGACCACCTTTTTAAATATTTATCATGCAGATTATGCGAGATCAAACCTGTCGAGGTTCATCACCTTAGCCCAGGCAGCAACGAAGTCATTTACAAACTTCTCGTTCGAATCTTCACATGCATAAACTTCAGCAATAGCGCGGAGCTCAGAGTTGGATCCAAATATGAGATCAGCGCGGGTACCCGTCCACTTTACTGCACCGGTTTTGCGATCACGACCCTCAAAGACATCCTGTGCGTGTGAAACAGCAGACCAGGTGGTACCAAAGTCGATCAGGTTCACAAAGAAATCATTGCTCAGCACTTCCGGACGATCGGTGAACACACCATGCTTAGACAGATCAAAGTTTGTTTTCAGCACGCGCATACCTCCTACCAGTACCGTCAATTCAGGAGAAGTCAGTTTCAGCAACTGGGCTTTATCGATCAACATTTCCTCTGCGGTAGTCGCATATTTTGCCTTTACATAATTTCGGAATCCGTCTGCATCGGGTTCAAGCACCGCGAAGGATTCAACATCTGTTTCTTCCTGTGATGCATCGTTACGTCCAGCTGTAAATGGAACGATTACATCAACCCCCCCATCTTTCGCAGCTTTCTCCACACCTGCACAGCCTGCAAGAACGATAAGATCAGCGAGTGATACTTTCTTATTGCCTGACTGCGCAGCATTGAAATCGGCCTGGATCTTCTCCAATGCGTGTAGCACATTGGCGAGTTGGGCCGGATTGTTTACCTGCCAGTATTTTTGGGGAGCCAAACGAACGCGCGCGCCGTTGGCGCCGCCACGCTTATCAGATCCACGGAAAGTAGATGCAGAAGCCCATGCAGCAGATACCAATTGGGAAACAGTAAGTCCTGATGCGAGAATGGTAGCCTTCAGCAACGCAACATCCTGTGCATCGATCAGCTCATACGTTACTGCAGGTATAGGATCCTGCCAAATCAACACCTCTGCAGGAACTTCAGGTCCGAGGTAACGGGCACGAGGTCCCATATCACGATGTGTCAGCTTGAACCAGGCACGCGCAAACGCATCTGCAAACTGATCAGGATTTTCAAAGAAATGCCTTGAAACTTTAGCATAAGCCGGATCTTCGCGAAGTGCGATATCCGTAGTCAGCATGGTAGGTGCATGGCTCTTTGTGGGATTATGTGCATCAGGAACTGTACCAGCTCCTCCGCCGTTCTTCGGCTTCCACTGGTGCGCGCCTGCTGGGCTCTTAGCCAGTTCCCACTCAAATCCGAACAGATTCTCAAAGTAATTATTGCTCCACTTTGTAGGCGTGGTGGTCCATGCACCTTCGAGACCGCTGGTGATGGTGTACTCGCCATTGCCGGTGCCTAAAGAATTCTTCCAGCCCATACTCTGTTCCTCGATTCCGGCAGCAGCTGGTTCACGACTAACATATACAGATGGATCTCCAGCGCCATGTGTTTTTCCGAACGAATGTCCACCTGCGATCAAGGCCACGGTTTCTTCATCGTTCATGGCCATACGACCAAAGGTCTCCCTGATGTCGCGGGCTGAAGCGATCGGGTCAGGATTGCCGTTAGGACCTTCCGGGTTTACATAGATCAGACCCATCTGCACAGCGCCAAGCGGGTTCTCCAGTTCGCGATCGCCGGTGTACCGCTTATCGCCTAACCACTCGGTCTCAGAACCCCAGTATACATCTTCTTCTGGTTCCCAAACATCTGCCCTTCCACCAGCAAAACCAAAGGTTTTAAAGCCCATGGATTCAAGGGCGCAGTTGCCGGCGAGGATCATCAGATCCGCCCAGGAAAGCTTCTTGCCATATTTCTTTTTCACGGGCCACAGCAAGAGGCGCGCTTTATCGAGGTTGCCATTGTCGGGCCAGCTGTTCAGCGGCGCAAAACGCTGAGTGCCATTGCCACCACCGCCCCTGCCGTCATGGATTCGGTATGTGCCCGCGCTATGCCAGGCCATTCGAATGAAGAACGGACCATAATGCCCGTAATCCGCCGGCCACCAGTCTTGCGATGTAGTCATCAGCTCATAAATGTCTTTTTTCACTTCGGCCAGATCAAGACTATTGAATTCCCTGGCGTAGTTGAACTCCTCGCCCATTGGATTCGACAGCGTGGAATGCTGGCGCAGGATGTTCAGCTTTAGCTGATTTGGCCACCAGTCGCGGTTAGATGTTCCACCGCCCGCTGTTTTGTTCATGATACCACTGCTGAAGGGGCACTTGCTATCACCGTTGACGTTGTACGATGTTGTGCCAGGAGATACGTTGTTTCCCATGTTTTATAACTTTACAAATAGTAAAAATGTATGTCGAAGTGAGGATTTTGCCAGACCTGTCAGCTTGGCTGATATCCGGCTCGCAATGTTACTGATAAATGGTGAATTTGTAAAAGGTTAACCGTTTCAGTTTATAACCGGGCAGGCAATACCACCCTTTCATCAGAAACAAGCCTGGTGCAGAATTGTTCGGGATATTTTTTCACTTTGCTCTGGGGCGTTTAGATGGACATCAATTAAAATGACTGTTATGAAAATACGATGACAATGCTAATGATCCTGCTCAGTTTAGCGGCTTTTTCTCAGACACCTTCTTCCGACATAGATATTGCTACCGCTCTCCTTGCTGCTCCTGCAGATAAAAGAGCGAATGCCACGGTGTGAAGTGCCGGGGATGCCCTGGATCATGGATCCTGGCACTCACAGGGCGCACATTATGATTGATCCTCCGTCGAACGACTAAGGTGCGAATGTGGGGAATGTGATGAATGTGATTTAATGGGTGGGCAGCCTCAGCGACTTCGGCGCGCCGGCAAACTGGATATAGCGGATGCTGTCCTGGTACAGGATCTGATAAGAATCCCTGTAATACCTCAATTTGACCAATTCAGATTTGCTCTCAAACAATACGGGCATGGTTTCGCCTTCCATCACCTTTACAGCGTCCATCACTGCCGGCTTTTCTGTTGCCCCAAAAAATAATTCAGCGCGGTCCCCTGCTTCCGATAACACCAGGAATATGGCGTTCGTTGAGTCCACTACTCCGGAAGCCGGATTATAGGCAAAAAACGGCGAACCGATTTCAAAAGGCCGGATGCAGCTGTCGATGACCACGGACCACACATATCCGGCCGAGCCGATACAGCCCTGGGCACTTCTATCGGCCCCTACCAAAACTTTCTTTTCGGGAGACGTTTTTTCATCTGCCCCGGGCCCACAAGCCTGCAAGAGCAGCAACAACACAATAAGTACTCTCATATTTTATGGTTGAAAACAACAATGCGGTACATCAAATCTTCCTTGAAATCCTGCCAATCTCTTCACGTGCAGTAAAAGATCATTACCGAACCGTTTCGAATAAAGGCTGAAGTTAACATTCTCCTGCTATACATCTTCTAAAACCATAACTTCAGCACACAAAATGTTGCCATGATTTTCAGAAGACCCAACCTGGTTGTTTTATTGTTGCTTTTGGCACAGATCAGCTTTGCACAACCCCCGCACCAGCCCATAGAGATCATCGTCACACCAGACCACGCCAATTGGGAATACAGGTCAGGTGAACCTGCCACTTTCTCCATTCAGGTGATGAACTACAATGTGCCCATGAAGGATGTAAAGATCATTTATCAGGTGGGTCCTGAAAGGATGAAGCCGTATAAAACCGATACCATTGTTTTGAAAGATGGCAGGTTCAATACCAAGGCGCTTACCATGAAGGAACCAGGGTTCCTGCGTTGTGTAGTAAGTACAACCATCGATGGAAAACAATATCGCAACCTGGCTACGGCGGGATATGAGATCGGTAACATAAAGCCAACCGTAGCCATGCCTGCAGATTTTGAATCCTTCTGGAAAGGCGCTGCTGATGACCTGACAAAGATACCGCTGGACGCAAAGATGAGCTTGATGCCCGAACGTTCCTCTGCATCAACAGACGTGTACCAGGTGAACTTTCAGGGGCTCGAATACTCCAGGATATACGGCATTTTATGTATTCCCAAAAAATCGGGCAAATACCCCGCGGTGCTGCAAGTGCCCGGTGCCGGTATCAGGCCTTATGGACCGGATCTTGAACTGGCAGACAAGGGGATCATTGTGCTCACCATCGGCATCCATGGCATTCCGGTTACCCTCGACCCCGGCGTATATACCAGCCTGAGTTCAGGAGCACTTAGCGGCTACATGACGTTTAATATGGACGATCGTGACAGATATTATTACAAGCGGGTATATACCAATTGCATCAGGGCCAATGACATGATCTTCAGCTTACCCCAGTTCGATGGCAGCACCCTTGCCGTAATGGGCGGTAGCCAGGGCGGCGCGCTGAGCATCGTTACAGCGGGGGTCGACAAACGGGTGAAGTACCTTGCGGCGCAGTACCCTGCGATTAGCGATCTGACCGGATATACAAAAGGCCGCGCAGGCGGATGGCCCCATATGCTACACGAATCCCGAACCCAGTGGCATAACAACGAAAAAGTGATCAACACCCTTGCCTATTACGACGTGGTCAATTTTGCAAAAATGGTAAAAGCGGAAGGGCATTACAGCTGGGGCTTCAACGATGAGACCTGTCCGCCTACCTCCATCTATGCCGCATACAACGTGATCAATGCTCCCAAACAAGCAGCTCTTTACTTAAATACCGGTCACTTTCAATACCCTGAACAAAAGGCCGCAATCTACAGCTGGGTGGCGGAGAAGCTGAAACGATAAATGTGATGAGTGTGGGGAGCGTTATTTCTTAAACAACATAAACAACGAGCCAACCAGGGTCAGGGCTATGACCAGCTTGCGGTAGTGCGAATCCTTAATGCGCCCTACAATTTTTATCCCCAGCCAGAAGCCCAGCGCCAGTGCCGGCAGCAGGAAAAGATCAGTTTTAAAACTCTGGAAGTCTATATTCTTCCAGTAAAAAATCTGGAAGGGCATTTTGAATAAGTTAATCACCAGGAAGACCCAGGCCGCCGTGCCGATGAACTCATTCTTGGGCAAACGCATGGCCAGGAAATAGAGATTCGCGAAAACTCCGGCCAGGTTGCCAATCATTGTTGTAAAGCCTGCAGCAAGCCCCGTCCCGGCTGCAAAAAGACGATTCCGGGGAATGAAGGTGGATGCTTTTATTTCCATCCATAACACGATCACGATGGTGATGATGATGGTGAACACCATGATCTGGCGAAACAGCACTTCATTCATATCCTTCCCCGCCAATACACCCGCTATGATGCCAACCGCCATCCAGGGGATCAGCTTCCAAAAATGCTTCCACTGCGCATGCCGGTTATAATACGAAACGGCCGCTATATCAGCCATGGATAACAGGGGCAGCACTATACCCGTAGACATTTTACCTCCGAAGATCAGCGCCATGATGATGATGGCCAGCATATCCACCCCTTTCAATCCCGCCTTACCCATTCCAATGCAAAATGCAGCCAGCGCAATCATCGCCCACTGCGAAAAAGAATATGAAGCCAGCATGTCCATGGGGGCAATAATAATTAATGTTGCCGGGTTTTCTCCAGGAAGCTGCTCAGTTTCAACTTATTTTCCGGAACTTAGTCGGTATCAACAAGCACAAACAATGAACCGATCTACATTCATCAGGAACGTATCGCTAACGACCGCAGGATTCTTTATATCGAAAGACATGTTCGCCGACAAAAAAGGTCCTCTCTACGGACACAATGGAATGCTCTATTCCATGGACACCAAGTGGAGCAAAGCCGACCAGAATAAAACTCCGGTGAACGACTGCCACGAAATGGTGCAGGACAAAAAAGGCAGGATCTTCCTGCTCACCAACGAAACAAAGAACAACGTCCTTATCTATAGCACGTCGGGAAAACTCCTCTCCACCTGGGGGCACGACTTCCCTGGCGCTCACGGATTATCCATTGCTGACGAGAACGGCACCGAATTCCTTTTTGTAACCGATACCAACAAAAACCAGGTGTATAAAACCACCCTCGATGGGGAAATCCTCCTCACCATCGACGCACCCCTTGAAGCAGGTATCTATAAAGAGAAGAAACAGTTTGTACCTACGGAAGTAGCCATCGACAATACTACCGGTGATTTCTTCATTGCAGACGGATACGGCGCGCAGTATGTGCTGCACTACGACAGCAAAGGAAAGCTGAAAGGATATTTCGGCGGTCGTGGTGAAGGCGATACACACCTCGATAACGCACACGGAATCTGTATCGACAGAAGGAACGGCACCCCCACCCTCCTGGTGACCGACCGCACCCGCAACTGCTTCAAACGCTTCAGCATGGATGGCAAACTGGTCGACATCATCCGTATCCCCGGAGCCTGCATTTGCAGACCTGTAATCAGAAACGAAAACCTGTACGCCGCAGTACTCCGGTCTCCCGAGATCAGCAAAGAAGGAACAGGATTTGTAACCATCCTCGACAAAAACAATAAAGTGGTCTCCAACCTGGGCGGCACCGAACCCGTTTATGTAGATGGCAAACTGAATACCCTTGGCCAGGCTGAAAAACTCTTTGTACATCCGCATGACGTATGCGTTGACCGAAACGAAAACATCTATGTAGCCCAGTGGGCCTCCGGAAAAGTTTATCCATACAAATTCACCCGCCGCAGCTAATCATAAACGACCTATTTCAGAAAAAATAATCAAATAAAATAAGGTTGCTGATTTTGCCATACTAAAACCGCTTTCATGATAAAAAATTCAGGCCTGTTGCTCAGGCTTTTAGCCCTTGTTCTGCCTATCGCATTGGTCATCTCCTTTTCCATACAACCCAAAGACGAGTTCTTCGATGCTGCTGACCCTAAAGTTTCCAATCTCAAACTCCCACCGGGCTTCAGGGGAGAGCGCCTTTATGGCCCATCCGAGCATGAAGAAGGCTCCTGGGTGGCCATGACCTTCGACAACAAGGGCAGGATCATTGCCTCCGATCAATACGGATACCTTTACCGGCTAACTGTGCCAGCCATCGGAGACACCGTGACCAAAACAACTGCTGAAAAACTGGAGGTCCTCAAAGACCCCGCCTTTATGAGCGACACCACAACAGGAAAAGTTTCCATGGGCTATGCTCATGGCCTGCTCTATGCATTCAATAGCCTGTATGTAATGATCAACCATCGCGGCAATTCAAAACTGAAAAAAACCAGTGGACTCTATCGCCTCCAGGATACCGACGGAGACGACCAGTTCGATAAAATAACCATGCTCAAATTGATGGATGGTGAAGGCGAACACGGCCCGCATAGCATAGTGCTCTCCCCGGATAAGCAATCCCTGTTTGTAGTTGCCGGTAACTTTACAAAGATTCCGAAGATGGATTCTTATCGGAATATTCCCGATGGAAAATTTGATAACCTCTTCCCGCTGATCAAAGATCCCAATGGCCACGATAATACCGTTGAATCACATGGTGGATGGGTTGCCCAGGTGGATCCCACCGGCAGTAAGTGGGACCTGATCGCTTCAGGTTTCCGCAATTCATTTGATCTGGCTTTCAACAATGCAGGTGAACTGTTCACTTATGACTCCGACATGGAGTGGGATTTTGGTACGCCCTGGTACCGCCCAACGAGAATTCTGCATGTAACCAGCGGTGGTGAATATGGCTGGAGGCCCGGTACACACAAGTGGAATGCCAACTACCCCGATAATCTTCCTGCTGCCGTGAATGTAGGACAAGGATCACCCACCAATTTTGTATCAGGAGCCAATGCTCGCTTCCCCGAGAAATACAGAAATGCTTTATTCGCCTTCGACTGGAGCTTCGGAATCATTTATGCCATCTATCCAAAATCAAATGGTGCCTCCTATACCGCCACAGGCGAAGAATTCATTTCCGGCTCTCCCCTGCCGTTGACTGATGGCGTGATCGGACCAGATGGCGCCTTGTATTTTCTCACGGGAGGCCGAAGACTGGAATCTGACATGTACCGCGTCTACTATGCAGGAAGCGAGGCCAAAAACACAGCCCCCGCCCGAGTCGAATTGAATGACGCACAAAAAACCCGTAAAAAGCTGGAGGCATTCCATGGGAAACCAACTGCAGGTGCCGTGAATGAAGCCTGGCCTTATTTGAAAGATAAGGACCGCTTCATCCGCTATGCCGCGCGCATTGCCATCGAAGCGCAACCTCTTAACGAATGGACGGACAAAACGCTCAGCGAGAAAGATCCTGTTGTATTGACCAATGCCGCTATCGGTTTGGCCAGACGTGGGGATGTCAAAATAAAAAAGCAACTGCTGGCTGCACTCACTCGCGTGAATGTGTCCCCGCTGAAAGAAGATCAACAACTGGACCTCATGCGAGCCATTGAACTGGTGTTTACCAGAATGGGCGCGCCCGATGCGGCAGAAAAGGACATGGTTGCCAAATTACTGGATCCCATTTTCCCCGCCGCCACCAATGATCTCAACAAGGAATTAAGTAAATTGCTGGTGTATGTAGATGCCCCAAAAGCAGTTGAAAAAACCATGGCCCTTTTGACTGCTGCGAAAGATGAAATGGGCAGTCAAAAAACAATTTCTGAATCATCAGACCTGATCCTTCGAAACCCGCAATACGGAATGGATATAGCAGGAATGCTGTCCAAAATGCCGCCGCTGACCCAGACCTGGTATGCCAACGTTTTGAGCCAGGCCAAAACTGGCTGGACCACCGAGCTGAGGAACAAATATTTCCAATGGTATTATTCAGCATTCGGCTATAAAGGTGGTGTTTGTTATGTTGGCTTCATAGACAAGGCCCGCACGAATGCGTTGGAAAACGTGCCTAAAGAAAGTTTTGCCCAGTACAATAAAATGTCTGGCGATTCCATTGTCAGCCTCGCAAGAAAAGGTTTGGATATTGGCCCGATCAGGCCAAAAGGGCCAGGCCGCAACTGGAAGGTTGAGGAGGCACTGGCCGTTGCGGATAGCACCATCGGCACAAGAAATTTCGAGCAGGGTAAGGCCATGTTTGCTGCATCCCTCTGCCGGACTTGTCATCAAATGAGAGGTGAAGGTGGCGTTGCAGGACCTGATCTTACCCAGCTGGGAAATCGCTTCTCCAGCAAAGACATGCTCGAAGCCATTATTTCTCCAAATAAGACCATTTCAGACCAATATGGCTCAACGGTTTTCTACCTGAAAACCGGCGGGTCCATACTTGGCAGATTGATACGCCAGGACAATGCCAAGTACTATATTGCGCAGAATCCCTTTGATATGCAGACCGTCAGGGAAATCCAGAAGAAGGATGTTGTAAGAACCCGGGTATCAGAGGTTTCGCCCATGCTTGGAGGCATGATCAACGGACTTAACCCAGATGAACTCAGGGACCTGATGGCATACCTGAAATCCGGCGGAAATTCAGCTCATCCTGTGTATACTGCATCAAAATAAGCATATCGGATGGGGCAAACGTGGAGTGATAAAGTTGGAAACGTATCCCAGGTAGGCGGTATTGAAACTGCCGTACTTGACAATGGTATCAGCAGGGGTATGCGCATTGCCTGGATCAATACCGGGTCCGGGCTTCGTATAAAACTATTGTTGGATCGTGCCATGGACATAGCCGATGCATCATTCAATCAGTATAACCTGGCCTGGCTTAGCCACGGTGGCTTCCCGCCCCCACAACGTTTTTCAGACAAAGGCCTGGACTGGCTGAGAACCTTCGGAGGCGGCCTGGTCACTACATGCGGACTCTCCCATGTAGGCGGCCCGGAAAAAGATGCACATGGCGAAAGAGGTATACATGGCAACATCAGCAATATTCCTGCGGAAATCGTATCAATCGTCCAGCCGGATCCGGCGATGGGCAATATGACCATGAGCGTCATGGGCATCGTCAGGGAATCCAGCATCTTCGGTCCTGCACTTGAACTCAGGAGAACGATCTCTGCAACACTGGGAGAACCGGGTTTTCATATTCATGATGAAGTTATCAATAAGGGCAACACCCCTGCTCCGCATATGATCCTCTATCATTGTAATTTCGGATGGCCACTGGCAGAATATGGAAGCCAGCTGATCTGGAAGGGTAAGATGACTACGCGCGATGGACATGATTTTCCCGATGCAGAAGCGTTTAAGACTTGTCGTGATACACTCCCCAACCATAATGGAAATGGTGAAGAAGTGGCCTTTGTTGACATCGATGCAGACCATGAAGGAAATTCCATATGCGGCATTCATAACCCGTCGATTGAACTGGCGGTTGCCTTGCAATTTAAAAAGCGATCACTACCCTGGATGACCAATTGGCAACATTGGGGGAAAGGGGAATACGTGACTGGCCTGGAGCCGGGGACGCATCCACCCATCGGGCAATCCAAAGCAAGGGAAAATCAAACGCTGATTTTCATAGCCCCGGGCGACAGCGTTCAATATGATCTCTCGTTTCAAGCCATCAGTGGAAATGAAAACATCAAAAAAATACTTTATTAATTATTCAATCCTAACATAAGCAGATATGGGTCAACAGAGCATTGCACAGAAAGCAATAGAACAAGGAAAAGGAATTCTTCGTTTAGCACCAACGTGGGTACCACGTTCGTTTTGTGTACCTGGCCGAAGGATCAAATTGCACCCCGATGATTATTATGTCTTGGGCGGAGCAAGGGGTGGCATCGATGAGCGCTGGCTTTCATCTACCACTCCCGCTAAAAACGGACCCCTGACCGGTGAAAATGAAGGCCTTAGCCCAATAGTGTTTGTAGATGGCCAAACCACCCACCAGATCCTGCTCAAAGATGCGGTAGAGGAACTAAAAGGAGAACTTATTGGAGACAGGCTCTGGAACGAATACCAAAGCTGGCCTATGTACTCCAAATTTTTTGACAACATGGGACCACTCCCCCACCATGTTCATCATAATGATGAGAAAGCTGCGCTGATCGGACAAAAAGGAAAGCCAGAAGCCTACTATTTCCCTCCCCAACTGAATAACCATGGCGGTGATTTCCCCTATACATTCATTGGCATTGCCCCGGGTACGCCAAAAGAAGTGATCAGGGAATGTCTGCTGAATTTCACGAAAGGCGACAACAAAATTACCAACTATTCCCAGGCTTATAAGTTAGAACCCGGTACCGGATGGGATGTTCCCCCCGGGTTATTGCATGCGCCGGGCAGCATGTGCACCTATGAACCCCAGAAAGCATCTGACGTATTTGCCATGTACCAGTCACTGGTCAATGAAGCCATCATCCCCGAAGAATTGCTCTGGAATGGTACCCCCAAAGAAAGCATCGGTGATTATGACGCACTGATGGATGTGTTGGACTGGGAACTGAATGTTGATCCCAATACCATGGCCAACCGTTTCATGGCGCCAAAACCTGTACGCAATGTGGAAGAAATGAAAGCCAGTGGCTATGTTGAAAATTGGATTTGCTACAAGTCGGACGCATTCAGCGCCAAGGAGCTTACTGTATTGCCCGGACAAACCGTCACCATTAAAGACAGCGCAGCATATGGCATCATTGTTATGCAGGGGCGCGGAACATTCGGTGTATGGGAAATTGAAAGCCCTGCGCTCATCCGCTATGGACAATTGACCAACGACGAATTTTTCATCAGCGAAAAAGCAGCCGTGGAAGGCGTCAAAATAGTCAATACATCCACCACGGATCCCATCGTTATCCTTAAACATTTTGGCCCCAGCAACCCCGACATGGTTGTATAACCCTATTTCATCTTAAAACGAATGACCATCAAAAATACATTCACCTTCGCCGGATTCGCACTGGTTGCAGGAATGATCGGAGTGTTCTCCTTCATGACGCCTGCCACCACTAAACTCAGTATCAGTAAAGGTTCGCACATCATCCTAATTGGCAACAACCTCGGTTCCAGGATGATGGAGTTTGACCATTTTGAAACCGAGATGCATCTTCGCTATCCGGACAGCATGCTGTATGTCCGCAACATGTGCGATGGAGGAAATACACCCGGATTTCGTCCTCACTCCGGAAGAAAAACGCCATGGGCCTTTCCCGGCGCAGAGCAATTCCAAACTGAGCTTGCTAAGTCCGGGGGCTTTGAAGGTTTTGTGGAGTACCCCGATGAGTGGATGATCAAACACAAAGCTGATGTCATCATTGCCTTCTTTGGTTTCAACGAATCATTTGAAGGAACCGCAGGCCTGGCTAATTACAAGGCGGAACTGGACGCCTTCATCAAGCATACCCTGGCACAAAAGTATAATGGAACGTCAGCTCCACAACTGGCATTGGTATCGCCAATCGCATTTGAAAACCTTTCAGGGAAATATGACCTCCCTAACGGGAAAACAGAGAACGCCAACCTGCTGCTGTACACCCAGGCCATGAAAGAAATTGCCGCAAAAAACAAGGTTCATTTTATTGATGCATTCGCTCCCAGCAAAATTTGGCTGGATGATCCTGCCACTGAAGCAACCATAGACGGATCCCAATTGACCGGTGAGAGCTATGCCAAATTCGGGCCTTTTTTAGCCGATGAAGTATTTGGGAAAAACGGTATTGCATCTCCTGGCAACAGGGCTGACGTGTTTGCTGCCGTGCGTGAGAAAAACTGGATGTGGCATAACGATTATAAAATACCCAATGGTGTTCATGTGTTTGGAAGAAGATATGACCCTTTTGGCCCCGACAACTATCCTGCAGAACAAAAGAAGATCAGGGAAATGACCCTGATCCGCGATACAGCAATTTGGATGGCTGCCAAAGGAATGAAAATGGATATTGCATCAGCAGATGCAAAAACCTCTTTACTTCCACCTGTGCAAACGAATTACAAGCCCAAAGACCCCAATGCTACCGTGCGTTATTTGTATGGACAGGAGGCGTTGGACAAGTTTACCGTTGCGCCGGGGTATAAGATAGACCTGTTTGCTTCAGAAGTGGAGTTTACAGACCTGGCCAATCCCGTTCAAATCTCTTTTGACAACAAAGGTCGCCTATGGGTGGCCGTTATGCCCACCTATCCGCACTGGAAACCAGGCGATCCGAAGCCGAATGACAAACTGATCATCCTGGAAGACACAAACAACGACGGAAAAGCAGATAAACAAACCACTTTTGCAGATGGCTTGCAGCTACCCCTTGGTTTTGAACTGGCTCCCGAAGGTGTTTATCTTTCTCAGGGAACCAACTTGATGTTGCTGAAGGATACCAATGGTGATGACAAGGCTGATACCCGTGAAATTCTTCTGAGCGGTTTTGACGACCATGATACCCATCACGCCCATCATGCCTATACTACCGATGCATCAGGCGCCATCTACATGGGCGAGGGTGTGTTTCTTGCCAACGATATTGAAACATCTTATGGAACTGTTCGGGGGACCAATGGCGGATTTTTCCGTTACGACCCGAAAAAGAAAAAACTGGATCGCATCGCACAACTGTCTATCCCAAATCCATGGGGCATTGCCTTTGATGAATGGGGACAACCCTTCTATATGGAAACCTCAGGCCCCGATGTCACCTGGATGACCCCGGGTACTGTGAAGCCACGCTATGGGGAAGCCACTCCGAAATCAGAAACGATCATTGAAGAAAAGCATCGTGTCAGGCCAACGTCCGGATTGGAATTTGTGTCAAGCCGGCATTTCCCTGACGAAGTGCAGGGAGATATGCTGCTCAACAATACCATTGGTTTTCTGGGCACCAAGCAACACAAAATGTTTGATGCAGGAACTGGATATTCTACCCAACACAGGCAAGACCTGGTGAGATCAAGCGATGTCAACTATCGCCCGGTAGATCTTGAATTTGCGCCTGATGGATCCCTGTATATCGCCGATTGGCATAATGTGCTGATCGGTCATATGCAGCACAATATCCGTGACCCTTTGCGGGATCATACCCATGGACGTATCTATCGGGTAACCTACCCATCGCGCCCTTTGGTGACACCTTCGAAAATAGACGGCGCATCCATTCCCGAATTACTGAACAATTTGACCTTGCCCGAATACCGCACACGCTATAGGACACTTCGTGAGCTCAGGGAACACCCTTCATCTGCCGTACTTCCTGAGTTGAAAAAATGGATAGGGAAACTGGATAAAAATTCGCCCCAGTACGAAAAACTCTTACTGGAAGCACTCTGGGTAAGCTGGGGACAAAACAAGGTTGATCAACCCCTGTTACGTCAGCTACTTAAGGCAAAAGATTATCGGATCAGGGCCGCTGCCGTTGAAGTAGTGCGTTTCTCAGGCAACGAACTGGCCGACAAACCTGCGCTCCTGATGGGCGCCGCAAAAGACGACTCTGGCCGTGTTCGCATAGAGGCCATTGTTGCAGCATCCTGGCTGAGCAAAGAGAAAGGATTACCAGTAATACTGGAAGCCGGAAAAAAACCGTTGGACTCCTGGATGATCAGGTCGCATGCAGCAGCAGAGGCCCACATTAATGGCCTCGCTCTTAACAGGAAAAAGCAGGAGACCGTTGAGAAAGCGCCCACTGCTGCAGGAATAAAACCTGAAGTCATGGCAAAAGGAAAAGCCATTTATATGCAAGATGGTTATTGCAATACCTGCCACCAGGCCGATGGCAAAGGACTTGAGGCTGCAGGATTTCCTCCGCTGAACGGATCAAAATGGGTTACGGGCAACGAAGACCGTTTGATCAAACTGGTGATGAAAGGTCTGTACGGTCCTATTGAAGTGAATGGAAAGCAGTATCCGGGCCAGGTTCCCATGACGCCATATGCAGGCATGCTAAAAGACGATGAAATGGCTGCGGTTCTTACTTATGTAAGGAATGCGTTTGGCAACAAGGCACCAGCAGTAACACCCGAGAAAGTGAAAGCCATTCGCGCATCCATTAAGGATAAAACCGGATTCTACACTCCAGACGAATTGCTGAAGCTTCACCCCATGGAAAAATAAAAAGAACATGATTCCCATTACCAATGTGCAGGTTATTTGCAGCGCAATGGACCGAACAGAAAATAAAACTGTGACGCAATATGTATAAAATTGGTTTCAATACCCTGGTTTGGTCGGCCGTGGTGTCAGATGAACAGTTCCCGATCATCGAACGACTGAAGCAAATTGGATATGACGGAGTGGAATGTTTCGTTGGCGCACCCGATGACGCTGCCTACAAACGTTTCGGTGACCACGCCTACAACATCGGTTTGGAAACAACCAGTGTATTTGTGGTTGATCCGGCGCACAACCCGGTAGACCCCGATCCTTCTATCCGAACAAAAGCATTGGATAGGATCAAGTGGGGCATCGACAGGGCACATGACATGCGCTCCACCATCCTTTGCGGCCCCTTTCATTCTGCCCATGCGAATTTTTCAAAAAAACCTCCCCAGGACGATGAATACAGCTGGTGTGCAGACGTGTTGCAGCAGGCTGGAGATCATGCTGCCCAGGCGGGGATCACACTTGCCCTGGAAGCCTTGAACCGCTTTGAATGCTATCTCTGCAATACGATGGTTCAACTGAAACATCTTGTTGACAAAGCAAGTCATCCTAACGTGAAGGCGATGTATGATACCCACCATGCCAACATCGAAGAAAAAAAAGCGCATGAGGCATTGAACACCATCGGCCCCGTTTTGGCCCATGTCCATATCAGTGAAAACGATCGGGGAACGCCTGGCGATGGTCATGTTCATTGGGATGAAACGTTTGCCACACTCGCGGAGATCAATTATAATGGTTGGCTGACCATCGAAGCTTTTTCCAGAAATGATCCCGACTTTGCCAATGCCATTAATGTATGGCGGGAATATTCAAGTCCCTGGGATATGGCCATTAATGGTCTGTCCTTTATCAAAGAAAAAGCCAGCAAACACAAACTATAAATCTTAAAAAATCACCAAGATGTCTGAAAACAATTATCCCAAACTACACAACGCCACCTGGCCTGGTATTGTAGGAAAAGGCCCCGATTCAGAACCCCCCATTTCATTAGACACATTGATCGACTTTACTGCCCATGCTGAAGTGGACGGCGTAAAATTTGATGGCATTGATATCGGGCTGTTCGAGCCGCATTTCAACATTGATGAATCAGAAGATGGTATCAAGAAATTAGCTGATAAAGTAGGCGCCCTCGGTCTTAATATCGGTTCTTTGGTGGCGCCTATTTGGGGCGGTCCTGCCATGGGAACTACAGAAGATCGCGCAGTATTTGTAGACATGGTCAAAAGATCCTGCGAATTTGGAAAAAAACTGCGCAATGCCGGGGTACGTCCCTATGGCATCATTCGTATAGACTCAGCCAGCAAGCCTGAAGCCTGGGCCCAGGATCCCGCGGGCAACACCAAACTGATCGCTGAAACTTTTCGTGAAGCCTGTGATGTTGCGGCTGATTATGGCGAGCGACTTGCTGCAGAGGGTGAGATCTGTTGGGGTGGCATGCACAGTTGGAAGGCCATGATCGATACACTGGAAGCGGTAGATCGCCCTAATATCGGTTTCCAGGCAGATATGGCACATACGCTGCTCTATCTGCTCGGCTATAATGCACCTGAAGACCGCATACTGCCTGAACATTTTGATTGGAAAGATGAGGCCGTTTTGGATGAAGGTCTTAAAAAACTCACCGCCGCTCTGCGTCCATGGACCATTGATTTCCATGTAGCGCAAAACGATGGAACTGTTCATGGCACGGGGTCGCACGACAAAACCGGCAGGCATTGTCAGGCACTTGATCCTAACGGAAAACTGGATATTGCAAAACATGCAGGATTCTGGCTACGCGACGAAAAAGGTGAACTCACCAAAGCCTTTAAGCATATTTGCTGGGATGGCTGCATGTTCCCCAACGAGGTGATGATGAAACAACAAACCTGGAACGATATCCTTGCAGCCTTGATCAAGGTAAGGAATCACCATGGCTGGTATGCATAAATAAATAGTCAATAACGATAACGCTAACACGATGGCAACAAAAAAAATATTGAGAATTGGATTGATCGGCGGAGGATTTATGGGAAGGACCCACTCCAATGGCTACAACCGCATCCGCAACTTTTTCCCTGAACTGGAATACGTCCCTGTACTGAAGGCCGTATGTTTTCGGAATGAAACAAAACTCAAGGCTTTTGCTGAGCAGTGGGGATATGAAAGCATTGAAACCGACTGGAGAAAACTTGTGGAGCGGGATGACATCGATGCGGTGGACATCTGCACGCCTAATGATACCCATGCGGAAATTGCCATTGCTGCTGCAAAGGCTGGTAAGATGGTTCTCTGTGAGAAACCACTGGCCAGGAACATGGTAGAATCCGAGGAAATGGTTGAGGCCATTGAAAAAGCAGGCGTAGCCAATACGGTCTGGTATAATTACAGGAGGATCCCTGCAGTTACTCTGGCCAGGAATATTGTCGATTCAGGCAAACTAGGCAAGATCTATCACTACCGGGCAAACTTCCTGCAGGATTGGACCATCAATGAAAAGCTTCCCCAGGGCGGCGAAGGCCTGTGGCGCATGGATGCCGCTGTTGCTGGTTCCGGAGTGGTTGGCGACCTGCTCTCTCATTGTGTTGACACCGCGATCTGGCTCAACGGCGGTATCAAGGAAGTTTCGGGGATGACCGAAACCTTTGTAAAAGAGCGTATGCACCAGCTCACCGGGAAGGTAGAGCCGGTAGGGATTGATGATGCCTGTTCATTCTTTTGCCGGTTCAACAATGGCTCTCTCGGACTTTTTGAATCCACGCGATATGCACGGGGTCACAAGGCACTCTACACTTTTGAGATCAACGGAGCCAACGCTTCGATACGCTGGGATTTGCACGACCTGAACCGTTTGGAATTTTTCGACAACGGGGATGAGTCCAACCTCAGGGGTTGGAGGTCAATCCACGTTACCGATGGAGAACAACCCTACATGAATAAATGGTGGGTACCGGGTCTGGGCATTGGTTACGAGCATTCATTTGTGCATCAGGTAGCGGATTTCCTGAAAAGCCTGGAAACGGGCGGATCCTGCTCCCCTACTTTCAGGGAAGCACTGGAAACGCAGAAAGTTTGTCAGGCCGTGCTTGATTCTGCGGCCACCCGCAGTTGGAAAACATGTTAATTCAAACGCCAAAACATTTTCATGAATATTCGGAGCACGGTAACGGTACTTATTCCCCTCTTGTTGATCGCTTTTTCTTTTGATGCAATAGCACAGAAGAATAAAGGATTCAAGAAGATCTTTAATGGCAAGAACCTGAAAAACTGGGAATGCGATACTGCGTTCTGGCGCATTGAAAACGGCGCCTTCGTTGGTGAAGTAACCCGGGAGAAGCCGCTGAAGAGCAATACGTTCATGATCTATCGCGGCAAGACGCCTGGAGATTTTGAATTCAAGGCGCAGTACCGTATTAGTCCTGATGGCAATAGCGGCGTGCAATACCGCAGCGAGTTGGTTCCCAATATTCCGTTTGCACTGATGGGTTACCAGGCGGATATAGATGGCGCAAACCGCTATACCGGACAAAACTACGAGGAGCGGGGACGCGGGTTCCTGGCCATGCGCGGCGAACAATCTGTATTGAAAGAAGGTCAGAAACCCACCATTACCGGCAGCGTTGGAAACTCGGATGAATTAAAATCGAAGATCAGGGTGGATGACTGGAACGAGATCCACATCATTGCCAACGGTAACCACCTAAAGCATTATATCAATGGCGTGTTGATGAGTGAAACAACCGATGAAGATGCTGCGAAAAGAAAACCAACGGGTCTCATTGGACTTCAGGTGCATGTGGCGCCAAAAATGAAAGTGGAATACAAGGATATTTACCTTAAGACGATCAGGTAAGCAGGTCCAGCAATACTTTATTGATATCCCCTGCCCGGTCGAAGATCATGAGATGCCCTGCCTGGTTTATAGATACCGAGGGCTTCGTGTATCTATGGGGGAGTATCAAATCCCTTGTGCCGTGAATGTGATGGGCAGGCAGGTTATGTTCTTCCGTTTCCCATGAAACAACAGCTCCCATGGCCCAGGAAATGAAAGCCTGGTCCATGTCGCGGGCCATTTGGCGAATGATTTTTTTATCCTCTGCAGATTCGCTGGTGAAATATCGTTTCAGGTAAACCCCGTTTTTGATGATGGCGGGGGTAAGGAATCTGTGCAGTCCCAGTTGAAAAGCTTTGCGGTAATAATAGGGAAGTTGGGAAGGATGTGAAATACTGGCGATCAGGATCAGTTTCTCAGGAGTAAACTTTTTGGCGATCTCGATAGAAAGCATTCCTCCGAATGAAAGTCCTAATAAAACAAAGGGTTCGCTTGTATCGATCTGTTCAGCCATCCTCATTGCATATTCCTGCAGGCTATCATGGTGATGGGGGGGTATCCAGTCGAGGTAATGCGCCTCATACCCTTCTGGTAATTGAATATGCCGGAACACCCTTTTGTCCGCCGCGAGGCCTGGTATGAAGTAGACTTTCATTATGCGAAGTTCTTCAAAAATTGGATTTAGCTTTGCCAAATGAATATTAAGAATAACATTCTTGAAACGATAGGCAATACACCTATGATCAGGCTAAACAAGATCACTCAGGATCTGCCCTGCGAAGTGGTGGCCAAGGTTGATTATTTCAACCCTGGCAATTCCATCAAGGACAGAATGGCTCTTAAGATGATCGAGGTAGCCGAGAAGGAAGGGAAGTTGAAGCCCGGAGGCACTATTATCGAGTGTACATCGGGCAATACGGGAATGGGGCTGGCGCTCGCTGCGGTGGTTAAGGGCTATAAGTGCATTTTTGCCACTACCGACAAGCAATCCAAAGAAAAAAGCGATATTCTGAAGGCTGTTGGGGCCGAAGTCATTGTTTGTCCTACTAACGTTGAACCTTCCGATCCCAGGAGCTATTATTCCATAGGAAAACGCCTGGCCAAAGAGATCCCGAATTCTTTCCTATGCAATCAATATGATAACCTGGCGAACCGGTTGGCCCATTACGAGTCCACAGGGCCCGAGATCTGGGAGCAGACGGATGGGAAGGTGACCCATGTGGTAGTTACTGCGGGCACTGGGGGAACGGTAACCGGGGTAGGTATGTACCTTAAAGAGAAGAATCCGAACATCAAGATCTGGGCTATAGACGTGTATGGATCGCTGCTCACTAAATACTTCAAAACTGGCGAGATCGATATGGGCGAAGTTCACCCTTACGTGACGGAAGGATTTGGGGAAGATTTTGTACCTCAGAACTACGATATGCGTTTTATCGACCATTTTGAGCAGGTGACCGATAAAGACGGCGCGGTAATGGCCAGGCGTCTGGCGCGGGAAGAAGGATTATTCTGCGGGTATAGTGCCGGCAGTTGCATCCAGGGCTTGATGCAATTGAAGGATCAGTTGAAAAAAGGTGACCTGGTCGTTTGTATACTGCATGACCACGGCAGCAGGTATATAGGTAAGGTATACAATGACCAATGGATGATGGAAAGGGGCTTTCTTGATGTGAAGACCCTGAAAGATATTGTGAGCGGACGCAGCAGTAAGCAGAAATTGATTTCAGTTGAGCCGGGCCAGTTGGTTTCAGAAGCGGTGGAACTGATGAAGAAATATGATATAGAGCATATCCCCGTATTGAAAGATCATGAGCCCGTGGGTTCAATCAGTGAGAATGGTTTATTCCAGAAAATGTTCTCAAACCCTGATATCCGGTCTTCCACCATTGGCGCTGTACTTGAAAATCCATTTCCAATTGTCGACTTTAACACTGCCGTAGAGCGTGTAAGCAGTCTGATATCAAAAGAAAATGGTGCGGTTTTAGGCAGGGACGACAGTGGTCATTACCACATCGTTACGAAATACGATATCCTCCAGGCCCTCGCGAAGTAAAATTACGATTTCTTCTAACTCCTTGTTAATGCTGCATTTCGAAGTGATTGCAGCATTTTATATTGAAATAACAACAACGTAGATCTACGATTTTTGAATCGCTGATATACGTGAGTTACACCTGTAGTTTTGCTTTAATGAGAGTATAAAATGTAATGTTGAAAAAGGGTGGATTTGCTCTTGTGCAGGGCTGACAAGCGGGATATCTTTGTTCTCGAAGTTGATTGGTTAGGGAATAGTACCTCAAAACCAAATATCCAATTGTCCTAAGAAAAAAACCATCCGTAAGAATCGTATTATCCAATACCTATTGAACGGACTAAGCCAAACCCAGTCAACTTCAATTTTCTAAATATGTTAAATATGCGATAACATATAAACTGAATGTAACCCTTAGAAAAAAAGAATCCTATTGAAAGCCCGTTTAAAATCCGTTCCTAGAAAACAAAATCCAATCCAATGAAAAAGGCCTAAAGAATTCTGTCCACTCCATGAAAACCCAAAGATCCGTCTCTTAGAAAAACCAAATCCGGATCCATCCGTTAAGAGATCGATCCAATCCTTTGAAAAAAACCAAACAGAATTCCGAATCCATGAAAGCCCTCTAGTCTTAGTTGGCTCCACAAACAAAAGATTCCCTCCTGTGAAAACAGGGGGATTTTTTTTGAATGTGATGAATGTGGGAAATGTGGTCAATGTGGATAATGAATGAGATGAATGCCCTGGAATGTACCATATGCCTGTCAGGCGGTCAGCCTATCAGCCAATGGGTTGATCCGATAATTAACCAATGAGACAATGAGTCGATGAGACAATCAGCCAATGGGTTGATCCGAAAATTAGCCAATGAGACAATGAGTCGATGAAACAATCAGCCAATGTAAAAAGAATGAGGCAAAAGAAAATAATCGGAATTCGCGTATGTTAACCCTCCTCCCTACCCGTTCCGCTGCACATCCGGAATAAAGCCGCATCCGGAAGCTGGCATAAACCGTATAATTACGCGATTACTTATTATATTGATAATCATATATTTATTAATGATACCTATATGTAAATTAGAATATAGAATGCGTAGGTTTACGTATTCCAAATGGTAGTGCTACGATTACCGCAGGTGTAGTTACCCTTGAAATCGGAACTGTATTTTACGTTCAAGAAAGCGTTGTTTTGCTCTTGTGCAAGCTTGCAGGCGTCTATATCTTTGTACTGTTGATGAGGGGAATATGAGGCGAAAAACCAAATCCTACGAAAGCCAAACGATCCTAAGAAAACCAAACCAATATCTAAGAAGACCGGATCCAAACCTTTTAAAACCAAACCAAGACCTTGAAAACCACCAACACCAATCCTAAGAAAGCCCGTTTGAAATCCGTAACCTAAAGAAAACCAAATCCAATTCCCATTGAACAAACCTGTGAATTCTGTCCAAATCCTAAGAAATCAGATCTTTTCCTAAGAAAACCGAACCAAATCCAATCCAAAGAAAAACTGTACGCGTCCGTAAGAAATTGATCCAATCCTTAGAAAGCAACCAAGCCTTAGAAAGCAGAATTCCAAATCCCTGAAAGCCCCCTACTCATAGTTGGCTCCACAAAAAAAGTTATTTCCTCCCGCAATACGGGAGGATTTTTTTTAAGTCGGTGGAATGCGAAGAACGTAATTAAAAATCATGAACCCATTAGCGCATTGGTGCTACCTAGCCAATGAGTTAATGAGCCAATCAGCCACTCTGCATTTCCCGGACGTAGTTCGGGAAATGCTGCATACGACTCCCATACCAACTGAATATTTCGCCGTCCACCAGCCTGACGTTTGTCTGATTTAAAATTTTATGTAAACTCTGTATATCATTTAATTTGAATGGATAAGGCTCAGATGATAATAACAGAAGTTCAATATTTTCAGCCTCCAGATCGCTGATACCCACCTCGGGATACCTCAACAAATGACCAAACGCATTTTCCCATCCACAGGCTTCCAGCATCGAATGAATGAAGGTGTCGCCGCCGGCCACCATGTAAGGATTCTTCCAGATCAGGTAAGCCACCCGCTTCTTGTGCTTTTTAATACCCGCCATCCCGTTGAGAATTTCGGTGACCAGGACTTCGGCCTGCTCCCGCCGGTTCACCAGTTCGCCAACTCCCCTTATCATACCCAGGGCCCCTGGGATATCATGAATATCGCTGGTCCAAACCGGGCAGATCTGCCGGAGCGCTTCCACATCTTCCAGCGTGTTTTCTTCCTTGTTGGCGATGACCAGATCGGGGTTTAGTGCCTTCACCCGGTCAATACTGATATTCTTGGTGCCGCCTACCCTGGACTTGCTTCGGAACCAGTGACCCGGATGAACACAAAATTTGGTAATGCCCGCCACTTCAGCCTCCAGACCAAGGTCAAACAATAACTCGGTTTGGGATGGAACGACCGATATGATCTTTTCAGGAACCCTCTCGAGCACCATGTTAAAACCCGTTTGGTCAATTGAGTTTATCCACATATGTATAGATTAGTGATCATGAGACCGTACCGCTAAATAACCACTTGCAATTCATTTCCTATATTTGCCCCACCAAAAAAATTAAAAATAACTCATGGCTAATCATAAGATAGCGGAATTGCTGGGCGACCAGGCAGAATATTTACTAAATCATACTTCAAAAACCGTAAATAAAGACACATTGCACCTCCCGTCAGCTGATCATGTTGACAAAATTTGGGTCAACAGCAACAGGAGTAACCAGGTGCTGAGGAGCATGCAGTCCCTGTTGGGACACGGTCGCCTGGCGAACACTGGCTACTGCTCGATCTTCCCCGTTGATCAGGGTATTGAGCACAGTGCTGGTTCTGCATTCTCGCCAAACCCTATTTATTTCGATCCTGAGAATATTGTGAAACTTGCTATCGAAGGCGGGTGTAATGGCGTTGCCTCCACCTTTGGCGTTCTGGGCATCATGAGCCGCAAGTACGCTCACAAGATCCCCTTTATCGTTAAGATCAATCATAACGAATTTCTCAGCCTTCCCAATAAGTACGACCAGACTATGTTTGGATCTATCAAAAATGCATGGGACATGGGCGCCGTTGGCGTTGGAGCAACGATCTACTGGGGTTCTGCAGAAAGTGCAAAACAACTTAAAGAAGTTGCCGAAGCGTTTGAGTATGCCCACCAGCTGGGTATGCTGACCATCTTGTGGTGCTATACCAGGAACAACGGTTTTAAAGTGGATGGCGTAGATTATCACACTTCTGCCGACCTTACCGGACAGGCAAACCACCTTGGCGTGACCCTGCAGGCAGATATCATCAAACAGAAACTACCCACCAACAATGGCGGATACCTTGCTACCAAGCATGGCAAAACCAGTAAACTGGTGTACGATAACCTTACCACCGACCACCCGATCGACCTCACA
>Ga0164292_10000474_pt1 | contig 31376 bp, 37 predicted proteins | sample GEODES117metaG_FD_111486 | JGI IMG/M metagenome (GOLD analysis project Ga0164292, IMG submission 111486) | Eutrophic lake water microbial communities from Lake Mendota, Wisconsin, USA - GEODES117 metaG | ecosystem: Environmental > Aquatic > Freshwater > Lake | place: USA: Lake Mendota...
CCAACAGGTGCAGCCTCTACAGTAACAGGACCGACCGGTTCATCAGGCCCTACAGGTCCTACTGGCCCATCAGGTGGACCTACAGGACCAACCGGCCCTACAGGCGCAGGAGAGACTGGACCTACAGGACCTACAGGAGCAACAGGACCGACAGGCGCTGCATCAAGTGTCACCGGACCAACAGGTCCTACTGGTCCTTCAGGTGGACCTACAGGACCAACCGGCCCTACTGGTCCGACAGGGCCAGCAGTTACTGGACCTACAGGTGCACCAGGATCAGCATCCTCTACAGGAGCAACAGGACCAACAGGTGACACAGGTCCGACAGGTCCGACAGGTGCGACAGGCGCTGCATCAACAGTAACTGGTCCTACTGGAGCAACGGGTGCTACTGGAGCAACAGGTGCAGCATCAACTGTTACCGGACCAACAGGACCTACAGGCCCAAGTGGTGGACCAACGGGTCCAACTGGCGCTACTGGTCCAACAGGAGCAGGAATAACTGGACCGACAGGACCGACTGGCCCAACAGCATCATTTGACACTCTACCTGACGCAGTTCTTGCCGCACTTACAATTGATGAAATTGCATACCAGGCGATAACACGTCTTGAGGTAACAAACTCGGGATCTTCCGCGTATCTTTTTACACAGTACGCAGGAAACAACCCAACAGTATACGCAATCTCAGGCACGACAATTGCGTTTAACTTAAACGTTGCAGGGCACCCGTTCTTAATCAAGACGGCATCTGGAGCAGCAAACTACGACACAGGTTTAGTGCACGTTACTCCTGGTGGAACAATTACCACCGGCTCTTCTGCTCAAGGGAAGACAAGCGGCACGCTATACTTTAGAATCCCTGCTGCAACTACTGGAACCTACGCATACCAGTGCTCAATCCATGCTGGAATGCTTGGCGTACTCACGATTAAGGACATCTCAGCCATATGATAATGGAAACCGTAGGAAACTGGCAGTGGCACGCTGAGGAAAGTGAAAACGCTCCTCTACTTAACCTAACAATTAGAAGTATCTCAGACAACAAGACTATTCGTATCTCAGACGTTGTTTGGGCAACCGGCCGCGAGGACTTTCTTGAAGGCGTTTACAACACCGCAGTCGAGACCTTAGATGGAGCAGATCACTGTTGCTATGAAGGAAAGGTCACTTTAGTACCTAATACATGATAAGGTATTAGGTATAATCTTAAACTAAGTAGTTAGGAAGGTACGAAATGACTAAAGAAGAAAAGAAAGAGTCTACAGAGCTAAAAAGTACCTCTTGCTACACATACGAGGTAACTATGCTCATTCAAGTGATAGCGCCTACTAAGGAAATTGCTGATCAAAAACTACATCAAGATGGCGGATACATAAGTAAAAGGAAGGTTGATTTTAAGTTTTCAACTTTGCTGCACGAAGATAAAGAAGCATAGTACCTAACAGACGTAGCTAGGGAGAGAAAACATGAAGGTAGCTATCTACACAATTGCACTCAATGAACTTCAATTTGTACAGCCTTGGTACGACTCTGCAAAGGAAGCAGACTACCTTCTAATAGCGGACACAGGGTCGACTGATGGCACAATTGAGGCCGCGCAGAAGCTTGGCATTAACGTAATAAACGTTCTTGTAAAACCTTGGCGTTTTGATATGGGGCGTAACGCATCACTTGCAGCGTTGCCAGCAGATATTGATTACTGCATTGCACTTGACATGGACGAGGTACTGTTACCAGGTTGGCGTGAAGAGCTTGAAAAAGCACACGCAGAAGGTTGGACTCGTCCACGCTACGAGTACACCTGGTCTTGGAACGAAGACGGAACTCCTGGTCTAGTCTACGGCGGAGATAAGATTCATAAGCGTTTTGGATATCGCTGGAAGCACCCAGTTCACGAGGTCTTGATGACATACGGAGACACTCACGAAACGCAAGGCTGGACAGGATTAAAGATTCATCACCACGCAGATAACACAAAGCCACGTAGTCAATATCTCCCACTGCTAAAGTTTGCAGTAGAGGAAGATCTAAGTGATGACCGCAATGCATTTTACTATGCCCGCGAGTTGTATTTTTACGGACGCAACGAGGAAGCTGCAGTTGAGTTTAAGCGTCACCTCGCGCTACCTCGTGCAACGTGGCCGCCAGAGCGTGCTGCGTCAATGCGCTATCTTTCAAAGATCGAGACTGATAAGACAGAGTACTGGGCAAACCGCGCAGTTGAGGAGGCGCCTGGTCGCCGCGAGCCGCTAGTTGATCTATCAAAGTATTATTATGAAACATCAAACTGGACAAAGTGTCTTGAGTACGCGCAGGCTGCACTAGATATTAAGGAGCGGCCACTAGAGTATTTATGTGAAGACGAGGCTTGGGGCTACACTCCGCATGACTTGCTTTCAATAGCAGCATATCATCTAGGAAAGTTTGATCTTGCAGTAGAGCACGGAAATCTAGCTCTTCAGTTAGCTCCAGCAGGTGAAAAGTCTAGGATTTCTTCAAATCTTTCTTTTTACGTTTCTTCTCTAGACGCTCCTTCTTCTTAGCCTTTTCACGAGCTTGGCGTTCTAGCTTTTCGTTACGTTCAACGTGGTATGCATCTACTGCATTTGCACTTGTTCGTGAGCGCCAGGTAAAATCACAGGCAGTGCAGTGAACTAATCTCATTGTTGCCCAACGTCCACCATTAGGCGTATCAACAACTAGTGTCTCTAGCTTATTAGGACGAGCTGTGCAATGAGGACATTGAGGGTATCGTTGACGACGGGATTCCTGACCGTTCCATGAAACGCTAAGCGCGCGACGTATTTCACCTTCATCTTTTCCTCCCCAGATTCCCCAGATCTGCCGATGTTCTAGTGCCCACTTTAAACAGTCTTGTCGTGCAGGACATAAAAAGCAAAGGTTCTTTGCCTGATACTTTTCAGTAGGCTCAGTTGAAAAGAAGTAATCACGAAGCTTTTCATTTTGCGGTAGTGCGCATATCGCTTCTTTTTGCCAACTTAGATCTGTGGTTGCTCTGCTCAATTTACTGTAGCTCCACCCAGGTTGTTAAGATCGCGTAGTCTACAAGATCCCCTTGCGGAGTTTCTCTATCTTCATTGCAGACTGTCAAGTCTCTTTCGCCTGGGAGGTAGCCACAGTAGCCTTGCGTCACTGTTGCAGTGTCGATTGATCCGTATCCGTTGCCTAATGAAAATACTAAGCCTTCACGTTGAATTGCAGATGCAAGTGCACGACGAACAACCTCGTTTTCAATGTCTACGTGTGCATCGGTGTAGAATGTGTACGCAGGGGCGGTTTTAGGCTCATAGCCTTCACCTTCCCATATAGACCATAAGGACTGGCCTGCTCTTGAATCTCGCATGTATACATTGTATCTTGAGTCTCGCTCGTTTGCGCAGGAAACACCGGTATTTTTTAGACGTGAAGATATATGGACCCAGGCGTGAAAGTGTCTCTAATGACGACTGAGCGCGTCTTTACATGTCGTTAAAGGTGCCTAAGTATAGATTTCCGTTAACGTCAGGCCATAGATACTGGTAGTGCGGTGGGCGGTAGCCTGGATCCTCTGCCCAGCCAAACTGGCTATACCAGCTGTAGTCCTTACGTAAAAGTGACACACGATGCGTGGCTGCAACCTGCTCGAACTTATCCTTATCTTCCATCCAGCCAGGGAAGACTAGCTCTGGAGAGATTAACTTGCGCTCAACAGCAATATCAAAGGTGCCGTAGATCTTGCCAAGCATTGTAGACTTGTATCCGCGCTTACGCCACTCGAAGTATGTCGCCGCAAGATATGAAACTAGAACTGCCTCGTGCCCACGCCACATGTGCGCAACAGGATGATTAACCCAGCCTTTAGGGTCACGAAACTCACCCGCAGGATTAAGTTTAGTTAAAGCTAGTAGACACTGCCAGCCTTCTAGTGTTTGCTTGTGAAGGCGCTTGTTATCAAGCTCAGCGGCAATGCGCTCGAATGAGTCGGTCTGTTGCATAAACGTTTGCATGTTGTGTGTCCTTTGTCATTTGGTAGATATATTATATCAGGTACCCTTGCTATACGGGTCAGTATCAAGATCGTCCAGGTTTAGAGGATCAACATCGTATTGAACCTCATCTGGCTCCATGTTTGCGTATATTCCTACTATCGTGATCTCTCCACATGAGGCGCAGACGTTAATCTCACCCGTCTTTAGTTGATCTGGAACTGTCACCGCAGTTAGCTTAGATATTAAACTTCCATCGTCTCCAACAGACTCTGGCTCCCACTGCGTGTTCTCTTCAAGGTAGCACTTCTCACACTGCGGATAGGCTTTTGTCATTCGTAGCGCTTCTTTGCCGCGTGCCTTGAGAAGCCTTTATCAGTGTCTATAAGCCACTCGCGATCTCCGATTAGTTCACCCTGCGGTCCGTTAGGTTCCCCGCTTAAAGAGGCAACTACGGCGTCTCCTAGCCACTTAGCAGCGTGCACTGGGACTGCCTTTCCCCACGTAGCTTGCATTGCGGAGTAATCCTTAGCTCCTTCAATATCCCAGTCATCTGGTAAGCCTTGTATGCGTGCGCACTCGCGGTGAGTTAATAGTCGTGGCTCTGTTGGATGAACTACGTGGTCTAACGCAGAGCCAGTAAGCACGTTACACCAATGATCTTCCTTCCAGCGATATGGCTGAGAAAAACCAAGCTTATATTGCTTACGTATGACACGCGCAGATATATCAACCCACCGTTGTGGAAACTTACCATCATTCATTTCAACGGCCTTCTTTATAGCGCCGCCGAGATCACCGTTTCCTGGCCATCCGTCGTTCCCGATGATGTCAAACACCTCTTGAATTCTTTGTGAGTGAATTGTGTCTTTGCCAATGTGACCGTTTACCTTGCCATTTTTTGAGCGCAGAGACTTAGTAAACTTAGAGTGTTTTTCAATGTAAGGCTGTGCCTCCCACTGTTGTGGAAGGTGCGCAAGATCGCCTATGATGTCCATGATCTTAGGGAACTCATTAGGCTCCGTTACTTGTGCGCCAAACTTTAGTCCTTTACGCACTGCTACCCAAAAGTAGCGTGGGCGATATGAAAAGCCACCAAGCTGGAGATTGTTTTGCTTTACGTGGTATAAGTCATACTTCTTACCGGAGATCTCTTCTACCATAAGACGATACTTGTTCATCGTCTCTCTGCCTTGTGTATAGGCTTGTTGCACGCACTCAAACACGATAATCTTTGGTGCAACTCGTCCTGCGTATCTCATAAAGGCGCGTGTATGCTCGTGTGCTGCAGAATCAGGGCCGCGATTTGCAGGACCAGACCAAACTGACCAACCAGAACATGGAGGACAGCCAACAACGGCATCAACCTTGTGGACTGGCCACTCGTTTACATCATCTGAGAAAAATGTGCTCCACTTGTTACCTAGATGATGACGATTAACTTCTGCAACTGCGTTTCCAAAGTTAAGCGTGCCCGTGCGACTTGTCATTTCCATCCCAGCCTGCACAAGGCCTAAGCTCATGAAACCTGCAAGCCCGTTGCAGTCAGTAAACGTTGGTGTAGTCATAAAGTATCTCCCGTAGTAGCCACGGAAGGACTGTATACTGGCTTTTAAGCTTAAGGCTGCTCTAGGGGAGCAGTTTTATTACTTTTTTCAGCCTCAAGCTGTCCTACCTCGTATCCACATCCTGCGTACCCTGCAATGTCAATCCATGTGTCAGGCTGAAAACCAGATTTTGAGCCGTAGCGAGCAAGTTTAAGCCCTACCATCATCATTGCAACATCCTCACGCGTAAAGTTGTAGTTAGTTATAACACTCCACACCTTTGCTATGCGTTCAAAGTTCTCTTCCGGTCCTCCATATTGAACGTCACGCTCACCAGCGATAATTCTTGCCGCCTCGCGTAGCGCCTCAACGCGTGGTTTATTTTCCTGGGTCATTACTTTATCCTAACCGTAACTTTTGCAAGATACTTTTCTTGTGCTTCACTAAAGACTTTTATCTCGACGTCTGCATATGACCCAAGCTCTTGTTCATCTTCTAGACCAAGATACTTTCTTATCTGCTGCCCTACTTTTTCTTCAATCTCTTTCTGAGTAGAGCCTTCAACGTTAAACTCTAGACTAGTTCTCACTACTTAATCCTTCTTTCTAACTTATAAGGTGAATAGTGAACTCCGTCAAGAAACGGCTTCTTGTCGTCGTTTGAGCGAATAATAACATCTCCGCTTCTTATGGCAACTACTACGCCTCTGCGCCCGTTGTGCATTGTGCCCGTTGAGTCACTGAAGGCGTCGTTCATTACGCGCACCTCTTCACCGACTGTTAAGAACCCTGCCTGAACAGGAACCCAAACCTCGTCCTTTGGCGTGTCAACAAGCGAGTGGTTGAGTGCAAGTTTGCTAAACACCTCAACAGCAGACTTAGCATGCTCTGGTTTTAGCTCAAGCGTCTTCCACGTGTCTAGTAGCTCAAGGACAGCCTTGCCAACAACAACACGAACCTTTGCTGAGACAAACTGTTCTCTTGCCCATTCCTCATTTATGTCTGGCATCTTTCCCCTCCATTACTGGTCTGCATTTTGAACACACGTCAGGCGTCTTTCCAACGCCAACATCGTCAATTGCTCTTGAGCACATCGCGCACTTTACGCCGATGTCCTTTACCTTATATCCATTTAACTGGCGTTGCTTGTTCTTTTCCATCTTTTCAAGATAGAACTTGTTAAGTTGCTCATCTGTTCCTCCAGCCGCAACAATGATGTTTGCGACAAAGTGCAGAACGTCAACAGCTTCCTTAACAATCTCTTCGCGGTCTGCGTAAGGCTTGTCGTGCTGCCAAGGCTTCCACGAAATTGCCTGCCGCATCTCTGCCAGCTCGTCATCAATGGCTAGCATATTCCAACGCATGTATTCGACAAGACGGCGTATATTCGCGTCCTTATCACCTTCCATCTCTTCGTAGTTAATAAAATAGACGTCCCTTTGCAGATCGCGTGTCTTCTTTAACCAGCTATCAAACAGCATATACTGCTCCTTTTATGTTAAGTGTTTTTTCCAAGTTGTGCAGTGCCTCTTCCTTACCTGGCGAGTTAGCTAGGTAGGCGAGAGTTTGAGTTCTTGATAGATCGTACCGTTCCTGTGGCGTCATATCCTCAATTGTTGCTGCAAGGTATCTCCAAGAGTTACCAATTGCAGATGTACTTGTCCAAAGTGACGCGATTGGCGTTGCAGTGTTCATTGCCTGAATATAACGATACGTCCACCAGGTTCTATCCTTGTGCGGAGATATAAGTGCGCCAATAGACTGCCTGATCTGCTCTTCAACCTGTGAGTCAGTCCAGCCCTTGTTCCACTTCATCGGCATGGCCGGATAATTTAAGGTTGAAAGCTTTTTCTTTGTCCACGGTGAATCATGGTTGTCTGCAACCCACCGCGCAGTTCTATCTGTCACGCCCTGTGTATTTTTCTCAATGATGTATGCATCAAGGTTTACACCGTGTAGTGACGCAGCAGCTCCTTCAGGTAGCTGGTCACTGGCACTTTGCCTTGTGTCCCAAGGTAGAACAGGGCACAGTGTAGTTGGCCATGTCTCATTTAGTAGAAACTCAACAACAGCAAGCATTTCGTTTGACCTTGCAACCGCAAGACGGTAACCCTTACGGTTCTTGTAGAACTCCTTTGTAAGGTTTCCGTTCCAGGTGCTAATTGATGTTAAACTCGATCTAATCTGCACAGGATTAGGCGCGTCAATAAAAAACCTAAGCTTATCTGTGCCCTTAAGCAGATCAATAACGTGTAGTGCACCATACGCGTAGTTTGCACTCAAACTTGTTAACGGAGAGATTCCAACAAGAACTGAGTCATAGTAGTCTAGGTGTTGAGCTTCCCACGTAATATCTGGCTCAAGCATGACAACTTGGTGCCCTGCATCAGTAAGAACCTTGTCAACAAGACCTGCAAAAGACAGAGAGCGCTTGTTTGCGCTGGTTGACACCTGCGGTGCAGACATACCTGTGATAAGAACACGACTCATACATCAGTACCGTCTGCGTTTAACTTAACGCCCTTATCCTCACGTAATGCGCGCGCGATGATACGTTCGCAATGATCCTTAAACTGGTCATACGTTCCGATGTAAGGGCGTAACGCATCAGCCTGTGCCTTTGCTGCTGCAACTAGCTCTGCATCTGACATCTTTTCAACGTCTGCAATTGTTAGCTTATAGGCATCACCTAAAGGATCACCTTCACCTTTGTCAGTGACAAGAATAGAACCAATGTGCGCTGCGTATAGGAAGCGACTACGCCACCAACCTGAACCAGCGTGCGGATATGGTGGAGAAAGAATACCCCAACGTGTGTTGTAGTACTCAAGTACTTCCTGCTCTGTATCAAGACGCTTTCCGCCAAGCTTACGAATAAGTTTACGGCTACCAATAATTTCAACTGGCCATTCTGGTTTCTTACGACCTAGCCATTCATCGTGTGGCATTAGTGCGCCAAGCACCCACGCACGATTCTTTTCTGTTGACGGAGTTACTGCTGCAAGTGTATCGTTAACCACTACACTAGGGTCCAGTGCCTCAATAGGACCAACTTCCTTTGGCATACGTTTACGAACACCCGTGCGATCACCCCACGCATACATAGGGCAAACTGGAACCATACCAGCTTCCCAACGGCGGTCAATCATGTCTGTTGCTGCCTGCACTAAACGCTTTTCATAAGGCTGCACGTTTTCATCTGTGTCCATCATGTAGTAACGTTCAATGTAGCATTTCTTCGCCGCAACTGGGTCTAATACGCGGATACGTTCTAGCGCTTCCTCGATGTCTGCACGACTAAAGTACGTTGCGCCTTCTTCACCGCGATGCTCTGTCCCAACAAGCAGATGCTTATAAAGCATTGAAGGCTTTTTCATCATAGCGCGAGCGCCATTGAACACAGTATTAAACTGCCAATCATCAAAAAATCCAACCGCAGGCAAGCCTGAGGATAAAGTGTAAAGTGCGCCCATAGCGCCTTGTCGTCCATTTAGCGAGTTCAACGGAGCAAGGTTAACCCAAGCAACATCGTATAAGGACAAATCCTCGCCAGGCGTTACCTTGCGCCAGTCAACTTCATGACCTAAATCTGTTAATGCCTTTACAATTAACGCAGGCACATCAATCTTTTGAATTGTGCGTCGTTCTGTGTTAATCTGTAATGCAGTAAAACCAGTCATTAAGATTTTCATACTACTCCTTAAATAATTGCTGGATCATTACCCATGCTTTTGCATGGGTAATGATACCAGACAATCGTTGTTAGAACGGTGCAGCAGGTGGTGCAGCAGGCGCTGGAACTGATGCAGCAGCAGCAGCAGGTGCTGGTGCAGGAGCAGGCGCAGCGGCAGGCGCTGGTGCAGGGGCAGGTGCTGGCGCAGCTGCCGCTACAGGTGCAGCAGCTGATGCTGTTGCAGTGTAGTACATCTTGATTTCGTTCTTCTTAGAGCCGTTCCACGTGCGGGAACCAATCTGCGCGCGGAAGGTACGATTTTGCAGTGCTGCCTCAATAGCAGCGTTGCTTGGTGAAGTTGCAAAGTACTCGCGGCCAAGGCCTAGAGCTGCCATCTTGCGGAAGAACATTCCGAGCGCTGCAGGACTGTCTGGTGTAACAACAAGGTTATCCCAAACACGACGCTTAGCGTGCGCGCCACCTGTAACCTGCGCTGTTATCGCAAACATTGTCTTACCAGATTGTGCAACCTTTGCAGTTGCTTCTATTACGATTAAATCGTAGTCTCCATCGGGAAGCGGCTCAAAATTACCACCACCGACATCTCCAGCGTCCTTTACAAGGTCGCCCCAGTTGAGTGAACTCACGGTTATCCTTTCAATAGTGCGCTAACCAATTTGGTTAGGACGCGGCTTTCTTTGCTTTGGCTTCTGTCTTTTCGCCAAAAATCATGTCTAACATACGCTCAATACCAAGGTCTTGTTGTTCAACAATTTTACCAAGGCGTCCTTGAACACGCTCACCAGCTTCAAACTCGTCTGTTCGTTCGACGTACATACGGCGAACTTTATACGGAGCTTGTAGTGGATCCGGGTTAGGAAAAGTCTCGACGTTGATTGCGCCAAGAATGTCGTAAAAGTATGGTGCCTGAATAGCAAGTTGACCCTGTAAGTACGGACGCATACGCCCGTCCTGTCCTGGCCGCGCCATAGCAGTAAGCACAACAGCTTCTAACGGTTGCGTTGGGTGCATTGTAAGGTCACGTAGGTCACGCAAAAGCGCACCCATGTGACGAAGCAACTCGCCCCACTGTTGCATCTTCATCTGCTCTGTACCTGCAATTGAATCCATGCACTTCACTTGAAGTTCAGAGATAGAATCAATGATAAGAGATTTGAACTGATGCTTTCCAGTTTGTAGCCACTGGAATGTTTTGATAACAACGTCGTAGTCACGAACATTTACTACGACGGTGTCCCATGTGCCATCTGCGACTGGTGGTTCTTCGCGCAGAGGGTCCCAGTACCTTACGGTGATAGGTAGGAATCGGTGCCCACCTTCAACGTCGAGCATGAGACGAGGATAGGGTGCAGTTACGGCAAAAGTTGATTTACCAACCTTTGACTCGCCATACACCATGATAGTCAGCGAACGCTGTACTTCATTTGACATACGTCACTCACTTCCTTTCTTCTCTTCGATGTGGTAATACCCGTATGGATCGGATGATTCATACGCCTCGCTAAGTGCTTGTTCGGCGGCGCTTCCGTCGTCAAACATTGGACATATAGCGAAAAATTGACATTTCCATTTGCAATCACGACTTGGTCGTGGATACGCAACAAGCTGATGAGATGACCCATCGTCTAAGGCTTGACGCACGTTAAGCATATCAGATAGTGTGCCGTGGATACGTTGCCAAAAGTTGCGCAACGCAAAAACATTGTGTCGTACTTCCATCTGCTCATAGAACGGTGGACGCGCATTTGCACTACGCTTAACCTTCTTTAGCATTGTAAAGATTCCGCCCTCAGAGCGTTCACCTTCTTTGTTCTGCGCAGTTTCAAGCATCATGTAAGTAAGGATCTGCTCATTCATGTGCGCCATTGCCGCAAAGTCTGTGAACGAGCCTCCAACAGTCTTAAAGTCACGGAACATGCGCACACCGTCGGCCTTACGACGAACACGCATATCAATCTTGCCTTGCAGGATAACCTTTCCATCAAACAAAGGCATCTCAATAATCTCTTCAGTTGAAATCATTTCCAACTCGGCGTCAATTCCATTTTCTTCAATCCAATCAAGATAGCCTTCGAGCATGATGCGACCAAGCTCTGCTTCAGAGTCAAGATCATATGTATCACGCATCTGCGCCTCTAGCTCAGATTTATCTTTTTCAATCAACGCGGCATGAGCCTCAAGAAGAGGTATACCTTTTGAGTAGTAGTCATCAAGCGCCTGGTGAATGCGAGAACCAAGAGCTAACGCACCAGTCTTTGACTCTGTGCGTGGACGTAAACGACGGTAGTAGCTTAGCCACCACTTACGTCGACAATCCTTAAACGTTTGGATCTCTGAGTTTGATATGCGTATCGGTTCTACTACGCTCATAGCTTTCCTGCCTTGTCGTCTTTAAGTAGTGATAATAATTGTGCCTTATCGCGAACGATTTGCTCAAAGTTATCAGCCTTGGTTTCAAGGACTTGAATTACGCGTTCCTCAATAGTTCCTTCAGTAACATAGTCACTAATGATAATTGAGTCATGAATCTCAGAACCGATACGGTGCACACGGTCAAGAGCTTGCTTGTGGTCAACAAGTGACCAAGGGCGCTGCAGCATGATTAAACGACGTGCTGCAGTTAGCGTGATTCCAACACCACCAGCCTGCGCTGTAAAAAGTATCCACTTGATCTTGCCAGCCTGAAAATCATCAACCGCTTGTTGACGTTCATCCTCAGACTGAGCACCAGTGATGAGACCATGTGGAATTTTTTCCTTAGTCATTTCTGCACTAAGTAAATCTATAAGTTGGCGTGATACCGCGCATACTGCAACTGAGTCATCACCAAAGTCACCATTTTTAATATCATCCATAACTGCATCAACCTTGCATGATGGGCCAATAAGTGTTACCTTGCTCTCACCTGTTGTCTCATCAACACTCATCTCAGCGAAAGAACTTGCAAACTGCAGCAACCTTATTGTTTGTGTTAAAGGACTAGGCGCTGTAACTGACTCACCGTCCTCGAGCTCAGCAATCATAAGATCACGCATTTGGTCGTAAGCTTTCTTTTGCTTCGTGGACATCTCTACGTCCTTGCGCTCAAACATCATCTCTGGTAGCCAAGGAAGAACCTTCTGCTTAAGCATACGACGCATGCGTGGATTTATCGCGGCGTAGAACTCTTGTTCCATGTGAGGCTTTACACCTAGAACCATCATTCCGCCAAAGGCGTTCATCATCGTGTTAATCATGCGGTCAATCCAACGTGTCTTACTTGGCCATTCATCTGGTGATAACCAGTGCAATATAGACCACATGTCTAACACGTTATTAGCGATAGGTGTACCTGTAAGCGCAAAGCGAATATCAGCATCACCTGTTGCTGCCCAAAGAGCACGAGTTTGTTTTGACTTAGGTTCCTTAGATCTGTGAATCTCATCGGCGATTACTGCCTTAAAGTCAATTGTGTTTAGTTCACGCAGGTGAACCTCGCAACGATTCTCTGAGACCCTATCATCATGCCCTCCGCACTCTGGGCACTTTGCAAGTGCAATTGAGCCGTAGCCAGAAAGACGAGAATGCGAGCGCAGTGACTCCCAGTTGATAACGTACACGTCTGCAGATTCTTCAAAGATCTTACGACGTTGAGTTGCAGAACCCTTAATAACTTCTACATCAACTCCAGGCCACCAGCGTTCAAACTCACGCTTCCAGTTTTTCTTCAATGTATTAGGACAAACGATTAGCGCAGGAAATACGTCTTCACCGCGATCTTGTAGTTCCTTAAGCGCACGGATTGCCTGCGCTGTCTTACCAAGGCCAGGTTCATCTGCAAGCAGTGCACGTCGGGCTACTGCTAGAAACTTTACGCCAGCTCGCTGGTGCGGGAATAGATCCTCATTAAATCCGTCTTCTATAACTTCCAGTTCACGAAGTTGATTCGCAGGGTTAATACGTGTTGAAACTTCTTGCCCTGCCCACTCGGTCAACCTTGGGCCAATTACAAGATCATCGCGAAACGTTGAGCGCAAGGCTAGGCAGGTTGCCCAGGATGTAGGCACGCGCCATTGCTGCTCTTTAGGATCCCACTTGGAACCAGGAATACTTTTACATAACTCCTTAAAGCGCCACTCTGTATGGATAATCACGTTCTTGCCCGATTCATCGAGCTCTACGTTTACTGGCACCTATTAGTCCTCTCGTCGTTACGTAATACATACTATCAGGATTTGCACTTTTGTAAATACTATTTATGCTTAGTATCTATGGAAATAATATATCACGTCTTACTGTAATAAGCGCACTGGCTTCCATCCTGTTTTTACAAGCTTAAGCAGACCGTGTCTTATGGCGTCCAGCGCGTGACCTTCTCCACCTTTATGCCAGTACTCAAGTTTCTTGAGCTTAGGATTGTCAAACATTGCCTTAGCATCTGCTGGTGATTGAAAGTAGATGTCATCTGGCTTTCTACCTGCGTCCATAAGGCATTGCTTGAGGATACCAATTTGCTCAAGCGAGTAAGGAGCCTGCGAGTTACGAACCGTTTGAGCGTTAATGGTAAAGCGCTCACATACAACATCTAAAGCGTCCCCGTAGGCGGCTAGAGTGTCCCGTATAGGCTTGGCGTATTCGTCCTGTTGGAATTCACCAGACCAGATTAAAACCGGCTCCTGGCCGCTCTCAAGACTAAATAAAGCCATTCCAGTGGCTTTCCCTGGGTCTACTGCAAGAACGTATCTCATTAGTATTTATCTCCCCAAGTTTCCATTGGACCGTCAATACCAGCGGTAAGTGGAACGTCCCAGCTTTCACTTGTAGTCATGCATTCCTTCACAACTTTCATGATCTCCTGGGCGTCTTCGCGTGGTGCGTTAAGCACGATTTCGTCGTGTACTGGCACGATAAGAAGCTCGGTTAGATCTGCCTGGTCAAGTTTAATTAGATTTGCCTTAAACACCTCGGCAGCTCCACCTTGAATAAGATAGTTTACAAGTGTGTATGCGCGGTCTTCATCACAAGGTAGGCGTCGACCTGTCCAGGTGTAGACGTATCCTTGCCCCTCCTCCTTTAAGCGTCTCATTCCGGCATCTTCAATTTGACGTTGAAAGAGTGCCATACCGGGAAAGCGCAGGTCAAAGGCATCTGATGTTTGACGCATCTGCGCCTCAGCAACTCCTGCTGTTAACGCTTGTTTAGCAACTCCTGCTCCGTAGAGACGTCCATATACAGTTCCCTTAATGAGGTTACGGCGCTTATCTGACCGTTGCATTGTTGGATCTCCGTAGATTTCACGACCAATTTCAGTGAAAGGATCTGACCCTGTCGCATCTGCACGGTTAAAGAGCGTGATGAGATTAGGGTCTTTTGATAGTGAGGCAAACATTCTAAATTCAACCTGGTCAAGGTCTGAGGTAATGATGACATGATCTTTATCCTTTGGTATGAATGCGGTGCGAACAGTAGCGTCGCCTTTAGGCAGCGTCTGTAGCGCAGGATTTTGGATTGACATGCGGGAAGTACGAGCGCCAAGCGTCTTTACAGAAGGGTGCACAAATCCATTCACGTTATCATTGATAAAGTTTGCAAAGTACGTGTTAGCAAGCTTATCTGCCTTGCGTTGTTTTAACACTACATCCGCGAGGTTCTTTACATCAGCGTTGCCTGCTATGGCCAGAAATGCAAGTTGATCCTTGTCAGCAGACTTTTGACCAGATGGTGTGTATGACGTGATCTCTGCTCCAAGTGACTCAAACAGGCGAACAAGTTGAATGTTACTTGTGATTGACACACCATTGTAGGTTTTCTTTGCCCAGTCCTTTACTGACTCTGCATACGATGTAAGTTCGTCAAACTTCTTTCTTGAGTAGTCAAGATCAATCCGCGCACCGTTGATCTCCATGCGGGTAACAATCTTGCGTGCAGCCATTTCTAGCTCGTATGCACGATGATAAGGCTGCCCTGGCCCACACTTCTCCCAGAACTGTTCCCATATACGCATTGTTAAAACTGTGTCAAGTGCGCCGTAAGCCCAGTAAGGCTGGAAGTTTGTAGGAACAGTTCCCCACGTCCAGCCGTTTGTTGCTAATGATGTATCAAGAGTTTCCTGCATTGCAGCAGCTCTTCCATCAACGTAGAGTGACGCAAGACGTTTTAACGCACCTGAGCCAAGAGGATCAATAATGTGCGCCATAATCATCGTGTCGTGCGCGCGTTCCCACGGCATCTTCCATGTTGAGTGAACGTCAAACCAACGAGCCTCAAACGCAATGTTGTGACAGACTATTGGACCATCAAACTTATCCATAGCCTCATAAAAAACACCAGACCATTCCTTCCAAGGAATTGCCCAGCCGGTCATGCCATCACCAACCTGCACTAAACGTAGTTGTCCGTGCCAAGGAGATAGAGCGTCCTTACGCTCACCGCCGGGGTTCTCACCTGTTTCAGTATCAATTGAAATTGCGTTGTGTGGGCGACGTTCGCTTAACCACGCAATAAACTCACGCGCGGTATCAACGTTATCAACAAGATGTAGTTTTACGTCGCTTAGTCCAGTAGTTGTCATTTAGTCCTCTAATATCATTACGTCAACGTTGCACTTTTTAAGATACTCAATTGTAGCCTCTGGCTTACGATGAACTGCCTTACTGCCAACACGCATAACAACTCTCGCTACGCCTGAATTAGACACAAGCTTTGCGCACTGGAGACATGCCACGTCTGTTATGTATATTGTTCCACCCTCAATACGAGATCTATCAACGTATAAAAGAGCGTTCGCCTCCGCGTGAATTGACGGGCACGTGTCATACATGTTATCTAGTGGAACAAGTCCTTGCGCGCGCGGGCACCACTCAATACAGTCGCCTTCAACGTCAAAAGTTGCAGCAGGCCCGTTGTACCCAGTAGATGCAACTCGCTGGTTAGCAGAAACTACAACCGCGCCAATCTGTGCACGGGAACAGCGTGAACGCTTAGCAATGGTGTCTGCGACGTCCATCCATACCTTGTCCCATGAAGGTCTGTCTAGGCTCAAAACGGCACATCTCCTTTATCATCGTCATCATCAATATGACCGTACTCGTCCATTCCTTCATGAACTCCTGCAGCAAGAATGTGCGCAACAATAGTTACAGACTGTCGACGCGTAAAACCAGCACGTGTAAGTTCACGATACATCTCATGCATCTGCAGCGCAGCCTCGCGCAGAGGGCTCATGTTAAAGTCCTCCTCGTTAAGACCGCCCTCTTTCTTGTTGTCTGTCATTATTTGCTTTTCTTGTCTGCTTGCTTTTCATCCTTCTGTAAGTTGTTTAGAACAGCACGTTTCATCGAGTCGGTATACCACTTCTCAGCGTCATTAAGACGTGCATACGTTGGCTCACTTACAGTTGCCTGCATTGCAAGCATGGCAGATGACTTAACCTCGTTCCAGGTGCGCCCAGTGATTGCAGGAATTGTTGGGCTGTGCAGTGCGTGTGCAAGCTTATCCGCTGAGGCGTAGTGCTGCTCATAGATGTGAAGTGATCCTACGTGATGGGTGTACTTGCCAGGCTCAATACCTAACACAGATGCCATAGCAATTTGCACGCGAGTAAACTGGAAGAAGTCATACGCTGCGCCTAGCCATACATCGTTTGAGCGCATATACACACTCATGTTCAGCTTGTTATCGCGGATGCGGAACTGATGCAAGATCGTGCAAGGATAATCACGCTTTCGTTCCTGCAGGTCAAGCTGCGGATTCCAAATCGTAACTACTGCCTGTCGTGTATCAGGGTCCTGCATAAGTCTGTCAATAATCATGTCGTATTGCCCTGCAGTTCGAGGACCATATGCTCCGTGAAATAAACCGTTGTCCTCTGCGTAGTTTGCAAACTGTGGACCGACAGAGATAACTAAGTCTGGAATAGTTACGCCCGCAAGAAGCTGACACGCCTCAACTGCGCCGATACCAGGAACTGTTCCTCGACCAACCTCAAGAGGTAAGGTGTTAAACACGTTGTCAATGCGAATAATCGCATCCTCGATCTCAAGGGTCTTCATACCGCGTGGAGCAACCTCCTTGCCGTGCTCAAGTACGTGCTTAACAAGATCAACGTATCCGTTGACTCCGTCTTCTATATTTATTATCGCAGTATCCATGCGTCATCCTTTTCTTGTAGTGTAGCAACTCGTAGAATTGCATCTCCGTATTCTTCCTTGCTTTTGTTAAAGAACCTACGCACATACTGCGGGTGAGGCAGAACAGAGTAGTAGTCATCGTGCACGGGAATTGACGCCAACGTCTTCTCCGCAAGACGCCCAAGAACAACTATTCTTGGGAAACCTAACGTTCTCCATAACTCTAAGAAAGAGTCCTTCACACCTTCATCGTTTATATTGATGATGCCCACGGCACGCCAAAGCTCCTCGGACATTGCAGTGAGTAGATACTCTGCAGAGTTGCCATCAACAGGCATAAACGGAAGTTTTGTTTCCTCGCCGTATTTCTTTACGATGTTGCGGGTATCTCCGACAAGCAATACCTTTGGGTTTGGGTTTCCAATATAGTATGGAAAAGGCTCAAGTTTGGCGGCCATTAGCTCTACCTGCTCTGCGTTATCAACAATATACTTTGCAACCTCAGGTATAAGATCAATACTGTCCGCTGGAGGCTCAATCTTTGCAATGATGTTTGACGAGCCGCATGCGATTTCATATTGTTTAAGAATATCACTGAGATCATCTACGTCTACGAAGTCGTCGCCGCGAGAGGCAAGACGCTGCTGAATAACATCAAGAGGCTGATATAGCCAGAATTGAGCAACACCGCGAGACATAAGGAAGAGTTCAACCCAACGCCAACCAGCCTTGCCTAATAATCCATACCCATCTTTGTTTGTACTTGGGCGAAACTTAGGAGCGTATGTTACCTCGCCCCAGTGCCAACGATCTGATAATCCAATTTTATTAAACCAATTTATTGTTTCAATTGACGTGACGTAGTCGTTTAGCACCCAACGGCGCGTCTGCTCTTCAGGACGCCCCTTGTGGAAAAGACGCGTAGGAGTAGTCGCAAAGCGCTCGTTAAGCTCGTGCTCAACTGCAGCGATAAGAGAGCTCTTACCTGATGCGTCGGTACCTTCGATTACTATAAACATCTTGTCCTTTTGTCCTTAGTAGAATGATTATAACACGTTAAATTGTCTTAGGGAATAAGCTCAATTCTGTACATCTTCTCAATACCTTTATCCTTAATAGACGCCTCCTCAAGAAGACGCTCTGCAACCTTAGTAAGATAGCGAGCGCCACCTTGGTCATACTTATAAAGCGCCTCAAGAACTGCGTCTGGCTCCTCGGATACCTGTGCCCAGTATCTTGGTTTTTCTGGGAATACAAGATCAACCTCGAACGTAGGGCTGCACTGCTCACAAGGAACTGAGTCTGCGTCTAGATCATTAACAGGTCCCTCAGATAAGCCGTATCTTTTTACAAGAGGACAGGCTGCACCGTGAAATACAAGTGATATGCCGATGCGTGAAAGAATGTATGAGCCGTTCTCTGTCTTGTAGAGCTCGAACTCGATCCAGCGAGTAGAACCACGACGCCAGGAGGAAGATGAGGCTAGAAGTTTGCCGTTGAACTGCAGTATGCGAGTTCCGTCTTTTACCTCAAACAATTATTGTCTCCTTAGTCATAACGTCGTTAGACGTAAATAGTATCATACAATTTTTTATTTTGTCATCTTGTCTCATTATAGATCTGCAAACATTGGATTTTCTGCTATATAATCTCCACAGAATCTCATAACCTCGAATAGTTTTTCTGATACCTCTGAAGTAACATCAGTCTGCGCGTCTATAAAGGTTGCTATGCCTCTAAAGTAATCACGAAGGTGGTCGTAGTACTCTGCTATAGAAGGAGGGTAGGCGTCTTTTGCTTCAGCAAGAGGAGCCTCAGACGAGGCAATTGCCTTTCCTTCCTCGTTGTAGACTACACGCATAATCTTTGGGTAGCCATGATCTCCTTCGTCTATCATTGCGACGTATCTTATTTCTAGTGACATGCTTTATTTGTCCTTTCGTATGTTAGTTACACTCTCAAGGTGATCTACCCTGAGAGAAAGTTCTTGAATTGACTTAATAACAGGAGAGATAAGCTGGTTGTAGTCGATTCTTCTTACCGGACTTGGCGCAAGTCCAGGCTCAGGGGCAAGCTCATTTTCGTCACGGAAGACAAGACCGTAATTCTCAATACCTTCGCTTGACATGAGTTTTTCAACGTCCTGCGCGATAAGACCGTATTGAACAGAGTCAGCCTGCTCATTCCACGCAAAAGAGACAGGAGTAAGCTTGTTGATAAAACTTAGACCAAGTCCAACTGGAGAAACTTTTTGCTTTAGACGTAAGTCAGACTTTCCACCAGGTGCACCTGCAGGTCCAGGAGCTCCTTTAGGGCCAGGAGGACCAGGAGGTCCAGGAGGTCCTTTAGGACCAGTCGGACCAGCGATAAAAGGACCGCGGCTGATAGTTCCGTTTGATGAGATGTAGGCAAGACCAGTTCCAGAGCCGGCAAGACCAGTTCCTCTTATCGATCCAGCAAAAGTTGCGTTTCCTCCTGAAAGAAAACTACCAACAAGAGTAGTGCTGCCACTAACTTGCAATGATTGAAGAACAGAAAACGCAGACCCGTTTACAGCTGCTCCTGGAGATGTAATTGAAAAACCAACGCCTCCCGTGTTATAAAGTAAAACTCCATTAGTAACAAGACTGAGCAGAGGAAAGCTTCCAGTTCCATTACTTAAAATAAGACCAGAACCTAAACCAAGATTTGCAGCTTGTATAAGTCCAAGTTTTGTTCCAGCAGAGTCGTAAATTGACATGGTTGATTGTCCGCCGTCAAGCTCAACACGGGCGGGGCTCCCTGTTACAGGACTTCTAGTTTGAACAGTTCTACCAGACAAGGTTCCAGCGGTAACGTTAGTTGCGTTGACGTTCTCAACGATAATGTCTGTTGCGTTTATTCGACCAGTCGAACCGTCAAAGGTTAATGTATTCACTCCGGCAGAGTTTACTGCACGCAGCCCTTGCGCAGTAAGCTCAACACGCGCGACATCATTTAGATTATCCTTAAGCTCAATCTTCTTGCCTTGAATAAGCGATGCGGTAATCGCGTTAGCAGAGATCTTGTCTGCAACAATGGCGTTGGCAGAGATCTCATCAGCTGTAATCGCGTTGGCTTGAATCTCACGCGCGGTAATGGCATCAGCGCTAATCTTGCCTGCAATAATTGCGTTGGCGTTAATTACACGAGCGTCAATCGCGTCCGTGGTGATGTTACGGTTTGTGACCGCATTGTTGTTAAGTTCAGAGTTGGTAACCGCGTTAGCGTCAATCGTGCGAGTAGAGATCTCATTGGTTCCAATTGAGTTTTCTACAACCGCAAGATTTTTTATCGTCTCTGTGACAACTGCTGCACGTGGAAGCTTCTCTGTTGTAACAACCTGCGCCTGTAGACGTTTTGCAGCAGGGCGTTTTTCAATGTAGCGTAGACGCGAGTCAATGTTAGTTGTCATGTTACCTACAGACTTACGAGATCTAAAGCGACGACTAGCCACGCTTATCTACCTCCCACTCTGCAATTAGTTTTAACGATACCTTTTCAGGAAACGTTGGGCTGTTTCCGACTGAAACCGTGTACGAGTCAATCTTACGCACAATAACGGTGTCACGTGGCTCAAGATCTGACGCAAGACGCATCTTAACAAACTCGTCATCAATTACGAGCGAGCACCAGTCACCTGGTGCATACGTCCCAACTACGGGATTAAGTGACCCGTTAACACCTACCGTGATGTCGGCAAGTGGCGGACGAAACTCGCTAAGATAGCGTGAAGCTGTCTCGTAAAGAGCAACCTCATCTACTTCATCGTTCTCTGAGACGTCGTCCTCAAGAATAGGCCAGCCATCAAGTAGTAGTTCTAGCGAGGCAGCAGCGGAGTATGGCTGACTTGCACCTTCACCAAGATCACCGATGTTGCCAACCGCCCACATGCGCGTTACCGCGTCATCTGACTTTTCATCAAGAGAAAAATCACTTATCTGTCCAGGGTACTCAAACACAAGTTCATCTGCGCCAAAGCGACTTATTGGAGATACCTCGCCTGGTGCTGGAGGATTAGGATAGTTTATTGGAAGTAGAACAAACTCTCGCTTAAACGACGCCGTGTTTGGGTCATAGAAGCAGTCGATGCGATACTCAAAGCCGTCTGTTCGTTCAACAGGAGAAGCTGATCTTCTCTTTGAGCTCGAAAGACGATCTGAATACTTATCAAGCTCCTCGCCAACGTTTCTTAACTCAAAGCCGCGATAATTTTCTGGCTCAAGATCAATTCCGGAGTATTCGTCTGTGGAGTAGTCAAGTCCGCCAATGTCAGAGTTGGCGGTGTATGGTCCGTATGTTCCAACAAGAACATATGGAGTTACAACCGCGGTAGCACCTGCTGCAACAGCTGATGGCGCGATGTTGACAAGACCAGAGGTGAGGTAGCTAAACGTATTGGAGGTAGCTGAGAGAATGATGTACTCTCCGTTAAGAATCTCTGAGAACGAGTCGCCTTGATCAACTCCAGATATAACTACTCTTTGTCCAACTGAGAACCCGTGACTTCCAGAGGTAGTAAGCGTTGCAACGTAGTCAACTAGCTGCTTGTTTGTAACTGTTCTTGTGTTAACAGACACCGCGGTAGGTGAGACCGTCCCGCTTTTTGCGTAAGTTAGCGTTGTTGCTGTTGGAGTGCTTGCAACGATGTATTGCCCGTTAAACGTCTGGTCAACGTTTCTTATAAGAACAACCTGTCCTGGACTAAGCCCGTGAGGAGTAGAGGTAGTTATAGTTGCAGAGCCACTTGCTATTTGCTTATTTGTTATTAAAACTTTTTCTGCTAGACCAGGCTCAATTTCGTCGTTGGCAAACTCTAGGTTTGTAAAATCAGTTAACATGGAGTCAATAAGACTCTTAACCCAATCATACGTATCGGTGTTTACAAGAACAGTAACTAGAGGATAGGTTCCGTTTGCAACTCCTACAGCGTCAATGGAGAATGTAGTACTGGTTGGAGCCGGGCTACTTCTTACAGTATAGAAACCATCAAATGGAAAATCTTTTACCTCACGAAACGACATCTTTACAGATGACCCCGCTGCTATCTCATATGTGTAACCTGGATCTAATGTAACTGCACCGATGCCGCCGGACACAACTATTGTGGCTCCAAGGTCATGTGACCACGTCTTCCACACACGGCGACGAAATAGGTAGCTTGTCCACTCTGACGCATTGATGTCAAGTGTGCGGCTAATAAGGTTGTAGTTGCGAGACCAGATAACTCCTCCCCACACACATACTCCGTCTCGAGTTACATATAGCGCAGTTTTTCCTGGCATTGTCGAGTCGTAAAGATTAAATGACGCTGTCTTGTCAATAACAGGGATGTTGCCGCTAAAGCTCCCTGCGCCTTTTAGCGCACGTCCATAGCTTACACCTTGAAATGGAATCTCCGCTAGTAGCGTGTTACTTACAATGTCGGTAACAAAGTACCGATACGTTGCAGCCTCTGTATTAAAACCCATGTCGCGTTAGCCTATGTCTCTCGTCGTTGTTATCATTGTAAACTATCCAATCCACCCAGAGCGGTAGTAAACACGCAAGGTTGCATTACTTGCAGCGTTGCCTTCATCAATTACAGTGATTGTGTTTTGTCCTGGAGAAAGTCGTATCCAGTCAACAAGCGTGTCAATCATCGAGCGTGTACCTTCAATTGAGCCGTCAAGTGCAACCTCTCGGTCCTGGGTGTCAATCTCTAGAATCTGCCCGTTAGGGACAGGATCAATAACAAGAATCAACTCATCGCGTGTTGAGTTTGTGATAGTTAGAGGGCCTGTTACTCCTCCAGAAAGTTCAAGTATGACGTATACCTCGTAGTTACCAATGTTTGTAACAACGCCTGTTCCAGTCTTTCCTGCGCCAGTGTTACGCACAGGAATTTCAACAACAGAGTATCCTTCTGGGTCAGAGTCGTCCCACTCATACTTAATTGGATCTGCTGCTCTCAGCGATATGGAAAACTCGGTTCTTCCACGAGCATTGACTGTCTCAATGTCAGGTTGACCACTTAGACGCACGAACGAAGCGCGTGGTGGATCCTCAAATGTTCTAAACCAGGCGCCTCGATAGACAAGGTTTGTATCGCGAATAAGTTTATCTCGTGCCGCAGCAACGTATGATGGGCTTGGAGGAAGAAACACTCCTTCAAGAGTAAAGGTGCGAGACTGCCAACGCCCGTTAATGTCATAGGATCCGTCAGCAAAACCGCGCTGTATGTTTGGCATGTCAAGGTCAGGGTGACCCCACCAACCTTTAATGTTGGTGCATACCCAGATCACGTTGTTCTCGTCAATTGAGTTAAGAATAAGATCTCCGAGAATGACGTCAGAGTTTAACTTCATTCCAGAGATATAAGGCTCTGGCAAAGGAGTCAGCGCACGCTTGACTACCTTGTTTTCACGGTATTGCTCTATCGCGCTAGGCGCTACGTCAATGTATTCTTTTTCCTCTGACATTATGCAGCTCCCTTACGCATTGCGAATGCAATCTTGCGAGATACGATCTCTGCAAGCTCTGACTCGTTCATACCCTGTGAAGGATATACGTTTATTGTAGTTCCGCCACCAGCACCGCCGGAAAGCATCTGAATCATTGCCTTGTCACGCTTTGATAGACCGTCTGGGTCAAGAGGCTCAACGCGCTCTGCGCGACCAGCCTCACCAATACGTGCAAGCATTCCGCCCGGTGTTGCAGGGACGATTCCGCCCTTTGCAAAGTTAACAGGGAGAATTTCTGATATCTCTTTAATATCACTGCCAATTTTTACGCGGTTTGCTGCACGAATTAGAAGGTTAATTCCTTTAATAATTAAGTTAACGCCACGAATAATAAAGTTAACAACACTCTCTAGTCCGTTCTTTAGTCCATCCCACATTCCCTTTGCAAAGCCTGAAATCTTTGCACCAATTCCAGAGATAAATGGATAGATTGTGTTTGTAAAGTACCCAGTTACCTTGTCCCAAACAGCAGTAATTCCACCAGAGATAAAGTCCCATATGCGACCTGCTCCAGTTAAGAAACGTTGTACAAGGCCGTTAACAAAAGGAAAAATTGTTCTGTCCCAGAAACCTGTAACAGTAGTCCATACTGCAGAGATCTTGTCGTAAACCCAACTCCAGATCTTTGCGCCAAACTCTGCTACCTTGGCAACAATTGCAGTAATAAACGGCAGGATGGTGTTGTTCCACCAACCCGATACAGTTTCCCACACCGCAACGATCTTGTCGTATAGGAAGTCCCAGATGATAAGACCAATTCCGATGATGATCTCAACAATGGCCTTCCAAAAACCAAATATAGCTTTAAAGTAGTCTTCTACTAAGCCCCATACGAGCTTGAGAGCGTCAAGGAAGAAGTCCCAGACCTTCATACCAATCTCAGCTAATTTTTCAAAGATGCCTTTTATAACCTCAAAGGCAGAGCCAATCGCATCCTTAATTGCAGCCCACACCTTATCAACAAGCTCTCGGAACGCCTCGTTCTTTTTGTAGAGAGTAACAAATATAGCAACGAGAGCAACGATGGCTAAGACTACCGCCGCAATAGGATTTGCTATTAACGCTGCGGAAAGAAGGCGGAAGACTGTTGTAAAGACCTTAACTGCAGTGCTAAGAATTCCAAATATGGTTACAAGAGCGTTGAACGCAGCAATTAAAATAAATAGAATAAAGTTTCCTACAGCTATGAGAATAGCCTTAATTAGGCCAAAGGCAAGTAAGAAGCCTGTGATCGGGCCAAGTACCTTTGCTATAGCTTGAACAACGTCGTTCTCAAGAATCTTTTTTACGATAGTTGCAGCGACGTTTAGCGTGTCAAAGAATGTCTTCATCTGTCCGGAGTCGGTAAGCAGATCGATGATCTTGATAATGTTTACAGTAAGAGTTGCTAAAGCAGGTCCAGCCGCGTTTGACTTTGTAAGAATGTTTCCAAAAGCGTCAGCGCCACCTTTTAGAATATCAAATGCCTTGCCAACGTTTGGATCAGCGCCAGCCTTTAGGATCTCCTTAAAAAATGCGCCAACCGCTCCAAGCGCAGATGCAGCGTTCTTTGAGGAGTTAAGGAAGAACTCCTTAAGCTCCTGTTGTCCTTCTACTGTCTTTCCAAAGTCCTTAAATGCCTTTAATGAGCCTTCAAGCCAATCAAGTAAGAACTGTCCGCCAGTCCCTGGACCAACGTTTGCCTTAATGATGACGCCTAGTGCGCCAAAGGCTTCCTTAAATACCTGGCCAATCTCAGCAGCAACGTCTCCTGCAGTGTTGAAAAAGTCCTCAAGCGCCTTTGCGCCTTCAGGTGTGTCAAGATACTCTTCGTACTTCTTTGTAGCTCCTTCAAGAAACTTAAGAAATCTTTCAGTAAGAGGCTGAGCTGCCTTAAGAGCTGAAAGGAAGATTCCCCAGACATTTCCAATAATTCTTCCAAGACTTTCAATGTTTTTTGCTGAGTTCTCAAACAGTGTAGCAAGGTCTTTTAAGTTACCAGATTCGGTGATAGCCTTTGCAATTTCAATTGACGCATTTCCTAACGCATCACCAACCTGACCAACTCCTGTAGTAATAATAGGGAAGGCTTTATCAGCAAGAAGCTGAATAGCTGTTGTAAGCTTGGGAAGAAACGCTTCTGACGCTGCCTTCTTAATTTCATCGATCTTTGGCTTAAGAGTTGCAAGAAACTTAACAAAGTCTTTTTGGAACTCGTTGAGCCCTTCTAGTGGGTCATCAATTCCACCCTCTTGTGCCTTCTTTAGATCTCGCTCTGCTCGCTCAATCTCGCGCTTTGCATCAGCTTCCTTGCGTGCACCATCAATAATCTTTTTATTCTTTGCGTCCTCTGCATCAAGAACTTTTTGGTTAGCATCAGCAAGACGCTGAGACGCCTCAATAACAGCTTCAACACCTTCAGGGCCAGTCTTTGCAAGACGGTCTTGCTCCTTAGCAAGATCGCCGTTACGGTCCTTTGCCTTACGTAGATTAAGTTCAGCCTCAGCGTATGCAAGTTCTGCCTCCTTGCGAGCACGGGAGTTGGGTGGAAGATCTTGAGCACGCTGTAAAGTCTCTCGAGCCTTCTCAAGCTCAAGTGCTGCCTTCTTCTCAGCAAGCGCTGCGTCCTCCGCGTCAAAGCCAAGTTGCTGAAGTGTTTCATTTGCTTCTTCAAGTGCTAGGTTATACTCGCGCTGAGCTTCCTCTGCATCTTTTGTTGCCTCTGTTATTTCCTTATTAGCTTCAAGGATTGCTTCCTTGTTACTTTCAACAACCTCGCCAAAACGGCGATACGCATCGTCAACCCTGTCCTGTGCAGCAGTAGTATCTTTGGCTCCAGTTTTCTGCGCCTTAAGATACTTTGATAGAGCTGCACCCACTCCACCTAAGGCTAGTTTTGCAGTTATCGCACCTACGCCTACTGAGACAAGAGCTGAGCCAAGCGCCATGACAGAAGGAATTGCTGCAGCAACGGATGCACCTAATGAAACTACAGCTGTGAGAACAGAGCCTAGCCCACTGACAAGTACAGACAAGGTAGTCTGGAGAGTCATTCCAGTTCTTTGTAAACTAGCAAATGCCTTTCCGGTAGCTAGTGCTTTTCCGATTTGGTCGTTACTAAATATGTTAGCTCCAGTTGGGCCAAACGCCTTTCCAAAAGCTCCGCCAAATGTCTTTCCAGCACGTGTACCAGCACTACCGGCAAGTCCGCCAACTCTGTCAAGATCTTTCTTAACAGCTCCAGCAAAACCGGTAGTGATTGGTCGAATAATTATCGACGCCTCGCCAACTACTGCCACTCTGTTTTCACCTCCTTCCTTAAGTTCTTACTAGTTATTTTCTAATGGTGCATCCAGCACGTTACCAAACGGAAGCGGTGAGTCTGCATCAACTGCTGTTGGTGCAACGTAGCGCTTTGGCTTCATTGCTGGGTTGAACGGTTCGGGCATCTTCTCTTCAGGATCATCAAAATCTTTTATCGTAGACGCGTCAAACGAGTTAGCTGTATTTTTCTTCCCATACTTATAGGTAGTGTCATACATGCTTTCGTAGATTTGAGTACGAACGGCATCACGAGCATCGGCTTGCTCTGCGGTACCATAATTCATATCATCCTCAAGGAAGTAGTGAAGAACGTCTAACATGTCTGAAGCAGGCATGCTTGCGAGTTGCAGTCCGTTCACTAATGCTCTTCCATTCACATAGGGCCAGAGGTCAATCCCCCACTCTAGGAGACTTCTGGCCGCTCCGTAGGGCGGCCTGAGTATTCCTCTACAAGCCACGCCGTGATATTTGCCAGTGTTTCTACCGGCACAATTTTTTCGCTAGCAAGAAGAGTTGAAAAGCGTGTGTAGCTTTCCTCAAGAAGTACTTGCGCAAAAAACGTGTCAATCATTCCTGCAGCCTTTGCTGGGTCGTTGTCCCCAGAGCTTGCAGCAAGTTGCAACATGAGTTTTCCTTGCACTGCTGGAACGCAGTGAAATTCCTCGTTGTGAAGCTTAAAGGACAAAGGGCTAGTTTCAACACCTTCGCCCGATCCAAAGTCCTTGAATCTAGTAGTCATGTATTATTTTTCTCTCTTTCCTGTGTCATTGAGACTAGTGTCTCGATTTATTATTTTATCAAACTAAAGCGAGATAGAGACTGTCTTTTAGGTATCTATTCGGCTTAGTTCCTTTGTGTTTTACCATAGGAGTAAACACTATTCCTCCGCTAGTTGCAAACCTAAGTTTGCCTCCTCCGCTGCGCATAATCGTATGAGGGCGGGTGCCTTCATGATGCATATATGCGTAGCTAACCGTTGAGCCTACGTACCAATAAGGTCCGAAGGTGTCACGACTTCTCCTTGAGTGAATTGACTTTTGGAGAATTCCAGTTCTTCTTCCAACCTGCTTGCGCGCTGCACCTTGAACTGAAAGCGCACGACGCCGCATGTCGTTATCAACCATCCCACCTGCTCCGTTGAGCATATGGTTAAAATTTGGATAAAACTTTACATCTACTACGTTTGCCACTATGGCACCACCACAGAGAGCTGCATATTGACAAGTTGAAAACCACCCTCAACAGTCGGAGCATCGACAGTTGCAATAACTCCAAGCCCTAGGCCAGTCTCATCCCAAGGATCAAATGACTTCATTGACTCCATAAGTACCCACGCGTCCACGGCAGATAGCGCACTGCCAGCCTCGATCTTTTCAGCTGACGGAGGACGGCCATTTACTCCAACTACAGGCACCTCGCGAGCAATAGAGATAGCTAAAACTGCTGTTCGTGGCATGTGGCATCTTTGCGGGGTTGACGCTTGGTCACCTGGAGTTCCAAGATACATTTGAATGAATGAAACGACAAGCTGTTCGCAGTCAATGGCAGGATTTCCCATTGTCCAGTAGCAGCGAGCAGGTAGAGGAACACCATATGATGTAAGAACGGATGTAACCTTCTCAAGGACCTGATCCATCATGTTTTTAAGACTAAGTGCGTCTGGATCTACGTTAGAGACGTCGTATACGGCAGCCATTTAGATACCTTTATTCCGTACCTGTGGAATTAGCCTTTGAGAGGACGAAAGTGTCTCTAATCCCTTGTGAGCAGCCTTGCTAGCTGCGTTAGAGCGGTTTAGAGCAGGACTCGAGATCTTAAACGTTGTTTTGCTGTCTTGCATCGTTATTTCTCCTTTATGTCGTTGGTCTACGCTCCACCAAGCGTGAACGCATTGATGCTTGCGTTCGCTAGTTGGAATCTTATGTTACCTGAGCAGATAAGAACAGTCTCGGTGGTTCCCGGTGATTCCACGCTTGGTCTTGAGGCATAAAGATCGTATGTGCCAGGGTCAACCATGCCTATAATGCTAAGGGCGTTGGCGTAGCTGACGTTAAATGTAATGTCGTATGCAGCCGCGTCAATACTTACCGCACCTTGGTCAGTATCAAGCTGCTTTGTTTGTCCATAGTTGCGAATAATAAGATTTGGGACCCAGTTGCCTTGCTCAACAAGAAACTCTGCCGCGATGTACTCGAGAGGAACAGTAACGGATCCTCCAGTTGACTTTACCTCAATATCAAGCTCGCTTGTGCCAAGACGAAGAGGCTTTGGCGTGTAGCGACGACCGCGAGGGACATCAACAGAGAACACTCGAGCCTTTGCTCGTGCCTTATCCGGGTTTGTGGACTTGAGAAACAGATCTACCATGTAGATACCAGTGCGCATCTCTTCGATGAAGTCCTGGCTGTCTAGAAGCGTGTAGGAGACGCCTTGTCGTGCTATGGACGTGACGCGTTGTGGAAGAGCACAGTCATCAGATCCTTCAAAAAGCTTTACAAATTCAATTGCAAGTGTTCGTGCGGCCATTCTTCCCATAGTAGGAGCATACGTGCCATACGAGTACGTAATTTCTAAGTTACAAGGAGTCCAAGGAATTCCTGTGGCAGCTTGTACCGTTGAGTGATCTACTAGGTAGTATGCTGATGGGTCAAGAATAACTCCGTCACGACGACGAATTGTGTGAATCTTTGTTACAGGGCGTCCGCGAAGACGAATACGGGACTCTGGAGACAATCCATCGACTACTCCACCCTCAAACTCATCAGCTGGGATGTTAAATACTGCTCCGTCAAGAAGCACTGCTTGATACGTGTTTGTAGACGCACCATAGCGAAAGATTCGGTTTTGGCAGACGTATCGCTCTGTTACAGTTGTAATTCCACTGTATTTGCGACCTGACATTGACCACAGAAGTCCAGAAGCTGATTTGCAAGCTTCGTAGGCAAACTCTGAGTCGGCGTAAGGTGTGCCAAGCTCATCTGGTGTTACCCAAAGGTTACTCATACCGTCCCTCTTGTCCTATTTAATAAAAACAGGCGGTGTACCTGTGTATACCTATTACACATCGGCACACCGCCTGCTATACTTAAATTACGCTGTTGGATCCTCGTTTGAAGCAATGATAAAGTCGATTGGTAGATCGGCGTTGTACTCATTGTTTCCTGGGATGTTATACGCTGTTGTTGAGCCCTGGCTTGTGAAGTCAGTAACTTCACGGCTGTTTGCACTTACTGTTGCTGCGCCTACAGGTGATACCGCTGTTGAGGCAACGTCTCCTGTTGTCTTAGCGTAGCGGAATGATGTAGTGCTTGGCACTGCGGTAATTGTGTAGGTACCGTTTAGTGTCGAGTCTACTCCAGTGACTACAACGCTGTCACCGATCTCAAATCCGTGAGCAGCTGATGTTGTAAGTGTCACAACGTTAGTTGTAACTGCCTTATTTGATACAGCAGCTACAAGATCAGCGTGCCATCTGTAGAAACCATTACGTCCTGTTGGTGCCCATGTCGCGCGTGCGTATGAGTATGGGCGCTCTGTGGCAACTGGGAACTCCCAGCGACCGTCAAGTCCTGTTCCAAACAAAGTGTTTCCAAGGCCGTAACCTTCAAATGTATTTGCAAGCAAACCATTCTCAATTACGCGGTCACCAGATTGGCGAACCTTTACGTATGGGAATACCCAGTGGAAATAAGGCAGTGTAGATGACTTCTTGCCATCCTTAATTGCGTGTGACCAGCACTCGACTGCTACACCAGTTGCTGCAGGATCATCTCCTACTGCTGGTGAAGACCAACCGATTGACTTACGGTTTGGTGCTGCAAATGTTCCGAGGTTCTTGCGAAGCAAGAGACCGCCGGACAAAAGTTGTGTTAGTTCAGGATCTGGCTCACAAATTGCCAGTTCCATTGTGATACGCTTTAGCGTATCTGGAGACTTGTAAACTACACAGACGGTGCCATCGGCAGCCTTCTCTGTGATTTCGTCTCCTTCTTCATATTCAGGCGTAAATGAAACGCGGATGAAAGCTGACGTAGTGTAGCTGTCTCCTGGTGTGTTCAGAAGATTACCGGCCGCATCGAGGCGAGTAACCCGAATGGACACGCCTTGAATACTTGCGGCGTAATCTTGAGTTGCCATGTGTTTCTTTCTCCTTATTTAGCTATCAACGTAGATAATTCTACGCTGTTAGATCGATTCTTACTGCTAAGTGGACAG
>Ga0164292_10000475_pt1 | contig 31278 bp, 31 predicted proteins | sample GEODES117metaG_FD_111486 | JGI IMG/M metagenome (GOLD analysis project Ga0164292, IMG submission 111486) | Eutrophic lake water microbial communities from Lake Mendota, Wisconsin, USA - GEODES117 metaG | ecosystem: Environmental > Aquatic > Freshwater > Lake | place: USA: Lake Mendota...
GGAGTTGCGCAGTGCCGACATCACCAAGCTGGCGATGGTGGCACTGCCCGGTCTGGCAGCAATCGCCGGGATGACCGCGCTCGGCGGCGTGATCGGATACCGCCAGGCCCGGGCGGGTTACGTCCTGCAGGCTGCCGGCGCGGGCCGGTTCCTGCAATGACGTTCCGGGGCCGACCTTCTGGGGCCGGCGATGTCGGCTGACCGCCAGGTGACCCAGGCCGTCAACGAGGTTCTGGCGCTGGCGCCGCGCCGGGGCGAGGTGTCCCTGGCGCGGCTGGTGGCCGCCGTCGGGGCGCACCGGTCAAGGCCCATCGAGGTCATCGCCGCCGAACTGCCGGCGGGAGTATCCGGGCAGTGGCGCCAGTTCGCCGACCATGATGAGTTCCTGATCCAGGAAGGCCTGCCCACCGTTGACCGCACCCTGGCCCATGAACTGGGCCACCTGGTCCTCGGGCACGAAGGTATTCCAGTCACTGAACTCGCCCGCGAGACAGCCGAATTCGCCAGCGATGACCTGATCAGCTACATGCTCAACCAGCGCACCGGCTGTATGGGACCCGGGGGAGAGGACGTCGAGCAGCAAGCCGAGGACTTCGCCGCGCTGCTGCTGCACCGACTCGGCCGGCTGCCCAGTGACCGCTCGTCGATTGTCCAGGTCCGCCTCGGTGAGGCGTTTGGTTGATCGTCTGGATCATCGCCGGTCTGCTGGGAATGGCGACCGGGCTGCGGATCGGTTGGGCCCTGGTCAATCAGCAGTCCGTGGTCAGCAACGCGATGATCGTCGCGCTGGGCAGTCTGGCGGTGGTGGCTGCCTTGAACTGGCCGCCTCTGGCGCTGCTCGTCAACACCGCGGTGCACTGGCCGAACATCTCCGTCGGACTAAGCCAGGTGGCGCTGGTTGCCTCGGCGGCGGGCAGTTTCGTGATGATCACCTCGGTGGCGTCGGCGCAGCGGCCCGAGATCACCAGGCGGGTGGCCACCGTCCAGTACTGCGTGGCGGGGGTGATCGCGGTGGTCACCCTGACGCTGTTTCTGGCCGACGGGCGAGAGACGGAAATGGCGCCCAGGGAGTACCTCGCCCACAACCTGGGCCTACCCGGTGAGGCGTTGGACTGGCTGATTCCGCTGCTCTACGTGCTGCTGGCCCTGACGGTGGTGGCCTGGGCGGGGATGAGGTTGTCCAGCGCGAGCCGCCGGGGACGTGCGCTGCTGGTGTTCACCATCGGGATCGTCCTGATCGTCGCGGCCAGTGGCTTCCTGTTGTCCCGCGCGGTGGGTGGTCTGCAGCAGGCCGGTGTCAGCACTGCGATCACGCTGTTGCTGTGCGCCATGGTCATCGTCGCTGCCGGCGCGTTGCTGCCATCGGTCGAGGACTGGATCGGCGCCCGCCGCGAACTGCGTCTGATCGAACCGCTGCGGCGTGAGATGGACCGCCGCCACCCCGATATCGGGATCGGTGTCCGCCCCCGCGGACCGCTGGTGTTCCGGGTGGCAGAGCGGCTGTCGCTGATCTCCGATGCGCTGTACCTGGAAAGCCTGCTGGCGCAACGGACCGCGGCGATCGATGGTCATGAGCCGGCTGCGGACACCACTGCCGCCGAACAGGCGCTCATGGTGGCCCGGTGGATCAGCGCCGGTCGGCCGGCGGTGTCCGACGCCTTTCCCGGGCGCCGCTGGCTACGTCAGCCGCCGGGCTGCTCGGATCGCGACTGGATTCTGGAAATCGCGCGTCAGTACCGGACATTGAGCACCCAGCCCGGTGCGGGCCATGCTGGTGCGCATCCCGCCCGACCGGAGCCGGCCAGTGGATAAGGCGTCAGGCGTCAGGCGTCGAGTTGCTCGCGTCGGCGGAGTTCGTCGACCGTCTCGACAACGTTCTGCTGGGCTTCCGGGGACAGTCCGACCGTCCGCGCCGCGATCCGGCGGACACCCTCGTCGCGCATGTTGGCCAGCCAGGTCAGTTCTTTGTCGAGCTTCTCGTAGTACGTGTCGTCGGTGAAGTACTCCGGTCGGATCCGGAAGAAGTTGGCAAGTGCGGTCATCGTCGTCGCGGACGGGTTCGTGCGATTGCCCGAACGCAGCTGGGACAGGTACGGAGCCGACATCGTGACGCCTTCAGCCTTGAGCGCCCCGATCACCTCGGCGGACGTGTGCGGACCCCGACCCGGCGGGTAGACCGTGTCGAACAGGCGGTTCAGTCGCGCGGCGAACGTGGTACTCATCGAATGGCCTCCATGCGTGAAATTACGAACCTTCACAACCCTTGTGCGTCTTTGCTGCCAAATGTACAACGCCGTCCGTCCAACGACCAAGTGCAAACTCCGATATGAGCAGAGATCGGTCGCTGGATCTTTCGGTGGCACCAGGATCACGGTTGCGACAACTGCAGGTCGACGGGATGTAAACGGCATCCTGCGACGGATAAGCAGGCTTATGGTCGACTCTGCCGGATTAGCCGGAAATCCAGTCAAGCTGGCCGGGTAGCGGCGCCGCGAGGCGACTCGGCAATCGCCCGGGCCGATCGAATCCGGGACTGCACCCCGCCAGCTCGATTTGCTGGACACTCAGGAAATATTCAGCCTTCGCTCAGGTTATTCGTGATTTCGGCGACGGGTGTCAGGCGGCGAGCAGCATCGCCAGAATGGCGGTATCGGGATGGCTGATCGGATCGACTCCGACCCGGCTCACCATGCTGGTGACCGTCCCGTCGGCCTCGGCCTCAACCCAGGCCGCGCGGTGCTCCAGGCCCAGATGGGGGAGCCCGGGCAGCAGGACGCAGCCCGAGGCGGCGCCGGAGCACTCCGGCAGCGATGGGGTCGTCTCGGACGGAGGGTGCAGCATCATCAGCGCGGGCGGCTGCCGGTCAGCGAAAAGGCCGGGTGCAACAGCCGACTCGCCGACCACGGTGCCTTCGGCCATGACCAGGCCGACGGTGCCCGGTTGGGCCTTCTCCGGCAGGTCCTCGCGAACACCGAAAATGGTTGTGGTGGAAAGTAATCCGGGTAGCGAAGCGACACGCACCGCCATGATGAGAAGCTGGGCCCACTCCTTGGTGGAGTCCGGCCAGCGCCCGGATATCACGAAGCCCTTCAAGCAACCGCGGGAGTGAAAGGGCGCAATCTCAATGGGACGACCAAAGTTGTCCATCTCGCCTCCGCGACACCTCATTACAGCCCAAGAGCGACACGACAGCGGGTCGGTTCGGATCTCCAGCATGGGGCACGGCGGCGCTGGCAGACAAGAGGACGCGAGTGCTAACAGAGCAGGGGCGCCGCGCAGTAGCGCGACGCCCCCGTAGGTGTTCGGTGCCTCAGCCGAAGATGAGGCCCTTGGTCTTCGAGGTCGCAGCGGCGTACCGGTTTTGCACGTCCGCCCAGTTGACGACGTTCCAGAACGCCTTGACGTAGTCGGCCTTGACGTTCTTGTACTGCAGGTAGAACGCGTGCTCCCACATGTCGACCTGGAGCAGGGGGATGATGCCGAGCGGCACGTTGGCCTGCTGGTCGTACAACTGGAAGGTCAGAAGCTTGTCGCCGAGGCTGTCGTAGCCCAGCACCGCCCACCCGGAGCCCTGCAGCCCGTTAGCGGCCGCGGTGAACTGGGCGCGGAACTTGTCGAAGGACCCGAACGCGTCGTCGATGGCGCCGGCGAGATCCCCGGTCGGCTTGTCGCCCCCGTTGGGGGAGAGGTTTTTCCACCAGATCGAGTGGTTGACGTGTCCGCCCAGGTGGAAGGCAAGGTTCTTCTCGTTGAGGAAGATCGCCGCGTGGTCGTCATTGGCCCGAGCCTCCTCGAGCTTGGCGACCGCCGCGTTGACCCCCGCGACATAGGCAGCGTGGTGCTTGCTGTGGTGGATTTCGTTGATCTGGCCCGAGATGTGCGGCTCCAAGGCGCCGTAGTCCCAATCCAGGTCCGGCAAGGTGTATTCAGCCACGCGATTCCTTCCTCTGTCGATGCGGTGATGGTGCGTCCGAGCGGCCCGCGCAACACCAACATTGCTCTATTGACGGCACGAACCGCAAGAACGTCGGAGTCAGGCGGCTCGGGTGGATCAGAAAAGGACGAGCAGGACCAGACCGGCCAGCAGGACCACCGAGATCGCCGCCGCGCGCATTGCCGCCACCCGATATGACCCCGCCGAACTCGGCGCCAGCCAGGGCGATATCCGGGCGGCACGCGAGGGTTCGAAAGGGGGCGTCACAGACATCCCAACCTGACCAGTCAACGACCTACCCCCTGTGCGTCCCGTGAAATGTGTCACAGCCGTCATTGAGCATAGTGCGCCGCCGGGCCGGGAGAACAGCCCCGGTCCAACCGGCCTCCTCCCGCCACCAGAATGACCTCGGCTGGGCGTGTCGTTCGGCGCGTCGGCGCGGAGGGCACCGCCATTGGCGGGCTGACCGATTTCGCTCAGCGGGGCCCGGCACTGTTGATCGCCGCGTTGGCCGTCGGCGGGTTGTCCACAGGTAGACCCCGCCGCCGGTACCGAAACGGGCGCTCAGCCGGGCCCGACCTGCCGAATCGGTTGTGGATAAACCTGTGGAAACTGTGGATAGCCGAATATTGCTGATCGTCGTGACGCCAGTCAACGGCACTCGGTGTCACAATCACGGTGCCCATCATCGCCGCGGACTGGCATCACCTGGGCGGGCGCACCTCGCTTAGGCTGGTCGGCGTGATTCAGGTGTGCTCCCGGTGCGGAACACGGTGGAACGTGCGCGACCGGCAGCGGGCTTGGTGTCCCCGTTGTCAGGGGCCGTTGCTCGCGCCGTCGGGTTCGGCGGCTGCTCCGCAGCTAGGCGGGCCACCGACCCCCTCCGCCCGCGCGCCGTCCCCAGTGCATCGTCCGCCGGCGGGCTTCCGTTGGATCGCGGTGCGGCCGGGTCCGCCGCCGCCGCCCCGTCCCCGCCGCCGGCCACTGGGCCCGACGCCTCGCTACCAGGCCGTCCCGCGGTGGGGTCTCGTCGACCCGATCAGCCCGGCTGCCGCCGTCGAGGACCGTGGAGGGGGTAAATCTGTTTCCCCCACCACCGCGCGGGTGGTTCTGATCGGTGCCGCCGTTGTCTTCGCGGTGGCCGCCGCCGTGCACGTCACGCGCTATCTGCTGCTGCTGATCAACCGCACCACGCTGCTGCCGCCCTTCGTTGCCCTCGGTTCGTTGTTGGCCGGCGTGGTGATCAGCCTGGCGGCCATCATCGCGGTGATCGCCGCGGCGGTCACGCTGACCTCGTGGCTTATCGGCCGGCGCGCTGCGGCGTTCGCCGTACATGGACAGGGCGATCCCCGTCCCGAGTGGATGGTGTGGGCCGGATGCCTGATTCCGGTCGTCAACCTGGTGTGGGCGCCAATCCTGGTGCTGGAGTTGGCGTATGCGGAGCGATGTCAGGCGCGCCAGCGCGGACCCATCATTCTGTGGTGGATCACCTGGGTCGTGACGTCTGTGATCTGCGGCTGGGCCATCTGGACCAGCCGGGCCACCGACGCGCAGGGAATCGCCGACAACACGGTGGCGATGATCATCGCCTACCTGGCGGGACTGGCGGTCTTGGTACTGGTGTGGCGGGTTTTCGACGGTTTCGTGCGCAAGCCGGTGGACCGGCCGATGAACCGCTGGGTGATCGTTCCGGACGGCCAGCAGGCCGAGTCGCAGCCGACCGAGATTGATGGCGACGCCGCGGCGGAGCCCGACTCCGGCGACGCGGCGCCGTCCGAGCAGTCGGCTGTTGAGTCCAGGGACCGGGAACCGGCAGCATAGAACAATGTCGCCGGACGTCGAACCGCACGGGGAGCACCCCTTCGTGGTCGCGCATCGCGGCGCCTCGGCTGCTCGGCCCGAACACACCCGCGCCGCCTATGAGTTGGCGCTGCAGGAGGGGGCCGACGGCGTGGAGTGCGATGTTCGGCTCACCCGCGACGGCCACCTCGTCTGTGTGCATGACCGCCGAGTGGACCGAACCTCTAGCGGAACCGGGCTGGTCAGCGATATGACGCTGGCACAGCTGCGCGAATTAGATTGGGGTGCATGGCATTCCACTGCCAGAGCTGAAAGTCGCGGCAGGGGAGACAGTGGCCTGCTCACCCTCGAGGATCTGCTGGAACTCGTGCTGGACTGGAATCGGCCGGTCAAGGTCTTCATCGAGACCAAACATCCGGTGCGCTATGGAGCGCTGGTGGAGAGCAAAGTGCTGGCGCTGCTGAATCGCTACGGTCTGGCGTCCCCGGCCTCGGCGGATCTGTCCCGGGCGGTGGTGATGTCCTTCTCCGCAGCTGCGGTGTGGCGAATACGCCGTGCGGCGCCGCTACTGCCGACCGTTCTTCTCGGGGAAACCTCCCGCTACCTCGGTGGCGGGGCGGCCACCACGGTGGGAGCCACCGCCGTCGGCCCCTCGATCGCCACCCTGCGCGAGCACCCCGAACTCGTCGACCGCGCCGCCGCGCAGGGCCGGGCGATGTACTGCTGGACCGTCGACCACTACGAGGACGTCGAGTTCTGCCGCGACATCGGGGTGGGGTGGATTGCCACCAACCATCCAGGACGTACCAAGGCGTGGCTGCAGAACGGGCTGACCGGGCAGCTGACCTGACCGATCAGGGTTGGCCGTCGAGCACCTGCTGGGGAACCGGTCCGTCAGTGCGCAGTGCCTCGAAAAGGGAAGCGGCCGTAGCAGAATCCCAGATCAACACTGAGCCGGATTCATTACCGGTGAACTCCCCGATCGGGACGGTGAGGGTGGTGTACGAACCGTGCAGCGCCCACGCCAGCCGGCCCAGGCTCCACACGTGGGCGTCGTTGTCTACGGTCAGTGCGCCCAGCGCGGCGTGCGGCACCGCGTACCAGCGCCACGGGTTGAGCCAGACTCCCGGGCTGAGGGCACGCTGGAGCATCCCGGACATGAACTCACGCTGGTGGCGCATCCGGTCCAAGTCGGCGCGCGGGGTGGCGCGGGTGCGGACGTAACCCAGGGCGTCTGGGCCGTCGAGTACCTGGCACCCGGCGGGAAGGTCGATCCCGGCCAGCGGATCGGTGATCGGTTCCGGGAGGCACATCGTCACTCCGCCGAGTGCGTCGACGACGCCGCCGAACCCGCCGAACCCGATTTCGGCGTAGTGGTCCAGGCGCAATCCGGTGGACTGCTCGACGGTCTGAGCCAACAGCGCCGGGCCGCCTTCGGCGAAGGCCACGTTGATCTTGTCCCGGCCCCAGCCGGGGATGTCCACGTAGGAGTCGCGGGGAATGGACACCATGGTGGTGGGTTGGCCGGCGAACGGTCCCGGCACGTGTACCAGCAGGATGGTGTCGGTGCGGCCGTTGCCGACGTCACCGCCGGTGGCCAACTCGGCCTGCTGCTGCTCGGTCAGATCGGCGCGGCTGTCTGACCCGACCAGCAGCCAGTTCGTTCCCGAACCGCCCGCCGGGCGCCCGGCGTAGTCGGCGAAGACCGTCACCCGGCGCAGGGATGCCTCAGCCCAGATCGCGGCACCCAGTACCGCTATGACGGCCACCAGTGCGGCGGCGACGGTGCCGGCCACGATCCGGCGGAGCACCCCGGTAAGGCTCCGCCGTGCCGGCGGTGCCTTGCGTCTGGTGGGGGCTGCCGGCGCTGTCACGGCGCGGCCCGCAGCTCGTCGCGGCTGTGCCGGTACCGGCCGGCGTCGCGGTGCTGCCGGCCGTGCGACCCGCGGCGCGTGCTGCGGGGGCTGCTGCTGCGGTGGTGGCGGCGGTGGTGGTTGCGCCGGGAAGGTCTGCGGCAAGGCTGCAGGACGGCGTGTACGGGGCGGAGGTGGCGGGGCGACCGGGTTGCGCGGCAGCGGAGGAGGAGGCGGCGTAGGGGGGGCGGCCGCAGGGGGCGGTGCCCACTGGGGCGGCGGACGGCGGTGACGCGGATCCCGGTGGATGACCTGAGGCGGCTCTGGGGGCTGCGGGGCGGCCATCGGTGGCGGCGGGCGGCGCAGCGGAGGAAGAGGGGAAGCCGGACGCACCCGTGGAATCCGCTCGGTAGGCGGATCCGCGGCCGGCGGCCGGTAGTCGTTCACACCGGTCAACCTAAGCGCTGGTGGCGCCGGATCATCGCAGCCATGCCAGATGGCCTGACAGCAGAACGTAACCGACGTAGGCGACCGTATTGATAATCCCGTGCGCGAGGACCAGCGGCCACAGTCGGCCGGTTCGGCACCACGCGTAGCCGAACACCAGTCCCATCACCAGATTTCCCACCCCGGCGCCGATCCCCTGATACAGGTGATAAAGCCCTCGCAACACGCTGGAGGCGGCCACCGCGCCGGACTGGCTGAACCCCAACTGCCGTAGCCGGGTGATCAGGTAACCCACCACCACGACCTCCTCGGCGAAGCCGTTGGCAAACGCCGCGACGACCAGTACCGGGATGCGCCACCACGAGTCCCGCAGGCCGGATGGCTCCACCTCGGCGTTGAGGCCGAAGTGCCGGGCCGCCAGGTAAAGCAGCAGACCCGGGATGCCGATGAGGGCTGCCAGGCCCAACCCGGCCGCCCCGTCGGAACGCAGACGGAGCCGGCCAAGCCCGATCGCCGATGGCCCGATTCCGCTGCGCCACAACAGATACAGAGCCAAGCACCCCCAGGCGATCAGCTGTGCGACCGAGACCAGGTTGAGCCCGAGATTGATCAGGTCGTAGCGGGACTGATTGGGGTTGAGCCGAACCCGCTGGCCGCCGAGCCCGGACAACACCGCGTCCGCGAGTTGCAGAACCGCGACCAGGGCGCTGACGCCGAAGGTGACACCCAGCATGACGCCGATTTCCAGGCGCAACGTGCGCGGTTCGGCGTCGGGGCGATCGGGGCGGTCGGGGTCCGCAGAACTGCCGGGGCTGGCGCTCACCCCGCCACGGTAGCGGCCCGAGGACCGACTCCCGACCGGATAAGGTTGGGCCGTGGCCCGTATCGCCTACCTCGGACCCGAGGGAACGTTCAGCGAAGCGGCGCTGCTGAGGATGGCCGCCGGGGGGATGGTGCCGGGCGCGGGTGAGCTCGAACCCCAGCCGACCGAGAGCACCCCGGCTGCCCTCGAGGCCGTCCGCAGTGGCGCCGCCGACTACGCCTGCGTACCGATCGAGAACTCGATCGAGGGCAGCGTGTTGCCGACGCTGGACAGCCTGGCGGGCGGTTCGGCGCTGCAGGTCTACGCCGAACTCACCCTCGACGTCGCGTTCAGCATCGTCACCCGCGCGGGGGCGCAGGCCGGTGCGATCCGGACCGTCGCGGCGTTCCCGGTGGCCGCCGCACAGGTCCGGCGCTGGCTGGCCGGGCATCTCGCGGGCGCGGAGGTGATACCGGCCAACTCCAACGCCGCCGCCGCCCGCGATGTCGCCGACGGCCGCGCCGACGCCGGGGTCAGCACCGCACTGGCCGCCCGGCGCTACGGCCTGGACACCCTGGCTGAAGGGATCGTCGACGAACCCAACGCCCGGACCCGCTTCGTCCTGGTCGGTTGCCCGGGGCCGCCGCCGCCGCGCACCGGCGCCGACCGCACGTCGGTGGTATTGCAGATCGACAATTCACCGGGTGCGCTGGTGGCGGCGATGAGCGAGTTCGGTATTCGCGACATCGACCTGACCCGCATCGAATCGCGGCCGACCCGAACCGGACTCGGCAGCTACATGTTCTTTCTGGACTGTGTCGGCCACATCGACGACAGTGCGGTGGCCGAGGCGCTCAAGGCGCTGCACCGGCGCTGCGCCGACGTCCGCTATCTGGGGTCGTGGCCGACCGGCGCGACCGCCGGCGCCGCGCCGCCGGTCCTCGACGAGACCGAGCAGTGGCTCGCCCGACTGCGGCGGGGTATGCCGTGACGGGGCGGCTGATCCTGGTCCGGCATGGCCAGTCGCACGGCAACGTCGAACGTCGCCTCGACACCCGCCCCCCCGGGGCGGACCTCACCGAACTCGGTGTGCAACAAGCGCGGGAGTTCGCCCGGGCCCGGGTACGGCCGCCCGGATTGTTGCTGCACTCAGTCGCCCGTCGAGCGGCGCAGACTGCCGCGACGATCGGATCAGAGCTGGGCGCGAGGAGCGCCGTCGGCGAAATGCCCGGCACCCCTGATGGATTGGCGCTGCGAGAAGCCGAAGGCATTCACGAGGTGCAGGCCGGGGACCTGGAGAACCGCAACGACGACGATGCGATCGCCGAGTTCAACGCGGTCTACCAGCGCTGGCACGAGGGGGACTTGGCGGCCGCGATGCCCGGCGGGGAGAGTGGCCGCGACGTACTGGACCGCTACCTGCCGGCGATCACCGAACTGAGGCTGCGCTACCTCGATGACCGGGACTGGCAGTCCGACATCGTCGTGGTCAGCCACGGCGCCGCGATCCGACTGGCCGCAGCCACGCTGGCCGGGGTGGATGGAAGCTTCGTCCTCGACCACCACCTGGCCAACACCGAGGCGGTCACGCTGGCGCCGATCACCGACGGCCGCTGGAGTTGTGTGCAGTGGGGTTCGCACACCCCCCCGTTCTATCCCGAACCGGACGTGCATCCGATCGAGGACGCGCTGCACGCAGCCGACCCGATGGGCTGACCCCTAAACCGCTCGCAGGCGGCTCTCGCATTCACGCCCACAGTCACACCCAACCGCCTCGCAATCAATCCGCAATGCATGCAGCAGCACCTCGGGGTGGTCGCATCCCGGTTCGGTGCACTGGACCGGTTGACCCCAGTGGTGGATCAGCGTTCCGTGGCAATGCGGCCGCCCGGCCAGGCACTCGCGGCAGTCATTCCCCATGCCTTCGTTCATAGCACCGTGTCTGCGGACCGTTTCCGCGCCGCGCCGCGGGCACGGCGAACGCGATAGGCCGCGATAGGCTTGGCCCAGGTTCACTCTGATGACGACAACTCCGGCAGCCGCGTCCAACCCGACCGGTGTTCCGAGCGTGGTCTGCAGGCATTGCCACACAGCGGTTCCAGCCGCAAGCTTCTGCGGATACTGCGGCGCCGACCAGAACAGCCGCACCGGAAGCCGGACAGCGTTGCTGCGGCCCGGTGTGTTTGCCGTCGCGCCGCGGGAGCCGATTGCGCTGCCGATGGTGAGCAGCACCCTGTTTCCCCAGCTTCCGCCGATCTACCGCAATCCGTTTCGGATCGGGATGGGCATCATTCTGCTCGGCGTCGTCGCGTTCTCGGCACTGCGACTGCTCGGGCCTCTCGTCAGCCTTGTCGCACTGGGGGTTCCGGCACTGTTCGTGCTGTACCTATGGCAGGCCGACGTCTGGCGGGACATGCCGATCCGGGCGTTGGTGGTGGCTGCCGCAGTGGGTGCCGTACTCGGCGGCGGCTGGGTGGGACTCACCGGAGGTCTGGTCGCCCGATCTTATGGGATACCGATGGCGGCGGGTTTCCTGCTGCAGGGTCTCAGCGGTGCGGGTCTGATCATCTCGGTGGGCGGGGCGATTCTGATGGTGCTGCCGGCCGTAGTGGTGCGCGTAGTGGTGCGCATGTCCAAAACTGACAGCCGAGAGTCGTTGGACGGCTTCGTCATCGGTGCTCTCGGATCGCTGTCTTTTACTGCGGCAGCGACCACCACCCGGTTGGCTCCCCAGTTCGTCTCCGGCCTGATCGACGAGGTGCGGCCGCTGCGGCTGTTCATCGAGGCGGTGCTCTACGGCATCGCGGTCCCGCTGACCGCCGCCTCCGTCGGTGGCCTGATCGGTATCGTGCTGTGGTTCCGGCCGGGCCGGCGTGCCTACGAGCACCCCAGCGCAGTCCGCGCCGCTCTGTCGGCCTTCACCATTCTGGTCGTGGTGATCTACACCGCCATCTGGGTGATCGACGCCTCGCGGTTACCGAAGTGGCCGCTACTCGGACTGCATATCGTGATGACGGTGATCGCCTTGCTGGCGGCCCGGGTGTGCCTGCAGTTGGCGCTGTTACATGAGGAACCCGATCCGTTCACGGGCCGCCCGGTGCTGTGCGTCCACTGCGAACATGTGGTTCCCGATATGCCGTTCTGCCCCGCCTGCGGAGCGGCAAACCGTGCCTCGTCAAGGTCCTCCCGGCGGTTGCGGTGGGAGTCGCCCCCGACTCGACAAGCCGGGACAAGCAGCGCGGACGTATAATTCCCGATGGCCCGTTCGGGGCCCGGAAAGTGGGGATCTGATCATTATGGGCTCGACATTGACTCGCCAACTGGCCCTCGCGGCCGGGGCCGCAGCGATCGTCGGCATGGGAACGCTGACCGCGTGCAGCAGTGCCACCAAAGAGAAGCCGGCCGAGACCACCGCACCGGCGTCTGCATCGTCAAACGCCCCGCAGCCGACTGAGAAGAAAGTCGGTTCCGGAGGCAACAACTCGTTCTCGCCGACCGTCAAGGCGCCGCCCGCCCCGACCGCGCTGCCGGGCAACGTCATCACCGGCGGCGGCTAATCCGAACAGGTTGATTCGGCGTAGGTCATGATGGTGCGCTGCCGATGAGCAGGCCGCGCCGGCCACTGACTGCAGCACTGCTCGCCGCCTCCGGCGTGGCTTGCCTCAGTGTCGGCGGCGACCGGGCACCGCAGCTGACGGACCCGGCCACGGTGGGGCGGATCGGCGGTCCCTACGCCGCCTTGCTCGCCAGTTCCACCGATCTCGGCCCGGCGCGCCCCCAGCGGGTCGGCCTCACCGCGGCGCTGCAACGGGCTGCTCGGCCGCATCAGTTGCAGCAATGGGCGCAACGTCATCAGCTGTCCGTGCGCTGGCGTTCGAATGATGCCTGGGCTGTGATCGAAGGATCACCGGCGGCGGTGTCCGATGCGTTCGGTGTCGGAGTTCACGACTATCGGGGCCGCCGCGGGCAGATCTTCTACGCCGCCGCGGAACAGCCCGTGGTCCCGGCCCTGCTGCACAGCGAGGTCGTCGGACTCGGGCGGATCCTCAGCTATACCCCGCACCGGGAATCCCGGCCGCCGGGTTGGCCGTTGCCCGCCGAGGTGCCCGGCCAAGGTCTGACACCTGATGCGCTGTTGCGGACCTACAACGCGCTGCCGCTGCGAGACGCCGGATACACCGGCAAGGGCATCACCGTGGTGGTGTTCGCCTTCGACGGGTTTGACCAAGCCGATCTGGACTCTTTCGCCGCGATGAACGATCTGCCGCCGTTCACCCCGGAGGTGGTCGGCGGTCTGCGTCCGGTCAGCAGTGGCGAGGCGACCATGGATCTGCAGGCAGTCCACGCGATGGCGCCCGATGCGAGAAAAGTTCTGGTCAACGCCCGGCCCACGGTCGAGGGAGACGGTGCGTACCAGAAGATCGCCCAAATGATGGAAGACACCGACCGCCGCTATCCCGGTGCAGTCTGGAGCTTCTCGATCGGCTGGGGCTGCGACAAGCTGATCACCGCAGCCGATCTCGTCCCTGTTCGCGCGGCACTGGTGAAGGCACAAGCCAACGGCACCAGCGCCTTTGACGCCAGCGGTGACCTTGCCGGCCTGGAATGCAAGGGCGGTGACGAGTGGTCTGCGCCACCGCACGCCGACAACGTCGGACTCGACGCGGTCGCCTCGATTCCCGAAATGACCAATGTCGGCGGCACCACGCTGTCCACCGACGACAGCGGAGGCTGGCTGGCTGAGCAGGCCTGGTTCGACGCCCCACTGTCGCAGGGTTCGGCCGGCGGTCTGTCGGCCCTCTACGGCCGTCCGTCCTGGCAGGGTCAGGTCGCGCTCAACGCCGGGGTTCGGCAGCGCCTCACGCCGGACATCGCAGCAGTCGCTGATCCGTTCACCGGGTTGAAGATCGTTCTGGGCCAACAGGTCGTCGTCGGCGGCGGCACCTCGCTGGCAGCACCGATCTGGGCGGGAATCGCGGCGGTGATGAACCAGTACCTCGTCGATAACGGCGGGCGACAGTTGGGTGATCTCAATCCACTGCTGTACCGGGTCGCCGAAGGTGCGCGGTTACCGGCCTTCCGGGACGTCGTCCTGGGCGGCAACGCCGTCGCCCTCGCCGGACCGGGCTATGACCTGGTGACCGGCTTGGGCACTCCGAACGTCGACAACTTGGCCCGCACGCTCCTGGTAGTCCAGAAAGTGCTGCCGTGATCTCAGTACCCACCATGGAGTGCCAGCGTTGCCAGGTCGACGTCCCGGCCGGCAACTTCTGCGGCCTGTGCGGGTGCCACGGCGGTAGACAGACCTCTGAGAACCCGATCTGGCTGCGTCGCAACACCTTCGGTGCCGCGCCAAGTGAGGCGGTGTTGCGCCCGTACCTGTCCAGCGCGTTGTTCCCGCATTTGCCGACTCGGTCCCGTAAGCCGTTTCGGTTAACTCTGCTGATCGCCGCGGCGGTTCTGATCCTCGCGGCGGTGCTGCGCCTGCCCGCCTTGGGGATTGCCGTCGGCGCTCTCGGCCTGCCCCTGCTGTTCGTGTTGTACCTGCGCGCCTCGGCCGCGGACCGCGATGTCCCGCGGCCGGCCCTGGTTTTCGGGGCTCTGCTCGCAGCACTGCTCGGTACTGCATGGGTGCTGGTGAGCGGTCATCTGGTCGCGCGGAACCACGGGGTCCCGATGGCATTGGGTCTGGCGTTGCACCACCTGCTTCGGGAGGGCTTCATCATCCCGGTGGTCGGGATGATGCTCATGATCGTTCCGCCGGTGCTGATCAGGCTGATTCGGCCAGGAAGCCGAGAATCTTTGGACGGCTTCATGATCGGCGCACTTTCGGCGCTGGCTTTTGCCGCGGCGGCGACACTGACCCGGTTGGCGCCGCTATTGGCCACAGGCCTGTTTGCCCACGCCCGGCCGGTCAAGGGGCTGGTGGTCCAGGCCGTACTCAGTGGCGTGACGGTTCCGATCAGCGCGGCGGCAGCCGGCGGCATGCTCGGCATCGCGCTGTGGTTCCGTCCGGCGCGGCGTCACCAGGGTCGGGTACGGCTGCTGCTGATCCTGTTGGCCGCCGCCGCACTGCTCGTGCACGCGGGCGTGGGCATCATCGACATCGTCGGGGTGGCGCAGCTACCCATGGTGATGGCGCACATCGCGGTCACCGTCGTAGTGCTGCTCGGCCTGCGCTTGTCGCTGCAACTCGCCATGCTGCACGAGTCACACGACCCCAGCGAGGCCGACCTGCCGCTGTTGTGTCCGCAGTGCGAGAACGTGGTGCCCGACATGCCATTCTGTCCGGCGTGCGGTGCGGCCACCATGGCGTCATCCCAGCAGTCCCGGCGGCTTCGGCGCGGGATGCTGCGCCCGCGGCCCGAGGATGCGGGGGGCTATCCCGGTTACGCGCTGCCCTCGGCCAACTACGCCGCAACCCCGATGCAACGGCCCAGGTTCGGCTGGCTGCTCGGCCGTTGGGGAATCCCGGTGATGACCCTCGCGGTGGCGTTCGGCGTGGTGGGAGTGTTGCTGACCCCGAAGATCGTCCTATTCATGTGCCCGCCGGATTGCGGTAAACCCCCAACCGGCACACCGGTGATGGCGCTGCCCCGGTTCACCGCCCCGGACGGCACCTTCTCGGTGGCCTATCCGGCTCCCGGTCCGGCCTACGCCATCGCCACCGGGGACTCCGGTGTCACCGCCACCTACACCGCCGGCGGCGGGGGAGTGATGCAGTTTTTCTCCGAGCCCGCCAACGACCGTTCGGCGCGCGAAATCGCGGCGGCGATCCTGAAAAGGACCTACCCGGACGCCAAGGTCGCCTACGAGATTCCCAATGCGATGGTGGGCTACCAACTCGGCTATGGAGAGGTCGCCGATGACTGGCCACAGGGTGCGACGGCTAGCTACAGCAGGCTGCGGATCCTGGTGATGGCGGCGGTTAAAAACGATGTGGCGCTGGTGGCTTTCGCGACCGGACCCTATCGCGCCTTCGGACCTGACTTCGGTCCCGGCCCGCCATCGGGGGCGAACCTCGAGATCGCGCAGGATATGGGCAAGTACGTCAACAGCTTCCGGTGGGAGGGAGACCCGCAGAGGTAATCCCGTTCAGCCCCAACCCAGTTCGTGCAGGCGCTCGTCATCGATGCCGAAATGGTGGGCCATTTCGTGGATGACGGTGATGGCGACCTCCTCCACCACGTCCTGCTCGGTTTCGCAGATCTCAAGCAGGCTCTCCCGGAAGATCGTCACCGTGTCCGGCAGGGCGCCGGCATAGCTGGAATCCCGTTCTGTCAGCGCGATGCCCTCATAGAGACCAAGCAGTTCCGGGTCCTGCGGATGACGATCGGCGACCAACACCACCACGTTGTCCATCGCCGCGGCCAGGTCGGGGGGAATCAGGTCCAAGGCCTCAGAGACCAGGTTCTCAAAGCGCTCGGGACCCATCTGGACCGGCATCAGGGATTCGGTTCGTCACCCGACATCGGCAGATTCAGCCGCTCCTCCGGGATCGCCGGGGGCGGTACCGGAGGTTGACCGTTGATCAGCAGCGGGCCCTTGGCGCTGTTGATCAACGTGGCCCAGCCTCCGTTGCCCAGCGTGGCGCCGATGCTGCACGACACCTGGCGACTGCCGGCCGTCCAACTCGGCAGCGACACGGTGCTGTAGATCAGTGTCAGGGTGGTGTCCCGCAGTTTGACCGGCGCCAGATAGGCGTCTGTCATGTCGGTACACACCGCCTTGATGAACTCATCCTGATCCCGATCGGTCGGCAGACCCTCCGGGAAACGCTCGGCGAGATTCACCGTGCCGACGACCTCCATGGCGTGCGGGGTCGCGCAGTCCACCGGGGCGTCGTTGGGCTGGTTGGTTGGCGCGTCGATACCCAGGCAGGTGCCCGGCGGCCACACCTTGGACTGGTCCTGTTCGCCGACCCTGCCCTGGAACATCAGTTGCTGATTGCCCGGGCCCTTCAATTGCAGCCCGCACAACATGCGGCGCTCACCCGCGGCCTTCCACGCCTTGTCACCGGCCCACAGCAGACTGATGCTGAACCGGCTGTTGGGGTCATAGCGGGGCCCCAGGTAGCGCTCGGTGGCTGGTTCGCACTGCTCCAGAGTGATCTGCTGGATGCGGGCCGGGGACGGCGGCTCGGCGTCCGGGCCGTACTCCAGGCCCGGGTAAGCGCGCATGTCGACGGCCGCGGACACCTCGAAGCGGTGGTCGTCCCTGCAGTCGACGATGAAGGCCGCATCCAGGGCGTTGTCCGCCCAATTCAGGCAGTATCCGGTCTTCGCCTCGGCGAAGGTCGAGTTGATCGCGGGTGCCAACGGCTCCGACGGCACCACGGTGGCCAGCGGCCCCTTGTCCCGGATGGGCAGGGCGATCACCGTCCCGGCGATCAGCAGACCGCCAAGCGCCGTCAACAGCAGCGCGCGGCGGGTGGACTTGGGATGGAGGGCACCGAACCGGCCGTGGCGCTGCGCCACGTCGGTCTCGCTGCCCTCGACCTCCGGGGCGTCGGATAACTGCAACATCGTGCTCCATTGTGGCAGGGATATGGCGCGGCGTGACAAGTGCTGCAGTCCGACCGTTACGCGGTTGTGCTGTGCGGGATGCGCAGGCACCGGCAGCCGCAGGTGACGGCACGGAAAGTAGGGTGCAGACCGTGATCGACCTGAAAGTGTTGCGCGAGGACCCCGAGGCGGTGCGCCGGTCACAGCGGCACCGCGGTGAGGACCCTGCCCTGGTGGACGTGCTGCTGGCGGCCGACGCCGCCCGCCGGTCGGTGATCGCTACCGCTGATTCGCTGCGCGGGGAGCAGAAGGCGGCCAGCAAGCTTGTCGGGGCGGCGAGTCCGCAGGAACGTCCGGTGTTACTCGAGCGGGCCAAGGACCTCGCCGCCCAGGTCAAGGAGGTCGAGGCGCGTCAGGCCGAGGCCGAGCAGGTGTTCACCGCGGCGCATCTGGCGATTCCGAATCTGGTCATCGACGGTGTACCGGCCGGCGGTGAAGACGACTTTGTGGTGCTCGACGTCGTCGGCGAGCCCCCGGCGCTCGACGATCCGAAAGACCATCTGGAACTCGGTGAGGCGCTCGGGCTGATCGACATGGAGCGTGGCGCCAAGGTGTCGGGGTCGCGGTTTTACTTCCTGACCGGCCGCGGCGCGCTGCTGCAGTTGGGTCTGCTGCAGTTGGCGGTCCGACTGGCGACCGACAACGGGTTCACCTTGATGATCCCGCCGGTGTTGGTCCGCCCGGAAGTCATGGCCGGCACCGGCTTCCTCGGCGCGCACGCCGACGAGATCTACCGCATTGAGTCCGACGACCTCTACCTGGTCGGCACCTCCGAAGTCCCGCTCGCCGGGTATCACGCCAACGAGATCCTGGACCTCTCCGACGGACCGAAGCGCTACGCGGGCTGGTCGTCCTGCTTCCGGCGCGAAGCCGGCAGCTACGGCAAGGACACCCGCGGCATCATCCGGGTCCACCAGTTCGACAAGGTGGAGGCCTTCGTCTACTGCCGGCCCGAGGAGGCGCAGACCGAACATCAGCGGTTGCTCGGTTGGCAGCGCCGAATGCTCGAACTCATCGAGGTGCCCTATCGCGTCATCGACGTGGCGGCGGGCGATCTGGGCTCCTCGGCGGCGCGCAAATTCGACTGCGAGGCCTGGGTGCCCACCCAGCAGGCCTACCGCGAACTCACCTCGACGTCGAACTGCACGACCTTCCAGGCCCGGCGGCTGGCCACTCGTTACCGCGATGAGAATGGCAAGCCACAGATCGCCGCGACCCTCAACGGCACGCTGGCCACGACTCGCTGGATCGTGGCGATCCTGGAGAATCATCAGCAGCCGGACGGACATGTGCGGGTACCGGCCGCCTTGGTTCCGTTCGTGGGGACGGAGGTGTTGTAGATGATCGACGTGAACCTGCACGAGATGCGGGACTGGTTCGGCTTCGGAGTGGCCGGGAATTTCGCCGGGCATCTTGAACAAGCCGGGGAGGCCTCCGATTTCACCAATGTGGAAAGCAAAACCGATGCGCCGAAAGGCATCTTCCCCTGGTACGTCCCCGGGCACGACAGCTTCCTCGGCGAGTTCCCACTGTCCCACGACGCGCTGATGGTGCCGAAGGTCAACGAGGACTCCGATGATTGGGGCGCGCTGAACCTGCAGATCGAACCCGAGGTCGGTCTGGCGTGCGAGGTGGTGTGGAACGGGGACACCGTCGTCACCCTGCGGCCGTTCGCATTGGGGGCGTTCAACGACTGCTCGATCCGCCGCCCGGGCGCGCCCAAGATCAGTTATAAGAAGAACTGGGGACCAGCGTCCAAAGGTGTGGCCGCCGAGTTCTTCGAGGCGCACGACCTCACGCCGGACGGGCCCACCGCCACACTGCGACTGCTGTGTCACCTGCGCACCGCCGACGGGACACACCACGAGTACGGGGTGGACAGCCCGTTGCTGGGCTACTCCTACTACGGCGAGGTACTGCTGGACTGGATCGTCGAGCGCCTGGCCAATCAGAAAGGCTCGCCGGATACCCCGTTGGAGGACGTCGGAGCGCTGATGGTCGCCGCCGGACGTCCCGGCCGGGTGCTGATCGGTATCGGCGCCACTCGGTACACCAGTTACGGGGAGAGCACGTATCTCAAGCCGGGCGACGAGGGCATCGTGCGGGTCTACGACACTGCCGGCGAGGAATTCTCCGAGCTGCGTCAGCTTGTCTGGGAACCCTGAACTTCGTTATGCCCCAGTAGTTCTTCGAACATCGCAAGGAACTCTGCGGGATCATCGGGGGTGAACGCCGGGCTGGGCCAGGTGCCCGGCACATTGAGGGTGATCAGGGTTGAGCGAAGCGGCCGCCCCATATCCAGGGGCAGCCAGCGCCGGAGGTCCGAACTTCCCCAGAAGCGGAACCGTTGAACCAGAAGTCCCAGCGATTCGGCCCGGTAACCTTTGATGGCCCGCAGCGGAATGACTTTGGCTGTGCCGGAGGGGAAGTGGTAGCGCCGCAGCGTCAACGCGCGCCGGTCCAGTTGGACCTGGCCGTCGTCGTAGTACTGCCGCGGCGGCCTGGTCATTGCTTGGAGCAGCGTAATTGGTGGCCCTTGGTGGTCAGGCAGCGTCCAGACTTGAGGTCCCACTGCCAGCCGTGCAGATTGCAGGTCAAGGTGCTGCCCTCCACCACGCCGAATTTGGACAGGTCGGCTTTCAGATGCGGGCAGCGGCGCTGCATCTCCCAGCCGTCCAGTGTGATGGTGGATGAGTCGTCATGCGCCTCGGCGAACCAGCCGTCGGCGTAGGCGATCCGCTCATCGGTGAGACATTTGAAGAACGTGTACAGGTACTCGTTGTAGCCGCCGACCCGCCACGCCTTGAACCTGGTGGACAGGAAGATCGTGTTGACCCAGTCCGGTTCGTCGTCGCGCAGCACTGTGCGCACCAGTTCGGGCGCGATCTCGAATCCGTACCGGAACTTCTCGTCCGCAATGGGTTCGCGCACAGTTCGTTTCGGAAAGTCCAGTGCGACGGTCTCGGTGCCCATCTTGAGCTCGACGGGATAGCCGATACCGTCGCAGATCTGATCGCTGGCCAACATGATCGGCTCGAACTTCGCCCGCAACGGCTCAAGTAGCGGCTCGCCCGCCGCGGGTGCCCAGCTGGCCTTCTCGGCGGCCAGCACCGGGGCCATCCGCTCGGCGTAGGCGGCGATGTAGTCGGCCTTGCCGGTGGTGAAGATCGCCTCCACCTCCGAATCGGGCATCGGGTGTGTGAGCGAGATCAGCTGCGAGCCTGAGAAATCCGCCACCGACCCGGGGATCATCAGCAGACCGCCGTTGTGCCCGTGCATCCGCATCTGTTCCAGGAACACCATCTGGTCGGGGAAGATGTTGCCCGGATCGCCGTGGTCGTCGTTGAGGTCGCGCAGTATGGGATCCAGGAAGCACGGCGGACCGGCCGAGGGGATCACCCAGGTAGCGTCGACGTCGGCGATGTACTGCCGGCAGCGGTCCATACCGCGCTGGCGTTTCTGGGAGGCGAACGCTTCCTTGGCGCGCTGCGGCATGTCGTAGACCATCGGGTACCAGATGGCGCCGGAGTACTGCGTCATATGCACGTCGATGCTTCCGAACTCGGCCAGCATGTCCACGCCCAGCGGCCGGGAGTCGTTCATGTTGAACACCGTGGTGGTGCCGTCGGACAGCACGATTCCGGAGTCGCCGATGGGCCCGTCGGCCGGTGCCCGCAGTGCGATGATCATCACGTCCAGGTCCCCCCTGGGGCCGCTGACCCGATGCTTGACCGAGTCCTCGGTCTCGAAGAAGCGATGGAAGCCCAACTGCTCGAGTTCGCGTTTCAGGTCGGGCACCGGGAAGTCCGGCAGCAGGACAACGGCGTCCTTGTTGACGTGCTGGGCCAACAACCGCGGATCGAAGTGGTCCTTGTGCAGGTGCGAGATGTAGAGATAGTCGCAGTCGCCGAGTGTCGCCCAGTCCAGCCCACTGTTGTCCGGGAAGACGAACCAGGACGCGAAGTAGGCCGGGTTGACCCATGGGTCGCACAACACGCTCCCCGCCGCTGTGTCGATCCGAAATCCCGCGTGACCGATGCTGGTGACCTGCACGGATCCCCTTCCCGATGTGGACGCATGCCGCCCCTGAGCTTAGCGGCCGCAGTAGGCTGGCGACGTGGAGCCCGTATACATGTCTGTCATTGCCGGAGTGCGGGCGCTCTGGCGCATTCAGGGCCTCGACATCACCATCACCGGCACGGAGCATCTGCCGGCCACCGGCGGGGTGGTGATGGCGATCAACCACACCGGATATCTGGACTTCACCTTTTCCGGTCTGCCGTTCTACCGCATGCGCCCGCGCCGGCATGTGCGCTACATGGCCAAGAAGGAAGTGGTCGAGCACAAATACCTCGGCGGTGTCATGCATGCCATGGGCCACATCCCGGTCGACCGGTCCAACGGTGCGGCGTCATTCGATGCCGCGGTGCGCGAACTCAAGGCGGGTGAAATCGTCGCGGTGTATCCGGAGGCAACCATCAGCCGCAGTTTCGAGCTCAAGGAGTTCAAGTCCGGTGCGGCGCGGATGGCCATTGCGGCCAACGTGCCGATCGTCCCGCACATCGTCTGGGGCGCCCAGCGCATCTGGACCAAGGACCATCCCAAGAAGATGTGGCGGCCCAAAGTCCCGATATCGGTCGCGGTGGGCGAGCCGATCCAACCCACATTGCCGCCGACGGAGTTGACCGCGCTGCTGCGCGCCCGGATGCAGGAGCTACTCGAGCAGGTGCAGGACGCCTACGGTCCCTACCCACCCGGCGAATTCTGGGTGCCGCACAGACTGGGCGGCGGCGCCCCGACGCCGGCGCAGGCCGCGGAACTGGAAGCGGCCGAGATGGCCGCCCGCGCCGCCAAGCGTCAGCAGTCCGGTGGCGGCCACAGCTAGATGGACGCCTGAATGGAACCTGTTTACCGGGGAATTGAAATCGCAGCCGCGCTCGCCGCCCGGGCGATCGGCACCAGGATCAGCTACCAGGGCCTGGAGAACATCCCCGCCGATGGCGGTGCCGTGATCGCGATGAACCACATCAGCTATCTCGACTTCCTGCCCGCCGGCCTGGCCACCAGCCGTCGGCAGCGGCGCATCCGGTACATGCTCAAGGCGGAGGCCCTGGACAACCGGACCGTGGACTGGATCATCAAACACACCGATTGCATTCCGGTCGATCGCACCGCGGGAGCGGGCGCCTACGCCGAGGCGGTGCGCAGGCTGCGAGCCGGTCAGCTGGTCGGTGTGTTCCCGGAAGCCACCATCAGCCGCAGCTTCGAACTCAAGGAGTTCAAGAGCGGTGCGGTCCGGATGGCGCTCGAGGCGCAGGTTCCGGTCATCCCGCTGATCTTGTGGGGTGCGCAGCGGATGTGGACCAAGGACTATCCGAAGACCTTGGGCCGCACAAAGATCCCGCTGATCGTCCGGGCGGGGGAGCCGCTGGCACCGGTCGGTACGGCGGACGAACTCGATGCCACGTTACGGGCGGCTATGACGGCGTTACTGCACGAGGTCCAAGAGCGGTATCCCCATCCGCCCGGCGCCTTCTGGGTTCCCCGGCGACTGGGTGGCGGCGCGCCGACGCCCGCGCAAGCCGCCCGGCTCGACGAGGCCGAACTGGCGCAGCGCGCCCGGCGTAGTAACGCGGAGCCGGCCTGATGCTGCCTGCGCTGATAGCCAGCGACGTCGACGGCACCCTGCTGGACCCCGACGAGCGGGTCACCCGCCGAACCCGCGACGCGGTCGCGGCCGCCGTCGCCGGCGGCGCCCACTTCGTGCTGGCCACCGGCCGTCCGCCCCGCTGGATTCCCCCGGTGGTCGAAGCGCTCGGATTCGCGCCCATGGCCGTCTGCGCCAACGGCGCGGTGATCTACGACGCGGCGACCGACCGGGTCATCTCCGCACGCACCCTGTCGGTGGACGTACTGACCGAACTCGCCGAAATCACAACCCGTGTGGTGCCCGGAGCCGGACTGGCGGTCGAACGTATCGGCCGCAGTGCCCACGACACCGCCACGCCGCAATTCGTCAGCGCACCCGGCTACGAGCACGCCTGGCTGAACCCCGACAACACGGAAGTGTCCCAGCAGGACCTTCTCAGCACCCCGGCCGTCAAGCTGTTGGTCCGCAAACCGGGTATGCCCAGCGCTGAACTGGCCGCCGCGTTGACCCGCCACGTCGGGTTGCTCGGCGACGTCACCTACTCCACCAACGACGGGCTGATCGAGATCAGCGCGATCGGGATCAGTAAGGCTGCCGGACTGCAGGAAGTCGCCGGTCCGTTGGGCATCAGCGCCGAGGACGTCGTGGCCTTCGGCGACATGCCCAACGACATCCCGATGCTGCTGTGGGCCGGACACGGCGTCGCGATGGGCAACGCCCATCCCGAGACCGTCGCCGCGGCCAACGAGGTCACCGCGCCCAACGGTGACGACGGCGTGGCCCGTGTCCTCGAACGATGGTGGCTCTAACCCGTACTTTCAGGCGCGCCCGTGAGGGCTCTTGCGCATACCCATGGGGGTATGTAGATTGGTGGCGAGGAGATACCCCCCACGGTATGTGAACCCGAGAGGAGCACGCCCATGTTGGCTGACGAAAGCGCCGTCGCCGCGATTCTGCACCGCCTGCGACGGGCTCAGGGCCAGTTGGCCGGCGTGATCGCCATGGTCGAGCAGGGCCGCGAATGCAAGGACGTGGTAACCCAACTCGCCGCGGTGTCCAAGGCGCTCGACCGCGCCGGCTTCAAGATGGTGGCCTGCGGCTTGCGTGAGTGTGTTGCCGGTCAGGGCGGCGATCAGACCTCCCTGACTGAAGCTGAACTCGAGAAACTCTTCCTCACCCTCGCGTGAGACGGCCCCACCCGATAAATCCCGATAGATCCGAGGAGAAACACCATGAAGTTCAACCAGTACTACCTGGAATGCCTGTCGCACGCGTCGTACCTGATCGGCGATGAGACCTCCGGCCGCGCCGTCGTGGTCGACCCGCAGCGCGACGTCAGCGAATACATCGCCGACGCCAAGGAGCTCGGCATGACCATCGAACTGGTCATCGAGACCCACTTCCACGCCGACTTCCTCTCCGGCCACCTGGAACTCGCCGAGGCCACCGGGGCCAAGATCGTCTACTCATCGGTGGCCAAGCCGGAGTTCGATGTGATGTCGGTCGGGGACGGCGACCGCTATTCCCTGGGTGAGGTCCAGTTGGAATTCCGCCACACCCCCGGCCACACCCCGGAGTCGATGAGCATCGTGGTCTATGAGAAGGCCGCCGACGCTTCCCTGGATTCGCCGGCACCGTATGGCGTGCTGACCGGCGACACCCTGTTCATCGGCGACGTCGGCCGACCCGACCTGCTCGGGTCGATCGGTTTCACCAAGGAGGAGCTGGCCGACAAGCTTTACGACTCTTTGCACAACAAGCTGATGACCTTGCCGGACGCCACCCGGGTGTACCCGGCCCATGGCGCCGGCTCGGCCTGCGGCAAGAACCTGTCGACGGAGTTGTGGTCCACGATGGGCGAGCAGCGTAAAACCAACTACGCGCTGCGGGCCTCGTCCAAGGAAAAGTTCGTCGAATTGGTGACCGAGGGCCAGCCGCCCGCGCCGGGCTACTTCGTCTACAACGCGATCCTCAACCAGAAGGGCCGTGAATTGCTCGACGAGTCCCAGATGCCCAAGGCCATGACTTATGACGAGGTCCGGGAGGCGCTGAAGGGCGGAGCCGTGTTGGTCGACGGCCGGGATCCGGAGGAGTTCGCCCTGGGCCACCTCAAGGGTGCCCTGAACATCGGCCTGGAGGGCCGGTACGCGGAGTTCGCCGGTTCGGTGGTCAAACCCACCGACCACATCATCCTGTTCACCGACTCCGAGCGTGAGTTGGAGGGCAAGAACAGGTTGGCCCGCATCGGTTTCGACCGGGTGGTGGGCTATCTCAAGGATCCCCACGCGGTGATGTTCGAGAATCAGCGCGATGTCGAGGCCGCTTCGCGGCTGACCACCAACGCGCTGGGGGAGCGGATCGCCGACGTGCCGGAATTGCAACTCGTCGATGTGCGCAACCCGGGTGAGGCCGCCGCCGGTACAATCAATCACGCGGTGAACATCCCGGTGGGCCAACTCCCGGATCGGTTGGGGGAGCTCGACCCACGCAAGCCGACCGTTGTTTACTGCGCCGGCGGATACCGTTCGTCGATGGCGGCCAGCTTGCTGCGCAAGCAGGGATTCGCGGACGTCAGCGACCTGCTCGGCGGCTACAACGCCTGGGATGAAGCAACCCAGAGCGCCTGATTTCCCCAGAGAGGTACCCCATGAGCACCACAGCCAAGCACCAGGTCCTCATCATCGGTGGCGGCACCGCCGGCATCACCGTGGCGGCGCGTCTGCTGCGCAAGGGTCACACCGACGTTGCCGTGATGGACCCCGCGGACAAGCACTACTACCAGGCGATGTGGACGCTGGTGGGCGGCGGGCAGGCTACGGCAGCGTCCACCGAGCGGTCCGAGGCCTCGGTCATGCCCAAGAAGGCGACCTGGATCCGCAAGGCGGCCAGCGAGGTCGACCCCGAGGCCAACACCGTCACCTGCGAGGACGGGTCGACCTACGGCTACGACGTGCTGGTGGTGTGCCCCGGCATCCAACTGGACTGGAACAAAACCGAAGGACTGGAAGACGCGCTGGGCCGCAACGGGGTCTCGTCGAATTACCGCTACGACCTGGCCCCGCGGACCTGGGATTTCATCCGGGGCACCCGTAGCGGGTCAGCGGTGTTCATGATGCCGTCCGGTCCGATGAAGTGCGCCGGTGCGCCGCAGAAGATCGCCTACCTGGCCAGCGACTACTGGCGCAAGCAAGGTGTGCTGAAAAACATCGACGTGCACCTGGTGCTGCCGACGCCGCGGGCGTTCGGCATCCCGGCGATCGCCGACAATCTCGACAAGGTGATCGCCGACTATGGCATCCACCTGCACACCTCCTCGGAGATCACCGCCATCGACGCCGACTCCCGCAAGGTGACCGTCAGCGCGGTCGCTGAAGGCGGAACCGACACCACGCTGTCCTTCGACATGCTGCACGCGGTGCCGCGGCAGTCGGCGCCGGACTGGATCAAGACCAGCCGGTTGTCCACCGGCGAGCCCACCGGCTACGTCGAGGTGGACAAATTCACCATGCAGCACGTCCGCTACCCGAACGTGTTCGCCCTCGGGGATGCCGGGTCAACGCCGAACTCGAAGACCGGCGCGGCGATCCGCAAACAGGCACCGGTCGTCGTGCAGAACATCGTGTCCCACCTGGGTGGCCGCCCGCTTACCGCGCGCTACGACGGCTACGCGTCCTGCCCGATCGTCACCTCGACCCATGACATGCTGCTTGCGGAGTTCGACTACGACTTCAACCTCAAGCCGACGTTCCCCGTCCTGGACCCGACCAAGCCGCACCGGCCCTACTGGTACCTCAAGAAGTACGGGCTGCCGTTCATGTACTGGAACCTGATGCTCAAGGGCGTGGCGTAACCCGCTGCCTGACTGCTTTCGCCGGCGGCGGGCTGTTAGGCGTCGAGGTCCTTCTCGACCAGTTCGGCGATGGTGTTCACCACGGCTTCGTCGTCCGCGGCGACTGTGACCGAGGCGCCGTTGCCGGCACCGAGGGTCATGATCATCAGCGCCGAGCCGGCGTCCACCGCCTCCCCGCCGTCGAGCGCGAGGGTCACCGGGACTCCGGCGTTGACCACGGCCTCGGAAATGATCGCCGCCGGGCGTGCGTGCAGTCCGACCGCCGAACCGACGATGACGGTCTTGCTGGCCATGAGCGCTCCTTCTCAGTGTTCATCTGTTCATCGAGATCGACGTAATGCTGATTTTTACTCGAACTTTCACGCCGAAACGGCGGTTTCGGCGGATGGGGTGCCCAGAGCCGGGCTGACCGGGCTGGGTCGCGTGCCGATGAACTGTTTGGCGGCGATCACCGCAAGGGCGGCGATGACGGTGCCGGCAGCCAGGGCGGCCAGGAACCAGGCCAGCTTGCCGATGGCGAAGAACACGAAGATGCCGCCGTGCGGCGCCTTGAGTGTGACGTCGAAGGCCATGATCAGCGCCCCGGTCACCGCGCCGCCGGCCATCATCGACGGGATCACCCGGAACGGATCGGCGGCGGCGAACGGGATGGCGCCCTCGGAGATGAACGACGCGCCCAGCAGCCACGCGGCCCGGCCGTTTTCCCGTTCGGGCTCACTGAAAAGCTTCGGCCGCAGCGTGGTGGCCAACGCCATGGCCAGCGGCGGCACCATGCCCGCCGCCATCACCGCGGCCATGATCTGCAGGGACCTCGGCTCGGAGATGCTGAGCCCGGCGGTGGCGAAGGCGTAGGCGGCTTTGTTGACCGGCCCACCGAGGTCGAAACACATCATCAGACCCAGGATGACCCCAAGAATGAGAACCGACCCGCCGCCGAGGCCGCCCAGCCAGTTGGTCAGCCCGGAGGTGATGGCGGCCAATGGTCGGCCTAGCAGCAGGAACATCAGCAGCCCGACGATCAGCGACGCCAGCAGCGGGATGACCACCACCGGCATCAGGCCGCGGAACCACTGCGGCACCTTCCAGCTGCTGACCCACAGAGCGGCGAACCCGGCGATCAACCCGCCGACGATGCCGCCGATGAAGCCTGCCCCGACCAGTCCGGCAACGGCTCCGGCGGTGAACCCCGGCGCCAGGCCCGGCCGGTCGGCGATCGCGAAGGCGATGTAGCCGGCCAGTGCCGGCACCAGGAACCCGAAGGCCAACTGCCCGAGGGTGAACAACACCGCACCCAGGTACTGCATCAGCCCGCCGGTGGGCAGGTCGGTCAGCGAGTTGGTGGTCGCGATGATTCTGCCCAGGGAATCGGTCTTGCCCTCGGGAGCGTTGGCGATCTCATAGCCGGCAAGCAGAAAGCCCAGCGCGATCAGCAGGCCGCCGGCTGCGACGAACGGGATCATGTAGCTCACACCGGTCAGCAGAATCTGCCGGATCCGGGTACCCCAGCCGAGCCCACGGGCGGCCGTCGCGGAACTGGCTGCCGCGGCGTCCGCTGAGCCCTCGACCCGGGCCGAGTTCGGATTGCCCGCAGCGGCAACGGCTTCGGCGATCATCCCGTCCGGTTCGTTGATGGCCCGCTTGACACCGGAGGCGATCACCGGCTTGCCGGCGAAGCGCTGGCGGTCCTTGACCCCGACATCGGTGGCGAAGATGACGGCATCGGCGCCGGCGATCGTCTCTGCGCTGACCGGTGTGCTGCCCGAGGACCCCTGGGTCTCGACGATGAGCCGGACACCGGCCCGTTCGGCGGCCATCTTCAGCGCGTCGGCCGCCATGTAGGTGTGGGCGATACCGGTCGGGCAGGCGGTGATGGCTACGAGTGATCCGACGGTACGCCCGCCCGCCATGGCAGCGCCGGCGGCGGCCGCGGTTGCCGCCGGCGCAGCAGGTCCGGCGAGGACGTCCTCGACGAAGCGCACCACATCTGAATCGGTGCGGGCGTGGCGCAGCGACGCGACGAAGTCCGGGCGGACCAGTGCCCGGGCCAGGCTGGACAGCAGTTGCATGTGCTCGGCACCGGCGGCCTGCGGGGCGGCGATCAGGAATACCAGATCCGCCGGGCCGTCGGCGGCGCCGAAGTCGACTCGAGGCCGTAACCGGGCGAATGCGATGGACGCCTCCTGCACGGCTTCAGACCGGCAATGCGGGATCGCGATTCCGCCCGGTAACCCGGTCGCCGACTGGGCCTCCCGTGCCAGTGCCGCCTCCAGCAGGGACTCGCCGTCATCGGCCCGGCCGGCGTCAGCGACCAGAGCGGCCAACCGCCGGATCACCGCCTCCTTGTCGGAGCCGAGGTCGGCGTCGAGCAGAATCAGGCCGGTACTGATGACCGGGATCGCCGGGGGATTCTCGGGGGGATTCTTGGGGGGATTGTTCATGGGGCACCTTCGGGTCGGCTATCGGCGGGGACTGGGGCGACGGCCGTGACGGTGACGTCGTCGAGGCGAAGTTGGGCAGGCGTCGGCATCGCCGATCCGGGCAGCGCCGCGGCGCCGCTCCCGTAGGCGACCGCCATCCGCAGTCGGCCCGGCGCATCGGCGCCCTCGACGTCGGCGCGGACGTATCCGGCCAGCGACGAGTCGCCGGCGCCGACGGTGCTGCGCGGCTGGATGGGCGGCGGGGTGGCAAGCCAGGAACCGTCCGGGTCGACCAGCAGGGCGCCGGCGGCGCCGAGGGTCGCCAGCACCGCACCGACACCGCGGTCAACCAGGTGGCGGGCGGCGCGCAGGACGGGTTCGGCGTCGCCGCGGGCCACGGCAGCCTCCAGTAATTCGGCGGCCACCCCGCTGAGACTGGCGAGTTCCTCGGCGTTGGGTTTGATCAGATCGGGCGCTGCGCGGTCCAGGCCCGCGGCCAGCGCGGCCAGTGGCGCATCGGAGGTGTCCACCGCCACCTTGCAGCCGTGTGCCTTAAGCGCGGCGACCATGTCGGAGTACCAGCTGTCCGGCAGGCCCGGGGGCAGTGATCCGGACAGCACCACCCAGTGATCGGCCTGTGCCCGTTGCATGACCGCCCAGGCCAGGGTTTCGGCCTCCGAGGGATCCAGGACGGGGCCCGGCTCGTTGAATTTGGTTGTGGTGCCGTCGGGTTCGGTGATCGTGAGGTTGGTCCGCACGGCGCCGGACACCGGAACCGCCTCGAACTGCACGCCCTGGGAACGCAACCCGGCCAGGATTGGATCGTGTTCGCCGGCAGGCAGGACCGCGACGACGTCGAGTCCGGCCAGGTTCAGCGCCCGTGCCACATTGACCCCCTTGCCGCCGGGTTCGGAGGTCACCGAGGTGATCCGGTGCACTCCGCCGCGGACCAATTCGCCACCGAGGGTCGCGGTTCGGTCGATGCCCGGGTTGGGGGTGACGGTGATGATCATGCTGCTCCCAATCATGAGACTGCCTGGGCGACAACCACTTCTAGTCCTCCGCGGATCAACTCGGTGCGGTCTGAGTCGGTGATCTGCGAGTCGGTCACCAGCACGTCCAGGGAATCGATCGCCGCGAAGCTGACGAACTCCTCGCGGCCGACTTTGGATGAATCCGCGACGACCACCACAAAATTGGCGGACTCCACCATCGCCCGCTTGACGGCGGCCTCATCCGGATCCGGGGTGGAGACACCGTGCCGAACGGAGATGCCGTTGGTACCGACAAAGGCGATGTCGACGCGCAGTGCGGCAAGGGCTTCCAGGGCCGGGGCGCCGACGCAGGCTTGGGTCAGTCCGCGCACCCGGCCGCCGAGCATCTGCAAAGACATCGAGCCCAAGCCGGCCAGTCGCGCGGCGATCGGCACCGAGTTGGTCACCACCCGAAGGTCCCGGTCGGTCGGTAGCAGCCCGGCCAGTCTGGCCGTGGTGGTTCCGGCATCGAGTAGAACCGTGCACCCGGCTTGCGGGAGGAACTCCGCGGCCGCCCGGGCAACAGCCTGTTTGTGGACGGCCCGGGTGGCCTCCCGCTCATCCACACTGGGCTCGACGAGGCGAAGCGCCCGGGTCGGCACGGCCCCGCCGTGTACCCGCCGCAGCACCCCGGCCCGATCGAGGACGGCGAGGTCGCGTCGCACCGTTTCGGTGGTCACCTCGAAGGTCTGGGCCAGTTCGGTCACCGAGGCACGTCCATCCGCGTTCACCTGCGCGGCGATCGCCTGCCGGCGTTCCTCCGGGTACATGATCCGCCTCAAAGTCGATATGTGGGATCACACCACATTTATGTTGATATGTGTGGTTTTATCGCCGGTGCCATGCAGTTGTCAACCTCTTGCTGTAACCAAAACCATGTCCTGCCCCCGGTCGTCCCCCCAGAACACCCACCAGGCCTCCCCCCAA
>Ga0164292_10000476_pt1 | contig 31278 bp, 27 predicted proteins | sample GEODES117metaG_FD_111486 | JGI IMG/M metagenome (GOLD analysis project Ga0164292, IMG submission 111486) | Eutrophic lake water microbial communities from Lake Mendota, Wisconsin, USA - GEODES117 metaG | ecosystem: Environmental > Aquatic > Freshwater > Lake | place: USA: Lake Mendota...
CGCACTTGTACCGCACGAATTACTTGCTTGATTTTAGCTAAGCGCGACTAATTAGTGTGCACCAGTACCGAGGTATGCCTCGCGCACTGCTGGATCATTAAGTAGATCAGAAGCTTTAGCTTCTTTCACAATGTTTCAAGTTTCCAAAATGTAAGCACGGTGTGCTCGTTGCAGCGCTTGCTGCGCATTCTGCTCAACTAGCAGTATTGTCACACCAGTCTTATTAATCTCAGTAATGATGCGGAAAATATTGGCAATCATCTGAGGTGCTAGACCCATTGAAGGTTCATCAAGTAGCAACACCTTCGGACGAGTCATTAATGCGCGGCCGATTGCAAGCATCTGTTGCTCGCCACCTGAAAGAGTTCCGCCAGCTTGGCTAATACGCTCTTTCAAACGTGGGAATAAGTGATAAACCATTTCGAGATCTTCTTGCATTTCAGCTTTACGATTCTTGCGGTGGAACTTGCCCATCTCCAGATTTTCAAGCACGGTCATGCCTGGGAAAATTCCGCGGCCTTCAGGGGCTTGTGAAATACCTAGATCCACACGTTCGTGCGCAGGAACCTTCGAAATATCTTTGCCATCGAAAATGATCTGACCAGATGTAACCGGGCGCAGGCCTGAGATGGTCTTTAGCATCGTGGTCTTGCCAGCGCCGTTAGCACCGATCAAAGTGACAATCTCGCCTTCATTTACGACAACTGAAACGCCTTTAATCGCTTCAATCTTGCCATAGTGAACGTGCAGATCTTTAATTTCAAGACGCATCTGCTGGTACTCCTAAATACGCTTCAATAACACGTGGATCGTTTTGCACAACAGATGGAGTATCGTCGGCAATCTTGGTTCCAAAATCTAGAACCACAACTCGATCAGAAATTCCCATAATCAGTGACATATCGTGCTCGATTAAAAGGACTGTATAACCAGCATCGCGGACTCTCTTAATGGTTGCAGCAAGTTCTACTTTTTCAGCAGGGTTAAAGCCAGCCGCTGGCTCATCTAGCAGCACCAACTTTGGTGAAGTTCCGAGTGCGCGAGCAATTTCAAGACGACGTTGAACACCATAAGGCAAGTTCTTAGCTAAACGATCTGAATACTCATCGATACCGATAAAGCGTAAAATTTCCATCGCGCGTTCGCGGTTCTCGATCTCTTCACGGCGGGCACGTGGCGTTCCGAATAGCGCTCCAACTAGCCCGCTCTTCTTATGCACATCGGTTGCGGTGATCACATTTTCAAGTGCGGTCATATCGCCCCAGAGGCGAATATTCTGAAATGTGCGAGCGACACCTAGGGCGGTCACTTGATAACGTTTTTGATTGCCAAGTGAAATGCCATCGAAATCAACGATTCCACTGGTCTGCTTATAAACACCAGTGATCACGTTAAAGACTGTGGTTTTGCCAGCGCCGTTAGGGCCAATGAGAGCCAAGATCTCGCCCTCTTTAACTTCTAGGTTTACGCCATTTAACGCAGTTACGCCGCCAAACTTCATGGTGACGTTATCGAGCTTTAACAAAGTCTTTCCAATTTTAGCCATTACGCGTTCGCCTCTCTTTTGACGATAGCTTTTTCGCGCTTCTTACGCGGCAACAAGCCATCTGGGCGGAAGTTCATCACGATAACTAGAACTAAACCGAAAGCTAAAAGTCGAGCATCTGAGATGAAACGGATGCGATCAGGTAGGTAACCTAAAATTGTGGCACCAACTATTACGCCCCAAATATTTCCAATTCCACCAAAAACCACACATGCGAGAATCAAAATTGAAACCTGCAGGGTAAACATTTCAGGTGCGATGTAAAGATTCTTTGATGCAAATAGAACACCTGCTGCACCGCCGACGGCTGCGCCTAAGGTGAATGACCAAATCTTGTATTTAAGAGTATGGATGCCCATGAGTTCGGCAGCATCTTCATCTTGGCGAATTGCTTCCCAGGCTCGACCAGGGCGACGCACTGTTAGGCGGCGGATCATCCAGATTGTTAGCAGGATCATGACGATCACAACCCAAAAGAACACTTTTTGATTTTTAAGTTCAAATTCCAAAGGCCCGAGATCTGGTGGCATCGGAATATTTGCAATTCCATTTGGTCCCTTTGACCAAGTCGAATTAAGCAAGATCAAACGGACTATCTCACCAAATCCAAGAGTTACGATAGCTAAATAATCACCGCGCAGACGAAGTGTTGGAATTCCAAGTAAGACGCCGGCAATCATCGCAAGCGCGATACCGATCGGCATAATCTCCCAAGTGTTTAGATTTGTGGTGGTACCTAAATACGCCATTGTGTAAGCGCCGATTGCGAAGAAAGCCACATAACCGAGGTCGAGCATGCCTGACTTGCCCACCACGATGTTTAAGCCAAGTGACATGAGAACGAACATGCCAACTGGATATACAAGAACGGCATCAAAGGAAGCAATTGGCGTAGCGAGAATGCTGCCTCCCATAAATGGTAGAAGTCCTACTAGCAGGATTGAAGTCAAAACAATTGCTACCCGCATAGGGCGGCCGGCGTTCTCCCAAATATTGGCCCCGAAATCACGCAGATTCCAGTAATTACGTATCTTCATAATTATGCCCTCGTCGTCTGAACGGCTTCGCCAAATAAACCATTTGGCTTAAAGAGGAGTACCAATACCAGCACAATAAAGACTGTAACCGCTTTCCATTGTGTACCAAGGACTGCCGAAGCGTAAACCTCAAGCAAGCCCAAAAACAGACCGCCGTAGAAAGCGCCACGGATATTGCCGATTCCACCAAGAACAGCTGCCGTAAAAGCTGCCATGCCCATAGTGAAACCAATATTGAATTTACTGTATTCAAATACTGTGATGTAGAAGAATCCTGCTGCACCAGTTGCTAAACCACCGACTAAGAAGGTAGTTGTTATAACTCGGTTTAAGTTCACACCCATCAACTTGGCAGCGTCTTCGTTCATCGAAACTGCGCGAATTGCTTTACCCATACGAGATAACTGAACAAATCGCTCAAGTAAGAAATAAATAAGGGCTGCGGCAAAAATTGTAACGATCGTGTCGAGGCGAATATTGGCACCCCATACTTCAGTCAAAATAATCTTCTCAAGCACTCGTGGTGAACCCACTGGGCGAGAATCTGTCAGCAACCGCATTAACTCTGAAAGCACGATTGAAATTCCGATTGCTGAAATTAAAGTTGCTAGCCGGTTTGTTCCTTTTGCGCGTAAGCGACGATAAGCAACATATTCCACAAAGATTGCAGTTAATCCGGCAATGGCCATTGACATTAATAGCTGAGTAACTAGAACTAGCGCTAACTTAGAGCCGGTCGCAGGTGCCGATGTTTGGGTATAACCAAAGATGTCTCGTGAGGTAATGATGGTTCCAAAGGTGCCCCACATGAAGATTTCGGAGTTCGCAAAGTTGATCATCCGAAGCACGCCATAAACCATGGTGTAGCCAAGGGAGACAAGCACATAAATAAAGCCCAAGGAAATCCCAGCCAAAGTTAGCGACCAGAATTGATCAATCAATACTTCAAACATTACTATCCTTCACTTGTTTCTTGGGGCAAACATTAAGGCAGAAGTTATAGAAGTGGTGGGTGTCTTGATCTCTTTTGCGAGAGATGTGCAAGACACCCACCAACTTACCAAGCGTAAGTACTAAATACTTACTTGATGATTCCTGTATTAACTAGAACACCATCTTTTGTGGTGAAACCAGCAAATAGTCCGTAAGAAATGTCGCCATTGCTATCGAACTTAATTGTGTTTCCACTCACGCTTGTACCTGTATAGGCCTTTACCCACGCCAACATTGATTCGCGTGTTGTATTTCCGGCTTTGATACCTTCAAGAAGGATATTGGCAGCATCAAATGACTCAACTGAGTACACGCCTGATGAAACACCCATCTTCTCCTGGAAATCAGCTTCAAGCTCTGCGCTGATTCCTGCGAATCCACCTACACCAGTAATGCGTGAACCTTCAGCTGCAGCACCTGCAAGCTTTGGGAACTCCTGGTTGAAGACTCCGTCGCCGCCAGCAAATATTGCCTCTGAACCTGAGTCACGAAGCTGCTTGATAAAGATCGCAGCAGCTGAGTAATAGCCAGTGTAAATAACAACATTTGCACCAGATGTTTTAATCTTTGCAATTGTTGGGCTGTAATCGGTAGCAGTGTTAATAACTGAGTCTCCACCAACAAGTGTTGCTCCAGCTACTGTTTTCAAGCCTGCTTCAACGTAGCCGCGAAGAGGTACTGCGTATGATGATTGGTCATCGAAAACGAATACCTTGGCATTTGAAACACCCTCTGTGGCGTACTTAGCCAAAGCTGGACCTTGTAGATCATCTTTACCTACAACACGGTGGAAAACTGGTCCGCCGAAGTCAGGTGATGTTGGATCTGTAATAGATACACGAGTAGCTGATGGAGAAATCATAGCTAGTCCAGAATCCTTGTAGAACGGAAGTGATGCGATAGTTGCGCCTGAGTATGCAGGTCCAACTAGACCAAGAATCTTCTCGTTAGAAGCTGTTCCTGGAGCAACTGTTGATGCAACAGCTGGATCTCCCTGATCGTCTACTGAGACCAGTTCAATTGTGTACTCTGGATTTGCTTCCATAAACAACTCGATCGCGTACTTAACGGCGTTTTGCTCATCTGTTCCAGTTGAAGCTTCTCCACCAGATAGTGGGCCTTGGTATGCAATCGTAAACGTATTTTCTGCGGCGTCATCTGACGATGAGCAACCGGTAAGAGTTAATGCTAGGGCTGTAGCGATAGCAAGTGAGATCTGTATTCTCTTCTTCATTTCGTACCTTTCCTATTTTGCCTATTATGAAACTATCCCGGGACGGGGAGGTGCTGAGCGTAACCGCAGGGGTGATAGTCGGACAACCCCAAAGGCTAAAATTCTCAAGATTAATGAGCTGACTCGCTCGCAACTATGTACGATTTGAACCGAATTTTGCCTTTATATCTAACGGGTCTGATCGCCTTGCGATTGGATTAGCCGATTATCTCTCGGGTACAGCTGAAGGCGAGATAACCGCTTCAGCCACCTCTTTCATGGTGATTCGACGGTCCATAGCAGCGCGTTGAATCCAAGAAAATGCCTCTGGCTCAGTGAGATTTAACGCCTTCATCAAGATGCCTTTAGCGCGATCGATAACTTTGCGAGTCTCTAGCCGATCATGAAGGTCTGCTACTTCATCGGCAAGTGATCGCATTTGAGTATGTCGACTGATCGCAATTTCAATTGCCGGCACTAAGTCAGAGATCGTAAATGGTTTAACTACGTAAGCCATAACACCAGCATCACGCGCACGATCAACTAACTCTCGCTGACTAAATGCAGTCAACATTAGAACTGGGGCAATAGAAATGATCTTTTCCGCAGCAGAAATTCCATCTAAAACTGGCATCTGCACGTCAAGAATTGCGAGATCAGGTTTATGTTCATTAGCCAAAGTGATTGCTTCTTCGCCATTCGTTGCTTGCGCAATAACTTCATAACCAGCTTCAGTTAGCATTTCAACTAAGTCCATGCGGATTAATGTTTCATCCTCTGCAACCAAAATGCGAGTGGCAGGTGAAGTTGAGCTCTTACTACTGCTCTGTGAATTCATGTGCCTCGAGTCGGATTCGAACCGACACTATGCAGTGTTTGAGACTGCCCTCTCTACCGTTGGAGTACCGAGGCTGGAAGGGCAATTGTAGCGGTAAGAAATTTAACTACGAAACGCAGTTAGTTAGCGATACGCAGGCGCAACGCCAGAAATCGCATCACCAATTCGGTGCACGCGCATCGCGTTGGTTGATCCTGGAATTCCCGGAGGTGAGCCAGCGACGATCATTACATTTTCGCCCACTACCCCACGACCACTTTCTACGAGCAAAGTATCTACTTGCTTAACCATTTCATCAGTGTGGCTAACCATTGGCATAATCATTGATTCAACACCCCATGAGAGAGCTAACTGGTTATAGGTAGCTGGGTCTGGGGTCAGCGCCAAAATTGGAATTGGTGAGCGAAGTCGTGACATACGGCGAGCGGAGTCACCACTTTTGGTAAAAGCTATTAAGAATTTAGCATCAACAATCTTGCCAACTTCAGCAGCGGCCTTAGTTATTGCGCCACCCTTTGTTTTCGGCTGAGTGCGCATTGGGCGAATTCGATCCATCATGTCCTGCTCAGTTTTAACGATAATACGAGACATAACCTGAACTGCCTCTATCGCAAATGCTCCAACACTTGTTTCACCAGAGAGCATCAGCGCATCAGCGCCATCTAGAACCGCGTTTGCGCAGTCAGTTGCCTCGGCGCGAGTTGGCGTTGAATTAGTAATCATTGAATCAAGCATTTGCGTTGCCACAATTACTGGCTTAGCTGCCTCGCGAGCAAGTTCGATGCAGAGCTTTTGTACTAACGGTACATCTTCAATTGGTAGCTCAACGCCGAGATCGCCACGAGCAACCATGATGCCATCGAAGGCATCGACGATTTCTTGCAAGTTTTCAACCGCTTGTGGTTTTTCAATTTTGGCAATTACTGGGCGGCGAATGCCAACTTCGTCCATGATCTCGTGAACATCTTTAATGTCGGCAGCACTGCGAACAAATGAGAGCGCAATAAAATCGGCACCAGCTGCTAAGCCCCAACGAAGATCTTCTTTATCTTTATCAGATAGCGCCGGAACTGAGACTGCAACACCTGGCAGGTTAATACCTTTGTTATTGCTAACGGTACCTGGTTCGATAACTTTGGTTACAACATCGTTGCCCTTTACTTCAACAACTTCAACCGTAACTTTTCCATCATCAATCAAAATTCGGTCTCCTGGCTTGCAGTCACCTGGTAGGCCTTTATAGGTAGTGCCAACGCGTTCTTTAGTGCCTTCGACTTCATCAGCTGTGATCGTGAAAATGTCCCCGCGGGCTAGATCATGTGGCCCATTTGCAAAACGAGCTAAGCGAATCTTGGGACCTTGTAAGTCAACCAGGATTGCTATTGGCTGATTTGTCTCGGCAGCTACTGATCGAACTAAATCAAGGCGACTTTGATGTTCGTCGTATCCCCCATGTGAAAGGTTTAGTCGAGCCATATTCATGCCGGCAGCAATTAGCTCATGAACTTTCTCAGAGGACTCAACAGCTGGACCCATCGTGCAGACAATTTTGGCGCGGCGCATATCTATAGCCTATCCACTTAAAGTGTTTTTAAGTATTCGTTTGGAGTTGTTTAGCTAGACCATCATTGGTCGAGCGGTAGGAAGAATTGGTGCTGGCAATTGCGTATCGCCAGTTAAGTACTTATCTACTTCAGCCGCGGCACTGCGACCTTCTGCTATCGCCCAAACAATGAGCGATTGTCCACGACCAGCATCGCCGGCCACGAAAATACCTTCTTGGGTGCTTTGGTAGTCCAAACCACGTTTAATGTTTCCGCGTTCATCTAATTCAACTTCGAGTTGGTCGATTAGCGCAGTTTTTTCTGGGCCAGTAAATCCCATCGCTAAGAAAACAAAGTCAGCCGGTATTTCCTGTTCAGTGCCTGGAACTGGTTCAAACTTGCCATTTTCAAATCTAGTTTCAACAAGTTTTATTGCACGTAGATTGCCATTTCCATCACCTAGGAACTCTTCGGTGCTGACTGAGAACATTCGATTATCTAACTCTTCATGTGCGCTAGATACTCGATAAATCATTGGATAAGTTGGCCAAGGTTGTCCGGCCGGGCGTTCCTCAGTTGGACGAGGCATGATTTCGAGTTGGGTGACATTTGCTGCACCTTGACGAATCGAAGTACCTAGGCAGTCGGCCCCAGTATCGCCGCCACCAAGAATCACTACCTGCTTACCGGCAACATTAATCTCTGGTGTTTCGACTTCGCCTAAGCCCTGACGATTACCCCAAGGTAAAAACTCCATAGCTTGGTAAACGCCTTTTAGTTCACGGCCTGGCACGTTTAGATCGCGCCATTGCGTTGCGCCTACTGCTAAAACAATTGCATCAAACTTTGTGCGCAATTGAGAGCCAGTTAGCTCTACTCCAACATTAATGCCTGGACGAAAACGAGTTCCTTCTTTGGTCATCTGGTCTAGCCGACGATCGAGAATTGCCTTCTCCATTTTAAACTCTGGAATTCCGTAGCGAAGTAGCCCGCCAATTTTGTCGGCTCGATCATAAACCGCCACTGTGTGCCCTGCTCTAGTTAACTGTTGTGCGGCAGCCAGGCCGGCTGGGCCAGAACCAATTACGGCCACAGTTTTGCCAGTTAGGCGATCAGCAATTAATGGTTCTACATTGCCATCTTTAAAAGCTTCTTCAATCGTACGTAGCTCAATTTGTTTAATCGTGACTGCAGTTTTGTTAATTGCCACAACGCAGGCGGTTTCGCAAGGTGCTGGGCAAAGTCGCCCGGTGAACTCAGGGAAATTATTTGTTGCATGCAGGCGATCAATAGCTTCGTTCTTATCGCCGCGCCAAATCAAGTCATTCCACTCTGGAATTAGATTTCCAAGCGGGCAACCTGAATGGCAGAACGGAATTCCACAATCCATACAACGACCAGCTTGCTTTTGCAGATCTGGAAACGCTTGCTCTTCGTAGACTTCTTTCCAATCTTTAATACGCACATCTACCGGACGTCGTATTGGTACAGCACGTTCAGTAGTTAAAAATCCCTTTGGATCAGCCATTTGCCGCTACCTCCATTACGACTTCATCAACTGGTAAACCTTCGCGGGTAGCCCGCTCAATAGCAGCGAGAACGCGTGCATAATCACGGGGCATTACTAAAGTGAAACGAGTCAAAGCTGCTGGCCAATTTGCTAATAGTCCCACTGCAACTTCGGAACCAGTTTCAACTTGGAAATCTGAAACCAATGTTTTTAGCGTCTCTTTCTGATCTTCAGGAACTGCCATCAGATCAACCATTTCGGTATTTACATTGGCAGCATCTATATCAAGCATGAATGCCCGACCGCCAGACATTCCGGCTGCAAAATTTCTACCAGTTGCGCCAAGGACGACCACAGTGCCACCAGTCATGTACTCGCAACCGTGATCGCCAATACCTTCAACAATTGCAGTTGCGCCAGAGTTGCGCACGCAGAACCGCTCGCCCACTTTTCCACGCACATAGATTTTCCCTGAAGTAGCACCGTAACCAATAACGTTTCCGGCAATTACATTTGCCTCAGACTTAAAAGTAGCTTTTTCATCTGGACGAACTACAACAGTGCCGCCTGAAATTCCTTTTGCCACGTAGTCATTGGAATCACCATAAAGGCGAATTTTTAGCCCACTTGGAATAAATGCACCAAGTGATTGACCGGCTGAACCATGCAGAGTTACATCGATGGTGCCTGCAGGTAAGCCATTGCCACCGTAACGACGAGTGATTTCAGCGCCCAACATAGTTCCGACGGTACGGTTAACATTTCGAACTGGCAGATCAATTTTTACTGCTTCGCCCTTTGTGAGCGAGAGGTCAGCAAGTTCAATTAACTTGTTATCAAGAGCTGCAGCTAGCCCATGATCCTGAGTTGAAGTGTTGTGTAGTGGGCTCTCAACATCTGGTCGCACTAACAAAGGCGCTAGATCTAAGCCAGCAGCTTTCCAATGATTAACCGCATCGCGGGTATCGAGAGATTCCACATGTCCCACTGCTTCAAGCAATGTGCGGTAACCCAGTTGTGCTAACAGCGCACGAACTTCTTCGGCAATAAATTCGAAGAAAGTCTCCACGAATTCTGGCTTGCCGCTAAAGTTTTTGCGCAATTCAGGATTCTGTGAAGCAACACCAACGGGACAAGTATCAAGGTGACAAACACGCATCATGATGCAGCCCGAAACAACGAGCGGTGCTGTTGCAAAACCAAATTCTTCAGCGCCAAGTAACGCCGCAATTACTACATCGCGACCTGTCTTTAATTGACCATCGGCTTGAACCACAATGCGATCGCGCAAATTATTAAGCAGTAGCGTCTGCTGAGTTTCAGCTAGCCCAAGTTCCCATGGCGCACCAGCATGCTTAAGTGAGGTAAGCGGAGAAGCACCAGTACCACCATCGTGACCCGAGATAAGTACCACGTCGGCATGTGCTTTAGAAACGCCAGCCGCAACTGTGCCAACGCCTACTTCAGCAACTAGCTTGACGTGAACACGAGCATTTTTATTAGCATTCTTAAGATCGTGAATTAACTGCGCTAAATCTTCAATTGAATAAATGTCGTGGTGCGGTGGTGGTGAAATTAAACCCACACCAGGCGTTGAATAACGTATCTTGGCAATCCAGGGATAAACCTTGTTGCCAGGTAGTTGACCACCTTCGCCAGGCTTGGCGCCTTGCGCGATCTTGATCTGAATATCATCTGCATTAACTAAGTAATCTGAGGTTACGCCAAATCGACCTGAAGCAACTTGCTTAATTGACGAACGCTTTGAATCACCATTACTCTCTTTAACGTAACGAGCTGGATCTTCACCACCTTCGCCAGTATTTGACTTTGCACCTAAGCGGTTCATGGCAATTGCTAGAGTTTCATGCGCTTCTTGCGAAATCGAGCCAAGTGACATTGCCCCAGTTGAGAAACGTTTTACGATTTCAGATACCGGCTCAACTTCATCAATTGAAATAGGCTGGCGCACGCCATCGGCAAATTTGAATAGGCCGCGAAGTGTCATCAAGCGATGGCTTTGCTCATCAACTCGATTGGTGTAACGCTGAAAAATATCAAAACGCTTATTGCGAGTGGAATGTTGTAGCGTAAATACAGTTTCTGGATCGAATAAGTGTGGTTCGCCATCACGACGCCATGAGTATTCGCCACCCGTTGGTAGACGTTTAGAACCAGGAACTTCTCCCCCTGGCGGATAAGCAATGTGATGACGCGCGATAGTTTCTTGCGCGATGATGTCTAAACTGATTCCACCTAAACGAGAAGTTGTGCCAACGAAGAATTCATCAACGACTTCTTGGCTGATACCAATTGCTTCGAAAACTTGAGCGCCGGTATATGAAGCGATTGTTGAGATACCCATCTTGGACATAACTTTAAGCACGCCTTTACCGAGTGCTTTAATTAAATTGCGCACAGCCTTTTCCGGCGCGATTCCAGTAATTACGCCTTGGCGAACTAAATCTTCAGCTGATTCCATCGCTAGGTATGGGTTTACCGCTGCTGCGCCATAGCCAATAAGTAGTGCCACGTGGTGGACTTCGCGGACATCGCCGGCTTCAACAACTAAACCAACTTGCGTGCGCTTCTTCTCGCGGATCAAATGGTGGTGAACCGCAGAGGTGAGTAATAAAGATGGAATAGGTGCATCTTCGGCATCGCCATCGCGATCGGAGAGCACGATTAAGTGAGCGCCATCATCGATTGCTTTGGAAACTTCGCGCTTAATCTCATCAATTCGCTTGCGAAGGGCCTGGCCATCGCCATTTACTGGAAATAGTCCGCGCACTACATAGGCAGCAAGTTCTGGATACTCATCGTCGGCGTTAACGTGAATGATTTTGGCTAACTCATCATTATCAATAACTGGAAAAGCTAGTGAAATCTGCCGGCATGAGGCAGGGCCTGGATCAAGCAAGTTATGTTCTGGGCCAATCGAGCCACCCAGAGAAGTAACTAACTCTTCGCGAATCGCATCTAGTGGTGGATTAGTAACTTGGGCAAATAGTTGTGAGAAATAATCAAATAGCAAACGTGGCTTGGCAGAGATAGCAGCAATTGGTGAATCGCTACCCATTGAACCAAGTGGTTCACCACCACTGCGCGCCATAGGGGTAATCAAGATCTTCAAATCTTCTTCGGTGTAACCAAAGGCTCTTTGACGACGAACCACAGATGAGTGCGGGTAAACAATATGTTCACGAGATGGCAGATCAGCTAATTTAACGATGCCATCTTGTAACCACTGGCCATAAGTTTCAGCATCTGCCAATGAATCTTTAATTTCATCATCTTCGATTATGCGGCCAGCTGCGATATCAACTAAGAACATCTTGCCTGGTTGTAAGCGACCTTTACGAACAATATCTTCCGGTGCGAAATCTAGAACGCCAACTTCGCTAGCTAAGACAACTAAACCATCTTTAGTAACCCAATAACGCGATGGTCGCAAACCATTGCGATCTAGTACTGCGCCCACTTGGTTTCCATCAGTGAAAGTTACGCATGCAGGGCCGTCCCAAGGTTCCATAAGTGAGGCATGGAAGGCATAGAAGTCACGGCGCTTTTGCGACATCGTGGCATGATTTTCCCAAGCTTCTGGAATCATCATTAATACTGAATGTGGCAGCGAGCGACCACCTAAGTAAAGCAATTCGAGAACTTCATCAAAAGAAGCTGAATCCGAGCCTGACATTTCGACAATCGGGAACAATCGCTTGAAATCACCTGGAATAACATCGGATTCAAGTAATGACTCGCGAGCACGCATCCAGTTGCGGTTTCCCTTAACAGTATTTATCTCACCGTTATGCGCAATGAATCGGTAAGGGTGAGCCAGCGGCCATGATGGGAAAGTATTTGTGGAGAAACGGGAGTGAACTAGCGCCAAAGCAGATTTAACTCGAACGTCACTCAAATCCGGGAAGAATTCTTCAAGCTGACCAGTTGTGAGCATGCCTTTGTACACAATAGTCTGGGCTGAAAGCGAAGGAAAATAAATATCTAATGAGTGTTCGACTCGCTTGCGCAAACAAAAAGCTAAGCGATCTAGCGCAATTCCAGATTCCCCATTTACTCCAGCTAAAAATAATTGTTCGAACTTTGGCATCACGCCAAGGGCAGTCTTGCCAAGGGATGATGAGTTAATCGGAAGTTCGCGCCATCCAAGAACGACTAAGCCTTCTTCGGCCGCAATCGCTGCGATTTCATTTTGGAAATCAAAACTCTGTCCAATAAAGGCAATACCTGTTGCATAACTTCCAGCCACAGGTAATTTAAAATCCACAACAGCTTGATAAAACTCATCTGGCACTCGAATTAAAATTCCGGCACCGTCACCACTATCTGGTTCAGCTCCTGATGCACCGCGATGTTCCAGATTACGGAGTGCAGTTAGCGCTTGAGCAACAATTTCATGAGTGGCAATTTTATTTAGAGTAGCAACCATGGCAACGCCGCATGCATCATGCTCGTTTGCTGGGTCATAAAGACCTTGTGCTAGTGGAAACTCTTTTGGGATTGCCATTAGGTTGTCGCCAGATCCTTTGCTACTAGTTGTCTTGTGCCGCTAAATTCACGGGACAACTTTGGCCCTGGTCTTACTGGTACTCGTGGTGGGTAAGGGTAGCAATCTAAAGCCGAGATAGGTAAGCCAAATTTGCCAAAAATTTGGCAAAACAACTGTGATCTACACCCTGATCAGGCCGCAAAACTTACTAGCTACTTAGATCCCGCTTAGATGAGCGAAGTGACCAATGCCAGCCGTAATTGCCATACCCAGGCAACCACCAATTATTACTCGCACGGTGGGTTTCAAAACAGCGGCACCTGATGAGCGAGCGCTCAAAATGCCAGTCATCAAGAGCCCGAGTAGCGTGAAGCAAACAATGCTTACGGCAACCGCTCCTGCTGTTGGCGCAAACGCTCCCGCAAATGGAACTAGCCCGCCAAATGTAAAGCTCAAAGCCGAAGCGACTGCCGCCTGAACTGGGCGCGCTTTAGTATTTTCAAATTGGCCAAGCTCATCGCGCAGATGGGCTTCAAGTGGGTCTCTGGCATGCATCTGTTTGACAACTTCGCTAGCTAATTCTCGAGTCAGACCACGCTTAACATAGATCTCAACTAATTCAAGAAATTCACCTTCGGGGTCTGCGGCTAAATGCTCAATTTCAAGTAAGCGATCAGATTCTTCGACATCGTTCTGAGCACGAACTGAAACATATTCACCAACTGCCATCGACATTGCGCCCGCTGAAATTCCAGCAATGCCAGCTGTGATTAAGAAACTTTCGCTTACCCGAGCTGCTGACAGACCAATCATTAGTGAGGCAGTTGAGACCAATCCGTCGTTGGCGCCTAGAACTGCGGCGCGCAACCAACCCGCACGATGAGTGCGGTGCTGCAAATTTCTTTGGTAAACATCTTCTAGCGCCATATTTGGATACTACCCGAAATCGGTCGACTTATGACGAGCAAAACGAATGGCAAACACGCAGGCTGTAAGTCCGACGAACAACGCGGTCCATAAATTGATTCGTAACCCCAAGAACTCATTAGCATCATCAATTCGTAGTGATTCAATAGCAAATCTGCCAACGCAATAAAGTGCGACATAGCTAGCAAAGCCCTGGCCAGCTTTTAACTTTGGAGTTAGCCAGATTAGTAGCGCCGCAATCAATAAGCACCAAATTGCTTCATAGAGAAAAGTTGGATGAAAGCTTTCATATTCAAAATAGCCAAACGGCCGCTTGGAAAGCGGAATTTCTAGCGCCCATGGTCCCGAAAATGGTCGGCCAAAGAGTTCGCCGTTGAACCAATTTCCGATTCGCCCAATAGCTTGTGCAATCAAAATTCCGGGCGCTAGCGCATCTAAGAAGAATCGAAAATTTGGTAGCTCTAGATTCTTGGTGCGTTTGCGATAAGTAAACCAGGCTGCCAGGGCGCCGAATGAAATTGCGCCCCAGATGCCTAATCCGCCTTCATATATCTTTAGCGCATCAATGGGGTTTCCGTTTTCGCCAAAGTATGGCGCAGGTGACGAAATGACGTGATAGACACGCCCTCCGATGATGCCGGCTGGAACTGCGTAAATCGCTACATCGGCAACTACTCCGATTGATTGCTCGCTGTTATTTGCAAATGCGCGGTATCGCTTATTGCCTAACCAAATCGCAATGGCGACGCCAGCAATTATGCATAACGCATAGTAATGAATGGTTAACGGCCCAATTCCGATCGCCGAATTACTTGGCGTAGGAATTGCAGAAAGCATTGACTATCCTGCGATTGCTTTAGCGAAAGCCTCGACATTGAAGTAATCGGTATTGCGATCAATTTCTTTACCGTTTACAAATACTGTTGGTGTCGAATTAACATTCGCTTTTGCAGCAGCTTCGGCAACATTTCTAACCCAGTCTGCGTATCCACCGTTGTCAACGCAAGTCGCGAATTCAGGCGAAGTAATTCCGACTGCAGCTCCAACGCTCTTTAAGAAATCGGCATTAATTGCGCCAGCATTTTCGGCTGGTTGATTATTATAGAAAGCTTTGTGGAAAGCCAAGAACTTACCTTCATCGGCGGCACATGCTGAGGCATTGGCAGCCAAGATGGACTCTGTGCCCAAGAATGAAAGTACGTGATAAACAACTTTGGCTTTCTTCTCTTCAATAACTTTTTCAATAGTCATGCCATTAATGCCCGCAAATCGAGCACAAACGGGACACTGGAAATCTTCGTAAATATCAATTGTTGGAACATTAGGTACATCGGCATTAAAAACAATTCCGTAACCATCATCTTTAGAAACGCTTGAAGGTATTGCCGCAGTTGTTGAACCTTTTGAACCGAAGTAAGAGAAACCGGCGCCTACGACTACAACTAAGGCAACCATTGCGATTACTAAATTGCGGGTGAACTTATCTCCACCAGATGAACTAGTTGCCATTTGCTTACTCTCTTTCAGTCTTTGTTAATTTTTCTACTGCGAATCGAGTCAAAGGGTAGCGAAATAAATACAAACCCATCAATGCCAAGCCGATATCACGCAAAATTTCACTCAAATACTTTGTTTCTCCTGGGTCAACCGTGCCGCCCCCGCCGAAACAGCCGCAATCGATAGAAAGGCCACGCGCCCAAGCCTGAGAGATTGCTGCGATAAAGAGCACCATCAAAGCGCCACCAAAGAACGCTGAAAGCTTTACTCCAATTCCCAAGATCAAGAGAACGCCTAAGCCCACTTCAAACCACGGTAAGAATATTCCGAGAAAGTTAGCTAACGAAATCGGGAGTACCTCATAAGCACGAACCGCCATCTGAGATTTGGTAGGTGTGAAAATTTTCAACCAACCAGCGGCAAAAAGTACGCCACCTAAAGTTAGGCGACACAGCAGCCCAAACCATTTTCCATATTTACCTAATGCGAATTTCTCAATTAAGTTAAGAATCATCTGGCTTCACGAACTCCTTTCGCTAGCTCACTGGCTAAGTGAGAAACCGCAGCTAGTGCACTTTGTTCATCGGGGGCATCTTGGATCGCTTTAATAAATGCCGAGCCAACGATTACGCCATCGGCAAAAGCGGCAACTTCTTTGGCTTGTTCACGATTAGAAACACCTAAACCAACACTGATTGGCTTGTCGCTAACTTTGCGCAAGCGGGCTACTAATTCACCTGCAGCACTTGAGATTCCAGAGCGACCACCGGTCACACCCATCATGCTTGCCGCGTAAATAAATCCACCACATTGGTCGGTGACCTTTACTAACCGCTCTGGCTTAGTGCTCGGTGCGACTACATAAATTGGATTAATCGAATTGTCTTTTACCGCAATACGCCATTCATCGGATTCCTCAATTGTTAGATCGGGTGTGATGACTCCAGAACCACCATTGTCGGCAATTGCTTGGGCAAATTTCGCGACGCCATATCTTTCAATTGGGTTCCAATAAGTCATCACTACTGCGGCGACACCTAGATCAGTTGCATGCTTAAGAGCAGCAAAAACTTCGGTTACGCCAGTGCCGTTTTCTAGTGCTTGGGTTGCGGCTGCTTGAATTGTTGGGCCATCCATTACTGGATCGCTATATGGGTAACCAATTTCAATGGCATCAACACCAGCTTCAGCCAGAGTTTCAATTACTTTGTGACAACCTGCTTGAGTTGGAAAGCCCGCTGGAATATAGGCGATTAGTGCTGCGCGATTCTCGGCGCGGGTCTTAACAAATAGCTGATCAAGCGGCGTATTGGTGCTCACTAAAGCGGAATTCCAAAGTAGTCAGCGGCAGTCTGAACATCTTTATCGCCGCGACCAGAGAGATTAACTAACAACGTTGCATCAGGGCCAAGTTCATTTCCGACTTGAATTGCACCAGCGAGTGCATGCGCAGTTTCAATGGCCGGAATAATTCCTTCGGTCTGGCAAAGAAGTGCAAATGCTGCCATTGCTTGTGCATCAGTAATCGCGCGATATTCGGCGCGACCGATGTCGTGCAGATATGCGTGCTCTGGGCCAACGCCTGGATAATCCAAACCAGCTGAAATCGAATGAGATTCAACGGTCTGACCATTTTCATCTTGTAAAACATATGAACGAGTACCGTGGAGAACGCCACGGGTTCCACCCGTAATTGTTGCGGCATGACGTCCAGTTTCAACACCATCGCCACCTGCTTCAAGACCAATTAATCGAACATCTGCATCTCTAATAAAATCGTGGAAGATACCGATGGCATTCGAACCGCCGCCAACGCAAGCAAGAACTGCATCTGGAAGTTTTCCAGTTAATTCAAGTACCTGGGCGCGTGCTTCTTCGCCAATAATTTTATGGAAATCTCGCACCATAGTTGGAAACGGATGTGGGCCCGCAACTGTGCCTAATAGGTAATGGGTGGTTTCAACATTAGTAACCCAATCACGCATCGCTTCATTGATCGCATCTTTTAGTGTGCGCGACCCTGATGTAACTGGCACAACTTTGGCACCGAGCAATTTCATACGGGCCACGTTTAGCGACTGACGCTTAGTGTCTTCTTCGCCCATATAAACCACGCAATCAAGTCCCATTAACGCTGCCGCAGTTGCAGATGCAACGCCGTGCTGACCTGCGCCGGTTTCGGCAATGATGCGAGTCTTGCCCATTCGTTTAGTTAGAAGTGCTTGTCCTAAAACATTATTAATCTTGTGGCTACCTGTGTGATTCAAATCTTCGCGCTTTAAAATAATTCGCGCACCGCCAGCATGCTCGGCAAAACGTTTAGCTTCAGTGATGATGCTTGGTCGACCGCTATATGTGCGATGCAGTTCGGCTAGTTCGGCCTGAAAGATTGGATCCTGCAAAGCCGAAACATGTGCAGCTTCGAGTTCCTCAAGTGCGCCGATCAACGCTTCAGGTACGAAACGGCCACCGTAGGGACCAAAATGGCCCAGGCCATCGATAACCAATTTCGAATCCAACATGGGGCAAGCCTACCTTTGGCCCAATAGTTCGCGCATCGCCAAATTTGGGTCGCCCGCTTTGACCAGAGCTTCGCCTACCAAAATGGCGTTAGCGCCAAACTTCTGGGCAAATTCCACATCACTACGCTGAGAAATTCCTGATTCAGCTACCCGAATTAACTCACTTGGAATCTGCGGCAACAGTTCAGCGAACGCTTTTGGGTCAACTTCAAGGGTCTTTAGATTTCGAGAATTTATTCCGATTAGTTCGGGTTTAATTTCAAGAGCGCGCTCTAACTCTTGATTTGTATGCACTTCAACAAGTGCGCGCATTCCTAGCTCGCTTGTTAAAGCGGCAAATTCATTTAACTGGCTATCACTTAGGCCAGCGACTATTAGTAGGACTAAATCAGCACCATGGGCCCGAGCTTCGAAGAACTGATATTCATCGACCATAAAATCTTTACGAAGAATTGGCAATGTCACTCGCTTACGAACCGCATCCAGATCTGCGAGTGAACCACTGAATCTGCGTCGTTCAGTTAAAACGCTAATCGCGCTTGCGCCAGCTTCTTGATACTGCTCAGCAAGCGCGGCTGGATCAGCGATAGCTGCTAGCGCTCCCTTGCTCGGTGATGAACGCTTTACTTCGGCGATAACCGCCATTTCTTGAGCACGCATAATTGGTAAGCAATCAATTACTGGGTCTGCGCCATATGCTGCTGCTTCAATTTCACTTCGTGGAATTTTACGTTCGGCTAAATCTTCCTTAACACCTGAAATGATTTCGTCAAGAACGCTCATCGGTCAGATTCGTTCTCTTGCGTTGGGTCTATCCCCTGGTCTTGCGCGTTCCAATCCGAAAGTTTGCGAGGCTTACGATCATACCTAGCAGATAACTTCATCGAGCGACCGAGCACCAAAGTGATTGCAATAACGACAACTGCTGAGATCAATATTTCGAAGGCGCGATTCATTTGTCAACCAAATAATTCGCTGCACTAATTGCACCTAGTACAGCTGCTGCTTTGTTATGACATTCTTGATTTTCCGATTCCGCATCTGAATCAGCTACGACTCCAGCACCCGCTTGCACATAGGCTTTGCCATTCTTAATCAACGCAGTTCTAATTGCAATACAGGTATCAATATTTCCGGTGAAATCTATATAACCAATTGCGCCACCATAAAGGCCACGTCTGGTTGGTTCTAACCCTTCAATGATTTCCATAGCACGTGGCTTAGGAGCGCCTGATAAAGTGCCAGCTGGGAAAGTTGCGAAGAGAGCATCTACCGGAAGTGCATCACTAGCTAGTTTTCCAGTAACAGTTGAAACAATATGCATTACATGCGAGTAACGCTCTATCTGCATGAAATCAACAACTTCAACACTGCCCGCAGAACAGATTCGCCCTAGATCATTGCGCCCAAGATCAACCAGCATTAGATGCTCGGCACGTTCCTTGGGATCTGCCAATAATTCTGTTGCCAAGCGAGCATCTTCTTCCGGTGAATCCGAACGCTTACGAGTACCAGCAATTGGGTGGACCATTACTTCGCCATCAGTAACTTTGACTAGAGCTTCAGGGCTAGAGCCAACTACTGAGACGCCATCGGCGAAATGGAATAAATACATATAAGGACTTGGATTATGTAAACGGAGCATGCGGTAAACATCAATTGGTTGGGCTTGGCACTCGATCTCAAATCGCTGTGAAAGCACTACTTGAAACGCTTCACCTGCCAAGATCTCTTCTTTGATTGCCGCAACTTTAGCGAGAAATTCTGGCGTTGAAATATTAGAGGCGATCGCACCAGTTGCAGGTTTGCTTAATTCTGAAAGATATCCGGGAAGCGGTGCTGCTAAATCTTTTGCCATTTGATCTAACCGTGCAACTGCTGCGTGATAGGCCTCATCAACTCGCTCATCACTTCCATCCCAGTTGATTGCGTTAGCAATCAATGTGATAGTGCCATCGCTGTGATCAAGTACTGCCAAATCTGTGGTTAACATGAAAGCGAGTTCTGGAATCTGCAGATCATCAAAAGCTAAGTTTGGTAATTTTTCTAATCTGCGAACGCTGTCGTAACCAAGGTAGCCAACTAATCCACCAGTTAGTGGCGGTAGGCCAGCGATTTTTGGTGATTTCAAATGATTGGCACTTAATCGCAGCGCTACTAAAGGATCAATACCAGTTGGCGCACCAGCTGGTGGCTTGCCTAACCAAGTTGCTAAACCATTTTCGGCAGTCAAGGTAGCTTCGCAATTCACGCCAATAAATGAATAACGTGACCACGCGCCGCCATGTTCGGCAGATTCCAGTAAAAAGGTAGCTGGTCGATTAGCGCCAAGTTTGCGATAAACCGCTAACGGAGTTTCGCCATCGGCTAATAGTTTGCGGGAAACCGGAACTACATTAAAACTACGGGCATACTCACGAAACTCTACTAGCTGCATCGCTACTACTCGCCGATCAATTCATTATGAAAACAAGTGCGATCGCCGGTATGACAAGCCGCGCCAACTTGTTTTACTTTGATTAATATCGCATCGCTATCACAATCTAAGGAAACCGAAACTACTTGTTGGGTGTGACCCGAGGTGGCACCTTTAACCCAAAGTTCATTACGCGAACGTGACCAGTAAGTTGCTGCCTTAGTTTCTAAAGTTTGAGTTAGTGCAGCGGCATTCATGTAAGCCAGCATCAACACTTCGCCAGTTGCAGCATCTTGAGCGATCGCTGGGATTAAGGCGCTGGGATCGCTGAATCGAGCCGATAACTCAACTGGCAACTCGATTTCGCTCATTGGGTAATTCTGCCCTACGTGAGTGCGCTGGTGCGAACCGAATAGCCTTGTTGGCTCAAATAACGCTTAACATCGCCGATGCGATGAATGCCAAAGTGAAAAACACTAGCTGCCAATAACGCATCTGACCCAGCGTCAAGAGCGGCGGCAAAATCAGATAACGCCCCTGCTCCGCCACTAGCAATTAACGGGACATTTGCAACTTGGCGGACAGCTTTAATCATGCCAATGTCATATCCGGCCCGAGTGCCATCGGCATCCATTGAGTTGAGCAAAATTTCACCAACGCCAAGAGCGCAAGCTTTTTCTACCCAAGCTAAAGCATCTAGGCCAGCGCTCTCGCGACCGCCATGTGTTGTAACTTCAAAGCCAGAAGGTGTATTTGCGCGACGAGCATCAACTGATAAAACTAGAACTTGCGAACCAAATCGATCAACAATTTCGGAGATTAATTCAGGGCGGGCGATTGCGGCGGTATTGATTGAGATTTTATCGGCACCTGCTCGAAGCAGGTTATTTACATCAGAAACGCTTCGGATACCGCCACCAACTGTGAGCGGAATAAATACTTGTTCAGCAGTTCGAGCCACGACATCGAGAGTTGTTGCTCGGTTCATATTGCTAGCTGAGATATCTAGAAAAGTTAATTCGTCAACACCTTCTAAGTTATAAACTTTTGCCATCTCAACTGGATCGCCAGCATCCACCAGATCAGTGAAGTTAACGCCCTTTACAACTCGGCCATCAGTTACATCGAGGCAAGCGATAACCCGGCTAGCTAGTGTCATCTCTTTCTACTTTCCATTGGCTACAGCTAAAGCTTCCGGCAAAGTGAAAGCCCCTGCATAAAGAGCTTTACCAACGATAGAACCTTCGACGCCGATCTCAACTAGCTCGGCAATCGCAGCGATATCAGCCAGAGAAGAGACACCACCACTAGCCACAACCGGTGCTTTGGTTGCAGCGCATACTGATTTCAATAACTCTAGATTTGGCCCAGTAAGCGTGCCATCTCTTGCTACATCAGTAACGATATAGCGAGAACAACCATCGCGATCAAGTCGCTCAATAGTTTCGAAAAGTTCGCCGCCCTCTTTGGTCCAACCGCGAGCAGCAAGAGTTGTACCCCGTACATCGAGACCAACTGCGATGCGATCGCCATATTGTTTAATTACTTTAGCTGTCCACTCGGGATCTTCCAGAGCGGCAGTTCCTAAATTAACTCGAGTGCAGCCAGTTGCTAGTGCTCGCTTTAGTGATTCGTCATCACGAATACCACCCGAAAGCTCAACCTTTATATCTAAAGCTGCGACGACTTCGGCCAATAAGGTGGCGTTACTCCCCCTGCCAAATGCCGCATCAAGATCAACTAAGTGCAACCATTCGGCTCCAGCAGTTTGAAACTCCAACGCAACTTCAAGTGGTGCGCCATAAATACTTTCTTGATCAAGAGCACCTTGAACTAAGCGAACTGCACGTCCATCTTTAACATCGACGGCAGGCAGTAGTTCTAGTTTTTTCACAGGCTTTTGCTCCAGTTCGAAATCAATTTAAGTCCAGCATTGCCAGATTTTTCTGGATGAAATTGAGTGGCAGTAAGTGCGCCATCTTCAACTGCAGCCAAAAACGGTTCGCCGTACTCAGACCAGGCTTGATATTGCCCAACCGGGGCCGTCGCCGCATAAGAATGAACAAAATAAAAACTTTCATTTTCAACTCCGGCAAAAATTGTTGAGCCGGGAGTTGTTGAAACGGTATTCCAGCCCATGTGCGGCAAGATTGGAGCGCTTAACTTCTTGACCATGCCTGCCCAAATTCCAACACCTTGGTGAGCACCATTTTCAGCATGCTCTAAACCGCTCTCAAAAAGTATCTGCATACCGATACAGATACCTAGAGTTGGGCGACCAAGTGCGACACGTTCGCGCGCAATCTCATCGCCGCCCACACTTTTAAGTCCACTCATGCAGGCCGCAAATGCGCCAACGCCAGGAATAACTAAACCAGTGGCTTCGAGGGCAATTTTTCGATCAGCGGTTACAACTACATCGTGCCCAGAAGTTGCAAATGCGCGTTCTGCTGAACGTAGATTTCCAGAACCGTAATCAAGAATTGCAATCAATGATGACCTACAACGAGCCCTTAGTTGAAGGAATTCCAGAGACCCGACCATCTAGTGAAACCGCATCACGCAATGCCCGAGCTACTGCTTTAAATTGGGCTTCGAAAACGTGGTGCGCATTTCGACCTTCTAGAACTCTAATATGAAGGGCAATGTGAGCTTCAGCCACGATTGATTCCCAAATATGTTTTCCGAGAGTGGTATCAAAAGTTCCGATTAACTCAACGATCTCTGGTTGGCGATGAACTAAATATGGACGACCAGAAAGGTCTACGGCAGCTTGAACGAGTACTTCATCGAGTGGAACCATCGCATCACCAAAGCGACGGATGCCGGCTTTGTCGCCCAGAGCTTCGCGCAGTGCTTGACCGAAAGCCAGTGAGGTATCTTCAACTGTATGGTGCGAATCAACCTCAACATCACCTGTGGTTTTAACGGTTAAGTTAAAACCTGAGTGTTTGCCCAGCTGCGAAAGCATGTGGTCAAAAAAGGGCACTCCAGTATCAACGTTGATTGAACCATCGCCATCTAGATTTAACTCGACGAGGACATGAGATTCCTTAGTCTTTCGTTCGACTCGGGCAGTTCTCATCTACTTATCTCCTTCTGCTAGAACTTGCGCTAGGGCTGACAGAAACGCTTGATTTTCGGCGGCAGTGCCGATGGTGACGCGAAGTTGACCCAATAATCCCACATCTCGAATCAAGATGCCGCGATCTAGCAACTTTTGCCAAAGCTGATTTGCTGGTTGATTAAAGCCACTAAAGAGCAAGAAATTAGCTGCACTCGGCGTGATCGATAAACCGAGTTTTGCTAACCCGGCCTGCACAATCTCGCGCTGAGCGATCAAGGAATCAACACCAGCTAATAGTTCATCTGAAAACGAAAGTGCAACTTCAGCTATCGCCTGAGTTATTGCGCTTAGGTGATAAGGCAAGCGAACAAGTTGTAGGGCATCAATTACTGCTGGATCGGCAATTAGATAACCGACTCGAGCTCCAGCAAATGCGAATGCTTTACTCATGGTGCGAATCACAATCACATTCGGAAATTGCGCAATTAAGGTAACTGCTGAAGCTTCGCTCGAGAATTCAGCATAAGCCTCATCGACTACGAGCAAACCGCCCACGGCAGCTGTGGCCTTAGCTAATTCAGCGATCTCAGAAATCTTAACTACTGAGCCAGTTGGATTATTTGGAGTCGTGATAAAAGTTAAGGTTGGCTTGGTAGTTAGGACTTGTTGAACAGCTGCACCCACATCTAGTGAATGATCATCGCGGCGTTTTCCATCTAACCAATTTACGGAAGTCACTTTGGCAATTAACGGGTGCATTGAATATGAAGGCGTGAAACCTAGGGCGCTCTCACGGCCAAATGCTAGAAAAATTGATTGGATAATTTCATTGCTGCCATTGGCTACCCAAAGATTAGCCACATCAAAAGCGACACCGGTCCGAGCAGTTATGTATTTAGCTAAGCCGGCACGCAATGCGATTGCATCACGATCTGGATATCGATTCAGGGTCGCGCTAACTTCAGCCACTCGCTTAGCAATTGCCGCGACAAGTTGAGTCGATGGCGCAAAAGGATTCTCATTGGTATTTAGTTGCGCACTTGCCGGAACTTGTGGCGCGCCATATGGCGACATTGGCTTTAGCGGTTCGCGAAGCGGAAGCCAAGTTGGCCAATTAATTGATTCACTCATAGTCGTTCCAGCCGTGCAGTCATTGCTTCGCCGTGCGCTGGCAAATCTTCAGAATTAGCCAGGGTCACCACAGTTGGCACTAGATCAAGGAAGGACTCTCGATTGTAAGAAACAAAGTGCAAACCGCGTAAGAAAGTTTGTACTGACAAACCACTGGAATGACAGGCACAACCGCCCGTTGGCAGTACATGGTTAGAGCCAGCTGCATAATCGCCTAATGACACTGGCGTAAATCGACCAATGAAAACAGCGCCGGCATTGCGAACTAGTTCGGCATCACTTGCTGCATTTTTAGTTTGAATTTCTAAGTGTTCGGCTGCGTAAGCATTAACAACATCTAGACCTTGGGCAATTGAATCAACTAAAACAATTGCCGATTGAATTCCAGAAAGCGCCGTAGTAATTCGATCGCTATGTTTAGTAGCGGCGACGCGAGACTTTAGTTCGACTTGAACCGCAGTTGCTAGTTCGTTGGAAGTAGTCACTAGCACCGCAGCAGCGATTGGGTCATGTTCGGCTTGACTAATTAGATCAGCTGCAACATCACTAGCAAAAGCACTTTCATCGGCCAGAATTGCAATTTCCGTTGGGCCCGCTTCAGAATCAATACCAATCACGCCGCGAAGTGCGCGCTTAGCAGCAGCTACATAAATATTTCCTGGGCCAGTTACTAGATCGCACTTTTCGCAGAACCCCTCAATTCCATAAGCAAATAGCGCAATCGCCTGAGCTCCGCCAACTGCATACACCTCAGTGATTCCAAGTAGCGCACACGTCGCCAAAATAGTTGGGTGTGGCAAACCACCGAACTCACTTTGAGGAGGGGACGCAACAGCGATACTCGAAACTTTTGCAATTTGCGCCGGAACCACATTCATCATGACGCTACTTGGATAAACCGCGCGACCACCTGGAACATATAGCCCAACACGATCAACGGGAATCCACTTTTCGGTTACCGTTCCACCATCTACAACTTGTACGCTCTTTACGCTGCGCACTTGATCTTCGTGAACTTTACGAACTCGCGAAATTGAAAGTTCGAGCGCCGTACGAATTGCTGGATCTAACTCAGCCAGTGCTTGATCAAGCGCTGGCTGCGAAACTCGAATCTGCTCTGGTCTTACGCCGTCGAATTCTTGAGCTAACTCGCGCAGGGTTTCTTCAGATCCATTCTTAACGCGCTCAAGAATCGGTGCAATCGCAACCATCGCGGTTTCGACATCTAAGCGAGCGCGCGGAATCTCGCGGTTAATCTCCGCTTTACTTAATGCGCGACCACGCAGATCTAGGGTTCGAATCACTCCCCTATTCTACTTATAAGAGCTATACGTTCTGCAGACAATTAGCCCCAAGGATCGCTTTTAGATCAGCGCTCAAACTTGGTGACGATGTGACCTTGAATTCCAGCTTCATCACTGTGTTACCAGTGGGTTCTTCTAACTGCAGATGGACTTCGCGTTTTCCAGGATGAGTGCGCAAGATCTCTTTCAATCGATCAACGATTGGTGGTGTGCATTGGGCTACCGGCATCGAGATAACCAATGGACCAGCTGGACCTTGAGTGATATCTGGAAAAGTTACTTCAAGGGCAGTAAAGCGAAGTTTATCTTCACGCCGATCTACTCGACCACGAATAAGCGCAACTCGATCTGTCGTCAGCGTTAAGGCGTATTGATTGTAAGTATTTGAGAAGAACAAAACTTCAAGAGCGCCTTCGAGATCTTCAATATTGACCACTGCCCAGTTTGAACCAGTCTTAGTGATTTTGCGAGTGATTCCGGTGATCAAGCCGCCGATAGTCACAACCTGTTCGTGATCTCCGCCTTCATCAATTAACTCAGAAATTGATTTTGAAACACTGGCGCGCAGAATGTGTTCAACGCCAAGAAGTGGATGATCAGAAACATAGAGTCCTAGCATTTCGCGCTCGTAACTCAAGAGCAGCGCTTTATCCCATTCGCCAGTTGGTACTTCTACTTCCATGGTTGCAACTGAAGTAGTGCTATCGCCACCAAATAGATCGAATTGGCCTATTGCTTCAGCGCGCTTACTTTCAATGACTGAATCAATGGCTTCGAGGTGAATACTCATGAGACCTTTACGAGATTCGCCCAGTGAGTCAAAAGCGCCAGCTTTGATTAAAGATTCAATGGTTTTCTTATTGCAGACTTGAGCGTCAACTTTGGCTAGGAAATCACCGAAGGAAGTGAATCGACCTTTACTTTCGCGGGCGGCTTTAATTGAAGCAACGACACCTTCGCCAACATTACGGATTGCAGCTAAACCAAACCGGATATCAATTCCGCGCGGGGTGTACTCGGCATCTGATTCATTAACATCTGGTGGGAGAACTTTGCTACCCATGCGGCGACATTCCGATAAATAGAGTGCGGACTTATCTTTGTCATCTCGAACACTAGTTAGAAGTGCTGCCATATATTCGGCTGGGTAGTTAGCTTTTAAATACCCAGTCCAATAAGAGACCATGCCATAGCCAGCGCTATGGGCTCGGTTGAAGGCGTAATCCGAGAACGGGATTAGAACATCCCAAAGACGCTTAATTGCTGGCGGTGAGAAGCCATTTTCGCGCATCCCACTTTCGAAGTGAACATATTCTTTATCTAGAACATCACGATTCTTCTTACCCATTGCCTTACGCAATAGATCTGCGCGACCAAGTGTGAACCCAGCAACCTTCTGGGCGATTGCCATAACTTGTTCTTGATAAACAATTAGCCCGTAAGTGTCACCCAAAATATCTTCGAGCGGTTTTTCAAGTTCAGTATGGATTGGCTCGACCGGCTTACGCTTATTCTTACGGTCGGCATAGTTATTGTGCGCATTTTCTCCCATTGGACCTGGGCGATATAACGCAATGACTGCTGAAATATCCGCAAATGAATCTGGTGCCAAACTCTTAAGCAGTGCGCGCATTGGCCCACCGTCGAGTTGAAACACACCCAAAGTGTCGCCGCGGGCTAGTAACTCGTAAGTTTTCTTGTCATCGAGTTTAAGAGTTTCTAGTACAACTTCTTCGCCCCGGTTAGCTTTGATATTGAGCAAGCAGTCATCGAGAACTGAGAGGTTTCGAAGTCCTAAGAAGTCCATCTTTAACAATCCAGTGGCTTCGCAGGCACCCATATCGAATTGGGTAATGATCGCGCCATCTGCTTCGCGGCGATGAATTGGAATTACATCAAGTAAAGGTTGGGCCGAGAGAATTACGCCAGCTGCGTGAACACCCCATTGCCGCTTTAGTCCTTCGAGACCACGAGCGGTATCTACAACTATTTTGCTCTCAGGGTCAGTTTCATAAAGTTGGCGAAATTCATTTGCTTCGCCATAGCGATCATCTTGCGGATTAAAGACACCGCCTAAGGAAATATCTTTACCCATTACAGCTGGTGGCAGAGCTTTAGTTAAACGCTCGCCAATTGCATATGGATAACCGAGTACGCGAGTTGAGTCTTTAATTGCTTGCTTTGACTTAATGGTTCCGTAAGTAATGATCTGAGCCACGCGGTCTTCGCCATATTTAGTTGTGGCGTAGCGGATCATCTCGCTGCGTCGACGCTCATCAAAGTCCAGATCGATATCTGGCATAGAGATACGTTCTGGATTTAGGAACCGCTCAAACAAAAGCCCATGCTCAATTGGATCAAGGCCAGTAATGCCTAAGGCGTAGGCAACTAAGGAGCCAGCTGCTGAACCGCGACCAGGGCCAACTCGAATACCCTGACTTTGCGCATGTGAAACTAAGTCAGCGACTACTAGGAAGTAGCCAGGAAAACCCATTTTGTTCATTACTTCAAGTTCGTAATTTAAGCGCTCGGAATATGCAGCAGGAACATCGCCATTTAGACGGCGCAATAAACCAGCTTGTGATTCTTTAACCAACCAAGTTACTTCAGTTTCACCAGCTGGGACTGGAAAGACTGGCATTAAATTTTCATTCTCGCGCAATTTCACATCACAGCGGGAAGCAACTAGCAAAGTGTTATCGCAGGCTTCAGGCAACTCTTTAAAGAGCTCGCGCATCTCGGCCGGTGTCTTCAAATAGAATTCATCGTTATCAAACTTAAAACGTTTTGGATCAGCTAGGGTCGAACCTGACTGCACACATAAGAGAGCTTCGTGCGATCTGGCATCAGCTTTGGCCGTGTAGTGCAGATCATTGGTTGCCAGTAACGGCAACTTAAGGTCTTTTGCTAACTTGAGTAGATCAGCTTTAACCTTAGTTTCAATTTCAATTCCATGATCCATTAATTCGAGGTAGAAATTGTTCGCACCGAAAATATCGCGATAATCACTTGCAGCTCGTAGAGCTTCTCTATAAGCACCCATACGTAGGCGAGTTTGAATCTCACCACCAGGACAACCAGTCGTAGCAATAATGCCATCGGCATATTTAGAGAGTAACTCACGATCCATTCGTGGCTTGTAGTAAAAACCTTCGAGCGATGCCAACGAAGATAACCGGAATAGATTTGCGAGCCCTTGGTTATTTTCGGCAACCATCGTCATGTGGGTGTATGAACCACCACCTGAAACATCATCTTCGCCACCATCGGCCCACTTAACCCGGCTCTTATTAAATCTAGATTCGGGAGCAATATAGGCTTCAATTCCAATAATTGGCTTAATGCCCGCTTTAGTTGCCTGCTTATAAAAGTCAAAAGCGCCGAAAACATTTCCATGATCGGTCATGGCAATCGCTGGCATCTCTAGCTGGGCTGCTGCTTGAACTAATTCGCCAACGCGCGCCGCACCATCGAGCATCGAGTACTCGGTATGTACGTGTAAGTGAACGAATGAATCTGACATTTAGTTAGAGATCTACTTTCCAGAAGCCGTTAATTATGGAAGAACCGCATCGCTGAGCAGCCCCAATGATGCTTGCAAGTCACTTGGATATGGTGCCTTGAACGACATTGGTGCCCCAGTAATCGGGTGGGCAAATCGTAGTTCTAAGGCATGCAGCCAAGGTCGCGCCATGCCTAAGCTTTTCGCTAATACTGGATCTGCGCCATATGTCGTGTCACCAACTAGTGGATGATGAAGCGCCGAGAAGTGAACCCGGATCTGATGAGTTCGGCCAGTCTCTAGTTCTACTTGAACTAGCGAAACAGATCGATAATATTCAATAACTTCGTAATGTGTAATGCTGATTTTGCCATTAGCTACTACGCCAAATCGATGATCCTCTTTTGGGTGACGATCAATCGGTGCATCAATCGTGCCACTTGAAGGATCAATGTGTCCTTGAATTAGTGCGTGATAAATTTTTTCGACAGTGCGATCGCGAAATGCATCCTTTAATACGTGATAAGCCTGATCAGATTTTGCAACCACCATTAACCCAGATGTTCCGACATCAAGTCTATGAACAATGCCAGCACGTTCAGCGGGTCCAGTTGTAGTAATCGTGTAACCAGCTGCAGTTAAGGCGCCAACAACAGTCGGGCCAGTCCAACCGGGACTTGGATGCGCTGCGCAACCAACTGGTTTATCAATAACCACAATTGCATCATCGTCGTAAATAACAGTCAGACCTTCAATTGGGGTCAACGGAATTGGATCGGGATTAAGCGGTGCCGGTAAAAGTACTTCAATGATTTGGCCAGCTTCAACGCGCTCTGACTTTAGAAGTGCTCGACCATCGGTTGTGATATCGCCGTCTTCAAGAAGTCGCACTACTGCAGTTCGAGAAAGACCCAAGACGCGAGTTAGCGCGCTATCAATTCGTTCGCCTGCAACTCCTTCGGGGACAGCCAGAGTTCGCAATTCACGGCCATTGTTATCCAAACCAAAATTACTTTGCGACATCTATTGGCCCAACATTTCTAATTGTTAAAACTATTGCTAGGAACGCAGCAACTACGATCGCGCTGTCGGCTAAGTTAAATACTGGCCAATTGGTTATCTCGAGCCAATCAATTACTTCGCCCTTAAAGAAGCCTGGGCTTCGAAAAAGTCGATCAGTTAAATTGCCTAGAACGCCACCAAGGAGTAATCCAAGGGTGGTTGCCCAGCCCAACGAGGTTATTTTACTGCTGTAATAAACGATCACTATGACTGCCGCGACGGCGGTAGCAGTGAACACAACTGTCGCCCCAGTTGCAAAGCTAAAGGCAGCCCCAGGGTTTCGAACCAGGGTTAACTGGAAAAAGGAGCCAAAGATTTCAACTGGATTGCGCGCTGAAAGATTATTGACTGCCCAAATCTTGGTGGATAAGTCCAGCCCCCATATCAGTGCCGCAACAAAATAGAGGCGGCGCACTTTAGCGCCGTTCTTCCTTAGCTTTGCAGATCATGCAGAGCGTTGCGCGTGGGAAAACTTGTAAACGGGCTTTACCAATTGTGTTGCCACATTCTTCGCAAAGACCATAACTCTTGGTATCAATTCGCTCGAGAGCACGTTCAGTTTGTAGAACCATGTCGCGCGCATTAATTACGAGTGACATTTCGTGTTCGCGTTCGAAAGTCTTAGTACCTGCATCAGCCTGATCATCGCCAGCACCTTC
>Ga0164292_10000477_pt1 | contig 31265 bp, 35 predicted proteins | sample GEODES117metaG_FD_111486 | JGI IMG/M metagenome (GOLD analysis project Ga0164292, IMG submission 111486) | Eutrophic lake water microbial communities from Lake Mendota, Wisconsin, USA - GEODES117 metaG | ecosystem: Environmental > Aquatic > Freshwater > Lake | place: USA: Lake Mendota...
ATATCCTGCCCGGCAGCATGGATGCCGATGCCTATGTCAACAAGGGCGAACTGGTGCTCGAAAAGCTGCCGGGGTTGACCATCGCGCCGTGCCAGTTGCGCCCGGAAAGCCGTGGCAGCATCCATATCAAGACGGCGGCACCGCTCGATCGTCCGGCAATCCGGCCCAATTACCTCGCCGATGCCACCGACCAGGCGACGATTGTCGCCGGCCTGCGCTGGGCGCGGTTGCTGGCGTCGCAACCGGCACTGAGCCCGTGGATGGCGGAAGAATTGATGCCGGGCCTTGACCTGCAAAGCGATGATGAACTGCTCGATTACGCCCGCGCCATGGGCTCGACGCTGTATCACCCGGTCGGCACGGCTGCGATGGGCCGCGCCGATGACGTCAGCAGCGTCGTCGATCCGCAATTGCGCGTCCATGGCATCACCAGCCTGCGCGTTGTCGATGCCTCGGTTATGCCGCGCCTCGTTTCCGGCAACACCAACGCGGCAACCGTTATGATCGCCGAAAAGGCGGCGGACATGATTCTGGCGGTTTAGGTCACCGGCTCATTGACTGTGAAAACGCTTCGAACGATGACCCTACCAGAAACTCTCGCAAATTTCTGTATTGATTGGATAATAGACAGTTTTCAGGGGGTCATGTTTCGCGCGATGAATGAACCCAGCTCAAAAGTAGAAATAGCATTAAAACCAATCGTTTACGACCTCTCTGAGGGGGGCGTATTTGGAAGCGATTTTACACCCCCGGCAGGCGGTTACAATCGGGTGCTTACGGCCGTTGGTCTCGTTATCTAAAACTATCCAATCAGCCTCTATCATTATACATGTCCCCGATGGAGATTATATTTTGTCGGGAATTTTACCTTCACCATCAATATTTATCATATATAAAAGCACCTTTCTCGGCATCTTCTTCAAATCCGCATATCTTCCCGCCATTAAAGTAGACAGATGTGAGTGCTTTACAATTAGATAAATCAAGTTTCTCAATTTTATTGTTTAGAAGCATTATGGTGTCCAGATTTGATTCTATTGGCAATTCAATTGACTCCAATAAATTATTATTTATACATGCAAAATATAAATTATTTTGTTGAGAAAGGTCTAAATGAGTCAGCAAATTGTTATTTGCACTGAAATAATCAAGCATATAGCAATTTGAAATTTCAATTTTATTGATAATATTATCGTCGAAAATTAGATCGAACAGCAAGGGGTTTTGGCGAACATTTAAATAATGTAATTTATTATTGGTACAAATTAGACGTTGTAATTTGTCGACGTAGGACAGATCTAATTCAAAAAACATGTTATCACAGCATTTTAAATACTTCAGCATAGGAACTTTATGCAGATCGAGGCGGCTAATTTTATTATCATGGCACGACAAGTGGGTTAAGTAAGGGACATAAGACAGGTCAATTTGCTCTAATGAATATCCATTTAATTGAATTTGTCGGATTTCACCTTCCTTTATCCACTCAACTGACGCCCCCCACGGCATTGTTTCTTGTTTACACAGAAACTCAGCAAGAGTTATTTCATTCCCAGATTTTCGGATTTGACTGAGCCAAATCATGATTTGCCTGTATGACTGCTCGCTGACCTCGTACTCACCTACTCGCCAGAGCTTCTCGGATGGGCTCGGCAGATGCCGGTAAGCGTCACCAGCTATTCTCGAAACCAATCTGTTGCCTGGGCGCACGACAACCAATTGGGTGCCTTGAGGGCGTAGAGCAGGAAGATTGGTGGAGTTCTCGGGCGGCACATCCTCTTCACCAGCCATGACATGCCCTTTCGTCCGCCCAGGCTTCGCACCTGCCGACCCCTATCATGGAAACAGTGATGTGGTCAGTTCCCAACTTCACCCCTCGACAATCAGTCGTAAGACACGACCCTTCAAGACCGTGCCCAAGCACCGTGTTTCTAACACCGTACTTGACCAAGCGGCGGAAATCACCAAGGCTCGGCGCAATCGCGCTGGGCCGCTCATACGCCACTATCGCTCCCAGTTAATTCCTCAATTTCAACAGCAAGCGCCTTAGCTTCTTTCTCAAGCTTCTCAATTTCCGAAGTGAGCACCAGCTTCTGCTGCTCAGCGACATCATCAAGCAGCCCGGGACGGGCTTTGCACTGCTTCATCAGCTCGTACTCTGCGCTCTCGCGCAGGCGTTCCAATGCCTCGATTCTCTCAACGATTTGCATCTCGATAGCACGATAAAGCTTTAACAGGTCCTCATGGGCATCGCCATTCGAGATGTTGATCTTACCCCATTCCTTCTTTGCGATGTAACCGTCGGGGTCGTTTGCAATCTCGCGTAGAACGTCGATATCTCCCTTGTCACGAGCCTCATTGATAGCTTGAATCAGTTTGTCATAGGTCGCCTGCTTTTCTGGGTCATTCTGGAAAAGGTCGGGATGATAGAGCCTGACAAGCTTTTTCCAAAATTGCTTGATCTCTGCCTTCTGTTCATCCGTGAGATTAGCCTTGTCGCTGGTGAAGCGATCCGCGTCAGCATATTCTCTATCAGAGGCATCTTGGGCGTTCTTGTATTCGGCAGAGACACGCTCCGCCTCCTCATCGCCACTACCGATTAGCGTATCCCGGAACAGCCGCCGATAACTTACGATCAGCTTGAGGTTGTCGCGGCGTTGATACTGCTGTCTCACCAGCCTGAAGAGTGCGGCGTTAACGGCATCGACGCTTGATTTTTCGTCTGTAAATTCTGCCTCCAGCTTTGCCAGCCGAGCGCGGGAGTGGCCGATCAGTTCCTGCAGTCTTTCACGCGAATGATCGACCAAGAGAGCGATTTCGCGCTGCCCGGAAACCGCTTGGGCATCATCTGATTTATCAGGTGCGGGAAAAGGCCACTGGCTATGGCCATGCTCGGGAAAGCGGTTGGGTTCGGAAAGCCTACCCAAATACCAATGGCCCATGCGGGCAGATCGCTCATTTGTGGACGTAGACAGCCACTCGAGCCACTGCCGGAATTCTCCATCTGTCAGCGCATCAGTGTAGTCGCGACCTTTGTGCTTTCCGAACGTAAGCCGGGACGGAAACCACTCGTCCTCGGTAAACTGCTTCAGGTGTTGCCACTCCGTAAGCCCCTGTTTTAAGGCAATCGGCCGCAGTACATTCCGCAGCAAGTCAATGGTTGTCTCAACGTCGCCCATCGCAGTGTGCGCACCTCGCTCAGGCAGGCGGTAATACTGTCGCAGCGTCTGAAGCTTGCAATTGCCGGCAGGTACCGGATCGAGCAGCCGTTGGGCAAGCCTGAGGGCACAAAAGCCTCGTGCCCCAACAGGCGGAACCCCAAAACGTTGCCACTCCGGTACGAGCACCTGATCAAGGTCGAACGACAGATTGAAGGAAACCAAAGAGCTGTCACCAACATAGTCGGCAAAGGCACGATATACGGTAAGCGGCTGCTCGCCATCGCGTTCAAGTATTTCTCGCGTGTAGCCGTTCACCCGTGATGCCTCAGGGGAAATTTCAGCGTTCTGGTTTAAGAGAAAGCGAAAGGGTAACCCAACTGGCTCCCAGCCCCGCATACGCTGCGCGGCCAATTCAACGACTGCTATCGGGGGTAGGAGGCCGTTGGTTTCGGTATCAAGCATGATCCATTCAGACTGCTTCACCGACGGCTCCGTAAAATCTGATCATCACGCTTATGAACCGTCACACTTGCATCGTGCTTTATGTAGAGGTCTGATGTTTCGCATCTACGGATGTCTATGTCGGTCAACCGATTGTCGGTGCAGATTAGCGACGTAAGGCTGGGTACATTTGAAAGGTCGAGTTCGGTCAATTGGTTTCGACCGCAATTAATTTCGGTGAGATTCGGCGCTTGCGAAAGGTCGAGTTCGGTCAATTGGTTTCCACTGCACTCGAGCTTGGTGAGATTCGGCGCTTGCGAAAGGTCAAGTTTGATCAGTTTGTTATTGAAACAATGAAGTCGAGTGAGATTCGGCGCTTGAGAAAGATCGATATACGTCAAGTAGTTGTTATTGCAGACGAGGAAGTGGAGATTTGAGAGTTTTGGGAGTTCAAGTTTGTAAATCTGGCTTCTATGTAAGCCAAGAAATTTTAGGTTTTTGACATGCGTCAGGTGCGTTTCATTTAGGTGGTTCCAATTGCAATTGTATAAATTAAGTGATTTTAGATTTGGCACATGCGAGAGATTCATTTGAGTTAGTTGTTTCCAATCGCAACTGAGATCAGTTAGATTTGGAACATCTGAGAGGTCAAAATCGGCTATCTCATTTCCACATAGCTTAAGCGACATTAGGTTTGGGACGTGTGAAAGCTCGAGCTTGGATAGCCGGTTCGAACTGCAGTCAAGCTGAGTGAGGTTGGGCACGCGCGAAAGGTCCAGTTTGGATAGCTGATTCGAACTGCAGTCAAGCTGGGTGAGGTTGGGCACGCGCGAAAGGTCGAGTTCGGTCAGTTGGCCACAGCTGCAGCCAAGATCGGTTAGTTTTGGAACATTGGTGAGATCTAAAAAAGTGAGTTCACTTCCCCACGAAAAAATTAATCGTTGTAAATTTGGAACATAAGTCAAGTCAAATTCTTTAAAAGTAAATTCAAAAACTACTTCAATTATGTCTCCATTAAATAACAAATTCAAATTTGAATCATTTACATCTTTTAATTGAAAAAGATCTTCTGTTGAAATATTGCGTCCATTTGATGGAATGTTATTTGATACCGCATTAATCTGCTGAAGCCAGATCAAAATCTGACGATACGACTGCTCGTTGAAATCGTAATCACCTATGCGATGCATTTTCTTCACGAAGGTCGAGATGTGCGAGGTGGCATCGCTAGCGACCCTTGACAATAGCGCTCCCCCCGAGCGAACGGCATCAACCTCAGCGCCTTTCGGCTGCAATGCGGGCAGGTTGGATGTCTTTTCGGTCAAGAGGTGTGTCCGTCGTCAGAACATTTGGCGCGGCTCACAGCCTAGATTAGCGGAGAGCGGGCTTCGCCTTGGGGTTGATCTTAGGCGGCGAGCTTGCGGCTTTGCAAGCGCCTCATTCCAGGCCAAACACAACACTAGCTTGCTCAGCCCACAGCAGGCTGGCAGTCTCCGCCAACTCCTTGACCGAAACGACTGGCGACACGCGTGCAATCAGCAGCTTCTCCATCACGGCCGGCGCCAAATAGGCCAGTTTCAGCATGCGGCCGACATAAGGAGACGTGACATTTTCGGCGTTGGCGATGTCGGACACGGTTGCGACAGCCCCGCTCTCCAGCTTGCGCCGCCAGCTCCACGCCTTGGCGATGGCTTTCAGCACATGCGGGTCGACGCCGCCGGTGTCCGGCGCGATGTCGACCGGTGGCATGATCTTTGGTCGTCCGTTGCGCTTGCGGATGGTGAGCGGGATGAACACCGTCATTGATGCAGGGGCTTGGCTCATGCGGCCTGCTCCAGTTGGCGGGGCGCAAGCATGTCGCGGATGATGGACCCGAGCCCCTCGGTGCGCAGGTCGACCGTCAGACCCTGCGGGCTTACCGTGACGCGGTTGATAAGGATGCGCGCAATCCTTGCCTGTTCTGAAGGGAACAAAGATTCCCAAAGGTTGTCGAAGTTTGCCAGCGCGGTGACGACGTCGCTCTCGTCGGCCAGAGGGTCCTTGGCTTTTGCTGATGCGACCGCACGGGTCACGACCTCTGGGGTGCGCAGTAGCTCGCGGATTTGCTGCATGACGGTATTCTCCACCATCCCTGCATTCAGTCGGACAAAGCCATCGGTGCCTTCACCGGCGCGGTTCCGGATTGCATCCATCGACGTGTAATAGCGATAATGGCGGCTGCCTTTCTTGGTGGCGGTCGGTGTCATGGCCACGCCGCTGTCGGTAAACATCAGCCCCTTGAGCAGTGCTGGGGTCTGGGCTCGAGTGTTCGCCGCGCGCTGCCTTGGGCTTTCCTGTAAAATGGCATGCACCTGATCCCAGAGGGGTTGGTCAATAATTGCTTGGTGCTCACCGGGATAGCTTGTGCCCTTGTGGACCGCTTCGCCGAGATAGAGCCGGTTGCGGAAGAGCTTGTACAAGAACCCCTTGTCGACCGGCTTGCCGCGCTTGTTGAGAACGTGGTTTGCCACCAGTTCGCGCGTCAGCGTTGTGGCCGAGCCCAGTTCGACAAACCGTCGGAACATGTGTCGGACCGTCGCTGCCTCAGCCTCGTTGATCACCAGCTTGCGGCTCACGACATCATAACCCATCGGCACGAACCCGCCCATCCACATGCCCTTGGCGCGGCTGGCGGCAAACTTGTCGCGGATGCGCTCGCCGGTGACCTCGCGCTCGAACTGGGCGAACGACAGCAGGATGTTCAACGTCAGGCGACCCATGGAGGTGGTGGTGTTGAACGACTGGGTGATCGAGATGAACGTCACCCCATGCTTGTCGAACACCTCGACCAACCGCGAGAAATCCATCAGGGAGCGTGACAGACGGTCGATCTTGTAGACCACCACAACGTCTACCAGCCCGTCCTCGATATCCTCGATCAGGGTCTTGAGCCCCGGCCGATCAAGCGTACCGCCGGAGAAGCCGCCGTCATCGTAGCGTTCGCGCATGCAGGCCCATCCTTCCGCGCGCTGGCTGGCGACATATGCTTCGCAGGACTCACGCTGGGCATCGAGGCTGTTGAACTCCATGTCGAGCCCCTCTTCGGAGCTCTTACGAGTGTAGATGGCGCAGCGCAGGCGGCGCTTTGGTGTAGCTTCTGTCATGCCGCATCCTTCCGTTCCCGCAAGCCGAAGAAGCGGTAGCCGTTCCACTGGGTGCCGGTGATATCGCGGGCAACCGCCGACAGTGACTTGTAGCGCCGCCCCTGCCAGTCGAACCCATCTTTGATAACGGTGATCACGTGCTCGGCGCCGTCCCATTCGCGCACCAGCCGCGTGCCGATCACCGGGTTGCGCGGATCGCTGATCACGGATTTGCGGACCTTCTTGCCCTCGACCTCGTCAGCAAGGGCATCAAGCAGCTGCCGGACCGGCTTTGACGGGCCGCCCCAGGTCAGCTCCTGGATCCGGTAAGCCAGCCGTTGTTCAAGGAACGGCCGGCTGTTGTTGGGCGCCTCGCTGCTGAGCAGCTTTGCCCATTCCGCCTTCAGTTCCCTGACCGTCATGTTCTTCAAGGCGGCCAGCCTGGCCAGTACCTGCCTATTGTCATCAACCTGCATCATCGTCCTCCATTCCGGGCTCGTGCCCGGGGACGACTGACGCTCTTGGCAGGCGGGATAGCGAGTGAACTATCTCCGCTATCAGCAGATATAGAACTGGACTGTTGGCGCATGCGCAGCACGCCGGCAGCGAGGATCCGGCCCAACTCGGAGAGCCGTGCGTCGGCTGGAAGATCATCGGGCAGCGTGGCGTTCGGACCACAGAGGGAGAATTGCATAGAAGGTTCCGCATGACAGGCTGGGCGTCACGGGACGCCGCCTATGCGGATCCATCCCCTGATCAAGTGAGGGGAGGATAAGTTGGGATATATCCCACGTCAATCGATGGCGGGCTTTCAGCTTCCCGCAAAATGCAGCCCGTCAGCGCCGGCGCTGAAACAGGTTCTGGTGCGAACGAAGCACGATGCCGATGATGTTCACGCCCTCATCGCCATGATGACCCTGCTCGGGGTTGCCGATCACGATCGGTTCCTGGAACTCGGCGCGGGTTGATTCCGCGCGCAGGATGAAATTGGTCCCGTCGTGGTCGAGGCGCTTGCAGGTCATCTCGTGCAGGTCATGTCGGTCGCGCTGGACGATCACGATGTCACCCGGCTGCGGTTCCACCAGGCCAAAGGAGACCCGCAGGCATTCGAGATCCGAGCCGGGCGGGATGATCTTGTCCATCGAATTGCCCTCCATCCGCAGCGCAAACCGCTCGCCGCCAGCGACCGGATTAGGCCCAACCTCAATGGAATAGCGGTCTTCCTCTGCCCAGTCTGTCTGTTCGCGCCAGACCCCGGCCGCCACTGCGCCGACGACCTCGAGATGTTGGGCTCCGCCGGTTAGGCCTACGCGCGGCATCAGGGTGGCGGTCGATGGTACCAGCTGTGAGATATCCATGCCGAGCGCCTTGGCGAGGCCAAGTACCGTTTCCAGCTGCGGGTTGGCGCTCTTGCCGCGGATGATGTCGCGCACCAGATGCGGGCTCTTTCCCGCAGAGGAAGCCAGCGATAGCGAGCGCGCATTCCACTTCGACCCGGGGCCGGTGGCGGTTTCCAGGACGGTGCGCAGATGCGCGATGTCGAAGAGAGGTTTCTCTGTCATGGCGCCTCATCTAGCACTGCGGGACAGTTCCCGCAATATGTATCCACAACGCGGGATCGGGATTGTAATGTAGGATAGGTCCCGTAATAATCGGGGCATGACATCGCACCCACTCCTCTCCGATATCGACGCATTCTTGCGGATTCATAAGCTCAGCGAGAGCGCCTTCGGCCGCCACGCAGTCAATGACTGGAAGCTGATTCGCCAGCTCAAGGCCGGCCGCCGGCTATGGCCCGACACCGAAGCGCGCGTCCGCACCTTCATGATCACCTATCAGCCGACCCCGCGCCGGAAGAGGGCTGCCAAGTGAGCAGCGCCTTCGAACGCCATGGGCTCGACCATCTGTCGGCGTCCTCGATCAACCTGTTCGTGGCGCAGCCCTCGATGTGGGCGATGCAGAAGCTGATGGGTCGCAAGTCGACCGTCGGCCCGGCTGCTCACCGCGGCACTTCCATTGAGGCGGGCGTCGAGATGGGTCTGTTTGAACCCGATGCCCCGGTTGAGGCCTGTCAGGAACTGGCGATTGCCCGGTTCAACCAGCTCACAGCGCTGTCGGGCCATCCGGGTGTCGACAAGGAGCGCGCCGCCATTGCCCCGGCCGTCGCCATCGGCCTGGCCGAACTTCGCCAGTACGGCGTGCCCGAGGCTGCCGACGGCAATCGCCAGCACCGGATCGAGGTTGCCCTGCCAGGCGTGCCGGTTCCGTTCATCGGCTGGCTCGACTTTTGGTTCCCGGCGCACGGCATCATCGTGGATCTTAAAACCCAGCTGCGGCTCTCGTCCAAGATCTCCGATCCCCATTCCCGGCAAGGCGCGATCTACCATGCCGCCCACGGCAATGCCGAGATCCGCTTTGCTTACGTTACGCCGCAGAAGGTCGGGGTCTATAAACTCGAGGACCCGCGTAGCCACCTCGCCCGCGTGGTCAGCATTGCCCAGTCGATCGAGCGGTTCCTGTCGCTGTCGGACGACGGCGCGGCACTGACCCGGTCGCTCTCGCCGGACTTCGACAGCTTTTACTGGAATGACCCCGGCGCCCGCGCGGCCGCCGACGAAATCTGGGGCTTGGCCCCCGAAGGCGATGCCGCCTGCCTGAACGCGGCCCACTGAGAGAAGAGGAAACAGGATCATGGGTTTCATGACGCCCCCGTCTGGCGGCGGGGATTTCAAAGTATTTGTCTCGTACAATGCGAAGGCAGGACGCTGGTACACCAAGCGCGACGGCAAGGATGAGCCGCAGTTCGAGGTCACCGACATGACGGCGGTGTTCGACATGCCAGGCCTCAAGACCGGCTGGTTCAAATTCTCGGCCGGGGTCGCGCCGGAAAAGGTCATGGACACGTCGTTCACCGCGGCGGCCGCCAATCCCGGCCAAGACTTCAAGCGCGGCTTCATGCTCGACCTGTTCAGTGACAAGAATCTGCTCGGTGTGCGGGAGTTCTCGTCCACGGCCGGCATCGTCATCGACGCGATGAACGACCTCTACGATGCCTGGATGGCCGCGCCCGAAGGGGCCACTGGCCAATTGCCGATCGTGCGCTGTGTCGGCGTTCAGCCCGTCACCAACAAGCACGGCACTAATTACCAGCCCAAGTTCGAGATCGTCGGCTGGACAGCACGTCCCGAGGCGCTGGGTGACAATGACCAGCCGGCCAGCGCATCGGTCGGACCCGCACCGCTCGCCCCGGCACCCGCCCCCGCCGCTCCTGCCGCGCACATGCCGCCACCCGCAGCCGCGGCACCAGGCGCACCGCTGTTCTGATCAGGAAAATGCCGGGCCGCTTCGGTGGCCCGGCATCCGCTGCCTTTCCCCGACGATCCCAAAACTAACCCCTATCGAGGAAAGCGAGCTTTGCCGCGATGTCGCGCCTGATCGAAACCGGCAACGTCGATATCGACGCCATCAAGGACCAGCACCCGCTGGCTGAGGTCGTCGGCCGACATGTGGTTCTGAAGCGCCGCGGTCATCAGCTCATTGGCCTTTGCCCGTTCCACGACGAACGCACCCCGTCGTTCACCATCTATCCGCAGGACCAGCGCTACCATTGCTATGGTTGCGCCGCGCACGGCGATATCTTCGATTTCCTGCAGCACATGGAGGGGCTCGATATACGGGCCGCTGCCGAACAGTTGACCGGTGGCACGTTCCCGGTCCTGTCGGCCGACCGTGTCGCTGAGCTCAAATCCCGTCAGGCCCGGTTCGAGGCCGAACAGGCCGAGCGCCGCGATGCGGGGACGCGCCAGGCGCGCGAGCGCTGGATCGCAGCGGACCCTACCTACACCAGCCATCCCTACCTCAGCGCCAAAGCTATCAGGCCCAGCGGCACGCGCCTGGATGGCGCCCATATTCTCGTTCCGCTCCATGGATCGGACGGCAAGATACAATCGTTGCAGTCGATCGATGCGCACGGGCACAAGCTCTTCTGTTCCGATCTGCCGACAGCAGGCGGCATGTTCGTCGTTGGACAGAAGATTGCTGAAGCCGCGGGGCCGGTCCTGGTCTGCGAAGGCTTCGCCACCGGCGCCACGCTTCATGAAGCCACTGGCCAAACCGTCGTCGTTGCGTTCAATGCCGGCAATCTCGCCAAAGTTGCCGAGCGGCTTGTAGCAACACATTCCGGCAAGCAGTGGATCGTTGCCGGCGATGATGACCGGGGCAAGGCAAAGAACGTCGGCCGCGAGGCTGCAAGCAGCGCCGCCCGCATTCTCGGCTGCCCGGCGGTCTTTCCAACGTTTCCAGCCGCCAGCTCTGGCACCGACTTCAACGATATGGCTGCGACTTCGGGCATCGAGGCCGTCCGCGCTATCTTCGAAGCCGGCGCCTCCAACAGCCCCGACGTGTTCGAGACCCTCAGCCTAAACGAGATCGACAATATGCCGCCGCCCAGCTGGCGGATCGATGGCCTGATCCCGTCGCACGGCTTGGTCCTGCTCTATGGTCGCCCAGGCGAGCACAAGACCTTCATTGCGCTCGATATGGTGCTGAGGGTTGCCTACGGCCTCGACTGGCACGGCAAGGCCGCCAAGCAGACCGGCGTCCTCTACATCGCTGGCGAAGGCAAATACGGCATTGGGCAGCGCATCAAGGGCTGGCGCCGCGAGCACGCGCTGGAAGGCGTCGATGCGCCGTTCAAGCTGCTGCCTGTCGCCGTCCGCATGCTTGATCCCGCCAGCATCGAAAAGCTGAAGCGGACGATCGATCAGGTGCGCGGCGAGGTCGATTTCGCGATCGGGCTGGTCGTGATCGATACGGTGTCGCGCTCGATCCCCGGCGAGGACGAGAACAGCCAGGAAACCATGTCGATGTTCATCGATGGCTGCGCCGATATCCAGCAGCATTGCTGTGGCAGCGTGATCGGCGTCCACCATGCCGGAAAAGACCTCGACCGCGGCATGCGCGGCTCGACCGTGCTGCTAGGCGGCTGCGATACCTCGATCCGGGTGGCCAAGGACGAGGCCACAACCGTCCTGTCGGTCGAGAAGCAGAAGGACGGCGAGGAACTCGACGACCTGCATTTCACGATGAAGGTCGTGGACCTCACCACGGGGCTTGGGGCCGAGCAGAGCACGCTGGTGCCGGTGCTGGGCGCCGGGGCAACGCCGATCGCTCAAAAGCATCTCAACTGGAACCAGATCCGCGAGATTTTCCAGGCGATCGATGAGGCCTGGCGTGCCGGCGCACCCTGGTCCGTATTTCCCCATGCCCGGCGCAAGGGGCGGTTCGCCGTGGACCTGATCTCCGACCAATATGGGGTCACCAAGCGCGAGGCGGAGACCTCGATCAGCAAGTGGCAACAGCATGGCTACCTCGTCACCGAGGCCGGAAAGTTCCACGGCAAGGCCTCTGGTCTCAGGGTTGTGAAGTACCTGGAGCCCGACCGATGAGCCCTAAAATCCAGTTGTCGGAAGCAGTCGGAAGCACGGTTTTGCGTCAGTCGGAAGCCAGTCGGAAGGCGGCGGAAGCACGGTCGGAAGCTGTCGGAACGCGCAGTCGCTTCCCCCCCATACCCCCTAAGGGCTTCCGACTGCGCTTCAGGCGCATCGTCAGCCTCGTTTTTAACAAAGAAAGGAGGGGCGCATGAAGGGCGCGCCACCGACCCGGCATGGTCAGATCAGCGACATCCAGGTCATCATCAACTGCGTCGACCAGCGCGGCCGGGAACTGGACCAGCATTGGGGCATCGGGCGTCTGCCCATGCTTGTGCCGATCGAGTGGGCTGAACGGTTCCATGCCCAGCATAAGCTGTTCAACGCTGCGGTGTGGGAGTTCGACCTCAAGCTCGTTCGCCAGCACGGCGATGCCATGCTGCGGGCCTATGACAAGCTCGACCAGCTTGCCCGGGAAGCCAAGGGCGAAACGCTGCCGGTCGACCAGTGGGAGTTCGAGACGGAGCAAGGCCTCGTCATCCTGGTGCGGGACCTGCGCGATACCGGACGGGCCCAGCGTCACGGCCGTCAAGCTCAGGTCTGGTCGCTCGATGAGATCGCCAACGTCATCCGCTGCCATCCGATCCTGGCCGCCGCCAAAAACGCGTTCCCGGACGCACAGGTGGTGAGCGTCCGTCCCAGTCGCGCCGCGCTCGATCAGCTCAATGACGAGCTCTCAGATATCCCGTTCTGATGGAGCAGCCGATGACGTGAACCCACCAGCCCAGATCGGACGACGGCAGCCAGTACCGCCAAGCACCAGGCTGCCGCCGTCCTCACCACGACCGATTCCATTTTCAGGAGAACAATCATGGATGTTCTGACTTTGCCTGTGCCAGCGCGCAGGGCAACCCCGCCGGCCTCCCGGCAGACGATTACAACCGGAGCTATGCTGGCTCTCGACCTCGGCACCAGCACAGGCTGGGCGCTGCAGACGGGCGATGACTTCATCTCGAGCGGCACAGTGTCGTTCAAGCACACCCGCTTCGATGGCGGCGGGATGCGCTTCCTGCGCTTCCGCCGCTGGCTGGAACAGCTCGACCTCGATGCTGGACCGATCGAGGCGATCCACTTCGAGGAAGTGCGGCGCCACGTCGGAACCGATGCGGCCCATGTCTACGGCGGCCTTCTCGCTGTCCTGAGCGCCTGGTGCGAAGAGCATCTGGTTGCCTACCAAGGTGTGCCGGTTGGCACGATCAAGCAGTTCATCACCGGCAAGGGCAATGCCGACAAGGCCGCTGTCATCGCCGCCGTCCAGGCGAAAGGCTTTGCACCCGCCGATGACAACGAGGCCGATGCGATCGCCATCCTGATCTGGGCCATCGAGACCCGCGGGGGTGTGCGATGACCAGCTGGTCCATTCTCGGCCATACGGCCAAGGTTTTGGAGGAACGGCGCGACGATTACGGTGATCCCGCTGATCAGTTCAAATCGATCGCTGCTCGCTGGTCGATCACGCTCGGTATGCCGGTGACCCCGGCACAGGTCGCGCTGTGCATGATCGACCTGAAGCTGGTCCGGCTAGCCTACGATCCCGGGCACGTCGACAGCGTGATTGATGTCATCGGCTATGCCGCCCTGCTGAGGGAGATCCGCACATGAGCGTTACCTCCCGGATCTACGACAGCGCACGGCAGCGTGACGGCGAAGAACTCAAACGCGACGGCTGGCGAAGCGGCATCCTTGCCGTCTCGGTCAGTGACCAGCGCTTGAGCCAAACGGAGCGGGAACTCGTCCGTTCGATCGGCGAACGGCTCTACGGAGGCACCCATGGCAAAAGGGCGTAAGCGCAAAGCCGGCAAGCGCCACCCTTGTGGCAAGCTGGTGCAGCCCAGAGCTGGCGAAACCCAGCGTGAGGTCATAGCCACCGTGCTGGAAGCACGTCAGCGCCATTACGGGGTGACCGCCAGGCAGGCCCGTGACGAACGGCTGGGCACGGCGCTGGGGCGGTTGGCGTTTTGTGGTGTGATCGACGCTGAGCAGTTTGCTGCTGGGCAGAAGTACGCCGAGATCTATCACCGGCATCATGCGGTGATGGGCTGGCCGATGCCGTTCCCCGCTTCAGTTACAGGCATCCTGGCCAGCGACGGCGTGCTCGGCGGCGTGGGCGCACCTCCCAGCCGGACTCTGGTCGAGAAGGTGCAGCGGCACTACGGCGCCGTGCTCGATGTGCTCGGCCAGTGCGACCGGGATCGACAGGACGCACCGGGCAAGGCACCCGGCGTGCTCGCCTATCGGCTCGTCTGCATAGATGAGGATGCGGGTGGCTGGCCGCAGGCCGATCGCACCAACCTCAGCTTTGCCCTTGATGCGCTGGCAGAACTGTTCGGCATGGCGCGGGATAGTAACCGCAAAGTGCTGACATAACGCCTAAAACTGGCCGATTCCCTTGTTTTTATGGACGTTCTTCGGCATTGTTCCGAAATCGAGGATTGAGAACTGCGCCCGGAGCCAACCAGCTTCCGGGCGTTGTTCGATTTTGAATAAGCCACGCTATTGATATGACGGAAATTCCGGGAAAATTACGTCCCAGGACAGGGTTGGTATATTTAAATACCCAGTTTGCAGAGGTTGAAGAATTTCGACCAATTGGCGGTCAAATAGTTCTGGTGAAACCTTATTTATAATGAGGTTAACTCGATTGTGAAAGAATGCGGCAAAGTCCGCAATTTGTATGGGCGGCATTTTTGCTGAATCATAAAAACCAAATTCGCCGTTCATAAATACATCACTAAAAATATTAACCTGATGCTTGCTATCGGATCTCTTCCATCCGTTCCCGGCATCTATAAAAACACCAGCCTTAGCCCCAGGCGCATGACTCAGACTTTTGAGATGCCATTTTGCTTGAATTAGCAGAAACAATAGGGCTGCATCTTCGATCTTCTTAAGGTCGAATGGACCGGCATTATCGATGCCAAGCCTACTAATAACATCTTGGTGCTGCGCAGCCGTGAAACTCTGAACAATCAGTTTAAGACCGTATGTATCGAAAATCCAAGACATGAACCCGAAAATTCCCAGCCTGACTTTTGGATCGACGCCTTTCCAATTTTTACGTGCACCATATATGTCAACGAAATGCATTTCGTTGGCGCCTGTTATGCTTCGGATTTCATCAATAACACCTGGTAATTGATCCGCAATAACCGGCATCGCGTGTGGTGGAACAAGCACACCAACCAACGATTTCGTTTCTTTTGGCAGGTTGGGATTATTTGCCTGTACTCCCGGCGAACCGGTATCGTCGATAAGTAAGCCATACACGCCCGCCTTCACTGCCTGCTGGAACTCATCCGAAATCATAATCCCTCCAAGGCTCGGCCGCTTTGATGTCCAACGCTTTTTACCCGAACGCCAAATGACTACAAGAATGCGTGGGCGCCGCGCGGTCATCCAGCGTTTGCGTCGCCTTCAGGCTGAACCAGTCTGTAAGAACTGCGCTGCCAAGGGCATCGTTCGCGCAGCCACCGTGCCTGACCATATCGTGCCGCTCACCTTGGGTGGCTCGGACGATGACAGCAACATCCGCTGCCTCTGCGCTGACTGCCACCAGGCACGCACGGCCGAGCAGTTCGGTCATCGCAGGACGGTTGAAGTGGACCCTGACGGGTGGCCGATCGGGAGAGCCGGTTAATCCATCGATCGGAAATACTCGAGGACATCGTCAGCCAAGGCAGTGATCCGCTCAGCCTCGTCATCTTTGCGTCCTAGTGTCGCCGCGCCCCAAAGTTTGATCATATCGCGCTCAGGTATCTCGCCATAGCGATCAATGTACCAGGCCAACCGAAGCGCCAATTCCTTCTGAATATCCGCCATCATCCACCTCTCCGCCCATTTAGACACATTCGGCCGAAAGCGAAAACCGGGGGGCGGGTCGAAACTCTGGGGCCTGCGGGACGGAAACCGCGCATGGTCCAAAATTCACGTAACCGCGAGTTGGCGACCGGGGGTCAGAAAGCAGAAAGTCGCAGAATTTCGTCGAATTGACTGGATAGTCGTCGCGACAAGAGCGGTAGTCGCTTCACGGAAACGGAGCGATACAAATGACCAACTCGACCTTGCCCACTGCCAACGAAGCGTGGGGCTTCTACGGCACCAGTGGAGGCTTCACAGATGCGAAGGTGGCATGGCCGATCGCCTTTCAGGCTATTTCGAAGGCGGCTGGAGGTAATGCGAAAGGGGTCCGTGACTTTCTCGATAGCCGACATGGCAGGCATTTCGCTGACTATGTCGGTAGCAGCATGTATTCAGGGGTGGCCTTGAGTGATGCCATTGAAATTGCTGTAAATCGCTGGATGAAATGGGTTGTTGATCGCCATACAGGTCGAGAGCTCTCAGTGCCGACCGGGCTTCCCTACCTCAAGGGCTATGTGCTCCATTTTAGTCTCAAGGCGCAGGCCGCATGAGCGCAAGTGCAACCAGCACGATCCGCCTCGCAATCCGCACGAAGCCCGAGAACTTCGAGCGCAGCCGGATCGTCAATTTAATCGAGACGATTGAAAAAGCACTCTACGAAGGCGGCGCCTACGCTAGCGCGACCGCCGGCAGTTTAACTATCGAAATCACGGTCCGGACCGGCCAGTTGCTCGACACGGCCAAGGTACTGAACGAGCTCGAACTGGTCTGACCCGAGGGCAATAGCCCCCCAACTACCCTTCGACCTGACATTTTTACCGCGCGCCGCGAGCCTGAAGGCTTCCGCGGCCAAACGCTATCCAAGGATATCTATGGATCAGAACTGGCCGGCCCAGAGCAGTGAGTTCTGGCCGATAGAGAAGATCACGCCCTATGCGCGCAACTCCCGCACGCACTCGGATGAACAGGTTGCGCAGATCGCTGCCTCAATCCGTGAATGGGGCTGGACCAATCCGATCCTCGTTGATGAAGATGGCGGGCTGATTGCTGGCCATGGACGTCTGCTTGCTGCGCGCAAGCTGGGGCTGACGCAGATACCGACCATGGTCGCCAAGGGCTGGAGCGAGGCCCAGAAGAAGGCCTACGTCATCGCCGACAATAAGCTGGCGTTGAATGCTGGCTGGGACCTTGAACTGCTGGCCGTCGAACTGGGCGATCTGCAGGGTTTCGATTTCGACCTGATGCTGACCGGGTTCTCGGCCGACGAGTTGTCAAAGCTGCTGACCGAGAAGACCGATGGCCTGACCGACCCCGACGCAATTCCGGAAGCGCCGATCGAGCCCATCACCAAATCCGGCGATGTCTGGCTGCTCGGCAAGCACCGGCTGGTCTGCGGCGACAGCACCGATGCCGAAGCCGTCGCCAAGGCGCTGAACGGCGTTTCACCCCACCTGATGGTCACCGATCCTCCTTACGGCGTAGAGTATGATCCAGGCTGGCGCGAGAAAGCTGGCGTTGCCGCCTCGGGCTCAGCCAAGGGCAAGGTGTTGAACGATGACAAGGCCGACTGGCGCGACGCGTGGGCACTGTTCCCAGGCGATGTTGCCTACGTTTGGCATGCAGGTCTGTTTGCCGGTGTTGTCGGCGACAGTCTCGCTGCCTGCGATTTCCACCTGCGTTCCCAGATCATCTGGGACAAGGGCCAGCTGGTTCTCTCACGCGGCGATTATCACTGGGAGCACGAGCCTTGCTGGTATGCTGTGAAAAAGGGCGCGAAGGGCCACTGGGCTGGCGACCGGAAGCAGACCACGATCTGGCACATTCCCAAGCCGAAGAAGAACGAGACCGGACATGGGACCCAGAAGCCGGTCGAGTGCATGAAGCGCCCGATCGAGAACAATTCTAGCGCAGGCCAAGCCGTCTACGAGCCGTTCTCGGGCTCGGGCACCACCATCATTGCCGGCGAAATGACCGGCCGTTCGGTCCACGCGATTGAGCTCAACCCGGCCTACGTCGATGTGACTATCAAACGCTGGCAGGATTTTACCGGCAAGGCAGCGACCCTCGAAGGAGATGGTCGGACATTCGACGACATCGCTGGGATCGTCAGCAGCGATGCCCCCGCCAGTACCGATCCCATCGCAGAGCCCACCCACCCCTGACCATGGCGCAAGAGACATCGCCGGATTTCGGGGACACGCACCAGGCAGCCGTCCGCGAACCACCGGCACCACCTTCTGAACGGCACTGCATTGCCGGACCGCTTACAAGAATATGCCCTTCACGCGACACGCCGACCGGGCGGCCGATCAGCCTGACCAGCGCATCTCGGGCTTCTTCCGCTGAGGCACGCGGGCATGGTTGATTGGACCTGCAGCTACCGTCGCTTTCACGCGCAGCGATGCCGGACAGGCGGATACGCGGACCTTCGGCGCACCAGACCGGCCCATCGCCGTCCCAGACCCGGGTCGGCGTGCAAGTAAACGTCGTGCCTTGCGGTGCAATCACTGCGGCAGCGGCCATGATCAGAAATTCAAATATCGTCGTGTCCTCGGATTTTGGAGGCTTGGAACCGGTCAGGCGCGAGACATAGAGGAAGGCGCTCGGCCATGAAACCCGGCACAAAACCCAAGCCCACCCATCTCAAATTGGTCATCGGCAATCCAGGCAAACGGGCGCTGAACCGCAAAGAGGCCAAGGCCAAAGCGGCGATACCCGCTCCGCCGGTCCACCTCACGGCCGACGCGGTCGAGGAATGGAACCGGGTTGCAACGGAGCTCTACAATCTGGGCGTTCTCTCCGAGATCGATCGGGCGGCACTCGCGGCCTACGCGCAGGCCTACGGCCGCTGGGTCCAGGCCGAGCGCGCGATCGCCAAGATGGCCGAGAAGGACCAGCTGACCGGCGGGCTCATGATCAAAACATCGAACGGCAACGCAATCCAGAACCCGCTTGTGGGCACCGCCAACAAGGCGGCGGCGGACATGATGCGTTACGCCGCAGAATTCGGGATGACGCCCAGTGCCAGGAGCAGGATCGCGGCCGCGCCGCCAGAGGAAGGCGGCGACCCCGCCGACCGCTTCTTCGCCTGACCGGACGCTGGCTTATGCCCAGGCGGTGGTCGCGGGCGAGATCGTCGCCGGACCGCACGTCCGCAATGCCTGCCACCGGCACATTGCAGATCTCGCGCGCAAGGATGGCATCTGGTTCGACCAGACGGCTGCAAACCATGCATTTGCCTTCTTCGAGGAGGTGCTGAAGCTTTCCGAGGGCCAGTTCGAGGGCCAGCCTTTCCAGCTGGAACCGAGCCAAGCCTTCATCATCGGCTCGTTGTTTGGCTGGAAGCGCAAGGATGGCAGACGCCGGTTCCGCCGCGCCTACATTGAACAGGGCAAAGGCAACGGCAAATCGCCGATTGCTGGCGGCATTGGCGTTTACGGCATGACCGCCTGCAAGGAAGCCGGCGCCCAAATCTATGCCGCGGCAGCAAAGAAGGAGCAGGCAAACATTCTGTTCCGCGATGCGGTGAAGATGGTGCGGCAATCCCCGGCGCTGGCCCGGCGCCTGGAGTTTTCCGGCGGGCCTGGCCGCGAGTTCAACATCGCGCATCTGCCATCGGGTAGTTTCTTCCGGCCGGTGTCGCGCGACACGGGCAAAACGGGCTCCGGCCCGCGGCCATACTTTGTGTTGGCTGACGAGGTCCACGAGCTTCCGGATCGCTCGATCATCGAGATGCTAGAGCGCGGCTTCAAGTTCCGCCGCGATCCGCTGCTGTTCATGATCACCAACAGCGGTTCCAACCGCAACTCAGTGGCCTGGGAGGAACACGAACACGGTGTCCGGGTGGCAGCCGGCAACCCCGATGCGGTGACGGATCCGACTTACCTCGGGCAGGTCGTGGACGACACGACGTTCAGCTATGTCTGTGCGCTCGACGAGGGCGATGATCCGCTGACCGACCCGAGCTGCTGGATCAAGGCCAACCCACTCCTGGGCGTCACGATCACGGAGCAATACCTCTCAGAGGTGGTCGCTCAGGCCAAAGCCATCCCGGGGCAGTTAAACGGGATCCTACGGTTGCACTTCTGCATCTGGACCGACGCCGAGACAGCCTGGATGGCACGGGCAACGCTGGAACCGCTGCTCGCCGAGTTCGAACCGAAAGCTGGTCAGTCGGTCTGGCTCGGGCTGGACCTGAGCCAGAACCGAGACCTGACCGCATTGGCTGCTGTCCAGTGCAACGGCGAACAGGACGGCAAGCCCTGTTTTGATGCCTGGGTCGAGGTCTGGACGCCGGGCGATACGCTCAGTGCCAGAGTGCTACGTGACAAGCAGCCTTACGACGTTTGGGTGGCTGGCGGATTTCTGAATGCGCCGCCAGGCGAGAACATCAGCTTGCGCCAAGTGGCGCAGGCGCTGGCTGAACTGGACAGCGAATACCGCGTCGAGACCGTGGCCTACGACCGCTATGCGTTTCGCCGGTTTGAAGAGGAAGTCACCGAACTCGGGCTATCGGTCAATTTCATCGAGCATCCGCAAGGCGGCACCAAACGCGGCAAACCTCAGGACGGAATGAGCGAAGGCCTGTGGATGCCAGGATCGCTGCGGCATCTCGAAGAACTGATCCTGGAAGGCCGGATCCGGCTCAAACGCAATCCGGTGCTGATCTCCGCAATGATGTCGGCGGTCACCGAGACCGACCGCTGGGACAACAAGTGGCTCTCCAAGCAGCGGGCCATCAACAAGATCGACGCAGCCGTCGCGCTGTGCATGGCAGTGGGGGCAGCAATGGCAGGCGACACCTCCGGCTCGATCGATGATTGGCTGAAGAGCCTGCGCGCATGAACCTATTCCAGAAGGCGCTCGGATACGTCGCGCGCTTCATCGGGCTGACCGATCCACGCCTTACTCAGGCAGTCGGTGGCCGCACAACGACAACCGGCGAAATGGTCTCAACCACCTCAGTGCTGGGGCTGGCGTCCGCCTGGGCCTGCGTCAATCTGCTCGCCGGCACAATCGCCTCGCTGCCGCTCATGGTCTACCGGACACGGAGCGGCGCGCGGACGGTCGCCACTGACCATCCACTTTACCGGATCCTGCACGACAGCCCGAACGCCGACCAGACTGCGGTCGATTTCTGGGAGTTCATCTGCGCCTGCATTGAGCTTGGCGGCAATGCCTATGCCGAGATAATTCGGGGTAGCAACGGCCGGGTTGTGGCGCTCAGCGTACCCATCGCGCCCGAGATCATGACGGTGCGCCGTCTGCGCGACGGCAGCCTTCAATATGAGTGGTCTGACAATGGCGTGCGTTCGGTCGTTGCTCAAGACAACATGCTCCATATCCGGGGCTTTGGCGGCAATCCGCTGGGCGGGCTATCGACCCTTTCGTTCGGCCGCCAGACCTTCGGGCTTGCACAGGCCATCGAACGGGCGTCGGGCGATACCTTTCGCAACGGGGTGCGGCCTTCGGGCCTCTTGAAGACCGCTGACACGCTGACCCTCGATCAGCGCAAACAGGCAGAGGAATTGCTCCAGGAGAAATTCGCAGGTGCGATCAATGCTGGCCGGCCAATGCTGCTCGACCGGGGCATGGACTGGGTCCAGCTCTCGATCAGCCCGGAAGACGCGCAGATGCTCCAGAGCCGGGCCTTCTCGGTCGAGGAAGTCTGCCGGTTCTTCGGCGTGCCGACCTTTATGGTGGGCCACACCGAGAAGACCACCAGTTGGGGCACCGGGCTCGAACAACAGACACTGGGGTTCCAGAAATTCACGCTGCGCCGGCGCCTCAAACGCATCGAACAGGCGCTCTCCAAACAGCTCCTGTCCCCCGCCGATCGCCAGGCCGGGATCGTTATCGAGTTCAACCTTGAAGGCCTGCTGCGCGGCGACAGCGGCGCACGCGCCTCCTTCTACCAGCAGATGCTGAGCAACGGCGTGATGACCATCAACGAGGTCCGCGCGCTGGAAAACCTCGCGCCTGTTTCGGGCGGCGATGTCCCCCGCATGCAGATGCAAAATATGCCCATCACCCAAATCAGCACCGGGGCCGGATCATTGCCGCCCACGCAAGCGAACGCCCCATCGGAGCCAAGACAATGAAACATCTCACCCTGACCCTCAAATCTAGTGACCTTCAGGAAACCGGCCAGTTCGAAGGCTATGCCTCGACCTTTGGCAATGTCGACCAGGGTGGCGACCTGATTGAGCCCGGTGCATTTCGGGAAAGTGTCGGCAAGGCCCGCACTGAGGGTTGGTCGATCCCGATGCTGTGGCAGCACGATCAGCGCGAGCCGATCGGCGTGTGGCGCGATATCTTCGAGGATGACCGCGGCCTGTTCGTGCGCGGCCAGCTGATCATGGACGGCGATCCGGTTGCTCAGCGGGCCTACGGCAAGCTCAAGCACGGCGCGCTTGGCGGCCTCTCGATCGGCTACACCATCCCCAAGGGCGGCGCTGCGCCTGATCCCTACAAGGCCGGTGTGCTTCGCCTCAAGAAGATCGATCTTCGCGAGATCAGCCTCGTCACCATGCCCATGAATATCGAGGCCAAGGTGACTGCGGTCAAAACCGTCACCGACGGCAGCGTGCTGCCATCCCTTCCAGAGTTTGAGAGCTTCCTGCGTGAGGCAGGGTTCTCGAAAAGCCAGGCTGCCGCAATCGCGGGCAAAGGCCTGAAATCGCTGCACCGGAGTGAGTCCGGCAGTGAGTCCCCCACCGACTTCCTGTCGGCTCTCGCCGCGCAAATTCGCGGCTGACCCCAACTCCTACGGAGCATTCCCATGACTGATACCAAAAGCGCCGAGCAGCTTGCCGGCGAAGTGAAAGCCGCGTTCGACACGCGCCACGACCAGGTCAAAGCCATCGCTGAAGAGGCGCTTGGCAAGGCAGCCAAAGGCGAGGAACTTTCCGCCGCAACCAAGCAGCTGGCGGATGAGGCGCTGACCGCGCTGAATGAAGCCAAAGCCCGCCTCGATGAGGTCGAGCAGAAGCTCGCCCGGCGGGTGGCAGAGGACGCGGCCCCGCAGTTCAAGACCATCGGCGAACGTGTCGTCTCGTCCGATAGCATCAAGCCATTCCTGAACAGCAAGACCGCTCGCGGCCGTGCCAGCGTCGAGGTGAAGGCGATCATTTCGGCGCTCACCACAGATGCCAACGGTTCGGCCGGTGATCTGATCGTCCCTGACCGTCAGCCAGGCATTGTCACGCCGGGGCAGCGCCGCCTGACCGTGCGTGACCTACTGACGCCTGGGCGCACCAACAGCAACGCGGTCCAGTACGTCAAGGAAAGTGGCTTCACCAACGCCGCTGCCTCGGTGTCTGAAACCAGCGGCGCTGCCAAGCCGCAGACCGACATCAAGTTCGATGTCGTGACCAGCAGCGTGACCACGATCGCTCACTGGGTTCTGGCAACCCGCCAGATCCTTGACGATGTGCCGATGCTGCAGTCCTACATCGACGGCCGCTTGACCTATGGTCTGGCGCTGGTCGAAGAGAACCAGCTGCTCAATGGCGGCGGCACGGGTACGGATCTGCACGGCATCTATACGCAGGCGACGGCCTTTGCGCCGCCGATTACGGTCCCGGCACCGGTGACCCGGATCGATGTCCTGCGCCTGGCCATGCTGCAGACCGCACTGTCGGAACTGATGTCCACCGGCATGGTATTGCATCCGGCCGATTGGGCGGCGATCGAACTGCTGAAGGACACCACCGGCCAGTTCATCATTGGCAATCCCCAGGGCAACCTGTCGCCGACGCTTTGGGGCCAACCTGTTGTGCCCACCCAGTCGATGGCCACCGGCAAGTTCCTGACCGGCGCCTTCCAGCTGGGCGCGCAGATCTTCGACCGCATGGATGCCATGGTTGAGATCTCGACCGAGGATGACCAGAACTTCCGCAAGAACCTTGTGACGGTGCTGGCCGAAGAGCGTCTCGCGCTCGCGGTCTACCGGCCCGAGGCCTTCGTGAAGGGCGATTTCGCTGCTGCCGCCACCGCGGCAACCAAGGTCTGATGGTGACGGGGCCGGCTCGTTCCGGCCCTTTCATCCAACGGAAGGGATGATCCATGATCCTTAAAGCCCTCGATACCCTGCACATCAGCTCGGTCAGCTCCCACAACATCCTGGCCGGCCAGAGCTTCGAGCTCGACGACCATTTCGGCCGACAGCTGATCGAACGCGGGCTTGCGGTCGAGGTCGGCGGGAGTGCGCCGGCCGCTGCTGTCACGCGTAAGTCCGGCTCGACGCACCGCACCAAGGTGGAATGATGTCTGAGATCGTCACGATCGAGCCGCCCCAGGACCGTGCCGTGACGCTCGAAGAGGCACGCCAACAGCTCCGGCTTGATGGCCGCGACGAGGACCTCCTGCTCGGCTCCAAACTGGATGCCGCCCAGGGCGAGCTTGAGCGGCAGACTGGCCTGAAGCTTTGCGAACAGGTCCTCGAACTGCAGCTGGAAGACTGGGAAGACGAAATCACCGTGCCCATCCGGCCCTGCACGGTGGCTGAGGTCCGCTACGCTGCACCCAACAGGGCAACAGTAACCCTACCAGAGACGGACTATGTCGTCCGCCGGCGCCACGGGTTCACCCGCATCCGCCCGGCATCCGGGAAATCCTGGCCGGAAGTGAGTGCAGACGGCCTGATTCAAATCACCCTGTCGGCCGGGTTTGATGAGAACGACCCTGATCTGTCGATCGCCCGCGCCGCGATCCTGGTCAAAACCGCATCACTCTTTGAAAACCGTGAAGGTGCAGCCTGTCTTGCCTTCGATGCGCTCGTGGGTCAGCTCAAATGTCGCTGGATCTAGCCTCGAAGCTCGACACCCGGATCCGGATCGAGCGCAAGTTGGTCACTCGGGACCCGCAATACGGAACCGAACAGGTCACTTGGGGACAGTATGCCTGCGTCTGGGCCGAGGTGAAGGACATTCTCCCGTCCAAGGCTGAGCGCCTGGCCGACAGTATCCAGATCGGCCGCAGGCCTGCGCGTATCCGCATCCGTTATCTAGCGGGTCTTGCAGCGGACATGCGGATCATCATCGATACACGCGTACACCAGATCATTTCCGGCCCGGCCTTGCTGGGCCGGCGTGAGGCCGTGGAGTTCATGGTCGAGGAATATACGAGCGAAGGAGCCGCGACATGACGATCCGGCTCAAGGGCGGCCCTGAATTGCTGCGGCTGCTTGATGAACTGCCCAAGAACCTCGAACGCAACATCATCCGCGGCGGCCTGCGTGCTGGCGCCAAGGTGATCCAGCAACAGGCCAAGGCCAATGTGCCGGTGAAGACCGGGCAATTGAAGCGCGCGATCGGGATCGGCACCCGAACTGATGGCGCCAAGCTCTCGTCCTACGTCAAACTGCGCGGGCGGGGCTCCTATCTCGGCCTGTTCATTGAATATGGCGTCGCGCCGCACCTGATTTCGGTCTCCGAGGCTGACAAGCCGGTGCGCGGGACCCGGCGTGGCCCGCGCAAGGTCGGCATCGGCACGATCAACAAGATGCTGAAGCGCGGCAGCCTCAAAATTGGCGAGAACTTCGTCGGTGCCGTGGTTATGCACCCCGGCCACGCCGCCAAACCGTTTCTTCGCCCCGCTCTCGACCAGAAGGCCGAGGAAGCCGTCAACGCGATGGGGGCTTACATCGCCAACCGCGTGCAGATCGGTGACCTGAAGGCACCGACCCTTGAGGTCGATGACGAATGAACGGGGTCATTGCGGTCCGCTCGCTTCTGGTGGCTGATACCGGGTTGACGGCGCTTGTCCCGGTTGCGCGGATCGCCGCTGGAATGCTGCCGCAAGGCACGGACTTGCCGGCTATATCGCTGATGTCGGTCAGCAGTGTGGATCGCAACGTTCCTGCGCCAGGCTCCAAGCGCCGGGTAACCGAACGCGTGCAGGTGACGGTGCTGGCGCGGATTTATCCCGAAACCAAAGCCATGCTCGCGGCCATCCGTAAGGCCGCTGCTGACCAGATGCCCGCAATCGACGGGCTCACCGACGTGACCGTCCACACAGATTCCGCCGGACCAGACTTCCTCGATGAGGAGACCGGCATCCACATGCAGACGCAGGATTTCCGCGTCTCATTCAACGAGGCGCGCCTGTAGCCTCACCTTCATAAGGACCCATTGCCATGCCCGTTCGGACTTCCGCCGGCACCACCTTGCGGGTGTCGGCTTTAACGCCTGCTACCTTTGACGCTACTGGCTACAATGCCCTGACCACCACGGTGGTGGGCGAAGTATCCGACCTTGGCGAGTTCGGCCGCGAGTTCAACCTCGTCACCTTCAACCCGGTCGGCAGCCGCGGCGTGGTAAAGAAGAAGGGCAGCTTCAATCAGGGCACGATGCAAATCCAGCTCGGGCTCGATACCGATGATGCCGGCCAGATCTTGCTGAAGTCCGCATCGCTGTCGGACGCCGACCACAGCTTCCTTGTCACCACCCAGAACGGCGACAAGTACTATTTCCAGGCGCAGGTCATGAGCTTCAAGGTCAACGTCGGCTCTGTCGATCAGATCACCACGGCCACCGTGACGCTGGAACTCACCACCAATTCTGCCGGTGTAGGCATTGTTGAGGTCCTGGCGCCTTAAATTGCTGATGGTGCGGATGGCGGGACTCGAACCCGCACGAGGATACCCTCACAAGATTTTAAGTCTCGGGCGTCTACCATTCCGCCACATCCGCGCCGCGACATCGGCATGGTGCGGGCGAAGGGACTCGAACCCCCACGCTGTTCGGCGCCAGAACCTAAATCTGGTGCGTCTACCAATTCCGCCACGCCCGCACTCGGGCTGGCCTTTCCCAGATCATGCCCAAATTGCCAAGGAGAACATGCATGTTCGACATCACGACGCTCGCCGCCACCGATACCTCGACCCTCGAACTGGTGGGCGGCGACGACGCCCCGCTTTTCGACGAGAAGGGCAAGCGCCTCTCGATCACGGTCTACGGCCCGGGCTCGAAGGTCTACCAACGCGCGCAGGCACGTCAGCAGAACCAGCTGATGGACAAGATCAAAAAGCGCGGAAAGATGGATCAGTCCGCTGAGGAGAAGCTCGCCGAACAGGCCGATTTTCTGGCCGCCTGCACGGTCAGCTTCAACGGCTTCACCTATCCGCCCGCTGAGGGGCTGGAAGGCCAGGAGCTGTTCCGCAAGGCCTATGCCGATCCCTCGATCGGGTTCATCGCCACCCAGGTTGCCGCCCATATCAATGACTGGGCAAATTTTACGAAGAGCTCGGGGCAGAGCTGAGCCTCTACGTCCGGCAACTGGCGTGGCTGGGCACGGCGCCCAAGCCGCGCTCACCCAAGCAGGCCAAACCCGACGCTGACACCGATCCGCCGACCCGGCTGCAGCGGATGGTCATCGACGATCTTACCCCCGACTTTCCGCCCATCCGCACCCCATGGGTAATCGATTGGATTATGGAAGTGGGCCCAACCGATCCCGGCGCGATGGGCGCAGTCCCCATCTCATGGGCCACTATCGGCCAGTGGCAGCACTGCATGGGGCTCGACCTTCCGCCTTGGCTGGTGCGCCTGCTGCGGCGCCTTTCGGTCGAATTCGTCGCGGAAACTGTCCGCGCCCGCGAGCCGGATTGTCCGCCGCCATGGACTGCCACCTCCGTCCTCAACCGCGATGAAGTGTCCCGCAAAGTGTCCAACGCCTTCCGGGCGCTGATGATGTCGAAGGAGCCAGCAACGTGAAAGCAGGCACCCTCGAAATCGAAATGATCACCAACGTCGCCCGGCTCCAGAAAGAGATGGCTGACATGAAGCGCACGGTGGCAGGCGCGATGGGCGACATGGCAGACAGCGCCTCGCGTGCAGACCGGGCGCTCAATGCGGTCGGAGGCGGCGGTGTCACGCGCATGGGCGGCTCGGCCAAGCTCGCTGGGCACCATGTCCAGAACCTTGTCTTCCAGCTAAACGACATGGTGGTCGGGCTGTTCTCCGGGCAGAAACCGATGACCGTGTTCATGCAGCAGGGCACGCAGATCGGGCAGATCGCAATGCAGGCCGGTGTCGGCATCGGCGGCATGGCCCGGGCGCTGCTCGGGCTTGCCGCCAGTGCTACCGCTGCCGCGCTGACCAACCCTTATCTGCTCGCAGCCGCTACCGCCGCCGGCATCGCGTTTGGCGCATTCAAGCTGTTCCAATCTAGCGTGAAGCAGACGGGCGAGCTCGACCGCTATGCGCAAAGCCTCGGCCTCACCAAGAAGGAAATGGAAAAGCTGGGGCCCGTCGGGATAACCGTCGGCGATATCATGAAGGGGCTTTGGAAGACCGCCTCGGATGGTCTGAACCTTGGTCCTGTATTCTCGACCCTCAAGGACTGGGCGGTCATGGCCTTTGAGGCCGTGATGACGGTTGGCAAATACGCGATCGCCTTCATCTATGCCAGCTGGGTCGGCGGGTTCAACGCGATCCGCGTGACCTGGGCAACATTGCCCAGCGTGGTCGGCGAAGCCGCCGTGGGTGCTGCAAACCTTGCGATCAGCGGGACCGAGTATCTCGCCAACAAAGCGATCGCAGCGCTCAACTGGCTCGCCGAGTGGGTGAATCCGGTGCTCGACCGCGTCGGGCTTGCCACCATCACCCGCATCGAGAGCGTGGCCCTCCCGCGCATGGAAAACAGCTTTGCTGGCTCTACCGCGCGGATGGGTACTCAGGTTCGGGACGAGTTCAGCTCGGCCTTTGGCGATGCCATGGGCATGATGGATGCCTTCTCAGCCAAGTGGCGAGAGAACAGCATTGCCGCAGCCAAGGCTCGGCTAGCGGCCAAGGCGGAGGAGATCCGCGGGGACAAGACCGACAAGGCCGCCAAAGGGCCCAAGACGACCGAAGCCGAACGCGCGCTACGGGCTGCCCGCGACTTTGCTGCCAATCTCGCGCTGGAGACCGCCAAGATCGGCAAGACGCCCATCGAGATCAAACGCATGGAAGTCGCCTTGGCGGCGCTGAAGGCGCCTACCGACGCGGCGCGCATCGCTATTCTCGAAGCCGGTGAAGCCTGGGAGCAGGCCACCCGCGCTTTTGCTTCATCCGAGTTCCTGCGCCAGGCAGTCGGCCCGCTCGAACAGCAGGTTGCCCTGCTTGGCCAGTCCGCGCGGGCGCAGGCAGTCGCCAATCTTGAGGCGGAGCGCGAGCAGATTGTGCTCGAACGCGGCGCTGGAGCCTGGGAACGATATCGGGCCGCGCGCACCCGCCTGATGGAGGCTGACTTTGCCCAAACGGATCAGGAACATTTCCTCGCAAGCCTCGATGACATGGTCTCGGCCACCGAAGCTGCGGCTCAGGGCATGGCCGATGCTTTCGGTTCAGTTGGCGGCGCGATTGGCGGCATCACCGTCGAGATCACCCGTTTTGCCTCTGCGCAGGTAGCCGCTGCTAGCCGCGTCGCCGACGCCGAGCGTGAATATGGGAGGTCCTCGTTCCAGTACGCGGACGCGCGCACGGCGCAAGCCTCGGCCGATATCAATCACTATGGAAACCTCGCCTCGGCGGCGAAGGGCTTCTTCAAGGAAGGCTCCGACGGCTTCAAAGCCATGGCATCCGCTGAAAAGGTCTTCCGCGCCTTTGAACTGGCGATCGCCATCAAGAACGCTGCTGTGAAAATAGGCCTGATCGGCGCGCAGACAGCCGCTAAGGTCACTTCGGATACGGCCATGGCGGTGTCCGACACCGCGCGGGCCGGCGTCGAACAGGGCAACTCGATTATTACAACGGGCATCAAGGCGGTTGAAGCCGTGGTCAACGCCATTCGCTCGCTGCCTTTCCCGCTCAACATTGCCGCCGGTGCGGTCACCGCAGGCGTCATCGCCTCGCTCGGCATCGCAATTGGCGGTGCCTTTGGTGGCGGCGGGGCCAAGCCTAAGCCTGCCAATGATGGAACCAGTACAGTCTTCGGCGACAGCACGGCCAAATCGGAGAGCATTGCCAAGGCTATCGATCATCTGCGCGAGGTCGACACGCTGACCATGCGCTATTCCGCTGCGATGCTGACTTCGCTGAAAAGCATTGAGGCCAGCATTGGCGGGCTTACCAACCTCATCATCCGCACCAATGGCATGGAGTGGTCTGCCGCCGGCATCCAGACCGGCACCAAACTCACCGGGCTTTTGGGCACGGCCAATTCGATGCTGACTGGCATCTCCAACTTTGCCAGCGGCAAGACAGGCTCGCTGATTGGTGCCGGCATCGGGATGGCGATCGCGGGGCCGATTGGCGCTGCCATTGGCTTCTTGGGCGCCAAGCTGCTGGGCGGTCTGGGCAAGGTCCTTGGCAGCATCGTCACAGCTCTGTTTGGCACCAAGACCAGCATCGTCGGCCAGGGCATTTATGGCGGCGCGCAGTCGCTCGGTTCGATCATGTCGGGCGGTTTTGACGCGAGCTATTATTCTGACGTCAAGAAGACCAAGAAGTTCCTCGGGATCAGTACAGGCTCGAGCTACGGCGTCCAGTACACCGCGGCTGACGCCGAACTCGAGCGCCAGTTCAGCCTGATCTTCGAAGGCTTCTACGGCGCGATCTCGGCGGCTGCCGGCCCGCTGGGAATGTCGCTTGGCGAGGTGCAGTCGCGCCTTTCCGGGTTTGTGGTCAACATCGGCAAGATCGATTTGAAGGGCCTGACCGGGGCCGAGATCCAGGAAAAGCTGACCGCAGTCTTTGGCGCGGCCGCGGACAATCTCGCCCGCACTGCGGTGCCAGGGCTCGAGCAGTTCCAAAAGGTTGGTGAAGGCTATTTCGAGACGCTGGTACGCATTGCCTCCAGCATCGAAGCGGTGACCACTACGCTCAGCCTTCTGGGCACCTCAGTTGAGGGTCTGAGCGTCAGCGCCAAGATGAATCTGTTCGACCTGTTCGGTTCGGCCGGCGACATGGCGTCTGCCACAGGTGAGTATTTTGCTCTCTATTACACAAAGGCCGAACAGGCGTCAGCGCAGACCGCGCAGATGGCCAGGGTCTTTGACAGCCTAGGGCTTGCGCTTCCCGGTAGCATCGCGGGGTTCCGCGCGCTGGTCGAAGCGCAGGACCTTACCACCTCATCTGGACAGGCCGCTTACGCAGCGCTGATCCAGTTGGCACCGGCGTTCGCCGATCTGGTCGGCGCGGCGCAGGATGCCGCTAGTGCCGCTGCCATCCTCGATGAGCGGTTGTCACTCGAGCGGCGGATGCTGGAAC
>Ga0164292_10000478_pt1 | contig 31236 bp, 30 predicted proteins | sample GEODES117metaG_FD_111486 | JGI IMG/M metagenome (GOLD analysis project Ga0164292, IMG submission 111486) | Eutrophic lake water microbial communities from Lake Mendota, Wisconsin, USA - GEODES117 metaG | ecosystem: Environmental > Aquatic > Freshwater > Lake | place: USA: Lake Mendota...
TGTAAAAGATTTGGGTAATTCAGGGTTATTGGCAATTAAATGGTTAATACTTTTATATTTAATTCAAACGGTTGCCGAGTTATGTTTATCTCCAATTGGTTTATCACTTGTTGGTAAATTGGCACCAAAACGATTTGCATCCCTAGCCTACGGAGTATTCTTTATTTCAAGTGCGGCAGGGTATGCTTTGTCAGGAACATTGGGTTCAATTCTTCCGGCAACAGGAGATAAATTCAAAAAAGCAAATGAATTAGGAATTGACTTGCAAGGTGTTTTAGATAAATCAATTACGCCAACTGCTGAACAACTTAAATTATTGGCTGATAATCAAATTAACGATCATTATTCAATGTTTGCCGGTTTTGAAATTCAAAATTTATACGATTTCTTTATGGTGTTTGTTGTACTTTGTGGTATTGCAGCATTAATATTGTTTCTTTTGACACCATTTATCAAAAAAATGATGCACGGTGTTCGCTAATCATTTTTTAAAAATATTTTCATAACTTTCAAACCTGCGAAACAATTTTGCAGGTTTGTTATTTAATCTAATTATTTATGTGGAAAAGTCATCCTAAAGCACTGCCGTATTTATTTTTGTCTGAAATGTGGGAACGTTTCGGGTATTATTTAATGATTGGTATTTTTACCCTATACCTAAAAGATGTCGAAGCCGGTTATGCAATGACCGAAAAAGAAGCATCCGACTTATATGGAACATTTATCGCATTGGTTTTTCTTACGCCATTTATTGGAGGTTTAATTGCGGATAGATACTGGGGTTACAAAAAATCAATTGTAATCGGTGGACTAATGATGGGAGTGGGTTATTTTTTAATGGGAGTTCATAACATAACAGTTCTGTATATTGCCATGTCGCTCGTTATTGTAGGGAATGGTTTTTTTAAGCCTAATATTTCAACGCTACTTGGTAATTTTTATAATGAAGATAAATACAAAGAGAAAAAAGATGAAGGCTATAATATATTCTATATGGGAATAAATATTGGAGCATTTATTTGTAATTTCTTTGGTGCTGCGTTAAAAATTCTGTTCGGTTGGGAGTATGCATTTATGGCAGCTGGGGTCGGAATGTTTATTGGTGTTATTGTTTTCATTTTAGGAACGAAACATTACGGCAATAAAACTGATAAGAAAGGTGTACAAGAAGGCGATATGCCGTTTTATAAAATTGTTTTGTTCATATTAGTGCCGTCGGCACTTTTTGGTGTGATAGGTTGGTTTTTAAATGGTGTACAATCAGAAGCAAATCCGAATTGTTCAATTTTTGGTTCAGATAGTACAGATGCTTTTATTTTTGCATGTATACCGGTTATTTTCTTTTATGCCAGTTTATATTTCAAAGCGAAAAAAGAAGACAAGCGACCCATTGGAGCGTTGTTAACTATATTTGGCGTAGTTATTTTGTTTTGGGCTGTTTTTAAATTAAATGGTTCGGCGTTGAATAATTGGGGAGATAAATATACCGACAGAGAATTAACGGGTGTTTCTCAAACAATTGCTTCAAAATTGGTTTTAACTGACACTTTAGTATACAAAAAAGATTCTGTAGCTCTTTATGACGAAGCTTTCAGGATTCAAAAGGAAGATGGTAAAGTCATTAAAGTAGTGGATTATCCATTGTATTTTAGAAATGTTAAAAAAGAAAAACTGCCTGAAGAGGGAAGTAAAGTCTTTACATGGTCGGCAAATTTAAGCCAATCCATTAATCCGGGTTGGGTAATAATTTTAACGCCACTTGTAGTTGCTTTTTTCACCTTTTTAAGAGGTAGGAAAAAGGAACCCACAACTCCTACCAAAATTGCTTTTGGATTATTAATTTCAGCTTTATCTGTTTTAGTGATGGTTGCAGCTGTCAATATGGGAGGAAATGGTTCGGAAAAAGTAAGTGTTTGGTGGCTCGTGGCCAACTACGGCGTTATAACCATTGGGGAATTATTTTTAAGTCCGATGGGATTGTCGGTGGTTTCAAAATTGAGTCCAACGAATATTACTTCACTCATGATGGGCGGATGGTTTTTATCCACCTCTATTGGTAATAAATTAAGCGGAGTTTTAGCCAGTTTATGGGATACTTATGATAATAAAGCTGATTTCTTCTGGATAAATTTTGGATTGTTAATGTTTGCAACTTTGCTTATGTTTGTTTTGTTAAAACAACTCAATAAAGTGATGAAAGAAAAGGGAATTAATTAAATTTCGGCACTATATTTGAAAAAGACTAAAAAATTAAATTTATGAAACAATTACTGATTACACTTGTAATGGTTTTTACAACTGTTGCAACGCAAGCTCAAGAAATTAAATGGATGACGCTTGATGAAGCATTAGCGTTACAAAAGAAAAATCCGAAACCAATATTTATGGATGTTTATACGGATTGGTGTGGACCTTGTAAAATGTTGGACAAAAATACATTTCAAACCAAAGAAGTGTCAGAATTTATAAACGCAACATATTATGCGGTTAAATTTAACGGAGAAGGAAATTCGGAAGTTAATTATAAAGGGAAAAAATATACAAATCCAGGCTACGATGCTACCCGCAAAGGGAGAAACAGTATGCATGAATTTACAGGTTTTCTTAATGTTGAGGGTTATCCTTCTATGTATATTCTAGACAAAAAAGGAGATATAGCGAAAGTGATTGTAGGGTATTATCAACCGGAACAATTATTAGCGGAATTAAAAACTGTGAAATAAATGAATAAGATTATTTTATATTTTGTCTTTTTTTGGTCTCTTCAAACATTGAGTGCCCAAGATTTAAAGTGGCAAACGGATATTAATAAAGCGATAGAACTTTCTACTAAAAGTAAAAAGCCGCTTATGTTATTTTTTACTGGGAGTGATTGGTGCGGATGGTGTATTAAATTGCAAAAAGAAGTTTTCCAAAAGCCGGAATTTGTAGAATGGTCTAAAAATGTCATTTTAGTAGAATTGGATTATCCAAGAAAGACTCAACTAGAAGCAAGCCTAAAACAACAAAATGATCAATTGCAACAAATATTTCAGGTGCAAGGTTTTCCAACAATTTGGTTTGTCAATCCGCAAAAAAATGGAACTCAAATTAATTTGCAACAATTAGGAAAAACTGGTTATGTGGCTGGAGGACCCGAAAAATGGTTAGAGGTGGTAAATCAATTTATGCCTAAATAAGTTAGTTTAATTCAATCTTATAATATCCCTTTTCACTGGTTGAGTGAAAAGGGATGTTTTTTTGTAAACAGGTATGCTGCCAATTCTCAAGTAAATATTTGTAATTACTGCCATCGGCAATAATAATTGCTGGATTTAGTTCTTCAATTACCCGTTCTAAATTTATTTTTGGTGATTGGGTCAATAAAATTATGTTTGGCTTGATAGGGATTCTATAAATACCTTCCTTATCAATGACTAAAATTTTAGTATCATTTATTTGTAAAATATTTTTGAGTTTTGTGACAGAGCCGATTTGGCCAAAGTTAGCTTGAAGATAATTTTTTAGGACATAATTGTCTTCAATATCTTTTTCATTACTAAATATTGTAAGCGAGTTATTTGTTTTTTTTGCCAATATGGTTTGTTTTGGGTATTGAAAAATAATAAACTCATCGTTTGACTTATGATATTCAAGCGAACCAATAATTGATAATTGAAATAGAAGGATGCAAATTAAAGCAATCAGTATTCTATTGAATTTTGGTTTTTTAAACCATAAAACGATTCCAATTAATGCTAAAAGAGAGCTGAATAGAAGTGTTAAATTGAAAGGAATTCCCTTGATTATGAATTTTTCTAAAGAGGAAATAAAAGCCACATAACGATTCATCAATCCCACTAAAAAAGATAACAGATGAATGAAAATTTCAGTTGGAATTCTCATAACAGCAAATAGCAAAGCTATCATTCCACATACTAATATGAGTGTTAATAAGGGTATTACCACCAAGTTTGTTAGAAAGAATAATCCGGGAAATTGATGAAAATAATATAAACTCAAAGGAAGTACACCAATTTGTGCAGCAAAAGAAACCGTTAGAATGTCATAAAAATACTGAATAATTTTATTGCCGGATTTCCATAGCTTAGCGAATATAGGCTGAATGGTCACAATTGAAAATACAGCACAATAACTTAATTGAAAACCTACGTCAAATAAGAAATTGGGACGAATAAGTAATATAAGCAAAATGGAGGAACCCAGTGTGTTGTAAATATTGGTTTCTCGTCTCATATACATTCCAATAGTGATAAAGGAAAACATGGTAACTGCTCGAACAACTGATGCTGATAATCCGGAAAGTAAAGCAAATGACCAAAGAATGAAAATAAGCAGAAACGGGAGAATAATTTTGCCATACCTGAATCGTTCCAAGGGTTTGAGTAACGTTTTGAAAAAGAATAATAATATACCGATATGTAAACCTGAAATAGCTAATATATGAATTGCTCCGGCTTGTGAGTACTGATTATTCGTTTCCTGATCAATGTTTTGGCGTTGACCTAAAAATAAAGCTTTGATAATTTCGAGTCGGTCTAGGGGAATCTTAGCATTTTCAAGTTTCGTTATAATGGTATTTCTAATTTGTTCCAGTTTGTAATTTAGATGCTTTTCATGGCCTATTACCCGGTAATTATTCCTCTCTAAATTTAATTGATGATAGACATCTTTTTTTTCTAAATAAGCAGCATAGTCAAATTGATAAGGATTATGTGGCCTTGAAATTGGTTTTAAATAAGCATAAGCTAAAACGACATCACCTATTTGAAATTCTTTTTTAGCGTCCTTTTTAGATAAAACAATTAATAATTTACCCGTTTTATCAATATTATCAACCGTTTCTATCTCTAAAAAATACTTATAAACATATTGATTAGGTCTTATTTTTTCTGAAATAACTCCGCTGACAAGCGCTTTTTCATATTTTAGATTATTTGAGTAATGGTGTTGTTGATTTGGTTTGGAATGCAAAGTGTAAACCATAAAACCAACAAAAAAACTTAATAAATAAGTCGATAAACCAAAATAGAAACGGAAGGTTGCTTTTTTATTGGAAAACCAAAATAACAACAAAAAGGGAATGAATAAAATCGAAACAAGAAGGCAGGCCGAATTAATGCCGGGTTTAACTTCGTTTGAAGCCAAAATTCCCAACACAACACAAAGCGTGATGTTTAAGGTTGGAAATTTCATTACCCTCATTAATACGAAAGTAATAAAAATTTAATCAATCAGAAAAGAATTATAATTAAAAATATTCTTCCCCCAAAATACGGTTGGCTTGAGCAAAAGTTCTTTGGTAATAAGGTTCTTTTGTAGAGGATATAATAACGCCACGTTGAACAGAGGAATGAATAAAAATAATTTCGTCATCTTTAACTTCTGTAACTAATCCGACATGGTTTATCACACTCCGGCCATTAGTTCTGAAAAACACCAAATCACCTTTTTTTATTTCATTACGATTTAGTTTTTCGCCCACTTTTGACATATCGTTTGAACTTCTGGGAAGGGAAACATCATAGGTTTTAAAAACAGTTGTAACCAATCCCGAACAATCCATACCGGCAGTGGTAGTTCCGCCACCTCTGTAACGAACTCCATTATATTGCATAGCCGTATTGATTAATTGTTTGATAAAATAGGAGGTGTTGTCATTATCTGCAACAAAATCAGTGTCCTCAACATCGGTGATTTTATGCTTTTTTTCCGATTTTGTGTTTTCTGTTCCTTTTTTGACCGAAGGACTACCAGCAGATTTGGTAGTTGAAACTGTTGCCTTGTTTGGTTGAGGTGCTTTGTAAATTCCTTTTTTTTGTGCTACTTCCTTAGAAGTAACAATAACAGAAGTAGTGGGTTTACAACTCACTAAAAACAGCAACAAAAAGGTTATTAAAACAGTATTCTTCAAGAAATTTTAATTTTTACAAAGTTAAAAAAAACAATTTAAAATCTGGCAATTGAAGCAACAATAAGTTGGGCAACTTTTTCACTTGCTCCTTCTCCTCCTAATTTTTCTTCTAAAATTTCATACTTTTTAAGGAGCTTTTGACGGTATTCTGAATTTAGAATTTTAGTCAATTCCGCATTGATTTTTTTCGAATTACATTCACCTTGAATTAATTCAGTAACCACTTCTTCATCCATAATCAAATTGACAAGTGAAATGTATTTCAAGGTGATGATTCGTTTTGCAATTTGATATGAAGCCCAATTTCCTTTGTAACAAACCACTTCTGGGACTTTAAACAAAGCGGTTTCCAAAGTTGCTGTTCCGGAAGTGACCAAAGCGGCATGTGCCACACTCAATAAATCATATGTTTTATTCGTAATGAAATGAACGGCTTTATTAGTCAAAAATTGTTTATAAAAGTCAAATACCTGTCCGGGTGCACCGGCTATTACAAATTGATAATCCGGAAAATCAGGAACAATCGCCAACATTTCTTTTAATAACTTGCAAATTTCCTGTTTTCTGCTTCCCGGTAATAGAGCGATGATTGGCCTTTCATCTAAATTATTTTCTCTTCTAAAAGTTTCGTTTTCAATTTTTACACGGTTATGAATGGCATCAATTAGTGGATGGCCAACAAATTCCACCGGAAAATTATGTTTCTTTTCATAAAAATCTTTTTCAAAGGGTAAAATAACATAGAGTTTATCAAAATCTCTTTTAACTGCTTTGATTCTGTTTTCTTTCCAAGCCCAAATTTGAGGAGAGATATAATAGTGTGTTGGAATACCTTTCTTTTTAGCCCATTTAGCAATTCGCATATTGAAACCGGGATAATCAATAAAAATAAGCACATCAGGTTGAAATTGTTCAATATCTTTTTTACAAAAACTAATATTGTTTATGATGGTTTTTAAATTAAAGAGCACCTCCGCAAATCCCATAAAAGCTAAATCCCGGTAATGTTTCACTAAAATACCGCCTGTTTTTTGCATTAAATCGCCTCCCCAAAACCGAATAATGGCTTTTGGATCTTCTTTGTATAATGCTTTCATCAGATTTGAACCATGCAAATCCCCTGAAGCTTCTCCTGCAATAATATAGTATTTCATAAATTACACAAATAAAGTAGCTATCGTTAAGGCAATTGTTGCTAAAACAACTCCTCGTGCCATGACATCTTTTTGAAATTTTAGTAATAAAAAAAATAAAGCAACATTGATAACAGCACCTAAAGCAATTAGTTTGCCTAAAGAGTTTTGGGATTTTAAAATAGTTATTCCTTCCAGAAAATCATACGAAGTAAAAAAAGTAATAAATAAGAATACCCCAAGCATAGCTCCGATTATCCCCAATAAAAAACCGATAAATAAATCTCTTTTTTGCATTATAATTCAAATTTATAAGTGTTTAGTTTTTGAATGGCATGATGAGCCGTTAAATCAAATTGAACCGGAACAATTGAAATATATCCTTGTTCGAGTGCCCATTCATCTGTGTCTTCCCCTTTATCCTGATTAACAAATTCGCCGGTTAACCAATAATAATCTTTGCCTTGTGGTGTTTTTCTTTTGTCAAATTTTTCCATCCATAACGCATTTGCCTGTCTGCAAACTTTCATCCCTTTGATTTCTTCTTCTTTTAATTTCGGAAAATTTACATTTAAAATAACGCCATCCGGTAATCCATTTGTTAAGACTTCAGAGGTGATTGTTCGTATAGCATTTTTAATTGGTTCAAAATCTGCATTCCAATCATAATCTAATAGTGAAAAACCAATGGCCGGTATTCCTTCAATTCCGGCTTCAACAGCAGCACTCATCGTTCCTGAATAAATAACATTGATAGAGGAATTAGAGCCATGATTTATTCCGGAAACGCACAAATCTGGTTTTTGTTTTAAAATTTCGTTTACCGCAAGTTTCACGCAATCTACTGGTGTTCCGGAACTGCTGTATTCTCCTTTTAATTCAGTATCAAAATGAACTTTATTGACAAAAATAGTATTGTTGATAGTAATCGCATGACCCATAGCACTTTGAGGACTGTCAGGTGCAACCACAACAACATCGCCTAAGGTTTTCATCACGTCTATTAAGGCTCTTAATCCAGGAGCCGAGATACCATCATCATTAGTTACTAAAATAAGCGGTTTTTTCATTATACGGATAACTTTAAAGAGAAGTCATATTGGTTAAAAAGGTAAATAATGCGAATAAAATTACAAAACTATAGGTAACAAATCATAACAAAAACAAAATTAACTCTTTTTAAGATTTGTCAGCATGACAATTTTCATAACTTTGTTCGGTAATGTTATTATTTTCTCATTAATTTACACAAAAAATAGATGTAAATCAGAGTTGGCATAGTTTTTAATGCTACATACTTAGAAATAAAATGAATACAATTTTGCTATTTATGAAAAGAAACTTCAAATTGGTAGTTTTGGCAATAGTTTTGTCAGCTTCACTACTTGCTTTTAAAGCCTTAGAAAATAATACCAGTAGCAGTGCTGATCCCGAAAAAGACAAACTTTTATTGGAATTATTAACTTTTGTAATTGAAAGAGGACACTATAATCCGGTCGATATAGATGATGATTTTTCAAAAGGAGTTTACAAAGATTATGTAGAAGCATTGGACCCTTCTAAACGGTTTTTTATTCAATCGGATATTGATGAATTCGCTGAATATGAAACAAAAATTGATGACCAAATCAAAAATAAAGACTTAACGTTCTTTGAGTTGACCTATTCTGTTTACTTAAAAAGAATGAATGAAAGTCAAAAATATTATAAAGAAATTTTAGAAGAGCCATTTGACTATACTGTAGATGAGACTATCAATACAGAATATGAAAAATTGCCGTATGCTAAAAATAGTTCGGAATTAAAAGAACGTTGGAGAAAACAAATTAAACTTTCAACATTATCTTCTTTAACAGATAAAATGAAATTGGAAGAAGATAAATTAAAAGGAACTGACGCTACAAGTGAAACGGAAAAAAAGGAAAATAAAACTAAAGTAGATGCTAAACCGAAAAGTTTTGAAGAACTTGAAAAGGAAACCAGAGAAAGTTCTTTAAAATCGTTGGATGACTATTACACTTTTATCAAAGAATTAGACCGTAACGATTGGTTCGGGGTTTTTGTAAATGCAGTTGCCTCTCGATTTGATCCACACACCAATTACATGGCTCCGGATGACAAAGAACGTTTTGATGTAAGCATCAGCGGTAAATTTGAAGGAATTGGAGCAAGATTACAAAAGAAAAATGATTTAACGGAAATCACGGAATTAATTTCCGGTGGACCGGCTTGGAGAGGAAAAGAATTGGAGCCGGGTGACATAGTATTAAAAGTGGCTCAAGGTGACCAAGAACCGGTAGACATCGTCGGCATGCGATTAGATAATGTTGTTAAAAAAATTAAAGGTCCTAAAGGAACGGAAGTTCGTTTAACTGTTAAAAAAGTGGATGGTTCGATAAAAGTAATTTCCCTCATCAGAGATATGGTTGAAACAGAAGAAACCTATGCGAAATCAAGTGTGGTGGAAAGAAATGGCATGAAATACGGAATTATTTATTTGCCTAAATTCTATATTGATTTTGAAAATAATGACGGACGAGATGCCGGGAAAGATGTGGCCATTGAAGTAGAACGTTTGAAAGCCCAAGGAGTAAAGGGTATCATTATGGATGTGCGTGATAATGGTGGGGGTTCCCTTAAAACAGTGGTCGACATAACTGGATTGTTTATTGAGCAAGGACCGGTAGTTCAAATTAAATCCGCCGGAACTAAAAAAGAAGTATTATTTGATCGTGATGCAAAAATTCAATGGGATGGACCTTTGGTGGTAATGGTCAATAATTTTTCAGCTTCTGCTTCTGAAATTTTAGCGGCAGCGATTCAGGATTATAAAAGAGGTGTAGTGCTTGGGAGTAAACAAACCTATGGTAAAGGTACTGTTCAAAATGTAATTGATTTAAATCAGTTTGTTCGTGGAAATACGTTAGGGGATTTAGGAGCTTTGAAAACAACAACTCAAAAATTCTATCGAATCAATGGAGGGTCAACTCAATTAGAAGGTGTTTCCAGTGATGTTGTTATGCCGGACAGGTATTCTTATATCGACATAGGAGAAAGAGACTTGGATAATGCCATGCCTTGGTCTAAAATTGATGAAGCACAATACTCGGTTTGGAATAAGCAGATAAATTTTGAGAAAGCAATTGAAAACAGTAAAAACAGAATGGCCGGTGATGAGCATTTTCAATTAATTGATAAAAGTGCTAAATGGACCAAAGTGCGAAGAGATGCGGTGGTGTATAGTTTAAAATTAGATGCTTTTTTGGCTGAACAAAAAGCAGTAGAAGAACAAGGAAAAGTATTTAAACCAATTACGGATTATAAAAATGACTTGTTGTTCAAAGCTATTCCGGAAGATGAAGTCGTAATGAAAAAAGATGAATCATTTAAAGAAAAAAGAGAGCGTTGGTTTGAAAGTTTATCTAAAGATATTTATGTAGAAGAAGCCTTGAATGTTCTGGATGATTTACAAGCCAAACCGGTTGTAAAAGGAAAAGTAGAATTAAAGAAAAAGGAAAAAGTAGTAAAATCTTAACCGGCAAATTGTATCTTTGAGCTAAAGCCGAATAAAATTTGCTAATGTCCAATATAAATCAATCGTTAACCGCTATAGCACTTCAGAAATTCAAAAAGAATTTTTGGGGTGTTTTTAGTTTGGGTTATATTGTGTTAATGGTTTTTTTAGCCCTGTTTGCCTATGTAATTGCTCCTGATAATTCGGAAAATGCTAATCAAATGCATTTATCCATTCATTCAAAATCACCCGGTTTTGCGGTGAAAATGCTTTCTATTCCTTCTTCAAAAATAGAGGATAAAACAATCAAAGGGTATTTTTTCGGGCACCCCAACCAAGTGACGGAAATCCCGATTTCATCCTATCAATTAAAAGACAATAAACTGCAATATGTTGAATACACAGAAGATAAAACCTTGCGATTAGTAAAAGAAATTACGTTAGATAAATTTATAGACTACAACTCCTTCAAGCAGGTTGAACAAGAACTTATTACCAACAAAAAGTTCTACTTAGGAACGGATAAATATGGTCGCGACTTATTGAGCAGAATGTTAGTGGGCTCGCGGGTTTCCATTTCCATAGGCTTTGTGGCAGTATTAATTTCAGTGGTTGTTGGATTGTTTTTTGGTGCTTTAGGAGGCTATTATGGTGGAAAAATCGATGCGTTAGTGATGTGGTTGGTCAATATAATTTGGTCCATTCCAACATTATTACTAGTGATTGCAATAACATTAGCACTCGGAAAAGGGTTTTGGCAAGTTTTCGTGGCTGTAGGTCTAACCATGTGGGTTGAAGTTGCCAGAGTTGTCCGTGGACAGATTATCAGTGTAAAAGAAATGCAATATGTTACGGCTGCTCGTGCCTTGGGATTTTCAAACGGAAGAATTATATTGAATCACATTTTACCAAATATTATGGCTCCCGTAATCGTTATCTCTGCAGCTAATTTTGCTTCCGCCATTTTAGTGGAAAGCGGATTGAGTTTTTTAGGACTCGGTGCACAACCTCCAATCCCAAGTTGGGGAAGTATGATTAAAGACCATTATAGTTATATTATTCTAGGAAAACCCTATTTAGCCCTTGTGCCTGGAACTGCAATCATGTTGATTACATTAGCATTTATGATGACCGGAAATGCCTTGCGTGATGCATTAGATGTCAAGTCTTAATTAAAATACAGTATAAATGAAAAGTTGTTTCCTAATGATTGCCAAAAGACAAAATTGGTTTCGCCTTTTTTTTATGATGATGGGAATTGTTCTTTTTGGATGCAAAATGGATAATCAGGAAAGAACGGAATTACCCCAAGAAATAAAACGGCAAACAGTTGCAAAGGATTTTGATTTTTATCCTACTTCCACAACTAACCAAATTATAAAGCATGATTTTTATAGGTTATCTTATTCTGAAAAGAATGAACAAGCAGAATGGGTTGCCTATGAATTAAAAGGAAATACCTTTCAAAATAATTACAATCGACCTTATTTTGTGGCAGACCCATTAGTAAAATCGGGTTCTGCCGACTGGAAAAATTACAAGAATTCAGGTTATGATAAAGGTCATTTGTGTCCGGCAGGCGACATGAAGTTTTCTGAAAATGCTTTTGAAGATACCTTTTACACCTCTAACATTTCTCCTCAAAAATCGGATTTTAATGCCGGAGTTTGGAATCGCTTAGAGCAAAAAGTGCGGTATTGGGCAGATAAATACGATGGGATCTATGTAGTGACGGGAGGTGTATTACAGCCAAATCTAAAGACCATCGGAAGAGAAAAAGTGGCAGTTCCTGATTTCTTTTACAAAGTATTATTAGATGTTTCTAATGATAATCCTAGAATGATTGCTTTTTTAGTGCCACATCAAAACAGCAACAAACCGCTTTATGAATTTGTAATTGCTGTGGATGAATTAGAAAAACGGACAGGAATTGATTTCTTCTACAATCTGCCCGATGAAATTGAAAATAAATTAGAAAAGCAAACCGACTATAAAATGTGGAGTTTTTAAAGAAGGATTTACCACTCATTCACTTTATTGGCATCTAATTTTAGAAAAACAAAAAGCAAAATAGTAAAGGCAAACAAACTGGAACCTCCATAAGAAAAGAAAGGCAGTGGCACTCCAATAGTCGGAAATAATTTAATAAGCATCGTGATATTTACAAAAATATGTGTAAATAAAATGGAAGCTACGCAATAGCCATAAACACGACTGAATTTTGTTTTTTGTCGTTCAGCCAAATAGATGATTCTGAAAAGTAAAGTAACAAAAAGTAAAATAACTACGGTACAACCAATAAAGCCCCATTCTTCACCAACGGTTGTAAAGATATAATCAGTATGTTGTTCAGGTACAAATCCACCTTTGGTTTGAGTTCCCTCCATAAAACCTTTTCCAATAACTCCACCGGAACCTATTGCAATCATCGACTGATTTAAATTATAACCTTCGTTTTTTAAATCAACAGTGTCACTGAATAAAACATTAATCCTGTCTTTCTGATGTGGTTCCAGTACATTTTCAAAAACAAAATCAACGGACAATATAAAAGATGTGGCGGCTACAAATACAATTAAATAGGCGAGGGGTATTCGGTTTATTCTTCTGGCTCTCAAATAATGCAAAATCATAATAATTACGATAACCACAATGAGATAAATGGGCTGTATTAAAAGGGCTGCAAAAAATAAAACAATTGCCAAAAATCCGGTCCACAAATACCATTCCGGTAATCCTTCCCGATTTAAAACCAAAAACAAAGAGAAGAATATCATGGCACTTCCGGCATCAGGCTGCAACAGGATTAATAGAACCGGAAATCCAATAATTGCAAAGGCAAGCAGTTGATGATTGGTGTTCTTCAAAAAAACCTGTGAATCACTTAAGTATTTTGCTAAAAGCAAGGATGTTGCCGTCTTGACAAACTCAGACGGTTGAAAACCGAACGAACCAAAACCATACCAGTTGGTCTGACCTTTTACGGTTTTACCAAATACGAATAGTCCAAGTAAGAGAACGATTCCTAAAATGTAAAAAACAAAAGAAAATTTCTCATAAATTTTGGCATCTATGGTAAGCACGACAATAATCACCGGAATAGTCAATAAAATAAAGATAAGTTGCTTTCCATAATAATCACCAAAATCAAATTCAGTAAATTCAATAGGAATCGAAGTAGAAAAAATATTTAACCAACCCATTAACACCAAAAGACCATATATTAGTACGGTCGTCCAATCTAAATTATTGGCTACACTTTGATTTTTCATTATTTATTAATTGAAAACGGTTGTCCGCTCAACACTTTGGCATACTCACTTTCCAAACTCGATTCTAACATTCTTTTTTCTAAATCTGTTCGGGAAATTTTCCCTTTAAGATATTTTTCAATCATTAAACTGGAAATTGGTCCGGCAATTCGTGCTCCCCAATAACCATTTTCTACAAACACTGCAATGGCAATTTTAGGATTGTCCTTTGGTGCAAATGCCACAAAAATAGAATGGTCAGTCAATTGAACCCGCTGTCCGTTTATTTTTGTAAAGTTCTCTGCCGTTCCTGTTTTTCCACAAATTTCAATTCCGTCAACTTTTAATCGTGAAGCAGTTCCTAAATTGTAAACGTCAAATAAACCTTCAATTACAGGAGGGAAATATTGTTTGTCAATCGTGGTTTGATGTTTGGTAGTAAACTTTTTATCGATAGTATGATTTTTTATCTTTTTGATGATGTGAGGGGTGTAATAATAACCTTGGTTGGCAACGGCACACATCACGTTACACAATTGAATTGGCGTCATTAAAACTTCTCCCTGACCAATCGAATTAGAGATAATTGTAGTGCTTTTCCAACCTCCGGCGGAATAATATTTATTGTATAATTTTGAAGTAGGAACACTTCCTTTTCGTCCGGGTGGCAAATCATACCCCATAAAATTGCCTAACCCAAAACTTTTTAAATGATTACTCCAAACATCAACGCCATCTGCCGGATTTGGATATTTCTGAATGGTTTTCAAATAAATATTGGCAAAATAGGTATTACAGGATTTGTATATTCCATCACGCAATTGTGAAGGTCCGGAATCGTGACACTTCATAAATCGATTGCCATAACTAAATCCTCTCCGGCAGAAATAAGTTGTTTGTTCGTCAATTACTTCTTCTTGCAAAGCAACCAAAGCAGTAAGTATTTTAAAGGGTGAGCCGGGAGGATACTCAGCCAAAAGACCTCTGTCATATAGCGGTTTTGCTATACTATCGTTGTAAAGTGCCGTGTAATTTTTAGAACGCATTCTTCCTATCAAAAGAGAAGGTTCATAGGTTGGGGCAGAAATTAAAGCTAAAATCTCACCGGTTTTTGGTTCAATTGCTACAATCCCACCACGCTTATTTTGCATCAGTAATTCGCCATATTTTTGTAATTCCATGTCAAGGGAAAGGGTGATGTCATCACCTTGTTTGGAAAGAGTATCGAAAATACCTTCTTTGTATGGACCAATATCACGATTAAATTTATCCCGTTGAATATACTTAACGCCTTTTTGACCTCTTAAAAAGTCTTCATAATATTCCTCAACACCTTGTTTCCCAATCAAATCACCACTTTTATAATAGGGATTTTTTTTAATCATGGCAGGACTAACTTGTGTGATAAAGCCAAAAACATTTGCTCCTATATTGGCTTGATAATCCCGCAAGGACCGCTTTTGAATATAAAACCCTTCAAATTTTCTGATTTTCTCCTGAAAAGCGGCATACTCTTTTTTGTTGAGTTGAGCTAAAAACACGGAGGGTAAGCGGGGACTATAAACGGTTGCTTTTTTAATTTTTTTATCAAATTCTTTTCGTGTGATGCTCAATAATTCACAAAATTTTAAAGTGTCTAAATTTTTAATTTCTCTCGGAACCACCATAATGTCATACGACGGCTGGTTGGCAACCATAAGTTTTCCTTTTCGGTCATAAATATAACCGCGTTCGGGATATTCATAAACAATTTTAATGGCATTATTCTCTGATTTCAGCTTGTATTCATCGTCAATTATTTGCAAATAAAACAACCTCGCTAAAACAACAAGGGTAGCAAATATAATTAAAGAGGGTAGAATAGCTTTTCTCAATTCTTCTTACTGGGCTTAAACAAATAAATGAGTAGGATACAAAGGGCAAGTGTAAAGATAGTACTCAAAACCGTTCGAACCAATATATTCCAGAAAAAACTAAAGCGGAATATTTCTAATAAAAACAAAATAATATGATGCGTCAATACTGAAATTAAAATAAACGAAAATCGTTCTGGGGTTAAACGGTTATTAATTTTAACGGTTTGATATTCATAACTCAAACCAAAGGAAAATTTAAAAAAGGAAGGCCGTAAATAAGCTAATGTCACACAAGCGGCAGCATGAACCCCACCGGAATTACTAAACATATCCATCGTGATTCCCAATAAAAAACTGGCTAGTAAAAGACCGTTTTTATTTCCGTTAACAGGATATAAGATAATAAACAATATATAAGGATATGGATTAATGAAACCCAAAAAATTAATTTTATTGAAAATAGCAACTTGAGCTAAAATCAATAAAATGAATCGGATAATATTGACGATAACGGCACTATTCATCTTTATTTTGTGCTTCTAATTGTAATACTTCTTTCCGGTCTTTATTTTCAATGATGTAAACATGACCTAAACTCGTCATGTCGTTAAATAATTTCACATCAATCGTAAAGTAATTTGTTTTATTATCGGTATAAATCTTGTGAATAGTTCCAATGTTAATGTTTTCCGGAAAAATAATGGACTGGGCTCCCGTTATTATAGTATCACCTTTTTTAACTGTGGCTAATCGCGGAATGTCAATTAACTGAACATACCCTGTGCTTTTACCATTCCAGGTTAACGTGCCGAAATGACTGGTTTTTTTAATTTTTGCATTGATTTGTGATTTCACATTCAACACGCTAATCACCGTAGCATAATTTTTTGAAGTATGTTCAACAATACCGATTATACCTTTGCTGTTCATCACGCCCATATCGGGTTTAATACCATTTAAGCTTCCTGAATTGATAGTTAGGAAGTTCTCATGGACATTATAAGTATTGTTAATGATTTTAGATTGGAATACTTTGTAATTTCCAAAGCGGCTCAATAATTCCTTGTCAATTACTTTTGTGGTATCTTTAAAATTGAAAAGTAAGCTTTTTAAACGGGCATTTTCATTGGCTAATCCTTCGTTCTCCGTTTTTAAATTCAAATATTCGTTAACGGAATTAATGCGTTCATACACGCCACCTGTCACAAAATTGGCCGAAGAAATAACCTGACTGCGATGAAAAGAATGCGATTGTATCGTCAAAACCAACGAAACCACTAAAAGCAGCAAAAACAGTAACCGTGTACTGTTTTTAAAAATATAAACAAATAGCTGCTGCATAGTTTAATGATTCAGTTACGTAATTCCGTTTAGTAAAAAAAGAGCAGTATAAACCTTATTATTTGATTAAAATACTTCTGAATCGGGTAATGTTTTTCAACGCAATTCCGGTACCTCTAACAACAGCTCGCAACGGATCTTCTGCAATATAAACAGGCAAATCCGTTTTTAACGAAATTCGTTTGTCTAAGCCACGTAACATCGAACCACCTCCGGCTAAATAAATCCCAGTATTATAAATATCGGCGGCTAATTCCGGTGGAGTTTGTGATAAGGTTTCCATTACAGCATCTTCAATTCGTTGAATCGATTTATCTAACGCTTTGGCAATTTCACGATAAGAAACATCAACCTGTTTCGGTTTCCCAGTCAATAAGTCACGTCCTTGCACAGACATTTCATCCGGTGGAGTATCTAATTCTTCAATGGCAGCACCAATTTCAATTTTTATTTTTTCAGCAGTACTTTCTCCAACAAATAAGTTGTGTTGCGTACGCATATAGTAAACGATATCATTAGTAAAAACGTCACCGGCAATTTTCACGGACTTGTCACAAACAATTCCTCCTAAAGCAATTACGGCAATTTCAGTTGTTCCTCCTCCGATATCCACAATCATGTTTCCTTTTGGTTGCATGATGTCAACGCCAATACCGATAGCGGCTGCCATTGGTTCATGAATCAAATAAACTTCTTTTCCGTTTACTCGTTCACAGGATTCTTTTACTGCACGCATCTCTACTTCGGTAATTCCGGATGGAATACAAACCACCATGCGTAAAGCCGGCGTAAACAAACGCTTCTTTAAGGCAGGAATGCTTTTGATAAACATGCTGATCATTTTTTCTGAAGCATCAAAATCAGCAATAACCCCATCTTTCAATGGGCGAATGGTCTTTATGTTTTCATGCGTTTTACCTTGCATCAAATTAGCTTCTTTTCCTACAGCTATAATCTTACCCGATATCCTATCACGAGCAACAATCGACGGAGAGTCAATTACTACTTTATCATTATGAATTATCAAAGTGTTTGCTGTTCCAAGGTCAATGGCGATGTCCTCGGTCATGAAATCAAAAAATCCCATACGTTTGTTTAGGGTTAAATAGGTTTATAAAATTCTAACGTACAAAGGTAAAAAAATTAATGTTTAAAATGACGTGTTCCTGTAAATACCATTGCAATTTTATTTTCGTTGCAATAGTGAATGCTCAACTCATCTTTAATTGATCCACCGGGCTGAATAACAGCCGTAATTCCTGAATCATGAGCAATTTCTACACAATCCGGAAAGGGGAAAAATGCATCACTTGCCATCACGGCTCCTTTCAAATCAAAACCAAATGAAGTTGCTTTTTCTATAGCTTGTTTCAGAGCATCCACGCGTGACGTTTGTCCTGTTCCGGAAGCCAATAATTGTCCGTTTTTTGCAAACACAATCGTATTCGATTTGGTGTTTTTACAAATTTTGGAAGCAAATAGTAAATCTTCAATTTCCTGATGAGTGGGGGTTGTCAAGGTAACGGTTTTTAATCCTTCTTTATTGTCTGTCAAGTTGTTTTTATCTTGAACTAACAATCCGTTTAAACAAGTTCTCACTTGTTTGTTGGGTAAATCAACATCATGTTGCATTAATATAATACGGTTTTTCTTTTCTTCTAAAAGGGCAAGAGCTTTGTCATCATAGGCGGGAGCAATCACTACTTCACAAAACAAGTGATTGATTTCTTTTGCAGAGGCTTCATCAATTCTTCCGTTGGCAATCAAAACGCCACCAAATGCAGAGGTTGGATCACCGGCCAAAGCAGCTAAATAAGCTTCTTGCATCGTGCTTCTGGTAGCAATACCACAGGCATTATTGTGTTTTAAAATGGCAAAAGTCGGGTCGTTGTGTTTAAATTCTAAAATCAAATTCACAGCCGCATCTATATCGAGCAAATTGTTATAGGAAAGTTCTTTACCGTGAAGCTTGGTAAACATACCCTCAAAATCGCCAAAGAAAAACCCTTTTTGATGAGGGTTTTCGCCATAACGAAGCACTTGCCCGTCAGCAATACTGGCTTTGTATATCGTTTCATCGGTGTTGAAATAAGTAAAAATAGCCGTATCATAATTAGAGGACACATGGAAGGCTTTGGTGGCTAACAAACGTCTTTGCTCTAAAGTGGTCGCTCCGTTTTGAGTAGAAATTAATTCTAATAAATAAGCGTATTCGTTCACAGAAGCAACAATAACGGTATCCTTGAAATTCTTGGCGGCAGCCCTAATCAAGGAAATCCCCCCAATATCAATCTTTTCAATAATAGCTGTTTCAGATGCACCGGAAGCTACCGTTTTTTCAAACGGATATAAATCTACAATCACCAAATCCAATTGCGGAATTTCAAAGGCTTTCATTTCTTCCACATCACTTGGATTATCCTGACGGTTCAAAATTCCGCCAAAAACTTTCGGATGTAGTGTTTTTACTCGCCCACCTAAAATGGATGGATAGGAGGTAACCTCTTCTACAGGAACTACCGGAATACCTAAGTTTTTAATAAATTCTTCGGTTCCTCCCGTAGAATAAAGAATAGCATTTTGTTGGTGTAATTGCTTGACAATAGGTTCTAAACCCGTTTTGTCAAACACCGAAATTAACGCTGATTGAATGGTTTTTGTCGTATTCATTGTGTTGTTGTTTAGAAGGGGCAAAAGTACTATTTGTAGACCTAACTTTCAAACGATTTGCGTATTACTTTTTATCCTTTTTTTGTTCCATTTTTTGTCAATCCGCAAAAGACGAAGTCGAAATAGGATTCTCCTGCAAAGCAGGACAAAAAACCAATCATTTTCTGTAACAATTTCCCAATTTAAACTACCAATCACTATATTTACATTTACAAAACAAAACAATGCTGCTCTACCTTCGTTTACTTAAAGAAAGTTTTAGTTTCGCCATGAATGCCTTGCGTAACAATAAACTTCGTACTTTTTTGTCGTTACTCGGAGTAACCATTGGAATTTTTTCAATCATCGCAGTATTGGCAGCGGTGGATTCCTTAGACCAAAAAATTAAAGCCGACTTAGGCGATTTAGATAAAAATACCATCTATTTAATGCGTTTTTCCTTTGGTCCTTCCGAAATTCCGCGTTGGAAAAGAGAACAATTCCCGGATGTGACCTTTGAAGAATTTGACTACTTGAAAAAATCATTAAATGGGGTCGATAAAATGGCTTTTAATTTATTCGCAGGAAATGAGAATATAAAATTTGAAGAGCGTACGGTCAGTTCTGTTCGTGTGACGCCAACCACAGACGAATTTGATGCCATTGACGGTATCAAAATTGAATATGGCCGCTTTTTTAATGAATCTGAATCTAATTCCGGTACTGCCGTTGTCATCTTAGGGTATGAAGTAGCAAACGGATTGTTCGACTCTGCTGAACAAGCGATGGGAAAAAAAATCAGAATGTACGGGAAACGTTTTACGGTCATTGGAGTAACAGAAAAACAAGGTTTCTCTACTTTTGGCGACAGTCGTGATAATGCAGTTTTTATACCCATGAATTTCATCCGTAGGTTATATGGCGAAAACAACGAAAATATAACACCTGCCATCTTAATCAAACCTGAAAAAGGAATTGATATGGAAGCTTTCAAAGGCGAGATAACTCAAAAACTAAGAAACTACAGAGGGTTAAAATCTTCTGAAATAGACAACTTTTTCATTAATGTGCTTTCCGGATTTACAGACATGATTGATAATATCGTGGGGCAAATGAATGTTGTAGGTTGGATTATTTCAGGTTTTTCGCTTTTGGTTGGTGGTTTCGGAATTGCAAACATCATGTTCGTTTCCGTAAAAGAACGCACTAACCTGATTGGTATTCAAAAATCACTGGGAGCAAAAAACAGATTCATCTTATTTCAGTTTCTGTTCGAAGCCGTAATCTTATCCGTAATCGGAGGAATCATTGGGCTAGTAATGGTGTGGTTAATTGCAATGATCATGACAAGCGTACTCGATTTCGAGTTTATTTTGAGTTTTGGAAACATGATGTTAGGGGCTGGTTTAGCCGGAATCATCGGTTTGATAGCAGGAATTATTCCGGCGATTTCAGCTTCTAAATTAGATCCGGTGGAGGCGATTAGGAGTGGGATGTAAGGAATTAGTAAAAGAAAAATATATTCATAAAAAAAATCCCGAGCAATCGGGATTTTCATTTATCTTACATCTTCATTTAAAATTAAATCTAAATAGAGATTCACTTTGTCTTTCAGCTCTTTTCGGTGCGAAATAAAGTCTAAAAATCCGTGTTCTAAAACAAATTCAGCCGTTTGAAACCCTTCCGGCAAATCTTTTCCAGTCGTATCTTTAACAACACGTGGCCCCGCAAAACCAATTAAAGCTCCGGGCTCGGCTATATTTACATCACCTAACATGGCATACGAGGCAGTAGTTCCACCCGTAGTTGGATCAGTACACAATGATATATAAGGAATTTTTGCTTCAGCTAACTGAGCTAACTTAGCAGAGGTTTTAGCTAACTGCATCAATGAATAAGCCGCTTCCATCATACGGGCTCCACCTGATTTCGAGATCATCATAAATGGAGCTTTGTTCTTGATAGAGTAGTCTATTCCTCGGGCAATCTTCTCTCCAACGACAGCTCCCATAGAACCGCCTATAAAAGCAAAGTCCATACAACAAACCACTAAATCCTTTCCTTTCGATTTTCCAACGGCTGTTCTAACGGCATCTTTCAACCCCGTTTTCTCATAAGCATCTTTCAACCGGTCAGAATACTTCTTAGTGTCCACAAAATGAAGCGGGTCTTTAGAGGTCATCTTCGCGTCTAACTCCTTAAACTCATTATCGTCAAATAAGATTTCAAAGTATTCCTTACTGCCAATTCGTACATGAAAATCATCATCAGGACTTACCCATAAGTTTTTAGCCAGTTCATCCTGGTCTATTATTTTTCCAGTCGGCGATTTGTACCAAAGTCCTTTTGGCACATCTTTTTTGTCTTCCGTTGCGGTTTGAATTCCTTTTTCTGTTCTTTTAAACCAAGCCATATAGTATATTTTAAAGGATAATTGACGAATTAGTAATAAACAGTATCAATTGTAAACAATCGATGGTTTGTTATAATGTATTCACATTATTTAAATCAGCAAAGGCTTGTTCTAATCGCTTGTTAAACGTTAGTTCACCTTCACGCACCCATTTTCTTGGGTCATAATGTTTTTTATTAGGTGAATCAGCACCATCCGGGCTACCGATTTGCGTACGTAAATAATCTATTTTGTTCACCATATAATCACGAATTCCTTCCGTAAAAGCGAATTGTAAGTCAGTATCAATATTCATTTTAATTACACCATAGGAAATAGCCTCTCTGATTTCTTCTAACGTTGACCCTGAACCTCCGTGAAACACAAAATCAATCGGATTATGTCCGGTATTAAATTTATGTTGAACATAGTCTTGTGAGTTTTTAAGAATAACCGGAGTTAATTTTACATTACCCGGTTTATAAACGCCGTGAACGTTACCAAAAGCAGCAGCAATCGTAAATCGAGGACTGATTTTCATCAACTCTTCATAAGCATAGCTAACTTCTGTCGGTTGTGTATATAATTTTGAACTGTCAACATCTGAGTTGTCTACACCATCTTCTTCACCACCGGTAACACCCAACTCAATCTCTAAAGTCATGCCCATTTTACTCATTCTGGCTAAATAGCCTTTACAAATATGGATATTTTCTTCTAATGACTCTTCAGATAAATCAATCATGTGCGAAGAGAACAATGGTTTTCCGGTTTCAGCAAAATGCTTTTCAGAAGCATCTAACAAACCGTCAATCCAAGGAAGTAACTTCTTAGCACAATGATCCGTATGTAAAATAACAGTAGCTCCATAAGCTGCTGCCAGTGTGTGAATGTGTTTTGCTCCGGCAATAGCACCTAAAATAGCAGCACGTTCTCCTTCATTGGTAAGTCCTTTTCCGGCATTATAAGCAGCACCTCCATTCGAAAACTGAATGATAACGGGTGCATTTAATTTAGCAGCTGTTTCTAAAACACCATTCACTGTGCTCGACCCAATTACATTAACTGCCGGTAAGGCAAATCCTTTTTCTTTAGCATAGCTAAATATTTCCTGTACTTGGTCTCCGGTAGCAATGCCCGGCTTTATGTTGTGTGCCATGTTGAATTTGTATTAGTTAAGACGACAAAAATAATAATTAAAAAAGGTTTAGTGAAATTATTAACTACAAAATCATTTCCTTTCCGTCGTGTTTTCTAAGTATTTATAAACGATATCGTTTTAGAATGGATAATTAATACCAATATTGAAAACAGAATTACTGAAATTATATTCCTGAAACCAACGGTCACCAATTTCATTCGCCGGATTGTAAGTTTTAAATCCAATATCAAAACGGGCTACCACAAAACCGAAATCATACCGAATCCCAAATCCGGAACCAACAGCAATATCTTCTAATGAATTCAATCCCGTGAACTTTGCTGCTTCAATATCAATATTGTCTAAAAAGTTCCAAATGTTCCCAACGTCAACAAATAGAGCTCCTCTAACTTGTCCGAAAATTTTAAATCGGTATTCGGTATTAAAGGCAATTTTTAAGTTGGCATCATTAAAGTCATTTTGTGCATTACTGCTACCCGGACCTAAGCTATAAGGTTGCCAAGCCCTATTGTCATTAGAACCTCCGGCAAAATAACTTCGTGAAAACGGAATGTTATCGGAATTACCATAAGGAATGGCTACACCAATAAAAGCTCTGGTGGCAATTACACTGTTTTTTCTAAACTCAAAATGTTTAATATATTCAAATTCTGTTTTGATGTATTGTGAATATTCAACATCAAATATTGTTTTATTTCCATTTGGTCCCGTCGGTTGATTGGAAGCTCCTGAAAACAACGACAGAAAGTTACCGGCACTTTCTATTTTGGTTCGAAATACCGAAAAATTATTGTCTAATATCCCTTTTTTTGTTGAGGTTGAATAACTGAAATTACTCGATAGAATAAAATTGTTTTCCGTTAAACGGCTTTTACGGTCTTCAATATTTTTAATTTCATTATAATCTTCTTCAGTAGGGAAAACAGATGGGTTTTCACCTAAAACATCATTTAAGAAACCATCCGTCCCTGATTCTATAATTAAATCACCTGTCTCGTTATCATAGTATTCAGTATTAACATCATAGTTTTTTGAAATAGAGTTTAATGCATCATAAGAAGATTGATAAACATTAAAATAATTACTCACATTAATATTTTTCACATACTGAATGGAAAATAAATCAAAATTAATGGAGTTATTTCTTTTTGGAGTCCATTTATAAGTAAAAGAACTGGTTAAGTTTTCTTTGTCTAATCCAATGTTTTTTTGTTTAGCATAACCACCCGAGATTTGCGTCGAAGGAAGCATGTTTTTTGGAATAATATTATCGGTGTTAAGCGGAAATAATATCCTCGGAAAACTAAGTTTTGCATCTAAACCTATTTCAGAAATATTAAAAAACTGGTTATTTGGATTGGCGTTGTCTCTGGAAGAACCAATGTTTCCTCTAAACGAAATATCAAAAGTCTCTGCACCATTAAAAACATTCCTGATTCCTGCCGATAGATTTCCCGTAATTCCAAAATCCTGAATGTCAGAATGCGTTAAATCAACAGAGGGAAGGAAAGAATATTTCTTCCTTGGACTCAGGTAGATGTTGGCGATTAACGTGTTTGAAAGACTGTCTTTTTCATTAACCTGATAAAGAATCGAAGGATAATTAAATATCTTAAAATTCGCTAAGGAACGGGATGATAAATTATTTCTGAAATCACTGTATGTGGAACCTTTCGTAATAAAAATAGCATCTGTTATCGCTTTAGGTTTGTATTTAAATTTATCAGAACTGTAAATATTAAAATTGTTATAGGTAATTGTATCTGTTATTTTTGAACTGTTTTTTAAGTTTGGATTGTCCGTATAAATGTTTACTTCACTGATTTTGAATATTTCAAAAGGTTTTGAAACCAATGTATCCCCTGAACGATAAGAATAATTGCCAATCAGTAAATTGATATTGGCTTTATCTCCGGTTGAAATGGTATCCACTTCATAACTGATATAATTCTGTTGAAAATTATACACACCATTGTTTCTGAAATAAGCCGTCAATCGATTACGCTCCTCTTCAAACTTACCGGAATTGTAAATTTCACCTTTTTTAACGGAAGATCTATTTTCGGTTAATAAATAGAGTGAATCGAGTACAGGTGAATCTATTTTCCTGGTTATACTATCAATAATATAGGGGTTTCCTAAAGTAACGGTATACGTAGATTTCACTTTTTTTAACCCAACAGAATCTGTTTTTTCGGTTGCCGTAACCTTAAAATAGCCTTCATTAAAATAATATGATTTTAATTTATACAGTGATTTTTTAGTTCTAAGCTCGTCAATTAAAACAGGGGCTTCACCATTACTTTTTAAAAATTTATGAATCCCACTATAAAAAAAAGATTCTCCTAAACGATATACTTGTTTTTCAGACAATAACCTTGAAGTTCTTTGAAATCGAAGGGTGTCCTTTATGAATTTTTCAGTAAAAAGAGAATCCGGATTCGGACTTGCCAAATTATAGACATATAGACTAAATGGTAATTTTAAAAACTGTGTGTTTGGCTTTTGACCGATTAAATTTATAACCTCTTCCTTTTTAACGGTTTTACCATCTACAATAAGTTCAGTGTGTACTAATAGATTTTCACCCTTTGGGACTCTTTTTGTAGAATCACAAGCGTATAATAATACTATAATTAAAATTATAAATGATATTTTTGCAGAAATCCTTTTCAATGGGGAAATAATTTTAATCCAAAAGTACATTTTTTTATGCTTAGTAAAAATCAAATTAAACGAATTACTAGTTTACAGCAAAAAAAGTATAGAAATGAGTACCAACTTTTTATTGCCGAGGGCATAAAAGTTATTCAAGAATTGTTCCAATCGCACTATATTGTCGAGCATTTTTATACAACAAATCCTGATTTGTCTATTTCAGAGGCCCCTATTCCTGAAATTATAGCCGAATCTGATTTGAAAAAAATCAGTTGTTTGAAAACGCCTAATGATTGCTTAGCGGTTTTTAGAATACCAAAACCTAAACCGATTAATCTAAATGGATTAGTTGTTTGTTTGGATGATGTTCGCGACCCCGGTAATTTAGGAACTATTATTCGTTTGTGTGATTGGTTTGGTGTGGAACAACTTGTTTGCTCTCCGGAAACCGCGGATGTTTATAATCCGAAAGTTATTCAGTCAACCATGGGTTCGATAAGTCGAGTAAATTTGGTTTATACTGATTTAAATAAATTCTTAGAAAACAGCATTTTACCTGTTTTTGGTGCCTTTATGGAAGGTGAAAACGTACATGAATCAGCTCTTCCTGAAAAGGCAATTTTAGTTTTAGGAAATGAAGCTAATGGAATTAGTAAATCGTTAGAAAGTAAAATTTCTTCAAAAATAAGTATTCCACGTTTTGGTCAATTACAAAAAACGGAAAGTTTAAATGTGGCAACGGCCTCAGCCATTTTGTTAAGTGAATTCAGAAGAAATTTTAGTGAAAAGTAAAATTGATAAATATTCCTCTTGTTTTCATAGATTCTACAGAAGATGTCCATGGGCTGTTTGGATCGTTGTCGCGAATTAGTTCATCGTTCAAACTGAAAACCCCTCTGATAGAGGGTGAAAATTTAAAATATTCCAAATAAAGGTCTATTCCCAGGCCAACTTCATAAAAGTTTGTCCATTGTATCATTCTAAAACGGTTGTTTGAATTATCATCCGTAGATTTCGAATTACTGGATAAGTTCAAAGCAGTTGAAAAGCCACCTACTAAATAAGGTCTGACATTACCTGTTCTAACGGAAGAAAATTTTAATAACAAAGGGAAAAAGATATAGGTTGATTTCACTTGCCGTAAATAATCCACTTTCTCTTCAAATCCGGGGAAAGTTAAGTCTCTTTGTGTATAATATAAACCAGGCTCAAAGCGTAAGTTTAAAAATTCATATAAACATAAATCCCCAACTAAACCCACATTAAATCCAATAGAATTATTTGCTAAAATTTCTTCTGATGGAGTATTCTGATCAATTTTGAAATCTAACGAGTTAAAACCCAAAAAATAACCCCAATGGATGCGTTGTTTGTCGAAATTTTCTAAATGAATAATGGGGTCTTTACCAAAAGTTCCTTTAAATTGAGCCTTAGTTTGATAACCTGCTATTATGATGATAAGAATAATAAATTTTCTCATTTTACTTTTTAGATGCTGAATAAATTGTTGCCACTCCAAATGTTTGCGGAAGTGCTACTACGTCTATAAACCCAATTTTTCTCAAAATATTGTTTAAGGCTTCTCCGTATGGAAAAACGGAAGCCGACTCTGATAAGTAGGCATAGGCAGAATTGTCTTTTGAGAAAAGCTTACCGATTTGTGGTAAAATATTTTTAGAATAGAATTTATATCCTTGTTTATAAGGAAATTTTTCCGGTACAGAAGTTTCTAAGATTACAAATACTCCATTTGGTTTTAATACCCTTAAGATCTCTAAAAGCCCTTTTTCTAAAGTTTCAAAATTCCGAACTCCAAATGCAACTGTAATCGCATCAAAAGTGTTGTCATCAAAAGGCATCTTTTCAGAATCACCTAAAATCATTTCTATTTTATTTGATAAGTTTTTTTGATCAATCTTTTTACGGCCCACATCAAGCATTCCTGCAGAAATATCTAACCCTACAATCTTGGTTGCATTTGTTTCCGACATTAATAGGGCTAAGTCACCGGTTCCAGTAGCAATGTCTAAAATTGTATCCGGATTTGTAGATTTTACCATGGCTAGAACTTTTTTACGCCATTTTATATCTGTTCCAAACGATATAACTCTGTTCAAACCATCATAATTTCCGGAAATGGCATCAAACATTTGTGCTACTTGTTCTTTTTTGCCTAAGTTGGAATTTTTATAGGGTGTGACAGTTTTAGACATACTCAAAATTTTAGGCAAATATAAACTATTCTCTAAGTATAACAATAATGATTAAATTTAAATTGTTTAATCATTTTCAATTTTAGTTAGACAATATATCACTAAATTTAGTGATATGTAAAAAATCACTAAAAGTGGGTATTGTGTATGTATTTGTTATTGTGCAATTTTACATCATGAATCAAATGTTAAACACGATGTTATCAAGAGTTATGAAAGCTGAACTAAAATGGATACTACTGGCACTAGTTATCACATTTCTTCTTGTTAGTATTATAAACAATTTCGCTTTAACGAGCGGAGTTGAAGTTGGGATGCCGCAAACGTTCTTAGGGTTTAATTTATTTTTGGAAATTTTAGTTTTTTTCGCTTTTAGTACCTTTGTGGTATTTGGTATTAAAGGCTTCTTTGAGATGTATTCTCAAAGGTTTGCCAATGTCGTGATCTTCATTTCTGGAGTTTTCTTGGCAGTGGTAATTTTTATATTAAGTTATCAGATATTGCTACTAGAATAAGCTGATTCTATAACATGAAAACATTGATTCTAAACATCCCGATTTATCGGGATGTTTTTTTTATTTTCTAATGTAAGTCTGATAAGTAAAATCGATGGAATGTTTTTCATCTTTCGGATGATATTCTTTTTGAATTAATTCCCAGCCGGCTGGGGAGATTTCTGGGAAATAAGTATCAGCATCAAAAGATTGATGCACACGGGTAAGTTCAATTTTATCTGTAAATTGAAGTGCTTGTTTATAAATTTCGCCTCCACCAATGATAAATACATCCTGACTTTTCGGAATAAGTTCTAAAGCTTTTTCAATACTATTAACAACTAAAGTTCCTTCGGGATGATATTCTTTTTGCCGGGTTATTATAATATGAGTACGATTCGGTAAAGGTTTTGGAAAACTTTCAAACGTTTTTCTTCCCATGACTATATAATGTCCGGAAGTAAGTTGTTTAAAGCGTTTGAAATCATCCGGAAGGTGCCACATTAAATCGTTGTCTTTGCCCAAAGCATTGTTTTCTCCCGCAGCAGCAATCATTATAATCATATAGAAGTATTATTTCAAGTGCTCAATTCGTCTTCTGCCTTTTGTACTAATTGTTTGATTCGTTGTTCTTGTTTTGCAACCAATCGATTAATTTGTTCTCTTTCCCATTCTTTATTCATAAATCGGTCCGTAATATAAACTTTAATAAAATGAAGAATAAACAAGAAAAACCAAATAGTGACTGCCCATAAATACCAACCCTCAAAAGGTTGGATATCAAATAATTTCTCAATTATCAAGAAAAATAAACTTCCAATAAGGAATAAAACAAAATGAAAATACAATCTCTTTTTTTGTTTCAATCTTCTACGGGCATATTCATATTTTTCGTGTAGTTCTTTATCCATTTCCATAAAATTGTTGTTTTTCGGTTTTTAAAGGTACTATTTTTTAAAAAATAAAAAAAAGATATTTACATATAATGAAATACGAAACCGTTTTCCTGTTTAGAAAGTGTAAACTAAAGTGTTATAAATTAATAATATAATTTTTTTTTGTTATTGTTTTTGTTAATGTGATAAAAATATACTTAACTATTTGATATTCAATATTGTCTTTGTTACTTTGTACCATAATTCTAAAAATTAGATAGTTATGGCAATTAAGAAACAATTTATAAAATCGAAACCAGTTTGTAAAGTAACTTTTTCGATAGAAGCGACTGAAGCTACTACAGCAGCAGTTATTGGTGATTTCAACAATTGGAATCCAACAGCAGGAGAATTAAGCAAGTTGAAAAACGGTACTTTCAAAGCTACATTTGAATTACCTGCTTCAAATTCGTATGAATTCCGTTATTTAGTTGATGGTCAATTCATCAATGATACAGACGCTGATGATTACAAATGGAACGAGTTTGCTGCAGCTGAAAACAGCGTAGTAACAGTTTAATCTTCGATTTTAGTTAGAATTGAATCCGCTTATTTTTTAATAGGCGGATTTTTTAGTCCAATTTGAATGTAATAGGAATACTAAAAGGAATTTTCACCTGAACTCCTTTAATAGTGCCGGGTATAAATTTTGGAATCTTTTTTAGAATTCTTTCTGCTTCATCCTCCAAAAGTTGATCAGGTCCTCGCAAGTTATCAATTATAATCATTCCATCTTTGTCAATATACAATTGACATTCAACTGTTCCTTCAATTCCTTTTCTAATCGCTTTGCTAGGATATTTAAAATTTTTGACAATATGGCTTGAAAAATATTTATTGATGCAATTCTCAATATTAATAGAATTTGTGCAATCCTCGGGATAGGGTCTCGTGATAAATTTAAATTCTGACATATATTTCAACTCAATTAATAAATAATCGGTTGCAATAAATAGTTTATTGTTTTGATTTTTTAAAAATACAAATTCATAACGCTTAACTTTTAACGAATCATCAATCGAGTCATTTTTTGCTAATGGTTTTAAATCTAGTAGAAATTTTTTTATTTTTTCTTTTAGTTCATTATTTGTAAAATCAATATCAATATCTTCTTTAATTTTTTTGTTTTTTTGATATACAAATGCAATTGTAAGGACAGACATATTATCTTTAAAACTTGCAATTATATCATTTTCAATTGATGGTGTAATTAAATTTAAAATTTCCCGATTTAAAATTTCTTTTTCACAATTATAAAATTCCTTCTCAACTGTGCAATTATCGTAAAAAGGAAAAAATTCCTGGTGCTTACTATCCTGTCCAAAGACTGATATCGAAAGCAAAATAAAGTAATAAATATATTTCATAATTTTTTAAACAGCTACAATTCCTTTAATATGTGGATGCGGATCATAACCAACTAACGTAAAATCTTCAAAAGTAAAATCAAAAATATTTTTAATTTCCGGATTTAAAATCATTTTTGGTAAGGGTTTTGGCTCGCGTGAAAGTTGCAATTCTACTTGTTCAAAATGGTTGTTGTAGATGTGAGCATCACCAAAAGTGTGAATAAATTCTCCCGGTTGTAAATCGCAAACTTGAGCAACCATTAATGTAAACAATGCATACGAAGCAATGTTAAAGGGTACGCCTAAAAATATATCGGCACTTCGCTGGTACAATTGGCAACTTAATTTTCCATCCGCTACATAAAATTGGAAAAA
>Ga0164292_10000480_pt1 | contig 31139 bp, 31 predicted proteins | sample GEODES117metaG_FD_111486 | JGI IMG/M metagenome (GOLD analysis project Ga0164292, IMG submission 111486) | Eutrophic lake water microbial communities from Lake Mendota, Wisconsin, USA - GEODES117 metaG | ecosystem: Environmental > Aquatic > Freshwater > Lake | place: USA: Lake Mendota...
ACCGAGAACGTGCCGGGCATCGTGGGATTCGGCGCCGCGGCGGCGGCCGCACGGGTGTGGCTTGCGGATGCCGGACCACGGCGCGGCGCCGAGCTTCGTGACCTTCTGGAGCGACTCGTGCTGGAGCAGGAACCGGAGGCGGTAGTGCACGGCGCGGACGCGGAGCGTCTGTGGAACACCGCGAGCATCGCGTTCCCAAGGCTGGAGGCCGAAGCCATCCTGCTGGCCCTTTCCGAACGCGGCGTGGCGGCAAGCGCCGGTGCCGCATGCAGCAGCGGATCACTCGAGCCGAGTCCCGTGCTTCTGGCGATGGGCATTCCTCCGGCGTTGGCCCACGGGAGCGTGCGCTTCAGCATCTCGCGACGCACCACCGAGCCCGAGATCCGCCAGGCCGCCGTCCAGATCGTCGATGCGGTGCGAAGCGTGCGCGAAACGTCGCGCAACGCGCTTGGAAACTAGGCGCCTTCGCCATGCGGATCGAGTTCGCCGCCGAGCTCTACGACGCGATCGCGGAGGTGACCGGGCGTGATCTCGACGGCGAGGCGGTCCGGGTCCGTGAAGCGTGGGAAGCCGCACTCGGCTCGGGCAGACACCGCGTGCTTGATGTGGCATGCGGCACCGGCCTGCATCTGGAGCGCTTCCGCGCGCACGCCGAGGTCGCGGGCGCGGACCACAGCGCCGCGATGCTTCGTGTCGCCTCCCGGCGCCTCCCGGGGATAGCGCTCCATGAGCAGCCGATGGAGCGACTGGATGTCCCGGGGACCTTCGATGTCATCACCTGCCTGCTGGCCGGGATCGCGTATCCGCTGGGCGAGATCCGGCTGCATCAGGCGCTGCGGCGCATGCGCCGGCATCTCCGAGACGGCGGCGTGCTGGTGGTGGATCCCGGACCGTCCATCCATGCCGTCGAGGGACTGCAACCCGAACCGCTGTTGTTCGAGATGGCCGGCATGCTGATCGAGCGACGCACCCGATGGAGCGTGCATCGCAGCGAGCTCGTGCTTCATCACGAGTTCCGCATCTCGACCGCCGGACGCCGATGGACACTGCATGACCTGCACGAGATCACCCTTCGCGACCTTCACGAGCACCGCGTCGCGATGGAACGCGCGGGATTCCAGGTACGCCTGCACCAGCCGCGTGACGACAAGGGGCCGCTCTTGGTGGGGCGACGCGAGGGCTCCGCGGAGCCACCTCCGACGGTGCCTGCATCGGTCGACCACGACTGAATCGATCAGCCCGAGACGACCGCAGCCAGCGCGTGGGCCTCGACCGGCTCGAAGGGTCGGAAGCGTTCGATCGTGCCACGTTCCTCGCTGAAGAGCAGCGCACGTTCGGCACCGAGCCTGCTTGCGACCGGCGAGTCGATCAGCGTCGAGGAGTCGTTGGCACCCATCTGCATGAGCACGCGCATGTCGAACTCGCGCATGGAACCGCGATCCACGCTGCGCTGGAGGCTGGCCGCCGTGTCCGCCCACACCACCACATGCACGCCCACGGCCGGGCCATCCCGAAGGATGGACGCGAAGATGCGGTCGGGCTTCGGCGGACCGTCCCCGGCGGAGAACGAGTAGTCGTCCTCATCCCGCCGGAGCGAACGGAACCGCTGCAGACCGTGCACCAGAAGCAGCATGGGCGGCTCGTCGGTGCGTCCCGATTCGGTTCGACGTGCGACCTCCGCACCCATCGCGCGGATCGCGTCGTCGACCTCACGGTAGCCCGGCGTCACGCACGACAGTCCCAGCGCCGCTGCGGCCTCGGGGAGCTTGCCGGCCTCCGGACTGTCGGCTGGCGCTCCATCAAGCAGCGTGACCTGCGCGCCCGCACCCGACGCCACGCGCACGCTGGCCAGAACGGCCACGCAGAGACCAAGCGCCATGCGCTCGGTCTGGCCGACCATCAGGACATTCGCGCCCGACTGTCGGCGCAGGGACGCGACGGTGGCTTCGCGGATCGCGACCGGCTCGCCCAGGTGCAGCGGCAGCGTGAGTGATGGCGCGATCGAAGTTGGACGATCCCGGAAGGCCCTGCATGCGAGCATGTCGGCCTTGCTGGTGCCGTCGAAGACCACCATGGCGGGCCTGCTGGACGGGAACGCGGCGGCGCGCTGCGCGAGTCGTCGGATGCGCGACTCCCGCTCGACGTCGTTGAGCCACACGACCTGGAACGGACTGTTGCCCTCGATCAGACCTCCCGCGTCGTTGTAGATCGCCTCACCGGGCCGCGAGAGCAGCCGTGCCGCCGTGTTGTCGTCCGACAGGATCAGCGCGGCGTCCGCCTCGTTGCACTGGAGGGCGATGCGGACACCCATCTGGCCCATCGTGGTTCGGGGCAGCGCGTACGAACCGCCCAACGTCTGCGATCCGAGGATCACGTGCATGCCGAACGCGCGGCCCTGCCGAACCAGGCGATCAAGCAGCAACGCGGCCTCCTGCGAGACCTTGTCCTCCTCGACGAAGAGTTCCTGGAACTCGTCGACGATCAGCAGGGCGCGGGGCATCGGTTCGGCGCGACCAAGCTTCCGCCACGCGGCGAGGTCCTGCACCCCGGCGGCGCGGAAGAGGTCGCCACGCCGCTTGAGTTCGGCATCCAGCCCCTGCAGCACGCTCAACCCGAACTCGCGATCGCTCTCCACGGCGACGGCCCGCGCGTGCGGCAGCCGGTGCTGCGCATACGCCTTGAATTCGACGCCCTTCTTGAAGTCGATCAGCCAGAGCTCCAGCTCGTCCGGACTGAACCAGCTCGCGAGATTCACGATCATCGCGTTGAGCAGCGTGCTCTTGCCGGAGCCCGTCTTGCCGGCGAGCAGCACGTGCTGCCGCGTTCCCTCGCCCAGGACCATGTGCTGCAACTGCGTGGCTCCGGTGCGCCCGATCGGCACACGCAGATTCGCCGCCGTGCTGCCGCTCCACAGTCGGTCCTCGGGCGGCTCGATCGCGCTGAACGGAACCTGCACCACCGACGCGGCACGCGCCGCCTGACCGATGGCACGAAGTGTCTCCTGAAGTCGTGCGCCCCCTGGTGGCGACTCCAGCGTCACCGTGACCTGCTCGAGACCAGGCTCGTCGACCCGGAACGCGCCGTCACGCCAGACGATCCGTCGGCATGCACGGTGCAGGTCCTCCACCTTGAGGGACTCGGGCAGCGGCCGAGCCGGATCCCGCAGCAGCAGCAGGTGCACGCCGCACCGGGCGCCCGACTGCAGGATGCTGCCGAGTCGTCGCGCGGCCTCCTCGTTCAGGCCGGCTGGAAAGTCCGCCATCACCACCACGCGAAGCGGTTCCGCCAGCTGTCCGGCCTGCGCGTTGTAGTCGGCGATGGTGGCGAACTCGTCACGCAGGTACTTCTGGATGACGGTCTCCATGTGCTCGGTCAGGTCCGTCAGCTTCTGCTCGATCTGTCGGGCCTCGGTCCAGATGCGTTCCCCCACCAACTGCTCCATCTCGTCGGCGAGGTGCATGAAACCCGCGAAACTCTGGCCCAGTCCCACCGGATCCATCAGGGTCAGGCGCACCTTGCCGGGCGGACACTCCAGGAGCAGGCGCGCCACGATGGACTGAAGGCCGGCCAACGCCTCGGCGCGAGCCTCGCCAGGCCCCTCAAGGATCGTGGAGATCGCGCCAGGCATCGGCCGCATGAGGGGAACCTGCCAACGGGTCGGTCCGTTCCATGCCAGATGCGGCTCGGATGGGAACGCGTGCGCGACCGTCGCCAGATCCAGACCGACCGAACCGACGTGGAGTCCATCGCCAAAGGCGGTTCGCGACGCCCCATCCGAGGCCCAGAGGCGAATGGCCTGCGCTCCCAGAGCCATCCTCGAATCGGCCCACGCCCTGAAACCATCACGCGCCGCGATCCAAGCCTGCTCACGCTCGGCACGCGCAGTCTGCTCGACCTCGCGCTGCGCGGATTCGCGGGCGGCGTGCAACGCGTCCTCCGCCGCGATCGACTCGGCGTGCATGGCGACGCATCGCGCGAGTCCCTGCTCGTGCCGCGCCTGCGCCTCCTGCTCGGCAGCCCGCGCCTCGGACTGGATCTGGCTGCGGCGCTCCTCGGACACGCGGCTCAATTCCTCGAGCCGCTCCTGCCGCTGCCGTTCCGCCGCCTGCACGATCGGACCGAACCGCTTCTGCGCGCTCTGACGCTCACGCTTCAGCCGGTCCCTCGCGGCCTTCTCGGAATCGTCGCACTCCTGCTGCGCGGCCCGCACGGCCGCTTCGGCGGCGTCCCGCGCGATCTGCGCGGCCTGATGCAGCGGCTCCCACGCGCGCGCAACCTGCGCCCGTGCCCGGAACCACAGCGCGGCCGCCGCCGCCACGACGGCAAGCGTGCCAAGCCCGGCGGCCACGCCAAGCCACACCCCGCGCGCCCCCAGCGGCCACGCGACGAGCGCGCCGAGCAACGCGGCGAAGATGGCCGGCACGAGCAGGATCGGTCCGCGATACAGGCCGGGCAGGCGAAGTCGGCGGAGACGCTCCGCTGCATCCGCGGCGAGCGCGACCTTGGTGGCGATCACCATGAGCGGATCCATTCGTCCCAGCGACGACGGCGTGGCCGATGCCGCAGGAATCGACTGCCGATAGCGACGCGTCTGCCGTTCCGCCTCGGACAGGATCGCCTCGAGTGCGCCCAGACGCTCCGTGACGGTCTGCCGGATCTCCTCCAGCACGGCCTTTGGACGTCGCTCTCCGCTCTCATGCACGCTGTCCGCGAGCCAGAGGGCGTGCTGAAGCCCCTCCTTGGCGTCACGACCCGCCTCATCGGCACGACGCTCGATTTCCTCGGTCGTGGCGCGAACCTTCGCCTCCAACTTCGCCAGATCCGCCTGCCGCCGCGCGGCGACCTCGGATTGGAGACGCTCCAGCCGCTCACGAAGGTTGCGCTCCGTGCCCTCCCGCTTCGCGTCAATCGCGGCGCGCTCCGCACCATGGCGCGCCTGCTCGGCGTTGCGGGCCGTCTCCTGCGAAACGCGGTCGGCGTCGGACCGCTCGCGCAGTCGCTGCGAGGCGTCCGCGATCGCGGCCCAGCGTTCAGCGATGTCGGTGATCGGATCCTGCGCCATCAGAGGCCGGATGGTACGCGAGTCGGGCTTCAGATCCGTCCTGTCCGGCCTACATGGGTTCGCCGCACTCGCGCCGGACACGCACCAACGTCTCCGCCATCTTCTCCATCGCGGGCATGGCGGTGCGAACCGCCTGCTCCAGTTCCTCGATGTAGCGATCACCGAAGGTCTCCGCCGTGGCGTCCTGCCATGCGGCTCGGGCGACCTCCCACTGCGACTTCAAGTCGCGCAGCGAGGCCTGCAGACGCTGACGCGCGCCTTCGACGCTCACGACGTCTCCCCCGGCCCGGTTTCGGTGGATGGGCCGCGGCGCATGGACTCGGACGCATCCGGCTCCGCGCGGTCTGGCAGCAGCGTCCGCAGGTCGATGGGTTCCTCTCGGCGGTACCGCTCCAGCGCGATGGACATGCGGCGCAGCGCCGCGATCGCGGCGGGCAGCTCGCGATCCACGATGGCCGCCAGCAGATTCGTGCCGCGCTTGTATTCGGCGTTGTGTCGCGGCAGTTCCTGGCTCCAGCGCTGGCTCGCCTTCCACCGGCGGTCGGCATCCTCCAGGGCGGCCTGCGCCCTGGCGAGCGCCTTGCGCTCGTCCACCGTGCTGGGCTTCGAATCGCGGCTGACGCGGTGATTCTCCTTGCGGAAGAGCGCGCTGCGTGCCTCGAGCACCTCATGATCCAGCCGTTGCATGCGCTTGCGCCAATGCGGGACCCGATCTCGCTCGACCCACACGATCGTGCGCTCGACCTCGGAGTCGCCCTCAAGCAGGGCCGCCGCAAGATCCTCCTTGCAGCGCACCATGGCCGCCGCCAGGGACTCCAGCACGTCGACCGAAAGGACTCGGACCTGCTCGCGTTCCACGGTTCAGCGCTGGTTCAGGTAGTCCTCGATGCGCTCTGCCTTCCGGATGAGGAAGGGCACGAACACCTCGCTGGCCTTCAGGAAGCGCTGCAGCGAGCGCATGGTCTGCTCGAACTCCTCGGCGAACTTGGCCTGCTCCTGGTCGCGCCACGTCTGCTGAAGCGATCCCAGCGCCGACCCCAACCGCGCGGTCTGACCCTGCACGTCACTGTTGAACTTCTTCAGATCCGCGGCGAAGCGGCGCAGTTCATTCGGATCGACGACGGCCTTGCTCATGCGGTTTTCTCCTGACGAAGTGTACGCTGACGACATGCCCGATCCGACACCCCACGGCGTGAACGCTCCGCCGAATGCAGGTGGAGCCGTGCTCGCGGTGCGGGATCCGGCCAGCGACGAGACCATCGCGTCGCTGGTCATGGCGACCGCAGCCGACGCGGCCGACGCCGCCGATGCGGCATCCGAGGCGCTCGGCACGTGGCGCAAGACCCCTCCTGCCGATCGCGCCGCGGTGCTGGAGCGTTGCGCCGAGGCCATGGTCCGCGATGTCGAGGCGCTTGCCCGCACCATCACCCTGGAGTCCGGCAAGCCCCTCCCGGAGGCGCGCGGCGAGGTTCGCTATGCCGCCGACTACCTCCGCAGCGCGGCGGAGCAGACCCGCAACCTCGTGGACGAGCCCTTCGATGGCCGACGGGCCGGTGTGCGCGCCGTGGCGGTGCGTGAGCCGATCGGCGTGTGCGCCGCCGTGACCCCCTGGAACTTCCCGCTGGCAATGCTGGCACGCAAGGCGGCACCAGCGCTCGCCGCTGGCTGCGCCATGATCGCCAAGCCTGCCGAGGAGACGCCGCTTGCCGCGATCGCGTTCGAGCGCACGCTCCAGGCCTGCGGTCTGCCGGACGGCGTGATGCGCGTGGTGATCGGCGATCCGGGCACGATCGTCTCAACGTGGCTTGCCGATCCGCGCGTTCGAAAGCTCACCTTCACGGGAAGCACGGAGACGGGACGACTGCTGCTGCACCAGGCGGCGGACCAGATCGTTCGCTGCTCGATGGAACTCGGCGGACACGCCGCATTCATCGTGCTTGAGGGCGCGGATGTCGACGCCGCCGTGGCCGGTGCCGTGGCTGCCAAGTTCCGCAATGCCGGCCAGACCTGCATCTGCCCGAACCGCTTCCTGGTGCATGAATCGCTCGCCTCGGCATTCACCGCCCGACTGGCGCTTGCCGCGGCCAGCCTGGTGGTCGGCCCGGGGCTTGAGCCGGCCACGCAGGTCGGCCCGCTCATCAACGACGCCGCGGTGAAGAAGGTGCGCCAACATGTCGCCGATGCGCTGGCACAAGGCGCCCGGCTGGTGTGCGGCGGCGAGACACGGCGCCTGCCGAACCGCCCAGATCGATTCTTCGAGCCCACGGTGCTGGCCGACTGCCATCCCGGGCTGCTCTGTTTCCGCGAGGAAACATTCGGTCCGGTCGCGCCCATCGCCACCGTGCGCGCTTCCGGCGAGGCCGTCGAAATCGCCAACGCGAGCCCTTGGGGGCTGGCCGGCTACGTGTTCGGGCCACCGCAACAGGCGGAGGCCGTCGCGCGTCAACTCGCGTGCGGCGTGGCAGGCGTGAACGAGGCCGCACCCAGCAACGCCTACGCACCGTTCGGCGGCGTGAAGTGGAGCGGCTTCGGTCGCGAGGGCGGCCGGTGGGGCATCGACGAATACTTGACGGTCAAGTACCTGGCGATTCGCGCCTGAGCCACGCAAGCAAACCGCCCCGGCGTCTCCGTCGGGAGGCCGGGGCGGAATTGGCTGTGTGATGCCGGAGCCGAAGCCCCCCGTGACTCACTCGTCGTCGCTGTCCGAGTCATCCTTGGCAGAGGCGACCGGTCCGTTCGGATTCGCCAGTCGCTTGGCCAGCACCGCCGCACGGATCTCCTCCAGCAGATCCGGGCTCTGGCGCAGGAAGGACTTGCTTGCCTCACGGCCCTGACCCAGTCGGGTGTCCTTGTAGCTGAACCACGCACCCGCCTTGTCCACCACGCTGTCGGCGACGGCCATGTCGAGCACATCACCCGTGATCGAGATGCCTTCGTCGAACATGATGTCGAACTCGGCCTCACGGAACGGCGGCGCAATCTTGTTCTTCACCACCTTGGCGCGAACGCGGTTGCCGACAGCACGCTCGCCCTCCTTGATCTGGCTGATGCGTCGGATGTCCACGCGGACCGATGCGTAGAACTTCAGTGCACGGCCGCCCGTGGTGGTCTCGGGGCTGCCGAACATCACGCCGATCTTCTCGCGCAGCTGGTTGATGAAGATCACGATGCAGTCGCTCTTGGCGATGGCACCCGTGAGCTTGCGCAGCGCCTGGCTCATGAGGCGGGCCTGCAGGCCGACATGGCTGTCGCCCATCTCGCCCTCGATTTCAGCGCGTGGAATCAGCGCCGCCACGGAGTCGACCACGATCACGTTGACCGCGTTGGATCGCACCAGCATCTCGCAGATCTCGAGCGCCTGCTCGCCGGTGTCGGGCTGGCTGACCAGAAGCTCGTCCAGGTTCACGCCGAGACGCTTGGCCCACGAGGGATCGAGCGCGTGCTCGGCGTCGATGAAGGCCGCGATGCCGCCCTTCTTCTGCGCGTTGGCGATCACGGTGAGCGCCAGCGTGGTCTTGCCGCTCGACTCGGGGCCGAACACCTCGATCACGCGGCCCTTCGGCAGGCCGCGGCCGCCCAGCGCCAGATCCAGGCTGAGCGCGCCGGTCGACACGCCCTGGATGACCGGCACCGCGTCGCTGTCGAGCCGCATGATGCTGCCCTTGCCGTAGGCCTTCTCGATCTGGCCCATGGCCTGCTCGATCGCCTTCAGGCGCGCCTTGGTCTCGGTGGAGTTCTCGCGGGATGCGGGCGCCTTCGCCTCGACGGTCGACTTGCTCATGGCTGCTTTCTCCGTTGCCGTGCCGCTGGTGACGGCGGCGATGGCCGCGGCCACGGCAGGGCGATTTGTAGCGGACGCGGAGGCCGGCGTCGCGGCGGGACCACCTGGAACGCGCGGTGCGGTTCCGACCGAGGCGGTGGACGCGGCAGGCTTCACGGCGCCCTTCTCGTCCTTCGTGTTGCGGGATCCGTCCTTCGATGCGAGGGGAGCGACCATGCTTGACCTTCCTTGGCTGGCCCTTTCAGAGCCGGTTGGGGCCCGCGCCTGCGGGCCGATTCGTGCGAATGCTGTCCTGACGTCCGTTCGGGTTCTGTTCGTACCCGAATCACTTCGGCTCGTCAACCGGATGTTCGGTACTTTTTCGGGTACCCATCCGCGCTGCAGCCTAGTGATGGAGAACATCTTCGACCCCGAAACAGGCCGTTTTTCGGACACATTCCGCAGGCGCCAGAAATGCCTGTGAATTCAGTAGTTGGGTGTTGGCGGGCGGTAGTCCGACAGCCGAATCGACCGGAACCACTCGATCGTCTTCTTCAGACCCTCATCCAGCGCAACCTTTGGCTGCCAGCCCAGCGTCGACTTCGCCAGCGAGATATCCGGACGACGCCGCGCCGGATCATCCGCCGGCAGCGGACGACCCAAGGTGACTTGGGAGCGGCTTCCCGCAATCGACACCACCTTCTTCGCCAGCTCGTGCACCGTGAACTCGTCGGGGTTGCCCAGATTCACCGGGCCCGTGAAGTCGTCGGGCGCCTCCATCATTCGCACAAGACCCTCGATCATGTCATCGACGAAGCAGAAGCTCCGCGTCTGCGAACCGTCGCCGTAGAGCGTGATGTCCTCTCCCGCCAGCGCCTGACGGATGAAGTTGCTCACCACGCGTCCGTCGAAGGGATGCACGCGCGGACCGTAGGTGTTGAAGATGCGGACCACCTTGATGCGCACGCCATGCTGGCGGTGGTAGTCGAACATCAGCGTCTCGGCGGCGCGCTTCCCCTCGTCGTAGCAGGCGCGCGGACCGATCGGGTTCACGTTGCCGCGGTAGCTCTCGGGCTGCGGGTGCACGTCGGGGTCGCCGTAGACCTCGCTGGTGCTGGTGTGCAGGATGCGCGCGCGCACGCGCTTGGCCAGGCCCAGGCTGTTGATCGCGCCCATGACGCTCGTCTTCATGGTCTTGATCGGGTTGTACTGGTAGTGCCCGGGGGCCGCCGGGCAGGCCAGGTTGTAGATCTCGTCCACCTCGAAGCGGAACGGGTCGACCACGTCGTGCCGCACCAGCTCGAAGTTGTGGCAGTCGAGCAGGTGATCCACGTTCCCCTTCTGGCTGGTGAAGAAGTTGTCGAGGCAGATCACGTCATGACCCTGCTTCACCAGTCGCTCGCAGAGGTGGGAACCGAGGAAGCCGGCGCCGCCGGTCACGAGAATCCGCTTCAGCATTCCCCAAAGGTAGCCGAGCGTTGCCCTCGACGCGGGCACGCGTCCACGCCACCATAGCCCGCATGAGCGAACGGTGGGCGATCGGCGCGATGACCGGCACGAGCCTGGACGCACTCGACGCGTCACTGGTGCGCGCCGAGGGTGCAGGGCCCGACCTGCGCGTGCGCGTGGAGCGTCACCTCACCCACGCGCTCGATCCGGTGCGTGCGCGACTCCGCGCGGCATGCGACGGTGCGGCGATGACCGCGAGGGACTTCGCCGCGCTGGCGCTCGACTTCGGTCGCCTGCATGCGGAGGCGCTCGCGCCGCTCGCGGAGGCGCATCCCATCGCGGTCGCGGCGATCCATGGACAGACCGTGTTCCATGCACCGCCGGTGTCGTGGCAGTTGCTGAACCCATGGCCGATCGCGCAACGGCTCGGGTGCGCGGTCGCGAGCGATCTTCGCGGCGCGGACTTGGCCGCGGGTGGCCAGGGCGCGCCAATCACGCCGCTGGCGGACTGGATCGCCTTCCGCCATGCCCGGGCCACCGCGATCGTGAACCTGGGAGGCTTCTGCAACATCACGTGGCTGCCTGCCGCGGCTGAAGGTCCCGCCGCGACACGAGGCGCGGACATCTGTCCCTGCAACCACCTGCTGGATGCCTCGGCACGCAAGGCGCTGGGCGCGCCCTTCGATGCCGATGGCGCGGGCGCACGCGCAGGAGTCGTCTCGGAGCCGGAAGCCCAGGCACTCGCCGCCGTGCTGGAGAGGGCCGAGGCCGCCGGTCGGTCGCTGGGCACGGGCGACGAGGCCACGGGCTGGGTGCAAGCCGCCAACCTGCCCCCCTCCACCCTCTTGGCGACGGTGGCCCATGCCGTTGGCCTTCACATCGGCCGTGCGGCGGTCCGTGCCGGCCACGCTCGCGTGGTGCTTGCCGGAGGAGGGAGCCGGAACCAGGCCCTGACCACGGCGATTCGGACGGGTGCTGCTGGCGCCGAGGTGCTCACCAGCGCGGAAGTTGGGGTACCGGTGGAGGCCCGTGAGTCCATGGAGATGGCGGTCCTGGGATTGCTCGCGCTGGACCGAACCCCCATCACGCTGCCCGCCGTCACGGGCCGGGGCGCGAGCCGATGCGTCGACGCGGCGTGGTGCCTGCCTGCAGGCTGAACCGAATCTTCACGGCGGACCGCACCCAACTCGCATCCCTCATGGCCCCGGCGCTTCTACTCTTCGCGCGCATGGCACGCCCTTCGGTGCTGATCGTCGAGGACGAGCGAGAGATCGCCGACCTGATCCAGTTCAACCTGGTGCGGGCCGGCTTTGATGCCACCACCGTGCATCGCGGCAAGGATGCGCTGGAGGCGATCCGCAAGTCGCCACCGGACATCGTGGTGCTGGACCTCATGCTGCCGGACCAGGACGGCCTCGAGATCTGCCGACGCATCCGCGCCTCGGCCGAGGGCTCGCGCATCGCCATCGTGATGGTGACGGCGCGTGGCGACGAAGCCGACATCGTGACGGGCATCGAGCTGGGCGCCGACGACTACATCCCCAAGCCGTTCAGCCCACGCGTGCTGGTTGCGCGCGTGAAGGCGGTCCTGCGGCGCTCGGGCGAGAGCCGCCCCGGCTCCAGCAAGCGCATCCAGATCGGCGACGGTCGCCTGTCCATCGATCCCGAGCGGCACGTCACGCAGATCGATGGCAAGACCGTGGATCTGACCCTGACCGAATTCGGCATGCTGCACTTCCTCGCGCAGAAGCCGGGGTTCGTGCGCACACGCGACCAGATCATCGCGGCAGTGCACGGCCGCAATGTGGTGCTTTCAAGCCGCACGGTCGACGTGCACATGACGGCGCTGCGCCGCAAGCTGGGCGACATGGGCGCCCTGATCGAGACCGTCCGCGGCGTCGGATATCGTCTGGCCGAGGGCGAGATCGCCTCGGCCGAATGACACGTCGACAAGACCCGAGCATCCTGATTCCCGCCGCCGCCCTGCTGGCCATGGCCCTGGCGTGGTGGCGTGCGTCGCCGGCGGTCGCGGCTGGCACGGGCGTGGTCGCGCTGGCACTGCTGCTGCTGATGGGGCTCGCCCGCGGATCCGATCTTGCCCGCATGACCCGTGCGCTCCGTCGCATCGTGGCGGGCGACCGCGGCGCCTCGATGCCGCTTCGCGTGCGCGGGGGACTGGACGCGCTCAACCGCGCGGCACAGGATCTGGCCTCGGCACTTGGCGGCACGCGCGAGGCACTCGCCTCGGAACGACTTCGTCGGCGCATCCTGGAGGAGGCCCTGCGGGAGGGACTGGTGATCCTGGACGGGCACCAGCGCGTGATCGTGGCGAACGACAACGCGGGACGCATGCTGGGCTTCGAGCCGGGCTCGGCGCGCGGCCGACTGCTGCAGGAGTGCACGCGCTGTCCTGCACTGAACGAATTGCTCAACGAGGCGTTCGCCTCGGGCAGCCGTCGCCAGCGGGATCTTGAGCCACCGGGCGCGCCAGGCCTGGTGGCCGAGGCGATCGTGGCCTGCGTCACCGACGAGGCCGACAGGCTGGTCGGTGGACTGCTGCTGCTGGGCGACGTGACCGCACAGCGCTCGCTCGATCGCATGCGAAGCGACTTCGCCGCGAACGTCAGCCACGAGCTGCGCACGCCGATCACGAACATCCGCGGCTATGTGGAGACGCTGCTGCAGGTGGGGCTGGAGGATCCGGATACCGCGCGCAAGTTCCTGGACATCGTGCACCGCAACGCCTCGCGGCTGGGCGCGCTCGTCGAGGACCTGCTGTCGCTCTCGTTCGTGGAGAGCCCGGCCTCGCGTGAGCGCATCGCGATGACCGACGTGCGCGTGGGCGGCCTGTTCGACTGGGTCGAGGCGGAACTCGGGACCGCCGCCGAGGCGCGCGGAATCCGCATCACGCGTGCGGGAGACGCCGATCTGAGCGTGCATGCCAATGCGCTCCTGGCCGAGCAGGCGCTGGCCAATCTGGTGAGCAACGCGATCCGCTACGTGCCCGACGGCTCCCGCGTGGAACTCTCCGCGCACCTGGAGGGCGCGTGGATCGCGATCCGCGTGCGTGACGAGGGCCCCGGCATTCCTGAACGCCACCTGCCGCGCCTGTTCGAGCGCTTCTATCGCGTCGAGTCGGCCCGAACACGCGAGGGAGGCGGCACGGGGCTGGGGCTGGCCATCGTGAAGCACATCGCGATCGTCCACGGCGGATCGATCGATGTGGAGAGCTCGCCGGGCAAGGGAAGCACGTTCTCGCTTCGACTTCCCCGCCGGCCACCCGGATCCGGCGACCCAGCGGAACACATGAAATCCGAATCGAGTCTTAGCACATTTGGGCGGCACGCTTGACCCGTGAGACCCCATTCCGCAGGAGACTTCATCGTTCTCGTTGACGGTGAAACCAACCCATGAAGCCGCTTTCCGCGCTCATCCTGACCTTTGCCGCGCTCATCCTGACCTGCTGCGCCATGTTGGGCCGGACCGACCCGAATCCGGAGTCGGACGCTCTCTCGAGACTGCGAGGCCGCGTGCGCATCGATGGCAGCAGCACGGTCTATCCCCTGTCGGAGGCGGTGGCGGAGGAATTCAGCAGGCTCACGCGCCGCGTGCGCACCACCGTCGGGGTCAGTGGAACCGGCGGCGGCTTCAAGCGGTTCTGCAAGGGCGAGACCGATGCCTGCAACGCCAGTCGACCGATCACCAATTCCGAGGTGGAGGCGTGCGCGCGGGCAGGCCTCGAATTCATCGAGCTGCCGGTGGCCTTCGACGGCCTGTGCATCGTGGTGAATCCCCGCAACGACTGGGTCCGTTCCCTCACCGTGGAGCAGGTGCGGCGGCTCTACTCCGCGAAGGATCCCGCCCGGACGTGGCGCGATCTCGACCCGTCGTGGCCCGATCGACCGATCCGCGTCTACAGCCCTGGAACCGACAGCGGTACCTTCGACTTCTTCCGCGAGGTGATCGTGGGAAGGGGCGGGACCATTCGATCGGACATGAGTGTCAGTGAGGACGACAACGTGCTGGTGAAGGGGGTCGAGGGGGAACTCGACTCGATCGGCTACTTCGGCTTCGCGTACTTCAAGGAGAACGCGCAATTGCTGCGCGCGGTGCCCCTCGACGGCGGCAAGGGTCCGGTCGCCGCGTCGGATGCGACGATCCTCGACGGCTCGTACGCACCGCTCAGCCGCCCATTGTTCGTCTACGTCAACCGCCGCGCCGCCGATCTGCCGGCGGTGAATGCCTACGTGGACTTCATGCTGACCCACGCCGCCACGCTCGCCGAGGAGGTCGGCTACACGCCGCTTCCGGGCGCGCTCGGCCAGGCCGCCACCAGCGTCTGGAATGCGCGCCGCACCGGCACCCAGATGCTGAATGCGCGCGGCGAACGCGTGTCCGGCCCCCTGATGGAGGTCTACCGCGCTCCATGAACACCTCCGCACCCACCGACGCGCCGGGCGTGATCGAGGCCGCGCGCCGAGGCGTGCCGCGCTCGGCGGAGTCCCGTGATGCGCGAGAGCGCCTGATCCGAGGGCTCCTGCAGCTGTCGGCGCTCTTCAGCATCGGCATCACGGCCGCGATCATCCTGACGCTGGCGTGGGAGACCGTGAACTTCATCGCCTTGCCGGAGGTGTCGCTTGCGGACTTCCTGCTGGGGACCAACTGGAGCCCGCTGCTGGGTGCCGAGCAGCACTTTGGCGTGTGGCCGCTGGTCAGCGGCACGATGCTCGTGGCCGGCGTGGGTGCCGCGTTCGCGCTGCCGGTGGGGCTCGTGTCGGCGATCTACCTGAGCGAGTACGCCCGACCGGGCGTGCGCGCCACGCTGAAGCCCGCCCTTGAGGTGCTTGCGGGCGTTCCCACGGTGGTGTACGGCTTCTTCGCGCTCACCGTCATCACCCCGGGCCTTCGGTGGCTCTGCACCGCGCTCTTCGGCGTGCCCATCTTTCCCGGATACAACGCCACTGGAGCGGGACTCGCGGTCGGGGTGATGATCCTGCCGATCGTCTGCTCGCTGAGCGAGGATGCGCTCCGCGCCGTGCCGCGGGGCCTTCGCGAGGGGGCCTTCGCTCTCGGAGGAACCCGCTTCGACGTGAGCGTGCGTGTGGTGGTGCCCGCGGCGCTCAGCGGCATCCTTGCCAGCTTCTTCCTGGCGATCACGCGTGCCGTGGGTGAGACGATGATCGTGGCGCTCGCGGCGGGTGGACTCGCGCATCTGACGGTGAACCCGGCGAGCGAGGTGCAGACCATGACCGCCTACATGGTGCAGATATTCCTGGGTGACGCCCCCGCGTTCGGTGTCGAGAATCTCTCGAGCTACGCCGTGGCGGCGGTGCTCTTCGTGTTCACGTTCTCTCTCACCGTCGCTGGCAACGCGCTGCTGAGGCGTTTTCAGGAGGAATACGAGTGACCGCTGCCCTTCGAACCCGGCGGCTGCTGCAGGACAGGCTGTTCCTCTCGACCTGCCTGGTGCTCACGAGCCTGTCGCTCGTGGTGCTCTGCCTGCTTCTGTCGAGCGTCATCTCGCAGGGCTGGCGGGGGCTGATCGACGTCGAGGCATTGCGCGCCGTGTTCGCCGAGGGAAGGATTGGCCGCATCCCCGATCTGGTGCGATGGAACTTCTTCTCCGAATACGCCAGCCGCAAGCCGCTGCGGGCTGGCATCCGGGCGCCGCTGCTGGGCACGATCTGGGTCTGCGCCACCTGCATGCTGCTGAGCCTGCCCCTGGGCGTGGGCACCGCGATCTACCTCGAGGAGTTCGCGGCGCGCTCGCGGCTGAACAGGTTCATCGCGCTCAACGTGCGCAATCTGGCGGGCGTGCCGAGCATCGTCTACGGCATCATCGGGCTGACCGCCTTCGTGCGCATGTTCGGGATCTTCGGCGACGTGGATCGCGATCCGATCCGGATCGGGCCGGCGGACTCGGACTTCAGCCTGACCCTGCCGATCGGGCACAGCGTGCTCGCCGGAGGACTCACCCTGATGCTCGTGATCCTGCCGATCATCATCATCAGCACGCAGGAAGCCCTGCGCGCGGTGCCTCGGGGACTCCGCCAGTCAAGCCTTGCGCTCGGCGCGACACTCTGGCAGACGACGTGGAAGGTCACGCTGCCCACCGCGCTGCCCGGCATCATGACGGGGTCGATCCTGGCGCTCAGCCGCGCGATCGGCGAGGCCGCGCCGCTGCTGGTGGTCGGGATTCCCGTCTTCATCGCCTGCGACCCGGAGGGTCCGATGAGCCCCTTCACCGTGCTGCCCTTCCAGATCTTCAACTGGGCAGGTCGCCCGCAGCCGGCCTTCCATGCGCTCGCCGCAAGCGCCATCATCGTGCTGCTGGCGGCACTGCTTTCCTTCAACGCGCTGGCGATCTATCTTCGTCATCGTCTGCAGACGAGGACCCCATGAGCGCCACCGAACCGAAGCCCGGACCCGCCGCGACACCCAAGCCGGCCACCAGCCCAAGGGTTGCGGAGGACGCGCCGCCCGTGAGCATCCGGGCCGAGGCGTTCAGCGGCTGGTATGGGTCATTCCAGGCGCTGCACTCGATCACCCTTGACATTCCCCGCCACCGCGTCACCGCGCTGATCGGCCCCAGCGGGTGCGGGAAGAGCACGTTCCTCCGTTGGATCAACCGGATGAACGACATGATCCCCTCGGCGCGTGCGGCGGGCACGCTCACGCTGGACAGCGAGGACCTGCTCGACCGTGGCCATGATCTCGTGGAACTGCGCCGACGCGTCGGCATGGTGTTCCAGAAGCCCAACCCCTTCCCCAAGAGCATCTACGACAACGTGGCGTTCGGACCGCGGCTCCACCGACAGATGACGCGCTCCGAACTGGACGATCTGGTCGAGCGCAGCCTGCGCGCCGCGTCACTCTGGGACGAGGTGAAGGACCGCCTCCAGGCGAGCGCGCTGGGCCTCTCCGGCGGCCAGCAGCAGCGACTGTGCATCGCGCGCGCGATCGCAGTGGGCCCCGAGGTGCTGCTGATGGACGAGCCCTGCTCGGCGCTCGATCCACGCAGCACCGCCGGCATCGAGACGCTGATCCGCGACCTGCGCACCCAGTTCACCATCGTGATCGTGACCCACAACATGCAGCAGGCCGCGCGCGTGAGCGACGGCACCGCATTCTTCTACGAGGGGCGGCTGGTGGAGTCGGGCCCCACGGATCGCATCTTCACCAATCCGCGCGAGAAGCGCACGGAGGACTACGTGACTGGCCGCTTCGGCTGATCGCGCAAGGAGCACCGAATGGCCGTCGACCTTCGCAACGAGATGGTGGACCTTCGCCGCAACCTGCTGGCGATGGGCGCGGCCGTGGAGCAGCGCGTGACGCGCGTGATCGAGTCGATGATCGAGGGCGACCTGTCGCTGGCCGAGAGCGTGAAGGCGGGCGATGCCGAGATCGACCGGATGGAACTGGAACTCGAGGCCAGCTGCATGCGCCTGCTCGCGCTGGCCCAGCCCGTGGCGGGCGACCTGCGCCTGATCCTCTCGGTGATTCGCATCAGCGGACAGCTGGAGCGCGTGGCCGACCTGGCGCGCGGCATCGCCAAGAAGCTCATCAAGGTCTCCGCGCTCGACGCGATCGAGATCCCGGGCGCGATGACGGACCTGGCGTTCGCCACGCGCACCATGCTGAGCGACGGGCTGGCAGCGCTGGCCAATGAGGATGCCGCGCTGTGCAGGCAGGTTCGGCGCTCCGACCCGCGCGTGGATGACCTGTACAAGGAGATCCTGATCTGGGGCCGCGAGGAGATCCCCCAGCACCCCGAGGCGGCCGCAGCCGCCATCGACGTGCTGACGATCGCCCAGCGATTCGAGCGGATCGCGGACATGACCACCAACATCGCCGAGGACGTGATCTTCCTGGTGGAGGGCCGGGTGGTGCGGCACGAGGCCCATTGAGGGCCTGGTTGAGGCCGGCGGGGTTCCCGGGTATCCTTCCCGACCCTCCAAGGAGCAGCCATGCACTACCCCCACAAGGTCAGCCGAATCAAGAAGGTCCGCAAGGTGGGCTTCCGCTCCCGGATGAGCACCCGCAAGGGCCGCAAGATCATCAACCGCAAGCGTCGGCTGGGCCGGGCGATCCGCGTCCGCTGAGGCCCGCGTGGCCTCGCCGCTGCTGCTCCTGATCGGGTTGCGCTGCTCCGGCAAGACGACCCTCGGGCAGCTCGCGGCCGACGCGCTGCATGCCCCATTTCAGGATCTCGATCCGCTGGCGCTGAAGCGCCTCGGATGCACCACGGTCACCGAGGCGTTCGAACAGCATGGTGAGGCAGCGTGGCGCCGCGCGGAGTCCGAGGCGCTGCAGGACGCGCTGCACCACGGCGCCGGGGTTCTTGCCCTTGGCGGAGGCTCTCCCACCGCGCCGGGCGCTGCCGCGTCGATCCGTTCCGCACAATCGAGCGCGCGCGCGCGCGTGGCCCTGCTGCATCCGGGCGAACGCGAACTGGTTCGGCGCCTGGCTGCCGGCCGCGGCGATCGGCCGAGACTGGATGCCGACGATGCCGCGGAAGTCATGCGCCTCTCGCAGGAGCGCCTGCCGCTCTACCGCTCGCTCGCGGATGCCGTGATCGACACGCGGCTGGAGACGCAGGCCTGCGTGCGGCGACTCACCGAGCTCGTCAGGACCGATCGCTGAGCTTCGGCTTCGTCGCGGGCCAGCGGATCACCTCCAGGCCGCTCTCGTCTGGAACCATCACACCCAGTTCGCGCAGCGCCTCGAGCGCGGCCAACTGCTCCGCGGCCTTCTTGCTGGGGCCCCAGCAACTGCGGAACCGCCGCTCGCCGCTGACCACGGCGATCTCGAAGCACTTGGCGTGATCCGGCCCCTTCTCGTCGAGCACCATGTACATGGGTGGCGCCATGCCCAGCGACGTCAGGCTCTGCTGCACCACGCTCTTGTAGTTGTACTGGTGGCCCGTGCGTGACGCCTGCTCGACGCGCGGCTCCAGCGCCCGCAACAGCAGCGTGCGCGCGGCCTCCAGGCCTCCGTCCAGATAGATCGCGCCGATCACCGCTTCAAGCACGGCAGCCCGCACCGACTGCGGCAGGCTGCTGCGCGGCCCCATGCCCTTGCCAAGCAGGATGCACTCGTCGAGCCCGAGTTCACCGGCGATCTCCGCGCAGGTCTGCCGACTCACCACATGGCTCTTGACCTTCGTGAGTTCGCCTTCCAGTCGTTCGGGCAGCCATCGGAAGAGGTGCTCGCAGGCGACAAGACCCAGCACCGCGTCGCCCAGGAACTCCAGCCGCTCGTTGCTCACCAGGCGGCGGTCGGCGATGCTGGCGTGCGTGAGTGCGGTGACCAGCAGCGAACGGTCACGAAATGCATGCCCGAGCCGTTGCTCCAGACGCGCCAGCATCGATTCGTCCATCCGAAGAGCCTCCGCCAGGACCCTTGCAGGCCTCGGCACACGAACCTTGAGTCGCGGGCTCTCCAGCGAACTCCGGCGGGGAGTGCGCTGGAGAGAGCGCGAACGAACCGTCCCGCGCGTGCGGGACACGCAGTGAAGCACCGATCTTAGATCAACCGACCCAGCGCAGCCTGATCGAGCAGCCGGGTCAGACGGCTCTCATCGGCAGCGGTCGCCGCACGGACGTGGATGCCCATGCGGCGCGGACCCGGATCATCGACTTCGTCGAAAATCCGCGCAACCTTGCCCACCAGCTGGATCGGCGCGCCGCAGCCGGGGAACTGCATCGAGACTTCCACAGGCGTTCCGACAGGAAGCGCCGCGTCGAGTTCGACTCGAATCCCGGAGTCACTGATGTCGTAGGCGTGGCCCTCAAAGTGGCCCTTGGTCTCAGGCGTGTTGCCGTGCGCCCCAACGACGACGAACACCACGGCGGGTTCCAGCCGGAACCGCTCGGCGATGCGTCGATCCATGGTCGCAGTGGTCAATCTCGTCTCCTGAGCAAGGGTTGAGGCAGTCGCCGGCATGCCACGGTTATCGGTACGCGGAGTTCGGGAACTTGAACGAGATCCTGACATTCGCCGCAAAGATCCGGGCCACCGGAATGTGCCTTTGTTCTCCCCGCTTCCTAGAAGCAAGGGCCAAATTTCCTGCGGAAACGGTCGAAATCGCTATCCTGCCGCCCACGTGACGAGCGAGAACGGTGATCAAGGCACCGCTGGACCGGCGCAAAGCACCCCTCTGGCGGTTTCAGAAGCCCTTGCCAGCGCTGTCTTTGCGGTCATCGGATACGGCAACCAAGGCCGTGCTCACGCGCTGAACCTTCGCGAGTCGGGTGCCCATGTGATCGTCGGCGCTCGGGACGGCGGCACCTCCGCGGCCCGCGGCGCCCAGGATGGGTTTCAGGTCCAGCCACTTGAGCGGGCGGCGGCGACCGCGGATCTTTGCATTCTCTCCCTGCCCGACGAGGCCCACGCCGACGTCTGGCAGGGAACCCTGCAGAGCGCTCTGAAGCCGGGTGCCACCGTGGGGTTCCTGCACGGGTTTTCAGTGCACTTCGGTGCCGTGCGGCCAGACGCGTCGATCGGCGTGGTGCTTGTGGCCCCCAAGGGCCCCGGACACACCGTTCGCGTTCGATACACGCAGGGCCTCGGCGTGCCGGCGCTCTTCGCGGTGCACCAACCGGGTCGCGACGCTTCGCGCACGCGCGCGCTCGGCCTGGCTTGGGCGCACGGGATTGGAAGTGCGCGCGCGGCCATCGTGGAGACGACGTTCGCAGCCGAGACCGAGACGGATCTCTTCGGCGAGCAGGCCGTGCTCTGCGGCGGGGTGATGGCCTTGGCACAGGAGGCGTATCGCGCGCTCGTGGAGGCCGGGTACCCCCCCGCCCTCGCCTACATGGAATGCTGTCAGGAGCTGAAGCAGGTCGTGGACCTCATGTTCGAGCGCGGCCTGACCGGCATGCGGGCCGCCATCAGCAACACGGCGGAGTTCGGCGCCTTCGTGGCGCAGGAGCGGCTGGTCGATGATGCCTTGCGCGCACGCATGCGCAGTCTGCTGCAGGACATCCGGAGCGGTGTGTTCGCCCGGCGATTCCAGGCCGACGCGGCGGCCGGATTCCCGTGGCTTGCTGCGCAGCGCGCACGGGCCAATCATGATTCAATCGAGGTCGCGGGTTCGGAGGTGCGGCGGTGGATGCCGTGGCTGGATCCCTCCCAAGGAGCAACCGACGCATGAACACGCTGCAGGCCATCGTGCTGGGAATCGTCGAGGGCGTGACCGAGTACCTCCCGGTCAGCAGCACCGGGCACCTGATCCTTGCCGCGGCGGCGATGGGACTCGGCGCGCAGGATGGCGCGGCCGGTGACGCGGCGCAGCTGAAGGCCGCGGTGGATCGGTTCAGCGTCATCATCCAGGGCGGCGCGATCCTGGCCGTGGCGGTGCTGTACTGGCCGCGCGTGCGGCAGATGCTGCAGGGCGGCGTGAGCCTGATCCGACCGGGGGCGCGCGACGCGCAGGCCTCGATGGGATTGCATCTGATGACGCTGCTGGTGGCCGGCTTCGTTCCGGCCGCGATCGCCGGAGTGCTCGCGGGAAAGTGGATCAAGGCGAACCTCTTCGGGCCGATGCCGGTGATCGGCGCGCTGGTGGCGGGCGGCATCCTGATGATCGCGATCGCCCCATGGCATCGAAGCCGGCTCCGCGCCTTCGGCGGTTCCGCGGGCGGCATTTCGCACGCCGATGCGCTGCGCGCCCTCTCGTGGCAGGGCGCGCTCTTCATCGGCTGCGCGCAGACGCTCGCGCTGTGGCCCGGCACCAGTCGCTCGCTGGTCACGCTGCTGGCAGGCATGCTGATCGGCCTGCCGCCGGTCGCCGCCGCCGAGTTCGCATTCCTGCTGGGCCTGCCCACCCTGGGTGCGGCGAGCGCCAAGGACCTGCTTGACGGCGTGCGCGAGATGGGCGGCACAGGGTTCCTCGCGGCGCTGGGTGGGCCGATGCCGGTGATCGCGGGCTCGCTCGCCGCGATGGCCAGCGCGGCCGTGAGCGTGAAATGGCTTGTGGGCTACCTGGGGCGTCACACGCTCGAACTCTTCGGATGGTGGCGCATCACCGTGGCAGGCGCCTTCGCGTGGGCCATCGCGATGGGCTGGATCGCCCGCTGAGCGGCCCCGGTTAGCATCCTGCTCCCCATGGGACAGGCCACGCTGGCGCTCCGAAACTTCCTGATCCGTGTCGCGATCTTCGTGATGCTGGCCGCGGTCCTGGCATGGGCCGTGGGCGGAACGCTGTTCGGAAGCCACCGCGTCAACTTTCCCGCCGTGGATTGGGACGGGCGAGAGTGGGCCGTGCAGGTCGTTGGCAACGGACGCCAGCCGGACCGCGTCCGATGGCTGCTGGTGAGCCGTCGCGGCGAGGACCCGTGGACCGTGCATCCCGTGGCGGAGGCCGGCCAGTGGCGCGACCTCGTCGGCCCCGTCGCGGACCAGAGCGGTCTTCGCATGGCGGTCGCGTCCGAGGGCCCGGGCGGCAAGACCTGGGAACTCGTGATCTTCGAGCGCGGCGACGCGCCACCGAGACGCAGCCCGCTGCCGGGCGCGCCCATGGACCGCTCGCTGCCGCTGCCGAACTGACGCCGGATCAGTCGTCGCCGAACTTGATGCCCTGGGCGAGCGGAAGGTCCGTGCCCCAGTTGATCGTGTTCGTCTGGCGACGCATGTACTGCTTCCAGCTGTCGCTGCCGGACTCGCGGCCACCGCCCGTGTCCTTCTCGCCACCGAACGCGCCGCCGATCTCGGCACCGCTGGTGCCCAGGTTCACGTTGGCGATGCCGCAGTCGCTGCCGGCGTGGCTCAGGAAGCGCTCCGCGCTGCGCACGCTGTCGGTGAAGATGGCGCTCGAGAGACCCTGGTCGACGCCGTTCTGCAGCGCGAGGGCCTCGTCGAGATCCTTCACCGTGAGGACGTAGAGGATCGGCGCGAAGGTCTCCTCGCAGCAGATGCCGGGAACCTTGCCCATCGGCACGCGCACGATGGTCGGCTCGACGAAGTGGCCCGCGCGCTTCTTCTGGCGCTCGATGCCGGCGAGGCCGCCACACAGCACCTTGCAGCCCTCCTGCTCGGCGCGCTCGATGGCGGCGCGCATCTCCTGCACGCTGCGCGAGGTGATGAGCGGGCCCATGAGCGTGCCGTCCTGCAGTGGATCGCCGATCTTCACGCCGGCATAGAGCTTCACGAGGCGCTCGACCAGCTTGTCGGCGACAGCCTCGTGCACGATCAGGCGGCGCGTGGTGGTGCAGCGCTGGCCCGCGGTGCCGACGGCGCCGAAGAGCACGGCGCGCTCGACCAGCTTCATGTCCGCGTCGGGCATCACGATCACGGCGTTGTTGCCGCCGAGCTCAAGCAGGCTGCGGCCCAGTCGACCGGCAACCACCTGGCCCACGCGGCGGCCCATGCGACAACTGCCCGTGGCGCTGATGAGGGGCAACCGGCGATCCGCCACCAGACGCTCCGCGACCTCGCTGTCCGCGCCGATGATCAGACTGAACACGTCGGCCGCGTCCCCGCTGGACGGCCGGAAGATGTCCTGCGTGCGCATCACGTCGGTGGCCACGCGGTTGCAGGCGATCGCGACAAGCGGCGTGAGCAGGCTGGGCTTCCACAGCGTGGCGTTGCCGCAGATGCCGGCGATCATCGCGTTCCAGGCCCACACCGCGGCCGGGAAATTGAAGGCCGTGATGCAGCCCACGGTGCCCAGCGGATGCCACTGCTCGTACATGCGGTGGGTCTTCCGTTCGCTGTGCATGGTCAGGCCGTAGAGCTGGCGCGAGAGACCGACCGCGAAGTCGGCGATGTCGATGCACTCCTGAATCTCGCCCAGTCCCTCGGCGCGGATCTTGCCCGCCTCGATCGAGACAAGCTCGCCCAGGTCGGCCTTGGCCGCCCGGAACGCCTCGCCGATGCGGCGAACGATCTCGCCGCGCTGCGGCGCCGGCACCATGCGCCACTCGCGCTGCACGGCCACGCAGCGCTGCACCACGCGCTCCAGATCCTCGGCACCGTCCAGACGAACGGCCATCAACGGTTCGCCGGTGCTGGGATTGTCGGTGACCACACAGCCGGTGTCCGCCTTCGAGGGATCGACCAGGCGGCGGTCATCGGCGATGCGGAGTCGTTCAAGAAGGGGTCGGATCTGGCTCATGGAACGCGGAGGGTACCGCGCAGCCCCCCGCTTGCCCCCTGCGCGCGCGTGCCGTACAAACTCCGCATGCCGCTCACCCGCGACCAGCTCGCCATCCGCGCCTCGAAGGAACTCCGCGACGGCTTCTACGTGAATCTGGGCATCGGCATTCCCACGCTCGTGGCGAACCACGTGCCGGCGGGCATGACCGTGTGGCTGCAGAGCGAGAACGGCCTGCTCGGGATGGGCCCCTTCCCGACCGACGCCGAGGTCGACCCTGACCTGATCAACGCGGGCAAGCAGACCGTGACCGGTGTTCCGGGACACAGCTTCTTCAGCAGCGCCGACAGCTTCGCGATGATCCGCGGCGGCCACATCGACCTGGCGATCCTGGGGGCGATGGAGGTGAGCCAGACCGGCGACCTGGCCAACTGGATGATTCCCGGCAAGCTGGTCAAGGGCATGGGCGGCGCCATGGACCTGGTGGCCGGCGTGAAGCGCCGCGTGATCGTCATGGAGCACTGCAACAAGAAGGGCGAGAGCAAGGTGCTTCCGAAGTGCACGCTGCCCCTGACGGGCGTGGCCTGCGTGGACATGCTCATCACCGATCTGTGCGTGATGGAGTTCGACCGCGCGAAGTCACGATTCCGCCTGCTGGAAGTGGCGCCGGGCGCGACCGTGGACGAGGTGAAGGCGAAGACGCCGGCCGAGATCCTGGTCGACCGCGACGTGAAGCCCGTTTCGCTCTGAGCGCCAGCCTCGACGCGTCAGAGTTCCTTGATGCGGTGCTTCATCTGCGCCTTCAGGCGCATGATGATGCTGCTGTGCATCTGGCTCACGCGGCTCTCGGAGAGATCCAGCGTGAGTCCGATCTCCTTCATCGTCATCTCCTCGTAGTAGTAGAGGATGAGGATGAGACGCTCGGCGCGGCTGAGCCCCTTCGTGAGCAGTGCCTGCACGTCGTTTCGGTGGAGACGGTCGAGCGGGCGGTCCTGCCGCGCGTCCTCGATCACGTCGACCTCGCGACCTTCCTTGCCGGCGTCCGCGTCGTTCCACTTGCGGTGCATGCTCACCACGCTGACCGGGCGGCTGTCACGGCTGAGCTTCTCGAACTCGTCGGGCGCCACGTTCAGGCGCTTGGCGACCTCGGCGTCGGTGGGCTTGTGCCCCTCCTCCATCTCGATGGTCTTGCGCACGCGCTCGACCTTCGCGGTGCGGCTGCGCACCAGGCGCGGCACCCAGTCCATGGCGCGCAGCTCGTCGAAGATCGCCCCGCGGATGCGCTGGGCGCAGTAGGTCTCGAACTTCACGCCTCGATCGGGGTCGAACGCGTCGATCGCGTCCATGAGCCCGAAGAGGCCCGCGCTCATGAGGTCCTCCACGTCGACCTCGCTCGGCAGCCGCTTGTGCAGGCGCTCGGCCGTGAATCGCACCACGTCGAGGTAGCGCTCGATGAGGCGATTGCGCAGCGCCTGCCGCGAGACGGTCTCCGCGGGCAGGCCCACGTAGCAGCGCCACGCGGCGTCGATCGCCTCGGGCGTATCGAGCGGCATGGTTTCCGGGGCCGGCGGCGCCGACTTGGCCGAACGACCACGGCTCGCGCCACGGCGCGGTTGCGATTTTGCCTGCGAAACGGGTTCAGCCTGCGCGGTGGCCTTCCTGGCTCCGGAACGCGGCTGTGCACTTGCCTTGGACATGCGGTCGCTCCTTGACCAACGTCCTGTGAACGAAGGCGACGGCGTCGCCTTTCAAGTGAGGCGGACATCATGCCCGCCACGAGGGGTGCGCCGAATCCTTGGCGTCACCTCGATGGGCGGAGTCTAACGGATGCCATGCCGAGTGCAAGTGGCGAGTGCCGCGATCCCGGAGATTGATGTCACGCCATCACGTGCTGTCGCTCGCACACACGCTCGATCCATCCAGACGTGACAGGCGCAACATCCGTGGAACTGGTCGTCCCACTTTCGTGTCCCACCCATGCGAGAGGCAGACCCGTTGCCGCGATCACGCGCAGCGCTGGCTCCAGACGCGCCGCAAGATCCACGCGCGTCAGCGCCACGCAGGTGGCACCCACCCGCGTGAACACCTCCAGCTGGCGTCGCAGGACGATCTCGTCGGCGTCGGCCGCCAGCACCGCACACACTGCCTGCGGCGCAAGTGCCTGCAGCGCACGGGCATGCGAGCCCAGCCGGTCGCCATCGCGCGGCCCGGTACCGGGGAAGTCCACCAGCACGAGCGATCGATGCCCGAGGCTTGCGGCAACGTCGGCGATCTCGGCGGCGCGCGGCGAAGCGTGCAGCGGCAGCCCGAGTGCGTCGGCGAAGCCGCGAAGGTCGGTGGCATGCGTCTCGTCGCCCGCGGAAAGCAGACCCACGCTGCAGCGATCACGGCCATGCAGGCGCGCCGCGAGCCCGCACACCACGCGCGTGACGCCGCTGCCGGGGGCCCCCAGGAACGCCCAGACCTCGCGCGAGCCCGAGGATGGCTCGACCGTCGCCGTTCGCAGCGAGGCCGGATCGAAGCGGCCCTCCCTGGCCTGCGCACGGAGGGCCGTGACGCTGGCCAGCAGGCGCAGCCGAGCACGCGCCGTCGAGGCGCGCGTTCCGATCGGCCGGACGAGCAGTTCCACGGGCGCCCTTCGCCCCTGCTGCGAGCGCCGCCATTCGAGGATCTCGAATCCTCCTGGATGACGCGCGTGCGCCCGCTGCAGTGCATCCCGCTCCGAACGACCCAGGCAACGCGTTGGTTCCGTCACGATGTCTCCTCGTGTCCTCATGGGGTGGCGGGTTCGCCCGCCGACTCGATCTGAAGTTCGCAATCCTGCGGGATCTCGCCGCGCGCAAGCACGGTGACCTCACCGAGCCGTCCTCGCAAGGCACGACTCACCACGCCGCGCATGCGGTCGGGCGTCACCACGACGGCCGGCTCGCCTCGCTCAAGCAGCCGGCGCAGCCCTGGCGCCGCGCTTCGCACCAGACGCTCGGCGATCGCCGCATCCGGCACCACGCTGCGTTCCGCCGCCCGCAGCGCCGCCTCGCCCTCCAGCGCCTCGGCACCGACCCACACGGCCGACAGCTGGCGGCCATTGCCGCCGATGCGCTGGATCAGGCGCTCGCACAGGGCGCGCGCACCGACCGCCCTGGCGCACCGGATGGCGTCGTCAGGATCCTGCGGATTGGCCGCATGCACCGTCTCCGCGATGCGCTCGAGGTCACGAACGGGCAGCCCCTCGCGCAGCAGGCCCTGCAGGAGGTCTCGCAGGCGGTCGATCGGCCACGCAGGCCCGGAAATCAGCGCCGCAGCGCGCGGCGCGGTGCGCTGGAGACGATCGAGCATGCGGCCGACCTCCTCCACGCTCAGCAACTCCCACGCCCTGCGTCGCAACACCTCCATCAGGTGGCCCGCCAGCGCCCCGGAAGGTTCGACGATCGCCAGACCACGTGCCTCCAGGGCTTGCCGCGACTGCGCGGGTGCCCAGACCGCGGGGAGGCCATGCGCAGGTTCCGTGGTCGGCTCCCCAGCCACATCCGGCACGCCGCCCTTGGGATCCAGGACGAGCAACGCGTTCATGCGAAGGCTTCCCGCCCCGACGACCGCATCGCGCAGGCGAATGCAGTAGGCCGAGGGGTCGAGCGCCGCATCATCGCGAACGCGAACGGCCGGCACGAGCACCCCCATCTCCTGCGCCAGTCGACGTCGCACCGTCGCGACCTGGTCCAGCAGCGCGCCAGGCGCCTCGGACGCCAGCGAGAGCAGTCCCACGCCCAGATCGATCGAGAGCGGTTCGACGATCAGGGCATCCTCGATCCGGTCCGACTCCGCTTGCGCGGGCGACTCGGCCACGGAGGCCGCCGCGCGGACGCGTGCCGTCCAGATGGCCGCTCCGGCCAGCAGCGCGGCCGCGCCCAGCAGCGGTGCCGCAGGCAGCGAGGTGCACGCCAGCCCAACCAGCAGCGCGGCGACCAGCCACAGCGCGGCGGGTTTCGAGGTGAGTTGCTGGGGAATCTCGCGGCCAAGACTGTCGCCACTGGCGGCCTTGGCGCTCACGAGTCCGCTGGCCGTGGCGACCAGGAACGCCGGGATCTGCGTGACCAGACCATCACCCACAGCCAGCAGCGCGAACACGCGCGCACTCTCGGCGGCGCCCCACCCCTTCTGCAGCACGCCGACGAGCACGCCACCGACGATGTTCACCAGCACGATCACCAGTCCCGCCACCGCATCGCCGCGCACGAATCGACCGGCGCCGTCCATCGCGCCATGAAAGTCCGCCTCGCGGAGCAGTTCCTCGCGACGGCGGCGCGCTTCGGTGGCGTCGATGGCACCTGCGGCCACGTCCGCGTCGATCGCCATCTGCCGACCGGGCAGCGCGTCCAGCGCGAAACGCGCTGCAACCTCGCCCATGCGCACCGATCCACGCGTGACCACCACGAACTGCACCACCACCAGCATGGCGAAGACGCTCAGGCCCACGACGGGATTGCGGCCGGCGCCAAGCAACCCGAAGGCCTCGATGATGCTGCCGGCGCTCGCCGCCGCAGCGGCGGCGTCGGGCGCTTCCGTGCCCAGGATGAGCCGCGTGCTGGCCACGTTCAGGCCCAGACGCAGCAAGGTGGTGCCCAGCACCAGCGCGGGAAACACGCTGAAGTCGAGTGGGCGGCGCATGCTCGCGGCCGTGGCGAGCACGACACCGCTCAACGCGAAATTCACGGCGATCAACGCATCCATCGCCCAGGCCGGCAACGGCAGGACCAGCGTGGCCACAAGCCCCACGAACAGGGCGGGCACGAGCCACTCGAATCGACCACGCGGCATGCTCACGCCAACCTCCATCGGCCCATCGGCCCTCGGCGCATGCGTGGAGCGGAGGCTCGATCCTCACGCTGCGCTTCGGCTCGGGTCATGCGCAGGGTGCGGTCGAATGCGCGCATGGCAAGCCGCAGCTGGAGGAAGCCGAGCACGAGCGCCGCGAGCAATGCCCCCAGGACCGCTGCACCAACGAACAGCGTCGCGCCCCAGAGCGCGTCGCCAAACGGCCGGTGCACGAGCGATGGAAGCGCCGCGATCCAGGGCACGATCGCCACGACGCCGCCGACGATCGCGGCGCTCGCCAGGATCCATCCGGCGGAGACCGATCGCAGCCGTGCCCCCAGGGGCATGCGCGACACGGGCCGCCAGGCACGCATCCGCGTCCAGCCCCCGTGCACAAGCGCGTGCGCCGCCGCCACGGCACCCAGCACCAGCAAGGTCGCGATCAAGGCAGGCAGCACGGCCGCGCGCCAGCTGATGCCGGCCACGGATGAACCATCCACGGCAAGCGAGCCGCGAAGCCAACCCTTCGCACCCATCGCGACCGGGCCCGCTGCCAGCGAAAGCAGCCCGAGCGCGATCAGTCCGCTCACTGCCGAAGCCAGCCATGGCGCGCGTGGCCCGTGACCGTCCTCGATCGCGCGGGCTCGCCGCGCAGGCGACGCCTCGACCGGCCGATCCTCGCCATCACCCGGGAATGTCACGCCACACCTCCCGCCAGGCGCGCAAGGGCGGCGCGCAGCAACTCGGTCTGCGCGGCCCACACCCCAACCGTGGTGGCGGCAAGCATGCCCAGCCCCATCGCGGCGCGCACGCCGAAGCCCCCCGCGAGCGTCATCACGCCCGGTGCCGATCGAACGATCACGCCTCCGATCGCGGCCCCCGCCATCGTGAGTGCCAGCACCGGCAGGCTCACGCGCAGCGCCAGTTGCGACGCAGCATCAAGCGCGGACGCGATGCCCTCGACCCCAAGTCCCCACGCCGCCTGACCCTCGCGTCCGCGCGCCGCGGTGGTCACGACGGCCTCGATGCCGCCGACCGCCACGAAGCAGGCAGCCGAGCACCAGCCCAGCGTCGCTTCCGCGGCGTTGCCCTCGGTTTCCGCGCCTTCCGGCTGCGCCACCTCTCCAAGACCGAGCCCCATCTGCTCGCCGATCAGGCGGCCCGCAAGCCGAAGGCCGCCCGCGGCGGCCGCCGCCGTCGCGCCGACGATCGCCCCGACCGCGAGTTCCTGCGGCGCCCAGAGCCACGGGGACTCCGGGGGCACCGTGGTTCCGGCACCCATCGGCCACGCGACCACCGCCGCAATCAGGACCAGGCCCGCGCGCATGGAAATCGGCATGCCCGTGAAGGCAGGCACCAGCAGCGCCGCACCCGCCGCCCGCAGCATGGCGGGAAGGCCGGGAAGCAGCATGGCCATCCACGCCTGCTCGCTCATGAACCCCCCCAGCAGCGCATGGCGAAGTCGATCATCTTGGCCGTCATCCAGCCAGCCAGCGCAAGCGCGCCAACGGCGGTCACCAGCAGGCGCGGCGCGAAGCCCGCTGCGGCATCGTGCACGTTGGCGAGCGACTGCAGCAATCCCGAGACAATGCCCGTTCCGAGCGCAAGAAGCAGCAGCGGCAAGGCCACCACCAAGGCCACGCCGAAGGCGGCCTGCAGAAGCCCAAGCATTCCGGCGTCGCTCATGGGACCGTGCCTCCCGTGACACCCGTGACCAGACCCGAGGAGACCAGTGCCCACCCGTCGACCGCGACGAACAGCATCAGCTTCAGGGGAAGGCTGACAAGCGTCGGCGGCGTCATGAACATGCCGAGACTGGCCAGCGTGGCCGCCACCGCAAGATCGATCGCAAGGAACGGCAGCAGCAACTTGAAGCCGAGCATGCACGCCACGCGCAGCTCGTTCAGCGCGTACGCGGGCAGCAAGGTCATCGTGTCGATGTCGCGACGCGATGGCGGCGC
>Ga0164292_10000482_pt1 | contig 31069 bp, 37 predicted proteins | sample GEODES117metaG_FD_111486 | JGI IMG/M metagenome (GOLD analysis project Ga0164292, IMG submission 111486) | Eutrophic lake water microbial communities from Lake Mendota, Wisconsin, USA - GEODES117 metaG | ecosystem: Environmental > Aquatic > Freshwater > Lake | place: USA: Lake Mendota...
CTCAATACATTTTGTGCCGGGTGCCAAGGCGACACTTAAGGCCTGACTGTTGACTCCATTTTCGCTTCTTGATACGCGGAAAGTTGTTCATTTTGATATCATACAACGGCATTAGCCTTGCGCTAGAAGTTCTCACTTCCTCGTGCCGCCTGATATTCTGCTGACTGAGCTGCCCCCCACGCAAGATGAGGTTTTGACCCTAACGAAACCCTTTGATGTGGCTCAACCTCCCCCGCAAAAGAATCGGCAAGTTTTGCCGATTTAAAAATTTCACCGTGGCATCTTCTGCCATGCCAGTATTTTTCAAGTTGCATCGCACCATGAGAATCAAGCCCATAGCCTCTTTTCCTGACACCTCTGGAAGCTGGCACAGGTTCTGCTAAACAAAAAAATATGGAAATGGTAGCCTCACTCTTCAACAGTGATAATTATACCGCTGTAAAAAAAATGATGGATGTTTCGGCTCTTCGCCACGCATCCATCGCAAGCAACCTCGCCAACGTTTCGACCCCAGGCTACAAGCGTGTTGATCTGAGCAAATCCTTTGAAGACGAACTCCGTGCCAGCATCAAATCCCGCAATGCCGATGAAATAGCGGAGGCATCTCCCCGCACCGAAATCGATACGCTTACCCCATCGACCCGCGCCGATGGAAACAATGTGCAAATTGACAGCGAACTTCTCAGTCTAACAAAAAACACGACGAATTTCAACGTGCTTACAGACTTTGCCAGCGGCTCGCTGAAACAACTCCGTCACGCCATAATTGGTCGCCCAGTCTGATTTTCTTGAATACCAAAACCCGCCTTAACTTCTTATGATGAATGTCATTTCCGCCAGCAGCATAACAGGCAGCGCTCTCGACGCCGAAAAAATGCGTGTTGATATCGTTTCACAGAACATCGCGAATGCAAATACGACTAAAGGCATTGACGGCAAACCTTACCAGCGCCGCATCGTAGCATTTGAGTCCCTCCTCGACGCCGCAGCCGGCCCGAATATGCAGGGCGTTCGCGTTTCGGAAATCAAACGAGATGAAAATCCTGGCGAAGTCATTAACAATCCGCAGCACCCCCATGCGGACAAAGATGGCAACGTCACCATGCCGAATGTGAATATTCCTTTTGAAATGGTTGACATGGTCACAGCCACCCGCTCCTACGAAGCCAACCTCGCCGTCGTGCGTAACGCTCGCCAGATGGCCACGCAAGCACTTTCCATTGGTCGCTAAAATTTTATAAAGCCTTAAATTATGAGTATTGCAGCAATCCCCTCCAACATTTCCAGCATGACAGCACCGCTCACCATGCGGAATTTTCAGCCCGATATCGAGCGCACCAACTCGCTTAAGGAAGCTAGCTTGTCCGCCGGCGGAACACAAGTAGCTGGTCCGGATCCATTTGGATCTATGATGAAAAAATTTGTTTCTGATGTGGATGAGAAAATGAAAACATCCGCCACTGAAAAAAATAAAGTCCTCACGGGCGAAGCTACGAATCTTCACCAAGCCATGATTGCCGGCCAAGAATCCAGTGTTGCCTTCACGCTCATGGTTGAACTTCGTAATAAGCTAGTGGAGAGCTATCAGGAACTCATGCGCGCCCAAGTCTGAGCAACTTGGGGCTAAAACAATACCTGTTGTCTTTATCAGATGAAACAAGCACTCCAGCAAATAAGCAAAATTTGGAGCGAACTGAGCCCCACCCATCGCGTCATTGTATCCGCTGCAGGCATCGCAGTGGCATTAGGTATCGGCTCCATACTCTACTGGGCCCAACGACCTGACATGAAACTTCTCTACGGCAAACTTGGCGAAAGAGAAGCCGCCGAGGTGGTCAAAGAACTCGAGGCGCAGAGCATCCCTTTTCAAATCGGCGGAGGAGGCAGCTCCATCTATGTGGATTCAAAGGATGTTTACCGCGTCCGCATGAATCTAGCATCCAAGGGTCTCCCAACCGCAGATGGCGTGGGATTTGAAATCTTTGATCGAAGCAATTTTGGCATTAGCGATTTCGTGCAGCGCACAAACTACAACCGCGCCCTCCAAGGCGAACTGAGCCGTACTGTGGCCCAAATGCAGGGCGTCAAGTCGGCCCGCGTCATGGTTGTCCTTCCTGAGAGTCGACTCTTGGTGCGGACCACCGACTCGCGCCCAACTGCATCGGTTTTTGTGGATACCGGCAGTGCCCAGCTTGATAAGGCCGCAGTGAATTCCATCCGCTCGCTGGTGGCCAGCTCTGTGGAGGGCCTGAGAGTCGATGATGTCGCTGTGGTTGATAACGCCGGCAATGTTCTTTCCGAGGATTTAAAATCCGACCCGCAGCTCGGTAATGCTTCAAGTGTGATTAAATACAAGCAGCAGACTGAGGAATATCTTGCTTCAAAGGTTGAAACCATGCTCGCGAAGGTTCTCGGTGCGGGAAATGCAGTGGTTCGCGTTTCGGCAACAATCAACACGGAAGCCGCAACGATGACCGAGGAGCGCTTCGACCCTGAGGGTCAGGTTCCACGACAGGAAGTCACAATAGAGGACAGCACCTCCACCAATGAAACCAGTGCGGAGCAAGTACAAGGAGCAGGCGTCGCAGCGAATACAGCTACCCAGCCTGCTCAGGCAAACAATCAAGGCCCAACAAAGGCGAGCAACACCTCCCGCTCATCCAAGACGCAGAGTTACGAGATCAATAAAACTCTCACAAACACCGTCAAAAATCCCGGTGCCATCACTCGGATCACCGCAGCGGTTTTCCTTGCGGAGAAATCCTCCGAGTCTGGTGAACTTACCCAAAGAACGTCAGAGCAAATTAACGAACTTCGCAGCATGGTGATCAATGCCTTGGGAATCGAGGTTCCTAAGAACGAAAATCCTGCCTCTTATGTTTCTATTAAGGAAGTGGCATTCCCGTCCACAGTGACGGCCGGCGCGCCTTTCACGGACAAAGTGGGCGGCTATGTCGAGATGATCCGCCCGATCGCTGCGCTGGCAATAGCCGTCATAGTGTTCGCCATTTTCTTCTTCATGCTCCGCCGCGCGAGACCCGAAGATATTTCCTTTGAACTTGTGGACGAAAACACCAACACATCGAAACCAGCGGGTGCACTGCCGGATATCGGCGGCGCTGAGGACCCTTCATCCTTCCTTCCGGCCGCCAAGAACCTCAAGGTCTCTCCGGAACTTCTTAACTCACTCATCCGCCAAAAACCGGAAAATGTGGGAGCCACACTGCGCGAGTGGCTCGTCGACAAAACCAACTCCTGATCCATGCCTACTGCAGAATTTGAAACGATGTCCAAAACGCAGAAACTAGCTGCGTTTTTTATCATCGTCGGCCCCGATTTGGCTCCTGAGCTTATGAAGCAACTCCGCGACCCGGAGATCGAAGCCGTTGCACGTGAAATGGCCACGATGGATGTCGTGGATTTCAAACTCCAAGAGAAAATTCTCGATGAATTTTGCGGATTGATCGGCGATGGTCTCTCCACGGCTCTCGGCGGCATGGCTTTTGCCCAGCGTGCGCTTGAGGCTGCCAGAGGCCCTCAAGCCGCCTCAAGCATCCTGCTCCGAGCGCTTCCAGCAAGCAACTCGATCGATGCCGTGCGCGAACTCAGCCAGATGGATTCGCGGCAGATTTTTAATATCATCAAAAATGAGCAACCGCAGACCATCGCGTTCATCCTTTCCTACCTCGATGGACGGCAGGTCTCCCAGATCATCCCACTCTTTTCACCCGAAGCCCGCGAGGAAATCGTGGAGCGCCTAGGAACGATGGATTCCATTTCCAGCGAACTCATCAACAAGGTTCTCCGCAGTCTTGGCAAGCACCTATCTACCGGTCCGCAGCAATACAGCATGCACAAGCGCGGCGGGGCGCAGGCAGCAGCGCAACTCCTAAAGTCCCTCGACAAGGAACTCAGCAAAAACCTGCTCGGCCGCATCGAGGAGCGAAATGCCGAGCTGGGTGAAGCAATCCGCAAGCGGCTTTTCAATTTCGAAGATATTTCCACGCTCACCCAACGCGACGTGCAGCGCCTGCTTCGCGATGTAGAAACACAGGAACTCGCCGTTGCGATGAAAAATGCATCCGAGGCTGTCAAACGCGTGTTCTTCGGCGCCATGTCGAAACGAGCTTCAGAATCACTCAAGGAAGAAATCGAAATCCAGGGCCCCGTCCGCAATAAGGATGTTGAGGCAGCCCAGGACCGCATCATCGCCCAGATCATGCAACTCTCCGAGGCTGGAGAGATTGATATCTCCCAGGAGGACTCCAGTGAATCCGCAGTCTAGAGCTATAGACTTTACCGCCGTGCCGGTGACCATCACCATCATGCAGGGGGTTCTCCCTGCGATGGAAGACCCAATCGATACCCGCGTGAACCTCGAGGAGCATAAAGCCGCTTGTCAGGATGCATACAACAGGGGCTTCCAGGAAGCCACCGATGCTCTGACAAACCAAATCGCAGAGCAACGCGCTGAGGTAGCACAGTTACAGGATGGCATTTTCAAAAATCTTGCGGCACAATCGCAAACTCTCACCCATGAGGTTTCCCAGATTTTGCCGGATCTCATTCTTGAGATAACCCACCGCGTGCTGGCGGGCTTCAAACCCGATACCGAGACCGTTCGCAACTCCATCTCCGAAACCCTCGCCGAGGTAGCACCGGGCTCAACCGATGTGGAGATTCGCCTCCACCCTCAAGACCTCGCCTTGGTGCAGGGAGTCGATAGGGAGCTTGAGCAGAGATACCCGGGTATCAAATTAACCCCAGACCCCGAACTCACCCCTGGCGACTGCGTCGCCAAGAGCCGGTTTGGAATGATTGATGCCCGGGTTCTTACAAAACTTCAAAACGTGGCACGGTCACTGAAATGAACCAAGAATCGCCCATTTTGCCTGCGCTGATGCACAATCTGCGCTGCCGCATTGAATCAACCACTCCGCTGGTGAGAATGGGCGAGGTCGTGCAAGTTACGGGACTCGTTATCGAATCCGTCGGACCGAATGTTTCCCTTGGTGACATCTGCGAAATTCGCTCCCCACGCCTCAACAGCCTGCAAGCCGAGGTGGTAGGCTTCCGGGACCACCGCGTTCTTCTCATGCCACTGGGCGAGATGCAGGAAATCCATGCAGGCTGTGAAGTCGCTGCCACGGGTCGCGCCGCAGGCATCAATGTCAGCGATGCACTTATCGGCCGCATCATTGACGGCATTGGCCGTCCCATCGATGGCAAAGGCGTACTTCCCGGCGGCACACTCCGCACGCTCCACTGCCAACCACCCAACCCTCTCACCCGCCAGCGTATTCTAAAGCCCTTCCAAACAGGTGTCAAATCCCTCGATCTCTTTACTCCTGTAGGCTGTGGTCAGCGCTTGGGCATTTTCGCTGGCTCGGGAGTCGGTAAATCCACCCTCCTTGGTATGATTGCCCGTGGAGCTGAGTCGGATATCAATGTCATCGCCCTCATCGGTGAGCGTGGGCGTGAACTCCGTGAGTTCATCGAAAAGGATCTCGGCCCAGAGGGTATGGCACGCTCGATCATAGTCGTCTCGACCTCTGATCAACCTGCCCTCATCCGCCGCCGCGCCGCCCATATTGCCACAGCCATCGCCGAGCATTTCCGCGACGAGGGCAAAAAAGTCCTCTTCATGATGGATTCCGTGACGCGCTACGCCATGGCTCAACGCGAAATCGGCCTCGCCGTTGGAGAACCTCCTACCAGCCGTGGCTACACACCATCAGTTTTTTCAGTCCTGCCCCGCTTGCTCGAACGCACCGGTAATTCTGAGCATGGTTCGATCACAGCCCTTTACACCGTGCTTGTGGATGGCGACGACATGAACGAACCTATCGCCGATGCCGTTCGAGGCATCCTCGACGGCCATGTCGTTCTCAGCCGGGCCCTTGCCACTGCCAATCACTTTCCTGCGGTGGATGTCCTAGAGAGCGTCAGTCGTGTGACGCTCGAAATCTGCTCAAAAGAAGAACTGCAATACATCGGCACAGCTCGTGACCTCTTAGCGGCGTACCGCAAAAACGAAGATGTCATCACCATCGGTGCCTACACGAAGGGCAGCAATGCCCATGTCGATCTTGCCATCGAGAAAACCCCGCTCCTGCGCAACCTCCTTCGCCAACCCATTGAAGACAAATGGACAAGGGATAAAAGTTTCAACGAACTCGCGAAAATCGTCGCATGAACCGGAAAAAATACAGTCTCCAGACCGTGCTAGATCTCCGCGAGAAGGCCAAACACAAGGCCTCGGAAATCTTTGCCGCCGCCGTGCGCGACCGCGATCTAGCCGCCGCCCGTGTCGCTGAAGCCGCCACCCGCTTGGAGGAACTCACCCGTATGATCAGCGGAGAGCGTTTCCCCGCCTGGGTGCGTGAACAAGGCTGGAACGCCCTCAACGCCCAACGCGACCTCCTCCGCACACTGCAAAACCGTCTCGCGCAGGAGGAGCAAAAAGTCGACACCAAGCGTGAGCTCCTGATCTCTGCCGACCGCGACCACCAACTCATTCTAAAGCTTCGTGAAAAATGGCTTACCAATATCCAACTCGAAGCCACGCGCGCCGAAGAAAAACAACTTGAAGATTTTGTAACAGCAACCCGCTTTCTCCAAAACGCCATCCCATAAATGAACGCCAACACGCCAACACTCAATCCGTTCTCCGAAGCCGACCAGAAAACCCCTTCCAGCTGGGGGCTCATCCTTCTCGCTGTGATACTCGGCACAGCCACTGCCGCAGGCGTCCTCCTGCTCAAATGGCCATCCGTAACCACCCTGCCTCCAGAACCTCCAGCTACGAGGACAAAAATCAAATCCCAATCCAAGGACTGGGATTTCTACACAGCAGAAATCGATAACCTCCTCCAAGAACTCCAAAAGCAGCGCACCACTTACGAAATCAAGACCAAAGACCTCGCTGCCGTTGAGATGCGTATCGAAGCCGAGAAGCAGGAACTTCTTCGTATTCGCAACGAGATTCAAAAGATGCGCGACGACCTCACCACACAGACCACAGAACTCCTCAGCAACGAGAAATCCAATGTCCGCAATCTTGCCCGCACGTACGCCAGCATGAAGCCTGCCGAGGCAGTAGCCATCCTCTCGGAAATGTCTGATGCCAGCATCGTGAAACTCCTCGCCACCATGAAGGCCGACATCGTCGCAAAAATTCTCGGTGAAATGGCCAAAACCAAAGATCCTTCTGCCCAAGCCGACTCTAAAACGACCCTAGCTAATCGCGCTGCCGCCATCAGCGACCAACTTCGACTCTTCAAAAACGAGACAACCCAAGCAACACAATGACCTCCCCGCTTCCAGCGCAAAATTCAAAACCCGCTCACGGAGATTCAAAGAACTCGCTCCAAGGCTTGCTGAATTTTTGTGCGCCCCCCAAAAACTCTGAAATACCATCATTCGAAAGCTTAATAAGCCAAAACGACCAGCGACAAGACCGCCAAGACGAACTGGAAGAAATCGAAGCCGCAAAAAAGCGCAAAAAGGCACAAGAAGCCGCAGCAATTGCAGCGCAAGCCGCAAATAGTGGAAATATACACACCGAAGCCTGCCTTGATCTAACGCAAGATCCACTTCAGTTGCAAAAAGGTGCATCGTCTCAATTAATGGCGCAGGATCATATCTCGAGCATGCTGCTCGATTCACAGCGGCAAGCGGATACTTCAAAAACTTTTGAAAATTCCATCGTCTTGGAAAGCGATCTAGCAAATTTGACAAAAGATTTGCCAAAAATAGAATCCATCGAGCTGCAAACGCCGAATAAAGAAGAAGCCACTCCAGCCCTAGAAAACTCTAACGCCAAAAGCACCTTAGATCAAGAGAAGGAAGCCAAGGAAACAGCTGTTTTTGCTCTTGAAGATTCCAACGATACCTCGAGTGGCATGAAACCTGCTGCGATTCAAAGTGACATGGTTTCGCTTACCACATTCGAAGATATGCAGGCTTCCTCTGCCCCGGCAGCAGTCAGCGAACCCTCCATTACTTCGGCTAATCGATTATCCACCATGGTAGTTCTTTCGGAGCGCACCACCATTCCCTCTATAGAAAATACAGGTTCCGGAGCGGAAAATTGGTCGGGTAATTTTTCTACAGGAAACCCCGCCTTAATTCCGATCGGCGGAAATAGTGCCCTTCAAAAAAGTGCTGCACTCCAAGCCTCCTCGCTTTTTAGGTCGCTAGCTCCTGAAATTGAAAAATTTCAACAAACAAGCCAGTCTCAAGTCCAACTGGAATTACCTGTTGGCGACAACGAATCCGTGAAAATACGGCTCAGCCTGCGCGCGGGCGAGATTCGCTCAACTTTCATCACCGAGTCCCCGGAACTTCGTGAAGCCCTTCAAAAAGCTTGGCCGGATTTCACAGCCACCCATCGCGCGCAAGGCGTCCGCTTCGGCGAATCCCAATTTCAAGACTCTTTTGCACGCAATCAAGACGCCGCATCCGAACAAGGTCGCCAACGCCAGCATCAGCCAGACTCCTCCAACTTTCCAACTTCACCAAACCAGAGCGCGAACAAAAATCGCCATCCTGCATTCATCCCAGCCTCCACACCCATAAGCACCACAGCAGGTTCAGTGAATCTCTGGGCATAAAATTTCAAGCCATGACAATCTCACCCATTACACCCCCCACCCCATCCACTCCCGCCAAAGACCCAATCACAGGCTTGGCGATGCAAAGCAGTGCTGGAAAACAAATGCTGGGAGCAGATGATTTTATGAAGTTGCTTACAACGCAGCTAACCTCGCAAGATCCGATGAATCCGATGAAGGATACGGAATTCATCTCGCAGATGGCAAACTTCACCTCCTTGGAGCAGATGCGAACACTAGCCAAGTCATTTGAATCTTTTACAAGCGATCAAAAAATGTCTGCAGCACCCGCATTTTTAGGTAGAAATGTGACCGTCAAAAACGCGAGTGGAGACATTACAGGTATTGTGGAAGCGATCACACTACAGAACGGAAAACCTGCGATCACTATCAACGGCAAGTCCTACGATACAAACCTTATCACAGGAATTACAATGCCGCCACCTGCAACGACGCCAATTACTTCTACAGATACTTCCGCCGTTGCCCAAAATCCTCAATCCTAATTCAAACCCAATCATCTTATGGCACTCCTCAACTCCTTCAACAGCGGCGTCTCTGCGGTTAAGACATTCAGCAAAAGCCTTGAAGTCATCGGCGACAATATAGCCAATGTGAACTCAACAGGTTTCAAAGGTTCTCGCGTTACGAATCAGGACAGCTTCAGCGAGACACTCAATCGATCCGCCCCAGCGAACGGCGATATTCCTGGAGCAAATACGATGCAAATTGGCCAAGGGACAAGCGTTGCGAGCGTTAGCCAGCGTTTTACACAAGGCGTTCTGAGCACGACCGGGGGACCGGCGGATTTAGGTATTTCGGGTAAAGGGTTTTTTAAAGTTCAAGATCCTGAAACACAAAATTTTTATTATACTAGAGCTGGTGATTTTCGCCTTGATGATAACGGCAACCTTTTGACAAACAACGGAATGAATGTCATGATGGGGACTGGAGCAGTCGTTATCCCTCCAAGCGAAGGAGCGAATCCTCTCCAATCCTACAAGATCGATAAGAATGGTCAAATCTCGGCATATTATGCCAACGCCACAACCGCTACACCAATTGGCCAAATCCTCTTAACCTCCTTCGCGAATCCTAACGCTTTAGAACGGATTTCTGGGAACCTCCTCACCAATCCAGGTGGAGAAGCAGGTGGTGCTGGAGCAGCAGGAGCCACTGAAGCCACAGCAGCCAACGCTACGCTTTTTGGTGACATCATCCAAGGCACATTGGAACTTTCGAATGTAGACTTGACCCAACAGTTTTCCGACCTCATCGTCGCCCAGCGCGCTTTTCAGGCGGGTTCGCGTGTGATTACTGTTTCTGACTCCGTGATGGAAGAAATCGTTAATCTCAAGCGCTAAGCATTTCATTTAAAAAAACAAAACAAAAATTATGCCAGCCAACGAATCAGATACACCCAACCAAAACCTTGCCGCCACGAAGAAATCCGGAAACCCCTTAATGCCTTTGATCGCCGTTGTAATACTAGTTCCAGCATTGGTTTACGGCGTTATGGATTTTGTCATCCTTCCCAAACTCAAAGCGGCAGCAGGCACTGCCAAGCAGGCGGATGACCATAGCTCCAAGACTTCGAAAACTGTTTCAGCACTTGGCGAACACACTGCAGATTTTGGCGGACTCGTCGTGAATCTCTCTGGAACGGGAAGCTCACGCTATCTACGAACAAATTTCAAGGTGGCGAGTGCGGATAGCAAAATCGGAGACATCATGAAAGAAAATGAATCCCCGCTGCGGGATGCGGCGATTACAATTCTTTCTTCCCAAGCGCCATCCGCACTGGACAATCCCGGAGGACGTGAGGCTGTGCGCAAGCAACTAATTACTAAATTTAACAGCCTGCTCGGTGCAGAAGTTATCGAGCAGATTTATTTTTCCGAGTTCGTTATTCAATAATAGCGCGATTTCAACCGCGCTTGCAACCATAATCCTGATATGGCCGGAACTCTTAACCAATCCGATATCGATAGGCTCGTTGCAGAGGCTTCACAGTCCTCTGCCCCATCGATTTACCGCTTCGATGGCTCGCGTTTTCCAATAGCGCATCAGGTCCAAGCGAAGGCCTTTGACTTCCGCACGCCAATCCACTTGGCGGAAGCGGAGATTCGCCGAATCCGCACGATCCATGCCGGCTTTATATCAACGATTTCCGCACGTTTTTCTTCACTGTTGCGCGCAGACATGAGTCTGAAGCTAGCAAAGCTCACAACGATGCCTTACGGGAAGTTTGCGGAGTCGATGAAAAACCCGACCCACATTTCCTTATTTAAAGTCGATCAGCTTCCCGGTATCGGAATTCTGGAGATTCATCCACGCTTGGCTATCAGCATGACAAACCGTATGCTTGGCGGCCGTGGCAGCACTTCGGACGAGGAACGCTACCTTACCGAAATCGAAATTGCGCTCTTGGAGGAAATCGTTGATATTATTGTGAATGAATGGTGCCGCCAGTGGAAAGACGAGCGCCAATATAGCGGTCGCCAAATCGGTCATGAAAATAACCCCCGTTTCCTGCAAGCCTGCTCCAATGATACCGTGATGCTCGCTCTCACGATCGAAGCTCTGGCAGGCGACAGCGTCGAACTCATCCAAATCGGCATTCCCTACAACATGCTCGAACCGATCGTGAAGAACATACATAGCCGCCGCTCACGCGACCTTCAGCTTCAGCCCGACATCAAGCCCCAGCAGTGGCGCAGTTCCTACAACCAAATTTCCGTGCCCCTCATCGCCGACTGGGAAGTGCCAGGCGTGGATGTGAGCGACGTCCTCCGCCTTCGAGTCGGAGATGTGCTGGAAATGCCCAAGACAACTCTCAACAACACGCGCATCCGTATAGCCAATGCCCCACGCTTCAGCGCGCAAGCCGGCTGCGAAAACGGTCACGTCGCCGTTCAAATCACTTCCGAAATCCAAACTGCCCAAAAACAATGAGCTCCATCAACGACGCCAAAAACCTCTCAGTTATCCTCGATGTCAAAGTCGACCTCACCGTCCGCATCGGCTCCTGCATGTTACCCATGCGAGATGTCGTGGAACTCGGAGAAGGCACTGTGCTCCAACTCGACCAACTTGCGAGCGAACCAGTCGGACTCTACGTAAACGACAAGCTCATAGCCCGCGGTGAAGTCGTCGTTGTGGAAGAGAACTTCGGCATCAAAATCACCCAGATCGTCGGAGACGCGGCGTGAGGAATCTTGCGTGGAGGCTCGCTCTCGTGGCGCTCCTCGCATGCCTCCATATTCCACTGCTCCAAGCCTCTGGGGAGCGGTCAAACGGGGCTGCGACTGAAAGCATCCCGCCACCTGCGGCCGGGCTCGATGACACTGCCAATGCGGCAAGCGTTGATTCGAAAAACACTTCGGATTTCACTCACCCTCCAAATACCCCAGCGGAAAAGAAGGTCATCGCACCCGCAGCGCCGGGACTGGATGAATTTGGCCGCTTGCTAGGTTACATCACCCTTCTGGCCGCACTGGCTGGTGCGGCGATTTACCTAATTAAATTCGGCATACCTCAGTACCGCAACAGCTCCAAGGAGGAACGAAAACTTCAGATACTCGAGATGCGTCCACTCGGGAATCGCCAGTTTCTTGTCGTTGTGGGCTATGAGGACACTCGCATGCTCCTCGGCGTCACTCCAGGCAAGATCGATTATCTTTGCCCATTGGATTCACCTTCCTCGTCCGACCGTGATTTCAGCCGCTTGGTTGACAATGCGGAAAACAAAAGATCCACACCATGAAGTTGTTTCCATACTCCAGACTTGCCACGCTGCTTGTTGCATGTCTCCTCGGCTTCCTTGCCACGCCTGCCAGTGCCCAGACACCCGGCCCTACACCATTTTCGGCCCTGCCGAGCGCCCCCGCTGCACCAGTAGCTCCTAAGGCTCCAACAGCTCCGAACGCCCCTCAGCCTCCCTCCATTTCGAGTCCAGGAACGCCCTTGGTAAATCTCCAGATCGGAAACGGTAATGACCGCCAAAATCTCAGCACGGCCATACAAATCGTGATCGTGATGACCCTGCTCACCCTGGCGCCATCGCTGATCATGCTCATGACCAGCTTCACCCGCATCGTGATTGTTCTGGGTTTTGTCCGCACGGCGCTAGGTGTTCCGAGCGCTCCGGCCAATCAGCTTCTAATTGGCATCTCAATGTTTATCACCTTTTTCATAATGGCCCCAGTCTGGCAACAAATTCAGGAACAGGCCATAAATCCCTACATGAACGAGCAAATCGGCTCGAACGAGGCGATGGACCGCGCCGTCGAGCCAATCCGGAATTTCATGCTGCGCCAAACCCGCCCCGGTGAAATCGATTTCTTTCTGGATCTTGCAGGCATGGGCCGCACAGACCTGAAAGACCTCCCGATGCGCGTGGTGCTCCCGGCATTTGTCATTAGCGAACTCCGAACCGCATTCCAAATGGGATTCCTCATTTTTATTCCATTTTTAGTGATTGACTTCCTTGTAGCTTCTACTCTTATGTCTATGGGAATGATGATGATGCCGCCCACAATGGTGGCCCTTCCCTTGAAACTTCTGCTCTTTGTGCTCGTGGATGGTTGGCAGCTGGTGATTCGTTCTCTGGTTCAAAGTTTTACCTCATGAATCAAGAGACTGCCATTGAAATGCTCCGCTCGCTCATCACGGTGTCCCTGCTCGTGACGACTCCTATCATCTTGGCAGCGGTCATCGTGGGCGTGGTGATCAGCCTATTTCAAGCCGTGACCAGCATTCAAGAACCCACGCTGAGCTTCGCTCCAAAGCTGATCGCAATAGGTGCAATCATCGTCATCGGAGCCCCTTGGATGCTTCGCCAACTGATGCAGTTTACGGTATTTTTCATCAATAAAATCCCGGAAATGACGAGATGATCACGATCCACATCGAGGATATCTACCCCGGATTGCTGATTTTTCTCAGAGCCACCGGACTTTTTCTGATCCTACCTGTTTTTTCAGGAAGTATGATTCCTTCCACTGTACGCATTGCCATGGCGGCAATACTTGCCTACTTGCTTGCCCCGATTTTCGGTGATTTCGGAGGAGTGCCCGGACATTGGTTTATAGTGGTGATGCAAGTCATCCATGAAATCCTTACCGGTTTACTCATGGGATTTGCGGTGCGATTCCTGCTCTACGCTTTAGAAATGGCAGGTGAAATCATAGCTGTGCAGATTGGACTCTCGATGAGCACGAATATCGATCCGATCACACGCACCTCCGCGACTCCACCAAACACGATGCTTTTTTCCTTGGGAACCGTGCTTTTTCTCGTTACCGGTGCTTATCAATTCTGCCTTCTCGCTTTTGCCCGCAGCTTTGAAGTCTTCCCTCCCAGCGCGATTTTTGCCCCCCAATCCCTCGACACCGTGATCGCCGTCAGCGGCAGAATTTTTCTACTCGCCGTTCAAATCTCAGCACCTCTGCTTGCAATCAGCTTTCTGGTGAACATGGCCTTTTCCGTGCTTGGTCGCGCCGCGCCGAGCTTGAATGTCTTCATGCTCAGCTTTCCCGTTCAAATTCTGGCCGGCCTCACAGTGTTTTCCATGACGCTCGGACTTACCATTCAATATATCCTCCGTGATATGCAACACCTGCCGGAGTTAATGCTCCAATTTCTGAGGTAATGCTGCGATGGCAAACGAAAACGACAACGCAACAGAGAAACCAACAGAGAAAAAGCTGTCGGAGGCCCATAACAAGGGGCAATTTGCTCAGGCTCCAGAGATACAGGTCGTTTTTGGCCTTATTGCAGCCTACTTCGTTTTTCTTTTCACACTGGACAGCCAGTCCCGCTACCTGACCGAAATGGTCGCCAGTATCCTCGGCAATCTCGAAAAATATCAGATCAACAGCGATTTCATTCCTAGCTGGGTAGGCATGGCATTTATGACCCTTTTCGGCCTAATGGCTCCGATGCTCCTTGCCACAACGGTAGCCAGCATCCTTGCCGGCGGCCTCCAGACTCATTTCAAAGCAACCCCGGAGGTGGTGGGCTTCAAATTTGAAAAGCTCAATCCGGTTACAGGATTCCAGCGCGTCTTCAGCAAGCAGGGCATCGTGAAACTCTTTGTGGAATCGGGAAAATGTCTCGTCGTAGGAGTCCTCATCTATGGCAGCGTCAAGGAAATCCTTGCCGACCCGATCTTCTTCACCCCCGTTCCTGTTTTCCGCATCGGGAGCTTCATCTACGACTCCACGCTTGCCCTTTTCTTCCGCCTTGCCCTGGCCATGGGCGGCCTCGCCCTTCTGCACTACATCTTTCAACTCAAAAAAACCGAAAAGGATCTCATGATGACTAAGCAAGAGATCAAAGACGAGCAACGCCAAGCCATGGGCGACCCAAATGTCAAAATGGCCCAACGGGCCATGGCCCGCCGCTTGATGCAAAAACAAATGCTCGCCGATGTTCCGAATGCCGATGTGATCGTCACAAATCCGACGCACTATGCGGTGGCTCTAAAATACGAGCGCGGCGTCGATGCCGCTCCAGTCGTTCTGGCCAAAGGCCAAAACATATTTGCCCAACGCATCAAGACCATCGGATCGAAACACGAAGTCCCGACGGTTGAAAACAAACCGGTCGCCCGTGCGCTTTACAAATTCGGTCAGGTTGGCAAACCCATTCCCGCCCAACTTTACCAAGCCATCGCGGAAATTTTGGGTTATGTTTACCGTACGCACCGCTACTACTTCTACCAACTCAAATCCCGCCGTCTGAAATCCTGATCCTCCCGCCACATGGCCACCGCTAACGCCCAAACCTCAAAATTCAAGTGGAGCGACCTGCTCAAACAGACAGACCTGATCTTCACTCTCGGCCTCTTCGGCATCATCCTCCTGCTGGTGGTCCCCGTTCCAACGTGGGCACTTGATTTTTTACTATCCGTTAATATTGGCATCTCCCTGATGATCCTGCTTGTGATCATCTATGTGAAGGATCCTCCCGAGTTCTCAGCCTTCCCCACCATCCTCCTCGCCGTCACCCTAATGCGACTAGCGCTGAACATAGCCTCCACACGACTCATCCTGCTTGACGGCTTCGCCGGAAATGTCATCGAAGCCTTTGGCCACGTGCTCATACAAGGCAATTACATCGTCGGAGCCGTCGTTTTCATCATTCTCGTCATCATTAACTTCGTCGTCATCACCAAGGGCGCGGGCCGTATTGCCGAGGTCGCCGCACGATTCACCTTAGATGCTATGCCAGGTAAACAGATGGCTATCGATGCCGAACTCAACGCCGGCATCATCGACGAACTCACCGCCACATCCCGCCGACTCAAAGTCCAAAAAGAAGCCGACTTCTACGGCGCGATGGATGGTGCCAGCAAGTTCGTGCGAGGCGATGCCGTGGCCGGCATCCTCATCACCTTCATTAACGTCATCGGCGGATTCGGCATCGGCATGCTCCAAAAGGGAATGCCCATCGACCAAGCCCTCCAAAAATACACACTCCTTTCAATTGGAGACGGTCTTGTCTCCCAAGTTCCTGCACTCGTCATCTCCGTTGCCGCCGGATTGCTAGTGACTCGCGCCCAAGGCGAAAACAGCCTCGGCACCCAAATCGGCAAACAACTCGGAGCCTACCCTCGCGCTGTCGGCATCGCCGCCGGTCTCATCGCCGCTCTCGCATTCGCGCCTGGCATGCCTGCCACTCCTTTCCTTCTGCTCGGCGGCATTACAGGCTTCGTGGCCTACATGCTGAAAAAACAATCTAAAACCGCACTCACAATCGGTGCTAAAGGCAGCGCCCTCGCACTTCCCGCGCCTGGGGTTGGAAACACCAACCAAGGAGGTGCAACAAGCTCTCAAGGATTCCCCGCCAATACCGGTCCAGAGGATCTCCACAAGCTTATCGAAGCCGATGTTCTCTCCATCGAGGTGGGCTATGGTCTCCTCCGCCTCGCCGATAAAACACAAGGAGGCGACCTCCTCGATCGCATCACCGGCGTTCGTAAAGGCTTTGCCCGGGATAACGGCATGGTGATTCCGCCGATCGCAATCCGCGACAGTCTGGAACTCGAGCCGAACGAATACAACTTCCTCCTCCGGGGCAAATCCTTTGCCCGCGCCTCGGTTATTCCAAACCGATGGCTCGCCATGAATGTCTCCAGCAGCATGGTCACCCTCAAAGGCATCCCCACACGCGAACCCGTTTTCGGCATCGAAGCAGTATGGATCTCAGAAGAGGAAAAACGCACCGCCGAAATCAATGGCTACAGCGTCGTGGATGCCACATCCGTGATGATCACCCACCTCTCCGAAACCCTCAAACAAGTCTCCCACCTCATCCTTACGCGCCAGGAAGTCCAGTCCCTCATCGACCGCGTTAAGGAGTCCAACCCCGCCCTCATCGCTGAGCTACTCCCCGACCTTGTCAACCTCGGCATCATCCAGCGCGTCTTGCAAAACCTACTTCGCGAGGGCGTACCGATCAAAAACCTGCCGCTCATTCTAGAGACGCTCGCCGACTATGCACCGGTTACAAAAAACCCCGATGAACTCTCCGAACAGGTCCGCCGCCGCCTCGGCACCTACTTCATCAGCCAATACGAATCCGAGCCCGGTCTCATCAAGTGCATCACCATCGATCCTCGCCTAGAACAAAACCTGATGACTCGCATCCAGCGCTCCCATTTCGAGACCACTCTCGCACTCGACCCAAACACCGCTCAATACCTCCTCCGGGAGCTAACCATCCGTTCAAACTGCCTTGCCGAGCAAGGTCTCGCACCTATCATTATTCTCACAGCCGAACTGCGCCTTGCCTTCAAACGATTCTTCGAACCCTCCCTACCAAAACTCATCGTTCTTTCTTACCAAGAACTTCCGTCGCAAACAGAAATCCAAAACACAGGCATCATTGTTCCACAGCCAGCTGAAATAATTCCTGCCGCAGCTTGATCCGCATCGGCAGATTTTTCCACTGCAAACTGAAAAATACAAAAATAGGTACAAATTCCTGTTTTCCGATAGTTTTTATGCCAACTCCTACATATTTTAACATTTCATTTTTTGGCGCAAAAATTGCTGTGAGATAAAAATATTCACTGACCCACATGCAATACTTCACGCTCATCGGAGGCTTCACAGGCTTCGTTCTCGCCTTGATGGTGAGCCTTGTTTCGGGTAAAAGCATAGACGAGGCCGTACTTAATGCGACCATTGGCTGCTTCCTTACCGCACTGCTCTTCAGAGTCTTCCGAATTATTATCGAATATTGTGCCAAACAAGTCGTGGCTGAGAAAGCCCGCCTCCGCGATATCGAAAAAGCAACTGCGGATGAAGCCCCTCCGCCAAAGGACAGCATGCCTGAGACGCCTGCTCAACCAGCCGCCTAAACATGCAGCAACTCGCCGAACCCATCATGTCCCCTACCCGGCCCGATGCTCAAAAATACACTGCCGCATGGCGCGCCTACGGCGCTGTCACACAGGGCAGCGAAGAGGAGACTCTTAAAAACCACCTGCCACTCGTGCGCTCCGTTGTGGACCGCATGCGCGCCAGCCTCCCGGCACATCTCGATGTCGATGACCTCTACTCGGTCGGCCTCCTCGGCCTCATCCAAGCCCAACGTCGCTTCGACCCCACACACGGCATCACCTTCGCCGCCTACGCTTCCATGCGCATCCGAGGGGCTGTGCTCGACGAACTCCGCCGCGTGGACTGGATGTCCCGCACACTCCGCGTCAAAGCCAAAAAGCTCACCGATGTCATCTCCGCCATTGAGCAAAACGTCGGCCGCCCTGCCACTGAAGCAGAAATCGCCGATGAACTGGGTATCTCCAGCGAGGAATACTCCATACTCCTCGATGAAGTCCGCCCACTCAGCTATGTGGAACTTGACGCGCTCGCAGGAGATGACGAGGACTCCAGTCTCCACGAAGTCATTGCCGACGAGAATCAGCCGAATGCCCGGGATCTCGCACTGAAGCAGGAACTCATTAAACTCGTCGTGGAACGTCTCCAAATGCTCCCCGACATGCAAAAGAAAATTCTTGCCATGTACTACTTTGAAAACCTCCGCCTCGCGGAAATCGCCAAGGTCTTCGGCGTCACAGAATCCCGCATTTGCCAAATCCACACCCAAGCCGTACTAAGTCTCAAAGCTTACATCAACAAAGTGATGAAGAACTGACTCATACTCCACCAATCTAAAAAATAAGACAACCATTCACTACCCATGATCCTCATATTAGGTTATCTCATCGTTCTTGGCGCAACACTCGGCGGCTTTATGATGGCAGGCGGCAAAATTGGCCTGCTTTTCCCGATCTCGGAATATGTCATCATCATTGGCATCTCGATTGGTCTCATGGTCATCGCCAGTCCGGTGTCGCTGCTAAAAAACATCATCAAAAAAATCAAGATCGCCTTCCGTAACCAAGCCGTTCCGACTTCTGACTACACCGATCTTCTTAAACTTCTTTATGAACTTTTCAGCAAAGCCCGCCGAGGGGGCTTGATTGCAATTGAAGACGATGTCATGGCACCGAAGGACAGCCCGATCCTCTCCAAATACCCCTCCTTCATCAACGACCATGAACGCCTCGAATTTCTTACGAACAGCTTAAAACCGGTGATCGACGGCCGACTAAAGCCAGAACAACTCGGCAGCCTACTCCACGCCGACTTTGAAGCAAAGGAAGAGGACGCCGTCCAACCAATTCACATCCTAAACCTCGTCGGCGACTCCCTACCGGGCATCGGTATCGTCGCTGCCGTTATGGGCATCATCAACACGATGGCCGCAATTGCCATGGGCCCCGAAAAAGTCGGTCAGAAGGTCGCATCAGCGCTAGTTGGAACCTTCCTCGGCGTGCTCGGAGCCTACGGATTCATCAACCCCCTCGCTGCCCGCATCAAGCTGAACAATGTTTACGAACTTCAATACTACGCTGTCATCATGAAAGGCGTTCTAGGTTTCACAGGCGGTATGGCCCCCATCATGGCCATCGAGGCCGCCCGCCGCGCCATTGACCCCGCCTTCCAGCCCACCGCTGAAGCCGTCGAGGAAATGGTCAAAAATCTTGGCACCTCCGGCAACTAATCTTCATGGCCAAGAAAAAACACGAACATCACGGCGGAGCGTGGAAAGTCGCCTACGCGGACTTCGTTACGTCCATGATGGCGCTATTCCTTGTTCTATGGATTGCCAATTTCAAGCCGGAAATCCTTGTTTACACTTCCCTCTACTTTAAGGATCCCACGAACAAAAACTGGCCGACCACGTGGGGAGTCATGGAAAAAGAAATCCAAGCCACCCGCAAGGACGCCTCACTAAACGACCAGACCCATACAGAAAATCAGGGATTTCTTCGCGCTATTGCAAGGGATTTCAACCGCCTCTTGAATGTCAACGATGAAGACAAGAAGCCAATAGATATTACAATCACCGATGACGGACTCAAGATGGAAATCTACAATCGTACGAAGAAGCCCCTCTTCAAAGATAACACCACAGAGTTCACCGAGTGGGGCAACTTCGTCTTCCAAAATCTCTCTTGGCTCATCCAACGCTACAATTTTCAGGTGTATCTCGAAGGCCATACACCAAAGGGCCTCGATCTCGGGCCAAATAAGAACTACACGCCCTGGGAACTCAGCACCGACCGCGCCAATGCCGCCCGTCGACTGCTGGAGTATTATGCCATGACGCCGGAAAAAATGAAACGCATCGCCGGCTGTGGAGATTCCCAGCCGCTCGTGAATATCCCACCGGACTCCGAGGACAACCAACGCATCACCGTCAGCCTCTCGCTCACACAATCAGCCACCAAACCAACTCCAGCCCCAAGTGCCGGACCAGCTCCGGCAACTCCCAATCCCACCGCCCGATGAAGGATTTTCTCCAAGGCCGTCCGCTCGCTGGAGGCTCACCCAATCGCCGAGCCGATTCCCCAGCTGCTGCAACTCCCCTGCCGCCAATCAACGCGCCGCACATCCACCCGGACAGCATCAACCTTTCAGACTTCGCTCTCGACAGCCAAACCCTCCCTGAGTCTATCACAATGCAGGGTCCCTCAGAGCCCCAGATCGAACTCATTCCTGATACCGAGGGCCGTATCGGCCATATCGTCATCAAATGCACCTGCGGGGAGAAAATCACCCTGCAGTGCAATTATTGAGACCTCGCTCTCCAAAGGCGCTCTGGCAGTCTCCATTGAGATGAGCAGCTATATCCAGCCAAGCCTCGATACCGCGAAAAGCATAGGTCGGATTGCGTTATTTTGCTTCTCCGTCTTTCTCTTCGCCACCCGCCCTCTACAGGCAAAAAATGCCACTGTGTCTCAGGACCTGCCCGTTTCCGTCTTCCAACAATCCGCTGCGACAGCAACGGCTCTTGCACGAGCCGCGCTTGAACTCCCCGATTCCGAGCGTCTGCGCACCACTCAGGCCGCCCTTTCCATTGTACTCCTTACAAAGTTTGACCGCATACTTCCAAATCTTCCGCCGACGGCCATCAACAAGCTCGCCGATATTTTTCTGCTAGAAAATCCCGACCCTGCTCAGCAGGCTGCCACAGCCACCAAACTCCCACCCGTGGACAACATTTCTTTCGATGGATCACGACTCACGGGCGGAAACTTCCGTAACATCGATGCCATTATCGGCCTTGGCGGACGCCCTATCGCACTCGACCGAGAACTCCCCGCATGCCTCGTCCCGCTTCAACCCTCCCAAGCACATGCCCTCGACTCCACGCGCGGCGCTGGATGGTCCTCACAAAAATTCGCTGAAATCCAAAGCCTGTTCAACCGCATCCACGGAGCGGATGTGGCAGAGAATCTGGTCGCGGATGGTATTTTTCTGCGTCCCTACTCTGGTCGCATGGATGACCTCTACCACCACCTCGTCCAACAAGAAGGGCTCAATGGACAACTCGACTACTTTGCACTCTTGGACAGCCTCCCTCCGCGCCAATACAGCCCAATTGCAGGAACGACCACCCGGAAATCTGTGCCTCCCCCGCGTGTCAGCCTGAGCAATATCCTCTCGGGTGGTAGCCTTCAGGCAATCCAGAATTTCAAAACCGAAAATCCACGTACCAATGTACATAATCCCTTCAAGGGATTTGCCGTCCGCACCCTCCCCTACATTGCAGACCAACTTAGAAAAACAGCGCCCGGCTCAGATCTCAAACTCTCCGGCGATCTCATGCAACGCGCAATCAACGACCCGCGTCGATTTTCTCCAAGAAAAGTTCCTCCTCTCTTCCTTGATCCAAGCCGCTTCCTAGGCCAGTGGTCAGATGCGCGTTTCGTACAGGTCAGCAATAAAAACTCAAATTCCGCTCTTTTTGCCGAAATACAAAAAGTCGATTTCGATACTCCACTCCCTGAAATGTACTTTGAGCCAGCTGGAAACGCCCTTCTCTCGAAATCTCCGACTGCTGCCACTACAGACGATACAAATGATCTCCTCAACGACCTTGGGCTCCCCCCACAAGTTGAAGGCACAACTAAATACGAACCGCCAGAAACTCCAGACCCCATCCAACCTCCCGCACAAATCAGCGAGCCAGAGGGCACGTCACCAAGAACTCTGCTCACGAGTCCCGCACCTCCACTACTCGACAGCGAGCCATTGGAACCCCCACCCGTCTTTGATCTCACAGAGGCTCCGACTCCTGAACCCCCGAAACCGGAAACCTTCGATACACCTTTGCCATCTCCTGTCACGGCAAAACAGGCTACCCAACAGCACACAACGCTCGCGCTCACCTCAGCCACCCCAACTCCACAACCGCTGAAACCCTCAGCGATTGCGGTCATACCACCGCAGGACACGACTCCCCCTCAAACACCGCAGCAGCAGACTACGCCAGCTTCGCCCACTCTAGAAATGGAGCCACAAGTGGCCAAAGCCATTCCCGTGAATCCGCCAGAGGACTCGAGAGGTTCCTACATGAGCTCCTACCAAGTCGCTGTCCTCACCCCAACGGCAAACGAAGCGATCGATTACTTGAAAAAAATCGCTGCCAGCGACATCTCGCTTTCCAACAATTTCGCAGCGGCACGGCGCGCAGACTGTGTCATCCACTGGATCGGCGATGCAGTGAAGCCCTTCGAACCCCTCCTCACGAAGTCACCCGAATACTCTGAGGCTAGATCCCTGGAGCCACTCCTAATCCAAGCCCGTGACGAAGTTGTGGCCTTGCTCAAACATCGCGAATCTATACAAGCCTACATCATGCAGGAGCTCAAAAACCGTGAAAACGCGCGGCAGGCTCTCGAAAAAGAAATCCAAACAACCCGACGCGACGAACTCAAGCACCGCACAGGCACAGGAGCCTGAAAAACTCAGCGCTGACCAGACCTAGGAAGAGAAATTTTAGGCATCTGCACCATTATTTTTTGCGTCACATCAGCCGAATGATCACCATCAGTGTTTTCGTGGCGTTTGATGTAGTCATCGAAGACAGCCACAGCATCTGAACGCTTCATGGTGTTTTCGCCAGGACATAACTCCAAGCGAATCTGGTAATCACGAAAATCAACACGAACTTTTCTTCGCGTAAGAAGCTGAATAGAAACACTTAATACATGAGCATTTGATTGACCAAGTTTCAACAGAAACTCCTCAAGGACCATTTCAAAAGGAATTTGGCGGACTTCGTAAGACTGCTTCAAACCATCCTGAATGTACGAGCGTGTCTCAATGATGGTTATTTCAGGTGCAGATTTTGAAAGTGCGCTCCTCATGCGATAAAGGAGATAACATCATGGCGGAAGGTCTTCAATTTGATTTTGAAAAAGAAAAAAATCACCAACCTCTCGCTTCGAGACTATCGAGATACAGAGAATAGGAATTATTACGCTGAATGGAGGCAGGCGATTCTGAAAACTGGTAATAGGGAAATTCAACTTCATCTAGCTGAGTGACTTCAAACCAATTCAAGTAGTCCTCGATTTTTTGAAATTGCTCAACAAGCAGCGTGCGGGTGTTTTCAAGTTCTTGGATTTTTGACGAGACAGAGGCCTTCGGCTTGTCGGCAAGCAGCGTGGCGATGTTTCGATACTGCTCAAAAATCGGCTGGTAAAGCGGATGCGCACGGAATTCCGTATTGAAAAGACGCACCGTGCATTCACGCATCACAAAAGCTCCGCCTCTCGCCTTGGCTGCTTCAGTGAGACTCCGACCGCCATAAAAAGATTTTAAAATATCTACTAACTCGCGCTCGCTCTGTTCAACGCTCAGCGAGGCCATCCGCGGAAGCATCGAACTGCGTGCGATCATCAGCGTCCAAAGTTTCGACAGTTCACTCCTAGAGCGAAGGGAAGGAAAAGCAGAAACAATAGACTCATCATCACTCGTTGAGATATTGGGATCTGCAAATAATGCAACAAAGCCGCTTTTTGATTCATTCGCTTTTTTCAAAACCCGCAAGAGGGATACAGCCTGGGCTCGGTAGAGGATCAGCGAAGCGGCATCGAGGATTTCTGGCTTCTGTCGAAAGAAAGCAGCCAACTCCGGCGGCCGCCGACTCTGGATGAGCGCCGAGTATACTCCATCAGGCATCCCACTACGCGAGCGGCGCAACTCCTCGGCCAAGCCCTCGACTAACCAAGGCGGAGGCATTGCAAAAGACTTCCCAGTACGCGGAAGCTCATTGCCGTGCATCGCATGAAGCGCCAGAGCGGAAAGAACTGCTGCGTCAAAGCCTCCACTCCGAAGAGCCGCCTCCTCATAGATATCGACCTGCACCTTCATGCCTGCCTCTGTTTCAAAAATCAGCGGTAAAACGGCAATCCCACCCCGCGGTATGGCCGCACTGGTTTTGTCATTCAGAATAATGGGCGCCGCAGCTCCTGCCTTGGTCTCATGGATTTTTTTCCACTCCAGCAAGGCTTCCTCAGCCGCTCGAAGCATTCTGCTTCGTAGGTCACGGTCTTGCGAGAAGGCAACGAACTCTCCACCCCGGCTTGATGATGCCGCAAGAGATGAAGTCTCGGCGGCACGCACCGGAACCGCATAGAGCCGAGGAACTCCCCCAAACAGGCAGGCCGCCAGTAGGATTAGGATTCGGCTTTTCCAGGCCATCGAACAACAAGGCTTTTCGGTGTAACCGAGGCGGAACTGGCGGAATCCAAAGTCTCCACAATCTCACTCAGAGAGTCGAAGCAGGGTTTCCAAATCACCAGAAGATGGGTAGCGAGAAGAGCAGGAACGGGCAACCTGCCAAGCGAGGCTCCGAGAACGCGGACCTTCAGATCGCCGCCTTCAGAGTAAGGTTCGAGATGGAGTGCAAAGTAAAGCAGATGACTTTCGAGCGATAGCTCCATCACAAAATTCAGGCGTCCCTCGCCCAACTCGACAAAGCAACGCTTGAATTCCGTGTGAATGCCCAAGTCAGTGGCCAACGGCACAAGATTTACATTTTCCAAAAGAAACTTGTTGATGGTCTCCTCACTTCCCATCCAAGCGCCACCTGGCGACATAGAGGCCTTTTTGAAAAAAGAAGCCAGTGCGGCAGTAGCGGCGGCATCCTTTTCCACAGAGGGCGTTATGGCAGGTGGGGCTTGAAAAATGAGATAAATTCCGAAAACCAAGACGGCGAGAACCGACAAAAAAGCAAAATTCAAAAACAGGCTGAATACATTCCAGCCGCCATTCTGGACCCTGCCAGGAATGGACTTTTTTTTAGTTTGAGTCGCAGAAATCCGCGGCGCGACTACCCTTGGCTCATTCTCGACAAATTTTGGATCGGTGCCCATGTTGGCCTTAGGAAGACGTTGCCCGCAATTTAGACAGAAGACGCGCGTGTCATCATTCTCTGTCCTGCAGGCGGGGCAAATTCTCATGTTTTCGGGGTGGATGTCGGCGCAGAAGATGCTGCAGGGGTGGCAGGCTTAGATTCGGTCTTGGCCGAACCTTCGCCGCCACCATCTTTTTTGGCAGCCTGTTTGTAGCCTTCACTACGATAATCCGTAATATAAAAACCGGAGCCCTTGAAGATCAAACCTGCGCCTGTTCCCAGAAGCCGACGCACCTTACCGTTGCCCCAGGTCTCCATAAGGCAAGAAGATTTTGGGCATGTTTCAAACGCCTTGTCTTTCATGGACTGAAACGCCTCGAAGGTTTTTCCGCACTTTTCGCACTCGTAATCATAGTTTGGCATATGCGAATAGATTAACAATCTGTCGTCCTCACTGCAATATCGCCGCACTCAACGCTCAATGGTCTTCGTCTGGTTTTTGCGACGCCGTTGGGCATCCGCAAGAAACTCGGCCTGCGCGTCGAATGGAGCATCCCCCTCGGCGCGCTCACGAAAACGATAGGTTCCGTCGCTCTGCATGACCTGTGCCTTCGCATTGTCACGCCAAAACCAATCCAGAATTTCCTGCAAATGCTGCTTCATTCCAGGCGCGGTAACGGGGAAGACCGTTTCCACGCGGCGGAAGAGGTTTCTCGGCATCCAATCCGCGCTGCCCAAGAGGATGCGGTTTTCACCACCGTTCACAAACTGAAAGATCCGGCTGTGCTCGAGAAAGCGCCCGACAAGGCTGCGGACTTCGATGTTTTCGCTAACGCCCGGAATGCCGACCTTAATGGCACACATGCCGCGCACAAGGAGTCGAATGGGAACGCCGGCTGCGGAAGCACGGTAGAGCGCTTCGATGATGCCCTCCTCAACAAGCGAGTTGACCTTCGCATAAATTCCACAAGGCCTCCCCGCCCAAGCATGGCCGATTTCGTTCTCGATGAGTTCCTGAAATCCCTCGTAAAGCGACCAGGGCGCCACCAGCAACTCCTTCATCGCCGGAAAACGGGAAACGCCGGTGAGGCAATTGAAGGTCTCCGCAAGCTCGCTCGTAAGCTCCTCGCGGCAGGTCAGCAAACTCAGGTCTGTGTAGATTTTCGCCGTCGAGGGATGGTAGTTCCCCGTGCCCATGTGGGCATAACGACGGATTCGCTCCCCCTCGCTGCGGATGATCAACATCGCCTTCGCATGGGTCTTGAGACCGGTCACACCATATACAACATCCACCCCCGCTTCACGCATCATTCGAGCCCATTGGATATTCGCCGCCTCGTCAAAACGTGCTTTCAATTCGATGACGGCCGTGACTTGCTTTCCGTTCCTCGCCGCACTGATCAGTGCCTGCACAATCGGAGAGTCCGAACTCGTGCGGTAGAGCGTTTGTTTAATCGCAAGCACTTGCGGATCGTCCGCCGCCTGCGCCAGAAAATCTACGACCGTCTGAAAGCTGTCATACGGATGATGCAGTAGAATGTCCCCCTTCCGGATGTGGAAAAACAAATCCGCCTCAGTATCCAATGAAACTACAGAGCAAGGTGTGAAGCGCTTGTAGCGAAGATCGGGACGATCTAATTGCAACGCCAGCGGCATAAGACGCGAGAAATTGAGCGGACCATCGATACGGAATACATCCTCCTGCTCAAGGTTGAAAATCTCAAGCAACCGGCAAAGCACATGCTCGGGACAATCCTCTTTGACCTCGAGCCTCACTGCTGCCCCTCGCTTAACCTTGCGTAACTCCTCCTCAATCGCGTGCAGAAGATTGCTGGCCTCCTCCTCGTCCACATAGAGGTTGCTGTTCCGAGTCACACGGAAGAGGTGCGTTCCCTTCACCTTCACCCCACGGAAGAGCGACTGAACGTGCGCCTGGATGATGTTTCCTAAAAAAACGTAGTCATCGCCATCCACTTTCGAAGAAAATGGCACCACGCGTGGAAGAATGCGCGGCGCCTGCACGACGGCGATGTCCGTGCTCAGATCATCGCCCTCTAACTCGACGATCACATTCAGGCTCTTGTTTAAGAGCTGCGGGAAAGGATGGGCGGGATCGACCGCCAGCGGAGTCAAAACAGGATAAACCGTCTCCCGAAAAAACTTTTCAAAACAATCTCTCTCAGACTCCGGAACATCGGGGTAGTTGTGAAAACGGATTTTTTCGCGCTCTAGCGCAGGAGCAATGTGCTCGCGCCAGCAGCGGTATTGATCATCAACCATTTTTCTCGCACGCACACTGATTCGAGCAAGCGTCTCTGCAGCGGAAAGACCATCAGGCCCAGTGTCGGTGGAGCCGTTTTGTTGCTGCTGCTTGAGACCCGCGACTCGGACCTCGAAAAATTCATCCAGATTGGAACTGACGATGCAGAGAAACTTCAAACGTTCCAAAAGCGGGTTTGCTTCGTAAAACGCCTGATCCAGCACACGCTGGTTGAATTCCAGCCAGCTCAACTCGCGATTGATGAAATTGTTTTTATTCGAGAAATCTGTAGCCATATGAAGTCCGCAGTACACGGCGCGGCTCCGCCATCCTGTTCTCAGGATGGCACTATTGCTATTCGCCAAAGCGTACTATCGCAAGAATCGTGTCTCTATACAACGCCCGCGGTTTGACGTTGCAGCCGACGCTCCTTATGATCGCTCTCATGAAAGGCAATGGCAGAAGGGTGCTGCTCGGAATGAGCGGCGGAGTTGATTCCAGCGTGGCAGCTGCGCTTTTGCAGCGCGATGGATGGGAGGTCATCGGCGTGACCATGAAAGTCTGGCCGCAGGACTGCATCTCCCGAGCAGAAGACAAGTGCTGCGGCCCCTCGGCCATAGCCGATGCACGCGGCGTCGCCCACAAGCTAGGCATTCCCCACTATGTCGTGGATGAGGCAGACAATTTTGAAAAAATCGTTATCGACTACTTCGCCAGCGAATACAAAATGGGCCGCACTCCGAACCCTTGTGTGATGTGCAACGAACACCTTAAGTTCGGAAACCTTCGCACAAAGGCCCGCTCGCTCGGATCGGACTTCATTGCCACCGGACACTACGCGATCATTGACCATCACGAGAACCACGCCGTCCTCCGCAAAGGCCGCGACGCCCGCAAGGACCAATCATATTTTCTCTTCAGCCTTAGTCAGGATCAACTCCAACATGCCCTCACGCCCCTGGGAGGTATGGAAAAACATGAAATCCGTGAGATTGCTCGCGAACTCGGTTTGAAAGTTGCCGACAAGGTGGACAGTCAAGAAATATGCTTCGTTCCGGGCAATGATTACAAGGCCTTCCTTCGTGGACACCTCGGCGAAGGAGAATTCCACAAGGGCGGCATCTACGACGCTAAGGGCAACTTCATAGCCGACCACGAAGGCATCGAAATGTTCACCATCGGCCAGCGGAAGGGACTGCCAGGCGGCTCCCCACGCCCACGTTATGTTATCGATATCGACCCGAAGACTAACCGTGTCATCGTTGGCGACGAAGAAGACCTCGTTCGCGAAGCCTTTGAAGTGGATCGCACAAATTGGCTGCGGGGCGAGCCCGCCGCATCCGAGCGTATCAACGTGAAAATCCGCTACGCACATCCCGGCACTGAAGCCACCGTCAAAGCCCTGCCAGGCGGCAAGGCCCGCATCCAGCTTGATACCCCACAGCGCGCCATCACACCTGGCCAAGCTGCCGTCTTTTATAATGACGATGTAGTTATAGGTGGAGGCTGGATCACCCGGGAAACGGCCCCGGTTGCAGCATGATCCTTTTCGTCGTCACAACACTTCCAGACGAATCAACAGCTGCCAGTATCATCCGCCAGCTGATTGACAGAAAATCTGCAGCCTGCGGCACAATCATTAGCGGGGCACGATCCGTCTACTGCTGGAAAGATACCATCGAAGACTCCGCCGAAGTGGTCGTGATATTTAAAATTCCAAAAGCAACGGCGACCACATTCGAGGCCGAACTTCGCTCCCTCCACCCCTATGAAACCCCTGAGGTCGCGGCATTCGAGCCAGCCCATGCTTCGCAAGCCTACACAGCCTGGGTGCTTGGAAGCTGCAGAAAGACAACCTAAAAAAACCGATTCACCAGACGCGAGATGTTTTGGGCGATGATCTCCACGCCCATCATGATAACGACCGACACCCCGATGGCATTTTGCAACAGATCCTCCGCAAAGCCACTCCAGCTCACGCTTGGAGAGGCGATGACAAGAAGTGCCGAGATGAAAGAGAGGTTCGCCAGGTAGATGATGGTAAGAGAGAAAAAGGTTCCGCCGTATTCAAGGTCAGGCTGGCCTTTTTGAATCATCCAAACCGTGTACGCGAGATGGAGAAACCAAGTAAAACCAAGACCAAAATATAGCAGGCTGGGAAAACCCTGCAGTCCGAAGCAGAACAGCGCAAATCCATACGCAGCAACCCAGCAGAGTGTGTAGAAGGGAAAAAAATACGGCGCGAGGATGATAAGCGTGTTTGTCCTATCCGTGACCACATGCCCGCCGTCCTCCCAAACATGGAAATCATGCACGCGACCACCGTGAATCCATACCCAGAGTGCGTGGGTAAGCTCATGCCCCATCACATAAAGCAGTCGCAGCGGGTTGCAGGAGAAAAACCAGAATAGGCCGACCAAACCACCGATTGCGAAACCGCTGAACTCCTCGCTCAGCAAAAACCCGCCATAAGCCGCGCATTTCAGAAAGGCCTCGTAAAACGAGAGGCTAAGAACAATGCAGGGCAAGAGGAGAAGAACACCCGTCGGGAACTTCACCCAACGCTTCGGGACATACCCGACCTCCACACCAGTGAGAGTGGAGTAAAGAGACTGTCGAGTCTTTTTCACGGAACGCAGCCGTTGAGGTGCCATGCTTGAATCAAACAAATATGCCGTGCTCCGGGACGGCAAAGAAAAATATCGAACGGCGCGTCCGTTCTTTCGGATCGCGCCGTTCGAAGGAGGGGGAAATTCAGAGTTTTTTACTTCGCGGCTTTCGCTGAAAGGACTGCCTTGTTGAGGCGGCTTTTGCGGCGGTTGGCCACATTGCGGTGAATAATACCGCGCTTGGCTGCCTTGTCGAGAGCCGAGGAGAGGCCGTCAAATTCAGACTTGGCCGCTGCAGCGTCACCGCTGGAGATGACGGCGCGAAGCTTCTTTTGACGTGACTTGATAGCTGTGATCACAGCCGTATTGCGGGCGTGACGTTTATCGCTTTGGCGGGCGCTTTTTTCTGCTGATTTTGTATTGGCCATAAAATGTATTGGTGCCAGGGGGGAGAATTGAACTCCCGACCAAGGGCTTATGAGTCCCCTGCTCTACCTCTGAGCTACCCTGGCAAAAGGGTTAGTGGGTTTTTCGTCGTCTCCATCGAGAATGTTGAAATGAATCGCTTTTGGAAAAGACAGGAGGTAATCGTTAATGAATTGGCCGGTTTGCGCAACACCAAAAATCACCCTCTCACAAAATTTTGCACCCGGCGGGGGTCGAACCCACAACCTACGGCTTCGGAGACCGTCACTCTATCCAATTGAGCTACGGGTGCTGACAGAGAAACATCATTCTCCACGGTCTTCGAAAAATCAAACGCAAAAGCCAGCATGCGTAGGGTGGAATCTCCATTGCCAATAAATGCGTCATCTCGCACTATCTCGGCCCGTATGAAAAACAGCCTGATTGCCAGC
>Ga0164292_10000484_pt1 | contig 31025 bp, 23 predicted proteins | sample GEODES117metaG_FD_111486 | JGI IMG/M metagenome (GOLD analysis project Ga0164292, IMG submission 111486) | Eutrophic lake water microbial communities from Lake Mendota, Wisconsin, USA - GEODES117 metaG | ecosystem: Environmental > Aquatic > Freshwater > Lake | place: USA: Lake Mendota...
CGGGCCCCTCGGACAGCCGCGCCCGGCCATGCGCGATCACGGCCTCGATCGGGTGCAGATGGGTGTGGTCGTAATCCCTGAGGCCACGACCCCAGTCATAGAGCATTGTCTTGAGGCGCGGCACGCGCTCGCTGACCGATAGCAACTTGTCGACCTGCTCCTGATCCTGCACGGCGGCAAATCGCACCTCGGCGTGATCGAGCACATAGGCCAGTTCATCCGCGATGGCATCCGAATAGACCGGCACGGGCACGGCGCCCAGCATCTGCGCGGCCATCATCGACCAGTAGAGCTTCGGGCGATTGGCCCCGACGATGGCCACCTTGTCGCCGCGGACAAGGCCAAGCGACTTCATCCCGACCGCATAGGCGCGCACGATCTCGTAGACCTCTGCCCAGGTCCAGGATTGCCAGATGCCGAGATCCTTGTGCCGGAACGCGGTCCTGCTGCCACGTGACGCGGCATTGCGCCGCAGCAGCTTCGGGAACGTGTCCAGCTTGTCGGTCGCTGACTGGGCCAACGTCCGTCCTCCCTCGTGTTTCCTGCCTGCCGGTTGGGCTGGCTGCCGCTTGAAGCGATCTTGATGGTCTCACATGAAACCATTTGGACCGGGAACAGGACCCGGCCGATGGGAAACATACTGACAAGCGTGGTGGGAGCAAGCCTCAACTTTATGCGCAAATGCCCGCACCCATCCCGCAGACCTGGGGTGCGCTGTGCGCCAATGAACGATGTTGCGGGCGGCAAGGCCCCTGCGACGCGCCCTATTCGGCAGCCTCGGCCATCGGCGCCGCCGTCTCGCCAGCCCGGAAGCGGGCCAGAAGATCGGCTTCTTCCGCCTTGGCCTGCACAAGATGCCGTTCCTTGACATGGCCGAACCCGCGGATCTTCTCGGGGATGGCGGCCAGCGCCACGGCCAGCGGCAGGTTGCCGGCGCTCAGCTTGCCGGTCACCTCGTCCACCAGCGCGATGTAGTCTGCGATCAGGCGGCGTTCCGTGCGGCGCTCATGGGTATAGCCGAACACATCGAACGGGGTGCCGCGCAGGCCCTTCAGCTTGGCCAGAACGCCCATCACCTGCAGCATCCACGGCCCGAATGTCATCTTGCGCGGCTGTCCGGTCACCGGATCGACCTTGGCCAGCAAGGGCGGCGCGAGGTGCAGGTTGAAGCGCAGGTTCTCGCCCTGGAAGGTGGCGGCGACCTGCTTCAGGAAGCTGCCATCGCTGTAGAGCCGGGCCACCTCGTACTCATCCTTGTAGGCCATCAGCTTGAAGCCGTAGCGCGCCACAGCTTCGGCCAGCCTGGTTGAACCGGGCAGCACGCGCTCTTCCCCGGCCCGCACCTTCTGCACCAGCGCGGCATAGCGCTCGGCATAGGCCGCGTTCTGGTAGCCTGTCAGGTGCGCGACGCGGCGCTCGATCATCTCATCAAGCGAGGCAGAAATCCGGCGCGCGGCAGTAGGCGCCTTCGCGGCACCGAGGAAGGCAGCGAGTTGAGCCGGATCATGGGCGGCCCGCCGGCCCAGCGCGAAGGCCTTGAGGTTCATGGCCACCGCCTCGCCATTGAGTGTGATGGCGCGCTCCAGTGCGGCGCGGCCCAGCGGAATCCGCCCCAGCTGCCACGCATAGCCCATGATGAACATGTTGGCGGCGATGGCATTGCCGAGCAGCGCCATCGCTGCGCCGGTGGCGTCGATGAAGTGGGTGTGCTCCCGGCCCGCCGCTGACAGCACCGAGCGCTTGATGCGCTCGCTCGGCAGCGAGAAATCGGCATTGCGGGTGAAGTCACCCGGCAGGAACTCGGCGGTGTTGCACAGCACGGTCGTGTCGTCCTTGCGCACCGCCGCCAGCACCTTCTTCGATCCGGTCACGATCAGGTCGCAGCCCAGCACGAGGTCCGCTTGCCCCGCCGCCACGCGGATGGCGTGGATGTCTTCCGGCGTCGGCGCCAGCCGCACATGGCTGAACACGGCGCCGCCCTTCTGCGCCAGCCCGGCCATGTCGATCATGCCGCAGCCCTTGCCTTCGAGGTGGGCCGCCATGCCGAGGATCGCGCCGATCGTGACCACACCCGTGCCGCCCACGCCGGTGACGATGACGGCGTAGTTGGCGGTCAGGGCCGGCACGGCGGGTTCCGGCAAGGGGCCGTCCCCGAGAGCCCCGGTATCGGCCTTGGGCGCATCGGCCTTTTTCGGCTGTGCGCCCTCCACGGTCACGAAGGACGGGCAAAAGCCGTTGACGCAGGAGAAATCCTTGTTGCAGTTCGACTGGTCGATCTGGCGCTTGCGCCCGAACTCGGTCTCCAGCGGCTGGACCGAGACGCAGTTGGACGTGACGCCGCAGTCACCGCAGCCCTCGCACACCAGCTCGTTGATGATCACGCGCCTGTCCGGATCGGGATAGTCGCCGCGCTTGCGGCGGCGGCGCTTTTCGGTCGCGCAGGTCTGGTCATAGAGCAGCAGCGACACCCCGGGCACCTCGGCCAGTTCGCGCTGCAAGCCTTCGAGGTCGTCCCGGTGGTGGAACGTGGTCGCCGCCGGCCACTGGATGCCGGATGGATACTTGCCGGGCTCGTCGGAGACGACCGCGATGCGCTCCACGCCCTCGGCGGCGATCTGCTGCGCCATCTGCCACGGCTTGAGGCCACCTTCGGCAGCCTGCCCGCCAGTCATCGCCACCGCATCGTTGTAGAGCAGCTTGTAGGTGACGTTGACCTTGGCCGCGACCGCCCAGCGGATCGCCAACGAACCCGAGTGGGTGTAGGTGCCATCGCCCAGGTTCTGGAAGACATGGCCACGCCGCGAGAACGGGGCCTCGCCAACCCAGTTGGCGCCCTCCCCGCCCATCTGGGTGAAGCCATCCGTGTCGCGATGCATCCACTGCACCATGTAGTGGCAGCCGATGCCCGCATAGGCGCGCATGCCTTCGGGCACCACGGTCGATGAGTTGTGCGGGCAGCCAGAGCAGAAATAGGGCGTGCGCTTCGCGTGTTCCTGCACCTCGGCCAGCTTGCCCTGCATGGCCCCGATGGCGGCAAGGCGAGCGGCAAGCTCGGCATCCTCGTGGTAGCGCAGCAGCCGCTGGCCGAGCGCCAGGGCAATGTCGTTCGGATCGAGCGCACCATGGACCGGAAACAGCCATTGCGCGGCCTCGTCCTTCTTGCCGATCACCACCGGCTGATGCGCCGAACCGTAGAGTTCCTCGCGCACCTGCACCTCGATCAAAGAGCGCTTTTCCTCGACCACCATGATCAGGTCGAGTCCGGCCGCGAACTCCTCCAGCACATCGCGCCCGATCGGCCATGGGCAACCGATCTTGAGCAGGCGCAGGCCAAGATTGCCGGCCCTGACCTCGTCGATCCCCAGATCGTCCATGGCCTGCCGGACGTCGAGATAGGACTTGCCGACGGTGATGATGCCGATGCGCGGCGTCTTGCCGCCGGCCATGACCAGTTCATTGATCCGGTTGGCCTTCAGGTAAGCAAGGATCGCCGCCCGCTTGTGGATGTGCAGGCGCTTTTCCTGATCAAGGAAGTCATCCGGCGTGCGGATGCCGAGCCCGCCCGGCGGCATCTCGAAATCAGGGATGACAATCTTCACCCGGTCCACCGAGCCATCGACCGACGAGGTCGATTCGATGTTGTCCTTGACGCATTTCAGCCCGACCCAGACGGAGGCGAAGCGCGACAGCGCGATCGCGTGCAGGCCATAGTCGAGAATTTCCTGCACGCCGGCCGGGTTGAGAACCGGCATCATCCGGTCAACAAACACGAATTCGGTCTGGTGGGCGTTGGTCGAACTCTCCGCCGTGTGGTCATCCCCCATCAGCGCGATGACGCCGCCATGGCGCGAGGTTCCGGCCATGTTGGCGTGGCGGAAAACGTCACCGGAGCGGTCGACGCCGGGGCCCTTGCCATACCAAAGCGCAAAAACGCCATCATGCTTGCCTTCGCCGCGCATCTCGGCCTGCTGGGAACCCCAGACTGCCGTCGCCGCCAGATCCTCGTTGAGACCCGGCTGGAACTGGATGTTGGCCGCTTTCAGCACCTGGCCGGCGCGCAGCAACTGGGTGTCAAGCCCGCCAAGCGGCGAGCCGCGATAGCCCGAGACGAAGCCTGCCGTGTCGAGCCCGGCCCGCTGGTCGCGGAGCTTCTGCATCAGCAGCAGCCTCGCGATGGCCTGTGTGCCGGTCAGGAAAACACGGGTCTTGCCCAGGTCGTATTTGTCGTCGAGGGATACGTCAGACATGCCGGTTGCGGTCACGCTTTTGTCTGCCATCGGATCCTCCTGGCCTGACCGGACACGATCTGGCCGTCCTGTGCAATGCACTGCCGCTTTGATGGAAGACTAACCCCATCGCGGTCTTGTGAATATGTCAGTAACGCTGACATATATCATTGGATCCGTCAATGAGTCCCGCGTCCGGAACAGGCGCGTGCGCGGGGTCGGCCTGCCTTGCCCGATGGTCTTGTCGTCACCGGTCAAGATTCCGCCCAGTTTGAAGCCCAGAGGCGGGATTGATCCCATCTCCGGGCCCGATCTTGCCGCCTGATCTTGCCGCCTTGGCAAAGCCGCGTTCCGGCAGTATTCAGGGTTCATCAACCAAATCGGGTCAGCGTTCGGTCATCCCGCGCACCCTCCAGAGGTCTTTTCCCCGGCATGTCCAAACTGGCCTCCCAACGTGGCTCCGTCCGAACTGCGGCCCTTGGCGCGGCCCTTGGCGCGGCCATTGGCCTTGCACTCTCGGCCAGCCCGGCGGCGGCCCATCCCCACGTCTGGGTCGCGGTGAAATCGGACGTGGTCTACAGCGCCGATGGCCGCATCAGCGCCGTGCGCCATGCCTGGACGTTCGACGAAGCCTATTCGTCTTTTGCCGTCCAGGGGCTCGACAAGGACAATGATGGCAAGCTCTCGGCAGACGAACTCGTGGAACTGGCGCGGATCAATGTCGAGTCGCTGCACGAGTTCGACTTTTTCACCTTCGCCAAGGCCAGCGGGGCCAAGCAGGATTTCGGCAAGCCCACCGACTACGTCCTGAGCTACGACAAGGCGCAATTGACGCTCAGCTTCACGCTGCCCCTGAAGGCACCCTCCAATCGCAAGACCTTTTCGCTCGAAATCTACGATCCGACCTGGTTTGTCTCGTTCACGTTCGCCGATGGCGATGATGCGGTCCGGACCACCGGCGCGCCGGCTGGCTGCGCACGCACCATCACCCGCCCCAAGCCCGTGGAAGCCACCCAGCAGCAGCGCCTGTCCGAGGATTTCTTCACTTCGATGGCGGGCAGCAACTTCGGCGCGAGCTTCATCAACAGGGTGCTTGTGGCATGTCCGTGAGCGATCCATCGCGCCTCGGCGCGGCGGGTTCGGATGCGGCGATGCCGGGTGATGGCAGGCCCTTGCGCCTGTTTGTGGCCCTTGCGGCACTGGCCCTGATGGCCGGGTTGATGGGACTGCTCGGCTGGTGGCTGGCCAGCGGCGCGCCGCCGCCGCCTCCGGCCCGCAGCCCGTTTGGCGTCGGCCCGCGCGAGGCCGCTCCCGCCGCGACCGGCATCGGCGCGATGATCATGACCTGGCAGGCTGGTTTCTACCGCGAACTGACCGCAGCCCTGCGCCTGCTCAGGCACAGCCCGGCGGCGCTGCCGACCCTGCTTGGCCTCGGCTTCGCCTATGGCGTGGTCCATGCCGCCGGACCGGGCCACGGCAAGGCTGTGATCTCGGCCTACATCATGTCCGATGAACGCTCGGCCGCCTTGCGCGGCTTCACCCTGAGCCTCGGCGCGGCGCTTGTGCAGGCGCTGGTGGCAATCGCGCTGGTTCTGGTCATGACCATGCTGCTGAAGGCCACGGCGCGCGACATGAACGCCGCGTCGCGCTGGATCGAGATCGTCAGCTTTGCCGCCATCACGGCGCTTGGCCTGGCCCTGCTCTGGCGCAAGGCCGGCCTGCTCTCCGGGGCCGTGCGCGGCGAGGTGGCAGCCTGTGCGCCGGGCTGCGGGCATGAAGCGATGCTCCCGCCTCCAGCCCCGCGCAGCCTCGCACAGACCGCAGCCGTGGTGCTGACAGCCGGCATCCGCCCCTGCGCGGGAGCCATCATCGTACTGGTCTTCGCCGCGTCGCAAGGTCTGGTCTGGGCCGGCATTGCCACGACCTTCGCCATGGCGCTGGGCACAGCCCTGACCACGGGCCTGATCGCGCTGCTGGCGGTGATGGCCAAGCATCTTGCCTTGCATATTGCCGGCGGGCGCGGACAGACAGCGGCGATTGCGGTACGGGCTGGCGAGTGTCTGGCAGCGGCCTTCGTCGCCGTGCTGGGCGCGCTCTTGCTGTTCGGATTGTGGAGCGCCGGCTCAGGCTCCTGAGCCTGCTCCGTGCTGCGGATCATTCTCCAGCGCGATCGGCCGGCCATGCGGGGTCGCCTCCGCGGCCCTCGCCCATGACGCGGCCAGTGCATCGATGGCCACATGGCTCGACACGCCCTTGGCGATGGTGATGTGCTCCAGCGCTTCCAGCCAGCAGGCGTAATAGTGACTGCCATCGTCAGCGGCATCGGCTTGCAGTGGTGCAGCCGCGATCTCCTGCGACAGCGCCTCGGCCCACTCGGCCCAGGTGAACAGGCCGCGCGCGTGCAGCGCGACCACCATGGCGAATGCCTGCGCCTGCCAGGGTTCGGCGAACACCGGCCCCGCCGCATCACACGGTAACGGAGCCGTGCCCGCCAGCGCCGCTTCGAGGCCGGGAACGATCGCGTGAGCGCTCATGCTGGCTCTTCCAGCAGGTAGCTTTCCCAGGCGTCGATGCTGACGGCGGAGTTGGGATCGGCCTCTCGACCCCACAACTCCCGCGCCTCGAACCTCACCGTGTAGAGCCAGTCCGGCTGCTCGCCGCCGCCATGGGAATTGCTGTCCGGAAAGACATGCGCGCCATGCCGCATCTCGATCACGCCGGACTTGCCACGGGCATAGCGCGGCAGGCGGGTATGCCCCGCAGGATGGATCAGGATCGTTTTCACCCGGTCGCCGACGGCAAAGCGCGGCGCGCCGGCCTTGTCGCGATGCGTCGGGCCGCCCTTGGCCAGCACGGCAGGCACCATGTCGGCACGCAGCACGCGGCGCGGCGTTGTCGGCGCTACGCTCACCTGCCCGCTGGCGAGTTCCTCACGCGCCACGAAGCCATGGCGCAGCAGCAGGACTTCCAGCGCCTTGGTCCAGATCTCGTAATAGCTGGACGACAGGTAATCCACCGGATGCAGGCTCTCGCGGGCATGGCGGCTCTCGTCGATGGTCCAGTGGCCCATGGCCCCGGCGGCCAACGTCAATGCCAGCGCCCGCTTTTCCCACGCGGCATGAAACAGCGGCTCGCCGATTTCAGGAGCCACCGGGCCGAAACCCATCTGCCCACCAAGATCCTGTGCCCCGTTCATGGCAAGACCGCACCTGCATTGCGGCTGCCGGGCATCAGCGCCACTCCTGTGCCGATCATCGCGTCGCGGGTGACGAGACCGGCCAGCGCATCCTCGCTCCAGCCATCCGTGCCAGCGGGCCTTTCGGGGATCACCAGGTAGCGCATCTCGGCGGTCGAATCCCAGACGCGCACCTGAACGGCCGGGTCGAGAACCAGCCCGAATTCGGCCAGCACGCCGCGCGGGTCGAGCACGGCCCGCGAGCGATAGGGCGCGGACTTGTACCAGACCGGCGGAAGTCCGAGCACCGCCCAAGGATAACAGGAGCACAGGGTGCAGACGGCCAGATGATGCGTGCCGGCATCATTGAACACGGCCACCATGTGTTCGCCCTGCCGGCCCGTGAAGCCAAGTTCGGCGATGGCCGCCGTGGCATCCGCCTTCAACCGTGAGGCATAGGCCGGATCGGCCCAGGCCTTTGCCACGACGCGGGCGCCGTTGCGCGGGCCTATCTTGGTCTCGTAGGTGTCAATGATCGCGTCGAGTGCAGCAGGATCGACAAGGCCCTTGGCGACGAGGATCGTCTCCAGCGCCCGCACCCGCGCCTCCATCGCAGACAGGTGCGAATGGTCGTCATGACCATGGCCGTGATCGTGGCCATGGTGATCGTCATGGTTATGGTCGTGCGAGATCATGTCGTCAGACTAGATGATCCCGGCGCGGGAGGAAACCCGATCCGGCCATGATCACGCGATCCTCAGGCGCGCGGCAACCTCGAGCCGCGCTGCCAGCTTGACGAGCGACAGATCGCTGCCGGGCGGGCCAAGGATGGAAAGGCCCAGCGGCGCGCCGTCCCGCCGCGCGACCGGGATCGAGATCTGCGGAAAACCGGTCAGCCCCGACGGACACAGCAGGCGCAGCGCCCGGTTACGGAAATCGTCGAGGTCACCCTCGCTGGTCGAGGTCAGCGGCGCGACATCGGGCACCGTCGGCATCACGATCACGCCGTCCTTGCCAAGCAGCTTGCGGACGGTCTTGCGGAAGGCGGTGCGGGTGCGCTGGCCGGCTTCGACCTGCTCGTCGGTGACCGTGCGGGCAAAGGCGAAGCGCTCGGCAACGCCGGGCCCGAGCGGCGGCGCGAACCGGCTGATCATCTCGCCATCCGCCAGCCAGGCCTCGCGGCCCTGCAACCAACGGAAGGCCCAGTAGAGCGCGTCGATATCCTTCGCCAGCCTCGCCTCGGCCATGTCGCCAAGGCTCAGGGCCAGCCTGTTGACCACATCACCGAGGATGCGGCCAGCCTCCGGTACAGCCAGATCGAACATGTCGCGTGCCACGATCAGACGCGGCGCTTCGGGCAAAGGGAACTTGTCCTTGCCGAGAAAGACCTCGCCGACCCGCTCGAAGGTTGCGCCATCGCGGGTGAAGTAGCCGGGCGTATCGAAGCTGTCGGCCAACGGCCAGCAGCCTTTCAGCGTCACGCGCCCGTGGGTTGGCCTGATGCCGAACAGCCCGCAATAGCTCGCCGGCGCGCGGACCGAACCGCCCGTGTCGGTGCCCAGCGCCACATCGACCAGCCGGCCCGACACCGCCGAGGCAGAACCGGAGGACGACCCGCCCGTGATCCGTTCCGGCACGGCAGCATTGATCGGCGAGCCGAAATGGGCGTTCTTGCCATTGAGCGAGAAGGCCAGCTCGTCCGTCACCGTCTTGGCGACGAAGCGGGCACCGGCCTTCAGCATGAGCGCGACCAGCGGGGCATGGGTCTTCTTGATGCCCGACATCGCGAGCATGTGGGGCGAACCCGCCCCGGTGGGATAGCCCTTCACGTCGAACAGATCCTTGACGCCAAGGCTCAGGCCCTTGAGCGGACCGTCCGCCGCATGCGCCACCGGAACATCGGGATAGGGCACGAAACTGTGCAGGCTGTCATCGCGCATGGAGGGCCTCATCGGGTGGGAAACGGCGGCAGGTTACGACACAGGTTACGACAGATGCACGGGACGGGCCAGCACAGCCCCGAGGCATCACAGCCCCGAAGCATCATAGCCCCTTGGCATCGCCATCGGAGCGCGGGTCATGGCTGGCCTCGACGTGGCCCTTGACATGCTTGACCAGCAGCCCGGCATGGCCGAACTGGTCGTCATAGGGCACGCCCCACTCCTCCAGCGCATGCCCTGCGGCAGCCAGCCTCGCGACCACCATGTGGTCGAAGCGGTTCTCGATCTTGAGAGAGGTCGAATTGGCGCCCCATGTCTTGCCGAACAGGAAACGCGGCGCATCCACGGCATCGGCGACCCCCATGCCCATCCGGTAGCGCGAGAACACCTGCGCCTGGAACTGCGGCTGGCCATCGCCGCCCATGCAGCCGTAGGAAACCACCCGTCCGTCATCGAACGCCGCCATCGCCGGGTTGAGCGTGTGGAACGGCTTGCGGCCCGGCTCCAGCGGATTGAGCGCCCCCTCGTTCAGCGAGAACGACACGCCCCGGTTCTGCCAGGTCACACCGGTCTTTTCCAGCACGCAGCCCGAGCCGTATTCCCAGTAGACGGACTGGATGTAGGAGACGGACAATCCGTCGCGGTCGATCGCACCCATCCAGATCGTGTCGCCGTCGCCGGCCTTCAGCGGCCACTCGGCGGCACGCTTCATGTCGATCTTCGCGGCCTCCTTCGCCAGCCAGGCATCGCTGAGCATGTCGGCCGGATCGACGGTCATGCGCGCCGGATCGGTGATCACCCGGTCGCGCGCAGCAAGGGAGCGCTTCGAGGCCTCGACCAGCCCGTGGATGTGCTCGAACGAATCGCGGCGCCGGATGTCGAGCCGCTCCAGCAGGCCAAGAATGATCAGCGATGCCAGCCCCTGGGTCGGCGGCGGGAAGTTGTAGACCGTCGTCCCCGGCAGCCTCAGCGACAGGGGGGTCGTCGTGCGGGCATGGAAGCCGGCCAGATCGGAGCGCGTGACGGGCGCGCCGATGGCTTCGAGGTCGGCGGCCATCTCGCGGGCCACGTCGCCGCGATAGAAATCGTCGAGACCGGCGCGCGTGATCTGCTCCAGCGTGCCGGCAAGGGCGGCATTGGTGCGGATGTCACCGGCCACCAGCGCCTTGTCGGCGGTCTTGAACACCTTGGCGAAACCCGGCGCGGCATAGAGCCCGTCGCCCTCCTTGATCCGGTAGCGCGCTTCGGAGGCCGAGATCGGCACGCCATTGCGGGCATGGCGGATGGCATCCTCGGTCAGCAGGCGCAGGGGCAGCGTCCCGCCAAGATCGGCGGCCAGCCCAGCCGCAACCTGCCAGCCGCCGATGGCACCGGCAACCGTGACGGCGGCATCGGGGCCGCGCGGCGGGATCGCGCCATAACCCTTGTCGCGGTAGCGGCGGATCGTGGCCAGACTGCCGGCCGGCCCGCAGGCCTCGATGGCCACGACCTTGCCGCGCCTGTCGCGCACCAGCCAGAAACCGTCGCCGCCGATCCCGTTCATGTGCGGATAGACCACCGCGATGGTCGCCGCCATGCCGATCATGGCCTCCACCGCATTGCCGCCCTGTGCCAGGATGTTGCGCCCGGTTTCACTGGCCAGATGATGCGGTGCCGCAACGGCGGCAGACGAAAACACGTGTGTCTCGGACATGGGGTGATGCTTTGCTCATGGCGTGAAAAATGACATCGCGGGGCCTGCCCTTGCCTGCTGGAAGAACCGTCAATGGTGGCATCAGGGCAAGCGGCAGTCCGGAGGTCGCGCGGCAACGGGCGTTGCCGAAATCGCCAGACTAGGCTAGGCGAAGAGGCAACCGAGGGACAAGCGCGATTTTCGCGCATCAATCCGGAAGAGATGTCATCGTGGCCGAGAGCACCCGCAACCTCAACACCCGCAACCTGACCACCATCGCGTGCGCCGCCATCCTGATCGGCACCGAGGTGTTTGGACTGGCTTTCGCCGCCGGTTGGGCCATTGCCGGCATCTTCGAACTGGGCACCGCCATCCAGTATGGCCTGATGGCGGTGTTCTCGCTGGCTGGCCTGTACGTCATGGCCAAGTTCGTCCAGATGGCCGACAAGGTCGAGCCGATCCGGGGTTGAGCGCCTCCCGCGTCAACCAAACCCGCGGCCACCACTGGTCACCCGGTCCTGATCTCCCTAAGTAAGGGCTCAATCCCGCATCCTCAACGATGGCGGGGCTCATTCTGGGAGGATTGACATGACAGACCTGATTTCCCGCCGCGGCGTTGTTGCCGGCGGCCTCGGACTTGGTGCCGCTGGCCTCATCGGCGCACCCGCGCTCGCTCAGGCCAGACAGCGCCTGACCATCGTCACCGGCGGAACCGGCGGCGTGTTCTATCCCTACGGCGGTGGCATCGCCAAGATCCTGACCGAGAAACTGCCGAACATGCAGGCAACGTCGCAGGTCACCGGCGGCTCGGTCGACAACTGCAAGCTGGTCGCGGCTGGCGACGCCGACATCGGCTTCTCGACGCTTGATTCCGCCTATGACGCCATGCAGGGCGTCGAAGCCTATGCCAAGGATGGCAAGCTCGACGTGCGCGTGCTGGCCGTGCTGTATGATTCCTTCCTGCACGTTGTCGGAGCTCAGGGCGCTGCAACCACCGTCGCTGGCCTCAAGGGCAAGCGGGTCTCCGTCGGCTCTGCCGGTTCCTCGACCGAATCGATTGCAGACCGTGTGCTCGAAGCCGCCGGCCTCAACCCCAAGACCGACATCACCCGCGACAATCTTGGCGTTGCCGAATCCGCCGGCGCTCTCAAGGACGGGAAAGTGGCCGCCTTCTTCTGGATCGGCGGCGTCCCCACCGCTGCGGTGCGCGATCTGGCCACCTCCGGCCAGCCGGCGCTGCAGTTCATTCCCACGGGCGAGGAACTCGCCAAGCTGGAGCGCCAGTGGCCGGGCCTGTATCGCTCGTTAAACCTGCCGGCCAATGCCTACACCGGGCAGGCCGCGGCTGTCCCCGGCCTTGGCGTCGCCAACGTGCTGGTGGTCAGCTCCAAGCTCAAGGACGAGCAGGTCAAGGCCGCGCTCGAAGGCATCTTCAACAATCTCGAAGAGGTCCAGAAGATCCACCCAGAAGCGCGCCGGCTGACCCTCGCCGGCGCTGCCGCGAAGTCCGCCGTGCCGTTCCACCGCGCGGCCGAAGCCTTCTACAAGGCGCGCGGCGTCATGTCCTGATTTCACCCACAACCGCACAGGTTGCCAGAATGCGGCGAAAGCCGCACAACGGGAACCCCGGCGCTCATGCGCCGGGGTTTTTCTGTTCCTGAAGACAAGACAAGACTGGCTGAGCCGGCTGGTGAATGCGGGAGTTCGGGGCATGACAACAGGTGGCAAGCAGCAGGCTGGCCCGGCGGCGACGGCAACAGCCCCCGCCGAATTGGTCAATCTGACGGCCGAGGAGCTTGAGCGCCTGTCGTCGGATTCAGAAGGCGGCCCCGCCGCAAGGATCACGGGCTGGCTCGGCTGGCTGACGGCCACCGCCACCTTCGGGCTGGCAGGCTACGCGCTCTACTGGACGCAGTTCTCGGTCAACACCACCTTCTACCGCTCGAGCTTCCTGTCGCTGACGCTGGCCCTGATCTTCCTGCTTTATCCGCTGGTGCGTGGTGGCCCCGAAGCAAAGAGCCGCATGATCACCGTCGAGGAATTGCTGACCAGCATCCTCGGGGTCGGCTGGATCGCCTTCGTGATCATGGAAGGCCGCGTCTTCCAGCGTGATGCCTTTGCCTCGGGGCTCGCCATCGCGGTCGGCCTCGCCTTCGCCAGCTATCCGCTGATCACCATGAGCAGCGCATTGCGCCGCACGCGCCTGTTCGACTGGCTGCTGGTGTTCGTGGCGATCTACTGCACCATCCACCTGTCGGTCTACGCCGAGGAGATCAAGACGCGTGCCACCCGGCCAGCCGCCGACGATCTGGTGCTGGGCGCGGCGCTGATCGCCCTGATCCTGGAGGCCACACGCCGCACCGTGGGCTGGATCCTGCCCGCCGTGACCATCGGCTTCCTGATCTACTGCTATTTCGGCCCCTCGATGCCCGAGCCGTTCGACCATCGCGGCTTCTCGCTCAACCGCATCATCGGCCAGAACTACCTGACACTCGAAGGCATCTTTTCGACGCCGATGGATGTGGCGGCCACGTTCATCATCCTGTTCACGCTCTATGGCGCGGTGCTCGACCGGGGCGGCGCGGGGCGCTTCTTCATCGACTGGGCCTTTGCGCTGTTCGGCAAGACGCCGTCGTCCGCATCCCCGGGCCGTGCCGTCGTCGCCTCGGGTTTCCTGCTCGGCACGGTGTCGGGCTCGGGCGTCGCCACGACGGTGACAGTCGCCTCGCTGGCCTGGCCGATGCTGAAGCGCTCCGGCTATCCGCCCCATGTCGGCGGCGGGCTGCTCTCGGCGGCGGGCATCGGGGCGACCCTGTCGCCGCCAACGCTGGGCGCTGCCGCCTTCATCATCGCCGAGTATCTCGACGTCAGCTATCTGCAGGTGCTGCTCTACGCCACCATCCCCACGATCCTCTACTATCTCTCGTGCTGGCTGATGACCGAGGCCGATACCCGCCGGCTTGACATCAAGCCCGTCAAGACGTCGGATGCCTCGCTGTGGCAACTCACCCGCTCGCAAGGCTATCACTTCCTGTCGCTCGGGGCGATCGCGGTATTCCTGGCGCTCGGCTTCTCGTCGTTCATGGCGGTGTTCTGGTCCATCGCCATCGCCTTCGGCCTGTCGATGCTGCGCGAAGATTCGCGGCTCGTGACGATGAAGGCCTTCATCGTTGGCTGCATCTTCGCCGTGGCGAGCTGGTTGTTTGCCGTGAGCGGGCTCGCCAAGGCCCTTGGCCCGGATCAATTGTTCGACGGCCGCATCTCGGTGGCGGTGTTCTGGGGCATGGCAGCCGCCATCGCCTTCTCCGGCTTTCAGGCACTCCAGGCCCGCCGCGGCGGCGCGCCCGTCGGCCCCGATGCCACCCGCATGATCGAGGGCCTGACCGATGGTGCCCGCTCGACGCTGGGCATCATCGCCACCTGCGCCTGCGCCGGCATCATCGTCGGCGTGGTCAATCTCACCGGCCTTGGCCTGACGCTATCGGGCATCATCGTCGAGTTCGGCGGCGGTTCGCGCCTGCTGGTCATCATGCTGGCGGCACTGGCGATGTGGATCCTGGGCCTCGCCGTGCCGGTCACGGCCAGCTACATCATCGCCGCCGTGATGCTGGTGCCGGCGCTGGTCAAGGTTGGCATCCCCGAACCTGCCGCGCACATGTTCATGTTCTACTATGCGGTGCTGGCCGATGTCTCGCCGCCGACAGCGCTGGCGCCGTTCGCAGCCTCCGCGATCTGCGGTGGCAAGCCCTTCTCAACCATGATGCAGGCGTGGAAATACACGCTGCCCGCCTTCCTCGTGCCGGTGATGTTCTGCCTTACGCCGGAGGGCATGTATCTGCTGATGCTGACGCCGGACGGCAAGACCTTGTCGAGCCTGGGCGACTGGTTCGGCGTGCTGATGGTGCTGCTGACCTCCTCCTACGCCCTGGTCGGGCTGGTGGTCAGCGTCACCGGCCACGCCATCCGGAGCACGAACACCGCAGAGCGCCTGATGGCGACCCTCGGTGGCTGCCTGCTGCTGGCTGCCGATGTCAGGTTCGATCTGGCTGGCGCGGGCCTGCTGACCACGGCTCTGGTGATGCACTGGCTCAGGGTTCGCAGCCAGACCGCGAAACCGGCAGATACCGGATAGGACGTGCACGGCTATCCTAAGGCAGGACAGCCCCCAGGATGCTGGCCAGGATGGCCTCGCGGGTCTGCTGGAAGAAGACCGGATCGGCGAGCGACGCTCCGGTGAGCTGCTCCACCTGGGTGGCGAAGTCGGCATAGTGCTGCGTCGTCGCCCAGATCTGGAACAGCAGATGGTGGGGTTTGTGCGGTTTCAGCCGCCCCTCCGCCTGCCAGCGCTGAAGCAACGCCACCTTGCGGTCGACCAGTTCCTTCAGATCGGTGGCCAGCACGGCTGACAGCATCGGCGCGCCCTGCATCACCTCCAGCGCGAACAGCCGCGATGCCTCCGGGTGGTCGCGCGCCGCCTCCAGCTTGGCAGTGATGTAGTGGCCGAGTGCTTCACGCGGATCGCGGTCGGCATCGATCGCGCGCAGAGGCTCAAGCCACATGTCCAGCGTGCGCGTCAGCACCGCCAGATACAGGGCGTTCTTGCTGCGGAAGTAATACAGCAGGTTGGTTTTCGACAGGCCGGCATCTTGCGCAATGGCCTCGATCCGCGTGCCGCTCAGCCCCGTGCGCGCGAAACAGGCAAGGGCTGCATCGAGAATGCGCTCCCTGTTCGCCTCGCCCGCCGCGGTCATGGCGCGCACCGGTGCGGATGGCTCTGCATCAGGCTGCGCCGCTGGCAGTTCTTCGGCAAAATGGCGCATCGGCAAGGGTCTGTTCACGGGCTGGGACAACATCGCGCCAACATCCTGCACAGACTTGACCATTCGATCAATTGTGGTCCACGCTACCCGCGATTGTGCAATCGGGACAGGCTCTTGGCACGCGTGTTGCTGGTGTGGTGCCGGGCTGATCAACCGGTCAAATCACGGCATTGCCGGCCCTGGCCGGACATCGGAGGGAAATGGGCTTGAAGGATGGTCTGGCATGAGTGACGCAGCGCTGGATCGACCCGCAGGCCCGGCGGGCAGGAGCGATGGGCTGTCGGGCGGCGTGATCGACATCCGCGATTTGTCCCTCACCTTCCAGACAGCCGACGGCCCGGTCTATGCGCTGTCCCATGTCGATCTCGCGGTCCGCAAGGGCGAGTTCATCTCTTTCATCGGCCCGTCCGGCTGCGGCAAGACCACGCTTCTGAGGGTCATCGCCGATCTCGAACAGGCGAGCAGCGGCCAGATCAGCGTCAACGGCCTGACCCCGGAAGAGGCGCGCCTCAACCGGCAGTATGGCTACGTCTTCCAGGCTCCAGCGCTCTATCCATGGCGCACCATCGAGAAGAACGTGATGCTGCCGCTCGAAGTGTTCGGCATGACCGCCGCCGAGCGGACAGCGCGGGCCCGGAAGTATATCGCCCTCGTCAATCTGGCCGGCTTCGAGCAGAAATTTCCGTGGCAATTGTCGGGCGGCATGCAGCAGCGAGCATCCATCGCCCGCGCGCTCAGCTTCGATCCGCAATTGCTGCTGATGGACGAGCCCTTCGGCGCCCTCGACGAGATCGTCCGCGACAAGCTCAACGAGCAGTTGCTCCGGCTCTGGGCCGAAACCCGCAAGACCGTGATTTTCGTCACCCATTCGATTCCGGAAGCCGTGTTCCTGTCGACCCGCATCGTGGTGATGAGCCCCCGTCCGGGCCGCATCATCGACATCATCGATTGCGACCTCGGCGACAACCGCTCGCTCGACATTCGCGAGACGCCCCGCTTCCTCGCCATCGCCCAACGCGTCAGGGAGGGGCTGCGCGCCGGCCATTCCTATGATGACTGAGCCCGGCCCGGCCACCGCAGCATGAGCGCCGCCGCATCCTCCCGCGCCGTGCCGCGAAAGGCCGGCTCCACCGTCCCGGTGCTGGTCATCACCGCGATGATCATGGCCGCGTGGTATGCGGCCTGCCTGCCGATGAACAACGACCTGCCACAACTGGCCCGCGTCACAGGGCTGGCGGAGCGCTACCAGGTGTCGTGGGCGATCGAGCGGCCCGTGCTGCCAGCGCCGCACCAGATCGTGACGGAACTCTACAATTCCACCGTCGGTACACGCCTGTTCCGCGAAACCGCGGATGGTGTCGTGCTCAACCCGCGCAACCTCGTGTTCCACGCCTGGGTGACCTTGTCGGCCACCTTGCTCGGTTTTGCCATGGGCAGCCTGCTGGGCATCGTGATTGCCATCGGCATCGTGCACTCGCGCACGCTCTCCAAGAGCCTGATGCCCTGGGTCATCATCAGCCAGACCATCCCGATCCTTGCTGTCGCCCCGATCGTCATCGTCGCGCTGGGTTCGATAGGACTGACCGGGCTGGTGCCGAAGGCGATCATCTCGGCCTATCTGTGCTTCTTCCCCGTCGCGATCGGCATGGTGAAGGGGCTGCTCTCGCCCGACACGATGCAACTCGACCTGATGCGCACCTACAACGGCTCGGTCGCGCAGACCTTCTGGAAGCTGCGCTGGCCGGCGGCTGTCCCGTTTCTCTTTGCTTCGCTCAAGGTGGCCATAACCATCAGTCTGGTCGGTGCCATCGTCGGCGAGTTGCCGACCGGTGCGCAGGCCGGCCTCGGCGCACGCCTTCTCTCCGGCAGCTATTTTGGCCAGACCATCCAGATCTGGTCGGCGCTGCTGTTTGCGGCGCTGCTCGCGGCCTTCCTGGTCGTGGCCGTGACGCTGGCCGAGAGGCTGACGCTGAAAGCCATGGGGAGCCGGCCATGAGCGCGCGCGCCGCTGATGCCAAACAGGGCTGGGTCTGGCAGCTTCTGGTGCTGCTGGCTGTCGGCAGTGGCGTCCTCGCGGTTGTTCTGGCCCATGGGCTTGCCGGGCGCGCGCACTGGTCGGCATTCCTTGCGCTCGCCCTGGCGTTGGTTGTGACCATGCAGGCTTGCCGGCGCACCGCGCGGCTTCGCCCCTCCAATCCGGCAAGCCAGAGGCTCGCCGATCTGATTGTGCCGCTGCTGTTCGGCGCGGCCATCCTCGTCACCTGGGAAGTGCTGTGCGTTGCGGTCGGCGTGCCCACCGTGCTGCTGCCGGCTCCGTCCCTGATCGCCGCCAGGGTCGCCACTTCGCTGCCGACGCTGGGCGCAGATTTCGTCCAGACGGTGATCCGTGCGGCCATTCCGGGCTGGAGCATGGGCTGCCTTGCCGGCTTTGCCGTGGCCTTGCTCTGCGACCGTTTCGACTTCCTGCGCCGCGGGCTGATGCCGATCGGCAACTTCATCTCGGCCCTGCCGATCATCGGCATCGCGCCCATCCTGGTGATGTGGTTCGGGTTCGACTGGCAGTCGAAGGCCGCCGTTGTCGTGGTCATGACCTTCTTTCCCATGCTGGTGAACACGGTGGCGGGTCTGGCGGCGGCGGGCCATCTGGAGCGCGACCTGATGCGCTCCTATGGCGCCTCGTGGCTGGCCACGCTGGTGTCGCTGCGCCTTCCTGCGGCCATGCCGTTCATCTTCAATGCACTGAAGATCAACGCCACGCTGGCCATGATCGGCGCGATCGTGGCCGAGTTCTTCGGCACGCCCGTGGTCGGCATGGGCTTCCGGATTTCGACGGAGGTCGGGCGCATGGCGCTCGACATGGTCTGGGCCACGATTGCCGTTGCGGCGATCGCCGGCTCGGCCTTCTATGGGCTTCTGGTGCTGATCGAGCGAAAGGTGACCTTCTGGCACCCTTCGCTGCGGTCGCGCTGAGAGGGTGTTGTTGCGACGTCATCATCCCGCCGGGCTGATGCAAACAGGGAGAAGACCACGATGATCAGGAAGATGCTTCTGGGCGCGGCGATGACGCTGGCCCTGTCATTGCCCGCCGCCGCGCAGGAGCGCGTCACCATCCAGCTCAAATGGGTCACGCAGGCCCAGTTCGCAGGCTACTACGTCGCCAAGGACAAGGGCTTCTTCAAGGCCGAGGGCCTCGATGTCACCATCAAGCCGGGCGGCCCCGACATCGCGCCCCCGCAGGTCATCGCCGGTGGCGGTGCCGACGTCGTGGTCGAGTGGATGCCGGCAGCCCTCGCCGCCCGCGAGAAGGGCGTGCCGCTGGTCAACATCGCCCAGCCCTTCAAGCGCTCCGGCATGATGCTGACCTGCCGAAAGGATGCTGGCGTCGCCACGCCAGCCGACTTCAAGGACAAGACCCTCGGCGTCTGGTTCTTCGGCAACGAGTATCCGTTCATGGCCTGGATGGCCAAGCTCGGCTACAAGACCGACGGATCGGCTGGCGGGGTCAAGGTCATCAAGCAGGGCTTCAACGTCGACCCGATCATCCAGAAGCAGGCCGCCTGCGTCTCGACCATGACCTACAACGAATACTGGCAGGTCATCGATGCGGGCCTCAAGCCCGAGGAACTGGTGGTGTTCAACTACACCGACCAGGGCGTCTCCACCATGGAGGACGGGCTCTACGTGCTTGAGAACCGCCTGTCGGATCCGGCCTTCGTCGCCCGCATGGGCAAGTTCGTGAAGGCCGCCATGAAGGGCTGGGATTATGCCCGCGCCAATCCGGATGAGGCCGCCAAGATCGTGCTCGACAACGATGCCAGCGGTGCCCAGAAGGAAGCCCACCAGAAGCGCATGATGGGCGAGATCAACAAGCTCACCGCCGGCTCGAACGGCAAGCTCGATCCCGCCGATTTCGAGCGCACCGTGACCACGCTGATGGGTGCCGGCGGCGAACAGCCCGTCATCACGAAAAAGCCGGTCGGCGCCTGGACACACACGGTGATCGACGCTGCCTTGAAGTGACGGCAGCCTTCGGCCGGCAACGGTCTGATGATGACACCGGCCGGCGCGGATCACATGGTCCGCGCCGGTTTCGTTTGCCCGGCATCCGCAGGCAGGCTGAGATGTTTCACCTGCGAACAGGCCCCGGACGGGGAGCAGATGACGACCAGCTGATCAGTGCTCAGCCGGCCGCGCAGCGCTTCGCCAGCCTCGTCACCGTGCCGGTCATCACGTCATTGTTCTTCGATGAGCCGGCTCCGACACGAGCAGTGTTCGGGTTCGAGGCCCGGAAGGCCCCACTGTCGCCGCTCCAGCGGATCGTGTAGTTGCCGCTGCCAGTCCACATCGCACCATAGGCGCGGCCTGCTTCCGTGAAGCTGCCGGCCTCCCGCGAGGCCGGCGCGAACTTCACAAGGACGCCGCCGAACTGACCCTTGGGACGGACCTGGAACGGCTTGTCGATGCCGCAAACCTCGGCATCGATGACGAAGTGAGGTCCCACGGACAGGTTCAGCTTGTGCATGCGGGGGCAGATCTGGTCTAGGATCGACTTCACCGCCTTGTCGATGGTCTGGAGGATATCCTCTTTTTCCGGGTCGAGCGTCGCCTCGAAGCTGGCCACCTGCTTGCCGCTGCGGGTGTCGGTGATCCTGATGTCGATCGACATCGATGTCTCGGTGGTGGTGACATGCCCGGCCGCGCTGTAGCGCAACTCGATGAAGTTCGGGATCACGCGTTTGGATTGGTCGAACATGGGCGATTTCTGAAGCTCCAGTTCCTTCAGGACGTCGTCCATTCGCTTGACCTCGCGTACGGCGAGCTGGCAGTCCCGGTTGCCTTGCTCGTTGAGCAGGTTGACCATGTCCGTATCCAGCATGTCGGAAATGCCGCGCCCAAGTGCGTCCTTGGGGCCGGTCGCCGTGAACCGCTGGAAGCCAATCCCCATCGGCGACGCCGCCATGGCCAACCCGGCGGAAGCTCCCGCAAAACCAGGCGCGAACACGGGCGCGAGCAGCGCGAAGAGCACTGTCAGGGAAATGAAGGGCTGAGCGAAACAGACCGCCGCTGCACGCTGCACCCACGCCGTCGGCGAACGCAGCCTGGTGCCTTTGATAACCGGAAGCTGCATGTCATGCCCTCCTCACGGTCTGCCATCCCGCCCGGATGGCGCAGGCGATCAGGATACCGCAACGGCAATTTGGAGGTCAACCAACCTTGATGCCCAACCTTGATGCCCGGCAAAGCAGCAGCGCGGGCAAGCCCGCGCACGATTGCGAATTGCCTCCCGGTCAATCCTTTGCTGAAATGAACTCCGGTCGCATCTTGCAAGGAAGCAGCGCATGTCGAAGTCCACCATCCTCATCAGAGGCGGCACCGTCATCAATCACGATCATTCGGCCCGTGCCGACGTGCTGATCGAGGGCGGCAAGATCGTGGCCGTCGGTCCGGCGCTGGCCCGTCCGCGCGGGGCCGACGTGATCGATGCCGGCGGCTGCGACATCCTGCCGGGCGGCATCGACCCGCACACCCACATGGAACTGATGTTCATGGGCACGGTCTCGGCCGACGATTTCGAGTGGGGCACCAAGGCAGCCCTCTCGGGCGGCACCACCATGATCATCGACTTCTGCATTCCAGCACCGGGAGCCTCGATGCTGGCCGCCTACCAGGACTGGCGGCGCAAATCCGAGAAGGCGGCCTGCGATTATTCCTTCCACATGGCCGTGACCTCCTGGTCGAAGCAGGTCTTCGACGAGATGGCGACAGTCGTCGACACCTGCGGCATCAATTCGTTCAAGCACTTCATGGCCTACAAGGGCGCATTGATGGTGAACGACGACGAGCTTTACCACTCGTTCTCGCGTTGCGCCCAGCTCGGTGCCATGCCCATGGTCCATGCCGAGAACGGCGATGTGGTCTACCGCCTCCAGGAAGAGCTGATGGCGAAGGGGCTGACCGGCCCTGAAGGCCATGCCTTCTCGCGTCCGCCCCATGTCGAAGGCGAGGCCACCAACCGCGCCATCATGATCGCCGACATGGTCGGCTCGCAGCTTTACGTGGTGCACACCTCCTGCCGGGATTCGCACGAAGCCATCAAGCGCGCCCGCGAGGCAGGCTGCCGCGTCTATGGCGAGCCGCTGATCCAGCATCTGGTGCTCGACGACAGCGAATACCTCAACAAGGACTGGGACTATGCCGCCCGGCGCGTGATGTCGCCGCCCTTCCGTCCCAAGGATCATCAGGCGTCGCTCTGGGCTGGCCTGCAATCGGGCTCGCTGCAGGTGGTTGCCACCGACCATTGCTCGTTCACCACCGAGCAGAAGCGCGGCGGGCTTGGGGATTTCCGGCTGATCCCCAACGGCACCGGCGGCCTCGAAGACCGCATGCCCGTGCTCTGGACGGCAGGCGTCAACACCGGGCGTCTGACCAAGGAGGAGTTCGTCGGCATCACTTCCGCCAACATCGCCCGCATCCTCAACATCTATCCGCGCAAGGGCGCGGTCGCGGTTGGCTCCGATGCCGACCTGGTGATCTGGGATCCATCGGCCACCAAGAAGATCAGCGCGAAGAAGCAGGTCAGCCGCATCGACTACAACGTCTTCGAGGGCTTCAAGTGCACCGGCGTGCCGTGGATGACGATCAGCGGCGGCCGCATCGCCTGGAAGGATGGCGACATGCGGGCCGAAGCCGGCCATGGCCGCTATGTCGAGCGCCCCGCCTTTCCCGCCGTGCATGTGGCCAACACCACGTGGAAGGATCTCAACACGCCCAAGGGCGTTGCCCGGACGCTGCCTGTCACGCCATGAGCCCGGCGAGGCGGGCCGACCCGCTCAATTGGCCGGAACAGGCTGCCGAGACAGCGGCAGCGGGATCGGATTGATGTTCATCGGCGGCGGCAAGGACGGTGCCATGGCTGGAGATGGCGCGGACGGTGCCGGCGTCGTCGCCAGCGGGCGTTCCGGACGAAGCGGCAGAACAGGCAACGACCCGCCGGAACCAGTCGGGACCTGCCCCTGCCTGGCACCCTGCGCGTCGATCCGTGCCCTCTCTTCCCTGATACGGTCTTCCCTCGCCTTTTCTTCCTCGACGCGGGCCTCGCGCAATCTGGCATCGGCAGCGCGCTGCTCCTCCTCGCGCCGTTCCCGGTCGGCCCGCAGGCGGCGGTTGAACATGGCCCGCTCGCGGATGTCGGCTTCCAGCGCGTCGACCCGCTCGATCTCGCGCTGCAGGGCGCGTTGCGCGACGGCGTTGGACAGGACACTGACGTCATAGCTGCGCGCTGGCGTGCGCCATGGTCCGCGCCAGGTGACGGTGATCTGCGGCGGCGAGCCCGTCCAGCCCTTGGGCAGAGCCTTGCCCTGCATGACCGCGCGCAACTCGCCGGTGCCGACCCTGAGATCGTGGGCTCCCGACACAGTCAGCAGCGCCGGTGCCTTGTCATCGGTGAGCGGCGACAGCCTGACGACGCCGCCAGAGACAATCAGCGCGGCGGACACCTCCGGCAGCCGCCATGGCGCGCCTTCGACAGCCCTCCGGACGCCCTGCGCCAGCGTGGCCGTGTCGGAGACGATGACATCGGAGGCGAAGCCCTGCGCAATCCGCTCCAGCGCCGCCGGATCAAGCCTGTTGATGCCAAGATCGCGGGCGCTGAACTGTCCCGCCCCGGTCAGCCCGGCCATCAGCCGCGCAGGGCTCTCGGCTGCGGCACCGAGCTGCAAGGCCAGACGGCCACGCCCCGACAGATCCCCTCCGAGCAATGCGCCCAGATCAAGCCCGTCGATGACGCCATTGCCGCGCAGGGACAGCAAGCCGCCGCTTCGTTCGGCCTCGACGCCGCCAGTCAAGCTGAGGCTCCCGGATTGCAGCGCAATCTCGCCAAGCGTCAGCGCGCCCTCGTTGACGCGCAGCCGGAAGCTGCCGCCCATCGCGCCGGCCAGCGGCACGAGCACGCGCGGGCTTGTCAGGCCAAGCGAGAGACCCGGCAGGCGGGTGCCGTTGCCGAAGCGGGCACCGGACCATCCCGCATCCTGCGCCACGGGCACATCGCCCGTCAGCCATCCGCCGATGCGGGCCAGATCGATCTCGGGCAGGGACAACTGGCCACTGATCACGCCGGTTGCCGCCAGTTCGAGCCCGCCGGTCACGGCCTCCTCGCCGAGCCTGGCCTCGATCCGGTCAAGGCCGATCACGCCATCGGCCAGCCTCAGGGCCGCCCGGCCCGCAAAGGCACTTGCCCCCCCCTGCACCGTGACAAAAGCCGGCAGCAGCGCCGCTGGCGAGGGTGCAGCAAAGGTCAGAGCCATCGGTGCGGCCAGCGAGCCGAACCCGGCCCGGCCCCAGCGACCGATGGCTTCGGCGCTCAGGCCATCGCTACCGCTCATGGTGAGCGTCAGGCCCGCTTCCCCAAGCTGCACGCCAAGCCGGGTCGGCTCGTCGCGGCGCGCGGGCTCCGGCAAGCCGAGCGCGCGAAACAGCACGCCGCGCTCCCGCGCCGACAGGTTGATCTCGCCGCCCTGCCACTGCCCGGCAGCGGACAGCCGCGCTGCCACCTCAACCGCGAGCGGTCCGGCCTCCCCGGTGCCGGACAGCAGCCAGTCCTGCGCCCGCTCCTGCACGACGCCGCTGGCCTTTACCGGCGACAGGCCGCGCACGGCCCGCACCACCTCGGTCAGATTGCGCTGCTCGCTGAAGCGCTCCGCCAGCGCGCTGATCGCATCGGCCCGCGCCGCGTCCAGCGCAAAGCGCAATGGTGCGCCCGGCCTCGCCCGGCTGACTGCAATCGACAAGCCATCGAAGCCGCGCGCATCCAGCCGGTCCATGCGCCATTGGCCATCGCGCCGCTCGGTCTCGAGGCGCGCCGTGCCGGGTGCGCTATCGCCGATGCGCAAGCCTTCGCCTGTCACCGTCAGCGCCAGCGGAACGGGTACGAGGCTCGCCAGCGCGGTGATGGGACGGACCAGAAACAGCATATCCGCACCGCTGACGCCGGCCGTGATCCGTGCCGAACCGGAACCCCAGGCAGCATCGCCACTGGCCCGTCCAAACCGCCCCTGCGCCTGCCAGCGCGGCACAGCCCAGCCTGACGCCCCGCCCGGCCGGCCCGGCACGAGATCGGCGCTGGCGGCGAACTGGCCAAGCGCGGCGATGTCCTCGGCCAACCCTTGGGGCATGTCCAGCCGCTGCATCGCCAGCGCGATCCTGCGCATGTCCGGTACATCCAGTGTGGCGCGGAACATCCCCGCCTGCGGCTCGGCGAAGCCAAGGCTGCTGCCGGCGAACCTCACCTGCCCGCTGACCGGCTGCCAGTGTCCGCCGCGACGGTTGAGCGCGATCCGGGCCTCGGTGGCCTCCTCCCCGCGATAGCTCACCTGATCGGCCTGAAGCGCCAGCCGCATGTCGGGGATCAGGTCTGCCAGCGGCCCGGCATCGGCCAGAGCCTGCTGCACGGCTGCAAGGCTGGCAAGCAGCGCTGGGGCATCCAGCCTCCGGCTTTGCAACGTCACGCTGGCCGGCTCGGACCAGGCACCGGGCCAGGCCAGGTCGCCCTCCAGACGCCCCGAACCGGCCAACTCGACCACCAATCCGGAAATGCCTGCCACGCTGGCTTGTGCGCCGGTTGATGCACTGGCGGCACTGGCCAGACGCCCGCTCACCATCATCAGCGGCTGGGCCTCGCCGGCCTTGAGCAGACCTGCCACGATCTGGCCATCGGGACGGGGCAACAGCCGGCCCGGCATGCTGCGGTCAAAGCCCAGCCAGCCATCAAACTCGCTGCGCACGCTGGCATCGCTGATCGCCAGCTTGAGCCTGAGCCGGCCAGCGGCATCCTGATCGCCAGTGGTGAGACGGATCGAGCGGCCTGCGACCTCCCCCTCGATGCGTGCCGGCCCGCCGCCCGGTGGCAGCGAGGCCTCGATCGCAAAAGGCGCGGTGAACGCCAGCTTGCCAGAGGCATCGACCACGCCGACCTCGCTGCGGGTCATCGACAGCTGGCCGATGGCTGGCAGCCGCACCGCACCGTCCAGATTGGTCGGAAGCACCAATGCGCCATCCCGGATCGCAAGCGTCACGGTGGCACCGTCGAGTGCAACCCGGTTGAGCCTGATCTCGCCCTTGAGGAGTGGCGCCAGCTCCATCTCGGCCCTGAGTACGCTGGCGGTGGCGCGTGTGCCCTGCGGATCTGCCTCGCCGACGCGCAAGCCGGAAATCTTGATCTGCGGACTTGGCAGGAAGCGCAGGTGGATCGGCCCGGTCGTGACGATCTCGAAACCGGTGGCGCGGCGAAGCTGCTCCTCGATCAGTGCCCGGTGCTGGTTCCAGTCGACAAAGACAGGCCCGACCAGCGCCCCGAGCAACGCCAGCAGGACCAGGGTCGCCAGAAATGTCAGACCGTCACGCACGCTGTTTATGTGCGATGTTCAATCATGGCCGACAAGGGCCACGAGCCCCGCCTGCCTCACAAAGTGACGATCTTGCCCGGATTCATCAGGTTCTGTGGATCGATAGCCAGCTTAAGCGCCCGCATCATCGCCAGCGCTTCCGCGCCGTGCTCCTGTTCGAGATACTTCATCTTGCCCTGCCCGACGCCATGTTCCCCGGTGCAGGTGCCTTCCATGGCCAACGCCCGCTGCACGAGCCGCTCGACAAAGGTCTTGGCAGCCTTGACCTCCTCGTCATTCTCCATGTCCACCAGCGGCAGGACATGGAAGTTGCCATCGCCCACATGCCCGACGATCGGCGCGATCAGGCCGCTGGTGGCGATGTCGGCCTGCGTCTCCTCAATGCATTCGGACAGGCGCGAGATCGGCACACAGACATCGGTGGACACGCCCTTGGCCCCGGGGCGCAGGCCCATCGAGGCCCAGTAGACATCATGGCGCGCCTGCCAGAGCCGCGTGCGATCCTCGGCGCGTGTGGCCCAGTCGAACGGGCCGCCGCCAAGCTCCTTCGCGATCTCGCCGAAGCGCTCGGACTGTTCCTTGACGCCCTCATCCGTGCCGTGGAACTCCACGAACAGCATCGGCGTTTCAGCCAAGGTGAGCTTCGAATAGAGGTTGCAGGCCCTGACCTGAAGCGCGTCGAGCAACTCGATCCGCGCCACCGGCAACCCGCTCTGGATGGTCAGGATCGTGGCATCGCAGGCAGCCTTGACACTCGGGAACGGGCACACGCCCGCCGAGATCGCCTCGGGGATGCCCTGAAGTTTCAGCGTGATCTCCGTGATCAGGCCAAGGGTTCCTTCCGAGCCGACGAACAACCGGGTCAGGTCGTAGCCAGCGGACGACTTCTTGGCCCGGCGCGACGTGGTCATGACCTCGCCATTCGGCAGCACGACCTTCAGCGCCAGCACATTGTCCTTCATCGTGCCGTAGCGCACGGCATTCGTGCCGGAGGCACGCGTCGCCGTCATGCCGCCAAGCGAAGCATCGGCCCCCGGATCGATGGGAAAGAACAGCCCGACATCGCGCAGATGCTCGTTCAGCATCTTGCGGGTGACGCCGGGTTCGATCACGCAGTCGAGGTCTTCCGCATGCACGGCGATGATGCCCTTCATCATCGAGGTGTCGACCGAAACGCCGCCGAAGGGCGCGTTGACGTGGCCCTCGAAGGATGTGCCCGTGCCGAAGGGCACGACCGGCACATCATGCGCGGCACACAGCTTCACAATGGCCGAGACCTCTTCCGTGGTCTGGGGGTAGACCACCAGATCGGGCGCCTGATTGTCGATCCAGGTCAGCGTGTTGGCATGTTGCTGCCGGACCGCGAGGCTGCTGACCAGCCGGTTGCCCAGCATCGCGCCAAGCGCCTGCCTGACTGTGTCGATGGCTTGCGCAGACGCCGGCTGACGTTCCTGCCTGATCGCCATGTTCATGGTCCACCTCACGGATCTGTTTTTTGTTCTGATCCAACCTAACAGGTCTTTCGTATCATGAAATTGTCGAAACAAGCCAAGCACGTAAGCGCACTTACGGATTGCGGAAACGCAAGCCAGGCGCGACAAGAAGACTGGCGACAGGCGTCCGGCGAAAGAAAAACGTATGCAGCACGACTGGTCGAAGGCCCCCGCGCTGTTTTTTGCGCCGTTCGTTTCGTCACCGATGCGGGTCGAGGCGCAGTGGATCGACTATAACGGCCATCTCAATATGGCCTTCTACAACGTGCTGTTCGACCGTGCTGTCGATGAAGTCTTCTCGCTGATCGGCCTTGGGCCGGACTATGTCCGGCAGCAGGACGCGTCCTACTTCGTGGCCGAGGCACATGTGCGCTACCTGCGCGAACTGATGGCCGGCGATCCCGTGCGCGTCACCCTGCACCTCGTCGATTTCGATGACAAGCGGATGCACTATTTCCTCGAACTGCGCCATGCCGAGGAAGGCTGGCTGTCGGCCACCACAGAGAACATGTCCCTGCATGTCGATCTCGGCACCAAGAAGGTCTCGCCCTTCCCCACGGACATCCTCACCAATCTGGCGCTGCTCAGGGCCGCCCATGCCGGCCTGAAGCTGCCAGAGGCGCTGGGCCGCAGCATCGGCATCGCCCGGCGCGAACCCGCCGCAGAGCCGGAACTGGCGCGCCAGCGCACTCATCACTGAACCTGCGCCAACATCGGATCACGCCAAGCGATCACATCCACCTTCCGCCCGAAGGTCGACATCGGCGTTGCGAGTGCCCACATTGGGCCTGAGTGATTCCGTCTGAACAGCAGCAGCAGAAACGTGGCCGAAACCGACCCATCAACAGGCAGGCCACCCGCCAACGGGCCAGAGCCGTCGCCAGACCTGACCCACCGGCCCAAGCCGGGTGGACTGGCGGCGCGTGCGCGTGCCAGCCTCATGCCGCAGGCCCCGGCCTATCTCGACGGCCTCAACCCCGAACAGCGCGAGGCGGTGGAAACCACCGAAGGGCCGATCCTGGTACTGGCCGGTGCCGGCACTGGCAAGACCCGCGTGCTCACGACCCGCATTGCCCATCTGATCGCCACGGGCAAGGCCTACCCCTCGCAGATCCTCTCCGTCACCTTCACCAACAAGGCGGCGCGCGAGATGAAGGAGCGCATCACCCGGCTGGTCGGGGATGTGGCCGAGGGCATGCCCTGGCTCGGCACGTTCCACTCGATCTCGGCCAGGATCCTGCGCCGCCACGCCGAACTGGTCGGCCTGAAGAGCGACTTCACCATTCTCGACATGGATGACCAGATCAGGCTGCTGAAGCAGGTCATCCAGGCGGCCGATCTCGATGAGAAGCGCTGGCCGGGCCGCATGCTGGCCAGCTTCATCGACGGCTGGAAGAACCGTGGCCTTGGCCCCGAAGCCGTTCCGGCGGGCGAGGCCGGCGTGTTCGGCAACGGCCAGGGCGGCAAGCTCTACAGGGCCTATCAGGAGCGCCTCAAGACGCTGAATGCCTGCGATTTCGGCGATCTGCTGGTGCATTGCCTGACGCTCTGGCGCAACCATCCCGATGTGCTGGCCCAGTATCAGGAGCGCTTCCGCTACATGCTGGTGGACGAGTATCAGGACACCAACGTGGCGCAGTATCTGTGGTTGCGCCTGCTCGCGCAGGGTCGCCGCAACCTCGCCTGTGTCGGCGATGACGACCAGTCGATCTATGGCTGGCGTGGGGCCGAGGTCGACAACATCCTGCGCTTCGAGCACGATTTTCCCGGCGCGAAGGTTGTGCGGCTCGAACGCAACTACCGCTCGACCGGACACATCCTGAAAGCCGCCTCCCACCTCATCGCCAAGAACGAGGGCCGGCTCGGCAAGACCCTGCGCACCGATGACGAGCCGGGCGAGAAGGTCATCATCGCAGGCGCCTGGGATAGCCAGGAAGAGGCCCGGCTGATCGGCGATGACATCGAGACCTTCCAGTCGCGCGGGGCATTACTGTCGGAAATGGCGGTGCTGGTGCGCACCTCTGCCCAAATGCGCGAGATCGAGGAGCGTTTCATCGCACTCGGCCTGCCCTACCGTGTCATTGGCGGCCCTCGCTTTTACGAGCGCGCCGAAATCCGCGACGCCATGGCCTACCTGCGCTGCGTGCACTCACAGACCGACGATCTCGCCTTCGAGCGCATCTTCAACGTGCCCAAGCGCGGCCTCGGCGACGCCGCCTTGCAGCAATTGCACCTGCACGCGCGCACCACCGGCACGTCGCTGCTGCAATCGGCACGCGCGCTGGTAGAGACCGAGGAACTCAAGGCCAAGACCCGCTCCACGGTCCGCGAGCTTGTCCAGGCCTTCGCGCGCTGGACCGCGAAACTGGAACACGCCACCCCCGCCGAAGTCGCCGAAATGGTGCTGGAGGAAAGCGGCTACACCGACATGTGGCAGAAGGACCGCTCGGCGGACGCGGCCGGGCGTCTGGAAAACCTCAAGGAACTGGTGCGCTCCATCGACGAGTTCCCCGATCTTCCGGGCTTTCTCGAACACGTCTCGCTGGTCATGGACACGGTTTCGGATGACACCGCCCAGCGCGTCAGCCTGATGACGCTGCATGCCGCGAAGGGGCTCGAATTCGACATGGTCTTCCTGCCCGGCTGGGAGGAGGGCCTGTTTCCAAGCCAGCGTTCGCTTGATGAAAGCGGCCGCGCCGGCCTCGAAGAGGAGCGCCGCCTCGCCCATGTCGGCATTACCCGCGCGCGCCGCCATGCCAAGATCATGTTCGCGTCCAACCGGCGCATCCACGGAATGTGGCAATCCTCGATGCCGAGCCGCTTCATCGACGATCTGCCCGAAAGCGCGGTCGAACTGGCCGAGGCCGCCTCCAGCTTCGGCCAGGGCGGCTACGGTGCCTCGCGCTTCGACCGGCAGCCCAGCTTCGGCTCAAGCTATCAGACACCCGGCTGGCAGCGCGCCCAGGCGGCCAGGGCAGCGCCCCCCAGGGACGGCGGCACGCAGGCCGGCCGCTGGGGCGCGGAAGGTGGCGGTTTCGGCAAAAGGATGCAGGGCAGCCAGCGCCATGGCCCGACACTGATCGAGGGCGAACTCATCGCCAAGGCAAGTGGCCCGGCCTCGGAGTTCGGCGTCGGTGCCCGTGTGTTCCACATCAAGTTCGGCCCTGGCGATGTTTTCGCCGTCGACGGCAACAAACTCACCGTCGATTTCGACAAGGCCGGCCGCAAGATGGTTCTGGATGCGTTCGTGCAGCGGGGGTGAGAGACCGGTTCGTGCTGCGCGATAAGCGCCATAAGTC